>Ga0265331_10000008_pt1 | contig 324311 bp, 334 predicted proteins | sample 41923metaG_FD_202088 | JGI IMG/M metagenome (GOLD analysis project Ga0265331, IMG submission 202088) | Rhizosphere microbial communities from Carex aquatilis grown in University of Washington, Seatle, WA, United States - 4-19-23 metaG | ecosystem: Host-associated > Plants > Roots >... | reverse complement strand
GCAAGCTGGGTCGGCGCCTTCACCAGCTTGAACGTCACCATGGGGTCGACGCCGTCATAGCGGGAGGAATTGCCATTGTAGCTGTCGCCCGCCAGCATGATGTCGAGGATGGCGCCGTTGGAAAAATTCACCACCAACAAACCGTTGTTGTTCCAGCTCAGCGTGTCATGCGCCGAATTGCCTGGCAGGCTGTAGACATCGCTTCCCGTCAGGCTCGCCGAAGCGACCGTGGGATCGGAAAAAGAAAATGCCGCCGTGATCGTGCGGCTGCCGGCACTGTTCTCATAGATGGTGGCAAGCGTTGTCGGCTCCGTGGCCACGTTCAACGTCAGATCGAACGAAAACGGCTGGCCCAGAATATACGTGATCGTCGAGTCCGAAGTGCTCGACAGGGTGTAGTTGCCGCTGATGATCACGGCATTCGCCGACAGGGTGCTCGCGATCAACAGAGCGGTTGCGAGAAGAAGTTTTTTCATTGGCCGGGTACTCGCGGATAGCAATGCCCGGCCACTCCCCATCAAAGATGGGGCCTGCACAACGAAGACCCGAAATCCCGGTTTACAAACCGCAAACGGCGTGGGCCCGCGCCCTACAAACGACTTAGGCCCGGCGCGGGCGCCGGGCCTAAGATCGTGTGCTTACAGTGGTTGCGGGGCTAGGATTTGAACCTAGGACCTTCAGGTTATGAGCCTGACGAGCTACCGGGCTGCTCCACCCCGCGTCATGGCCTCGGGACCGGTAAAAAACCCGAGGGCGCGGGGATATAGGATACCGGGAGGGGACTGTCCACCCTCAAATACCCGTCCTTCAATCGGGGCCTTCCTGGCCTGCAATATAAGCCGCCAATCCCTTGGCCAGATGGTCGAACAGCAGCTTCACCCGGCGGCTGCCGCGAAGGTCCTCATGCATGGCAAGCCACATGTCGAGGGTGAACGACACCTTGCCCGGCAGCACGGGAACCAGCGCCGGATCGCGCCGGGCAATCGATTTCTGCACGCCGCCCACACCCACACCGGCGCGCAACGCCGCAAGCTGCGCCAGATCGCTGTCGCATCGAAACCCGAAGAACGACCGCGACAGAAGCCCGATCGGCCCGCCGACATTTCGAAACGGCGAGGAATCGCGATCCCATCCGATGATCGTGTGGCCCGCGAGATCTTCGATCCTCTGCGGCACGCCGCGCGCCTTGAGATAGCTGCGATGGGCATAAAGCGCGATCTTCAACTGCCCGATCTTGCGGCTGATGAGTGCGCCTTGTTGCGGCCGCACCATGCGCACCGCGATATCGGCGTCACGCCGCAGCAAATCCTGATTGCGATTGGAAAGCGCAAGCTCGATCTGGATTTTCGGATGCGCGCGTCCGAACTCGGCAATCAAAGGCGGCAACGCTTCGCAGCCGATGATCTCGCTCGCCGTCAGCCGCACCACGCCGCTTTCGTCATCCGCGCTCCCTGAGCTTTCGCGGATCGCCGCTTCGAACGCGGTCTCGGCTGCTTCGAGATCGGAACGCATCGCAAGCGCGGCTTCGGTCGGCGCGAGCCCTTGCGGCGAGCGCACGAACAAAGTCACTCCCAATGCCGCTTCCAGTTCGGCAATATGGCGCCCGAGCGTCGGCTGGGTGAGCCTGAGCGCCCGCGCCGCCCCCGAAAGGCTGCCGGTGCGCAAAACCGCCAACAGGGAGCGATAAAAACTCCAGTCCGTATCGCGAGGGGTCATAAATATATGTATATCGATTATAGCGAGATATACAATTTTCTTTATCCCGCTTTCGCGCGACGGTACCGGCCACAATCCTGAGGAGACATCCCATGTTCGTCGGTCATTACGGCCCCGCCTTCGCCGCCAAGCCCGCTGCCAAACCCGTTCCGCTGTGGCTGTTGTTCGTGGCCGTGCAGTTCATGGACATCATGTGGTCGCTGTTCGTGTTCCTGGGCGTGGAGAAACTGCGCATCGTCCCGGGCTTCACCGCCACGAACCCGCTCGATCTTTATTTCATGCCGTACACGCATGGGCTTCTCGGATCGCTGGTGCTCTCGGCGCTCTTGGGCGGCGTCAGCGAATACTTCATCCCGCAAAAGGGGCGCACCTTCCTCGTCGTAGGCGCCTGCGTGTTCTCGCACTGGATTCTCGATCTCATCGTGCATGTGCCCGACCTGCCGCTGATCGGCGATCACATGAAGGTCGGCTTCGGCCTGTGGCGCTGGCGCGACATCAGCCTTGCCGCCGAGTTCGTCACCCTGTTCGCGGGCCTCTTCGTGCTGTTGCGTTACGCACCCACCGCCGACCGCTCCTACAATATCCGGCTCTGGGCGCTCGCGGGCTGGCTGGCCGGGGGCCAGATCTTTGCCACCTTCGGACCGCAGCCCACCACACCCCAGATCGCGGCCGCCATGGCGCTCGGCGGATACACCGTCTTTGCCCTCTTTGCCTGGCAAGTGGACCGGGCGCGGGGCCTGGCGGGCCCGGCAAAGGTTCCCTCTTTTCAATCAAACCATTGATTCTAAAAGAATTATGACAATAACCAACGCGCCTGCCCCGGATTGATACGGGCAGGCGACCTCGTTATAACCGCGCCTCGTTTTTGGTGTCAGTCGAGGAAACCACATGGGCATAGAACTTCCGGCCGGATACGCACCGGCGGAAAGCGAACCCTTCATGAATGAGCGGCAGCGGGAATACTTCCGCCGCAAGCTCACCGGCTGGAAAGATGAGATCCTGCGCGAGAGCCGCGAGACGATTCAGAACCTGCAAAGCGAGACCACGCCGTTCGCCGATCTGGCCGACCGCGCTTCGACCGAAGCCGAACGCCAGCTCGAACTCAGAACGCGCGACCGCCAGCGCAAGCTGATCGCGAAGATCGACGCGGCCCTGCGCCGTCTCGAAGATGGCTCCTACGGCTTCTGCGAAGAAACCGGCGAACCGATTTCTCTGAAGCGCCTGGACGCGCGCCCCATCGCAACGCTCTCCATCGAAGCGCAAGAACGCCACGAGCGCCGCGAACGCGTTTATAGGGACGATTAAATCCCACTTCTCACCTCCCCCTTGTGGGGAGGTAAGCAACAGATTGCACGCGGAGCCGCGGAGAATTCGCGGAGAACAAAAACACTCCGCGTACTCCGCGCCTCCGCGTGAGACCTCTTCCGTTCGCAGAAAAAACAACGGCCGGGAACGATTCTCGCCCCGGCCGTTGGCCCTGCCCCTCCGCCCCATCGGCGGATTTCGATCCCGGATCGCTTTGGCGTCCGGGATGACCTCGCTGTCGCGAGGTCAGAATGGCATCACGATGTCGTAAAGCTGCGAGCCATAGCGCGGCTGCTGCACATCGGTGATCTGGCCCTGGCCGCCATAGGTGACGCGCGCCTCGGCGATCTGTGCGAGCTGGATGGTGTTGTCGTTGGTGATGTCTTCGGTGCGCACGATGCCGGTGATCTGCAGATCGCGCAGTTCGCTGTTCACGCGCACCTGCTGATGGCCGCGCACCACCAGATTGCCGTTGGGCAACACCTGGCAAACGATGCCGGCCAAAGTCAGGTTCACGGTTTCCGAACGGTCCACCGACCCCGCGCCGACATTGGACGTATCCGATCCCATCTTCACCAGGCTCGCCGGATCGGCGCCTTTCGGAAGAATTTTGGTCAGCGTGCCTTCCAGCCCGAAGAAGTTCGTCAGGTTCGCATCGTCGGAATTGGCGCGGCTGCGTGACGTGGTGTTGGAAATCTTCGCGGCATCGGCAATCGAGATGTCGATGGTGATGATGTCGCCCACATGGCTCGCACGCGGATCGTGGAAGAAGCTGCGCGCACCCGGCGCCCACAGCGAATTCGTCATGTGCAGGCCGCCCGGGCTTTGTTCGGTCGGCATCGACACCGGCTGGTAGCCGGGCGGGGCAAGCGGATTGGCGATCGGCGCCATATCCGGCGGCTTGCCGATGTTCTCGATGCGGTCGACGGCGCTGCACGCCGATAGCGCGATGAAGCAGCTATAGAGCGAAATCTGTTTCAGCGCGGAGTATTTCCAGGAATCATACATGACGTATCTTTCTTTTAGTTCTGCATCTCGGCGGTGCGGACGGGTTTGACGTTCAGCGGCACGGCGCTTTCGGCGCGCACCGATGCGGGCCCGGTGACAGTCGCCATCACCTGGCGGTACGACACCGGATTGACCACGGTCACCGTTTCGCCGATGCCGCCTTCGCTGAGCGCGCGGCCCGTGGCGGTGAGCGAGATACCGGGCGCATCGAAGGTCATGGTCACGGTCTCGCCCTTTGTGACGATGACGGGCTTGCGCACATCGGTCGCCATCACAAGCTCGCCCGCGCGCAAGTAACGCCGCGCCTGCATCCCCGAAAGTTCGCTCATGGAGGTGATGGTGCCCATGCGCATCTGGCTCGCCACCGCGGTGCCGGTGGTGAGATCGGCATCGGAAATGGTCTCGCCCCGCGCGATATCGCGCGACGGAACAACAACGCGCGCATCGGTATCGGCGGCAAGCGCCGGAATGACGGGCAGCACCAGAAGCGCCACACAGAAAGCGATCATGAAGCGGAGCGTCATGGCGATTACGAGCCTCCCATCCGGGCCGTCTGCTGCAGCATTTCGTCGGCAGCGGTGATGACCTTGGAATTCATTTCATAGGCACGCTGGGCGGTGATCAGCGAGGTGATCTCTTCCACCGGATTGACGTTGGAGGTTTCGAGGAACCCTTCCGTGATCGTGCCGTAACCCGATGCACCCGGCAGGCCCGCTTGCGGCGAACCCGACGAGGGGGTTTCGAGGAACAGATTGTCGCCGATGGAGTTCAAGCCCGCTTCGTTCGGAAAGCGCACCAGTTCCAGCTGGCCCAGCACCTGCGGCTGGGTTTGCCCCGGCATGTTCGCCGAAACCTGCCCCTGCGCGTTGACCGAAATGCCCAGCGCCGTCTGCGGCACCGAGATACCGGGCGCCACGACATAACCTTTGTCGGTGACGATCTGGCCTTCCGGCGACAGCGCGAAATTGCCCGACCGCGTGTACGCGTCGGTGCCATCCGGCTGCTGGATGCGGAAGAAGCCCGGTCCCTGGATCGCCAGATCATACGGGTTGGAGGTCGAGGCCATGTCGCCCTGGCTCGTCACGCGATAGACCGCCGCTGTGCGCACACCGGCGCCAAGCTGAATACCCGAAGGAAGCACGGTGCCGGAATCCGACGACTGGGCGCCTGCCTGTTCGATGTTCTGGTACAGCAGGTCCTGGAATTCGGCGCGCTGGCGCTTGAATCCGGACGTGTTCATGTTCGCCAGGTTGTTGGCGATGACTTCGACGTTGGTCTGCTGTGCCAGCATACCGGTGGAAGCGATACTCAGGGCGCGCATGGAATGTGCTCCTTACATATTCGGCATGTCGCCAAGCTTGGAAACAGCTTGGCGCATGAGATCTTGTTGCGACTGGGTCATGGAGGCAGTGAGCTGATAGGCGCGGGTGACCTCGATCATGTGAGAGATCTCCACCACCGGCTCGACGTTGGAAGCTTCCAGCATGCCCTGCTGGATGGTGCCCTTCTCGGCGGCTTTCGGCGTTTCCGATGTGGTGTAGAGGCTCGCGCCTTCCTTCTGCATCCCGTCTTCGCTGTCGAACTGGACGAGGCGGATCTTGCCGAGCTGGCCCTGGTTGCCGGTCATCGTGCCGTCGGCACCGATATGAATGTCGCCGTCATCGGGCGAGAACGTGATCTGGCCGCCTTCGCCCATCACCTTGTGGCCGTCGCTGGTGACGAGATTGCCGTCGGAATCGAGCTGGAAATGGCCGTCGCGGGTGTAGCGGTCGCCGTTCGGCGTCTGCACCGTGAAGAAGCCCTTGCCGTTGATGGCAAGATCGAAAGGCGCGTTGGTGCGATCCATCCGGCCTTCGTTCAGATCGCGCACGGTGCCCTTGTCGACCACGAAGCTCACATACTGCGTGCCCTTCTCGGTCTCCGACGGCTTCATCGAGGCGACATATTCTTCGAACTTCACGCCTTCTTTCTTGAAGGCAGGCGTGGACACGTTCGCGATGTTGTTCGCGATCACGTCCATCGATCTGTAGGCTGCGAGCTGATGGGACAGGCTCACAAGTAAAGTGTTATCCACGGCTAGGCCCTTTCTGGTCCGTCGCTTGTGCTAACCATGTGCACGGGCCATGCCATGAACGATTTCCAGCGTTTGACTGGATTCTTGGGCAGCACTTTTGCCCCGTCCCGGCAAAACCTGCCGGGCAACAACCACTCCTTAACCACGATTGCCTAACGTGCGGCATGACCGAGGCCAGAAGGGCCGCCACAAAGGTCGAAGGACGCGCGCATGCTGGGCAAGCTGTTCAAGAAGAAGAAGGCGGAAGAAGCTCCCGCCGACGGCGAAGAGGCCGAAAAGCCTGCGGAAAAATCCGAATCCGCCGAAGGCGAAGCCGCAGCCGAGGAACCAAAGAAAGGTTTTGGTAAGAAATTTCTTCTGATCGCGGGTGCCGGCGCGCTTGTTCTGCTGCTCGGCATTGGCGGCGGGGTCTACTACTTCTTCTTCATGGGCTCGGACGCGGCCACCAAGACCGCCGAAGCCAAAACCGAAGTCCCGCTGACGCCGCCGACCGTCGCCTATTACGACGTGCCGGACATCATCGTGAACATCCAGACCGCCGATGGCGCACCCGCCTATCTGAAAGTTGGCCTGTCGCTCGAACTCGACACGCCGGAAGAAAAGGCAGGCATGCAGGCGCTGATGCCGCGCGTGGTCGATCAGTTCCAGGGTTATTTGCGCGAATTGCGCGTCGACGATCTCAAAGGATCGGCCGGCGTGATGCGCCTCAAGGAAGAATTGCTGCGCCGGATAAACGTGGCAGCCGCGCCTTACAAGGTGCGTGACGTGCTGCTCAAGGAAATGATTGTTCAGTAACAGGTTGGGATATGGCTGACGAAACCGAAGACCAAGTAGACAACGCGTCCGATGATACCTCGCCGGTCGTCGGCGCAAGTGCCGAACGCATCTTGAACCAGGAAGAAATCGACAGCCTGCTCGGCTTCGATGTCAACGACGACCAGTTGCAGGACAAGAGCGGCATCCGCGCCATCATCAATTCGGCGCTGGTCTCTTATGAACGCTTGCCGATGCTCGAAATCGTCTTCGACCGCCTGGTGCGGTTGATGACCACGAGCTTGCGCAACTTCACCTCCGACAACGTCGAAGTCAGCCTGGACAACATCACCTCGATCCGTTTCGGCGATTACCTGAACTCGATCCCGCTGCCCGCGATCCTGGCGGTGTTCCGCGCCGAACAGCTCGACAATTACGGCCTCTTCACCGTCGATTCCAACCTGATCTATTCCATCGTGGACGTGCTGCTCGGCGGACGCAGAGGCACCTCAGCGATGCGCATCGAAGGCCGGCCCTACACCACCATCGAACGCACCCTCGTCCAGCGCATGGTCGAAGTGATCCTGCAGGACATGATGCAGGCGTTCGAGCCACTGGCGCCCGTCAATTTTGCGCTCGATCGCCTGGAAACCAACCCGCGCTTCGCGGCCATCGCGCGGCCCGCCAACGCCGCCATCCTTGTGAAACTTCGCATCGACATGGAGGATCGCGGCGGGCGCACCGAATTGCTGCTGCCTTACGCAACCCTCGAACCGATCCGCAAACTGCTGCTGCAGCAGTTCATGGGCGAAAAATTCGGCCGCGACTCGATCTGGGAAGGCCATCTGGCCTCCGAATTGTGGTCCACCAAGGTCGACATCAACGCCATCCTCGACGAACAGACCATGTCGCTCGACAAGATCATGAACCTGAACATCGGCGACACGGTGATGCTGAACGCCAGCCCCGATTCCAAGATCGAACTGCGCTGCGGCAACGTTCCGCTGTTGCGCGGGCGCATGGGCCGGGTGGGATCTTCGGTCGCCGTGCGCGTCGAAGAAGCCATCGAACGCACCGACGCCAGCCGCGGCCTCTAACGGAGATTGAGATGACCCTCACCCTCGTCGTCGAACTGATCCTGACGGCGCTCCTCGCCGCCACGCTCTTCTATTGCATTGTGCTGGAACGCAAACTCGCGGCGCTCCGCAGCGGGCAGGACGGACTGAAGAAAACGCTCGCCTCGCTCAACGGCGCGGTCGCCGCCGCCAGCACCTCCATGCTCACGCTCAAATCCACAGCCAGCGAAATCACCCAGACGCTCGACGACCGCCTCGGCCATGCGCGCGGTCTTGCCGATGAACTGGGCGTGCTCTGCGGTTCGGGCGAACGCATCGTGCAGCGCTTCGACCGCGAGATCGACAATCGCGCCGTGCCGAAATCCGATCTTCCGAGCGCCGCCATCATGGGCCGCCTGGACGCCAGCCGCTTCGCCAACCTCGGAGCTGTGCGGTGAACATCCGTTCCGTCGTCAATCACATCCGCCTGCTGCCCCTGTTGATGGGCGTGTGCGGGCTCCTGCTGTCGATGAAAGCGGTCGGCATTTCCGAATATGCCTATGCCGCGGCAACCGCACCGGCTGCCCCCGCCGCCGATCCGCCGAAACCCAAACACGACATCGCCGACGACAAGGAAAGCTCCAGCTCGTCGGAAGTGGACCTGCTGACCAATCTCTCCAAGCGCCGCAACGAACTCGATGCGCGCGCCACCGAACTGACCATGCGCGAAAACCTGATCGCGGCGGCTGAAAAGCGTGTCGAGGAGAAGATCGCCACCCTCAAACAATTGCAGGACCAGATCCAGAAACTGGTCGCCCAGCGCGATGCCGAGCAGGAAAAACAAGTCGCCTCGCTGGTCAAAACCTATTCCGCGATGAAGCCCGCCGATGCCGCGCGCATCTTCGACGGCCTCAGCGACGATATTCTGATCCCGGTTGCCTCACAGATGAAGTCGGACGTGCTGGCCCCCGTTCTGGCCAAGATGAATTCGGAAGCCGCGCAAAAACTCACCATCAAACTGGCCAACCGTCTGGCGCTGCCCGATGCCAAGCCCGTGACGGTCGCCGCCAACGAAACACCGGCAGCGCAAGCAGCACCCAACGCCGCGATCGCCGCCCCTTCGGCCAACGTGCCCGTCACCACCACACCCACCGCATCCGCGCCGCCCACCGCGCCCACGCAAGGCAAACAGGGCGGATAAGCAATGTTCGGGTTTCTCACCGCAGCTTCGGTATCGCGCGCCCATTTCCTGGGCGCGCTGATGCTTTTGATGCTGGTGAGCAGCCAAGCTTTCGCCGCCGACACGATGCAGGCGAGCGCCGAGGATGGTTATGGCCGCATCACCATCACGCTCGATCCCACAGGCCACGCACAAGCCTCGCTCGAAGGCGCAGTGCTGAAGCTCAGCTTCGACCGCAAGGTGACGCTCGATTCCTCCGCCGTCACCTCGCAGCTTTCCGATTACATCACCGGCGCTCGCGTTGATAATGACGGAAAAACCATCCGTTTCGCGCTGACGCAAACCTTCCGCCTGCACACCAGCAACGTCGGCAACAAAACCGCCATCGATCTGGTGTCCGACAAATTGGCGGGCAATCCACCCGATCTTGCCAAACCGGCGGTCGCCGAACGCAAGCCTGTCAATCTCGCAGCTCTTCCCGCGGTGAAAGTGCGCGCAGGCGTCTACGAAAAATATTCGCGCCTCGTTTTCGATTGGCCCGAAAAGACGGCCTATTCGGTCTTCCCGTCCAAAGGCCATCTCACCGTGCGCTTCAAGGCCGTGGCGCAACCGGATTTCTCGCCCCTCGACCGCATCTCGCCGCCCTGGGTGAAGCCTGCGGGCTGGCATGTTGACGACCAGAGCATGACGGTCGAACTCACCATCGACCCCGGCTCCAAATACAAAGACTTCGCCGACGGCAACCACATCGTGATCGACGTGCTGTCGCCCTTGACCGATTCCACGGCGGTTGCACCCAAAGTCACCGGCGCAAGCCCCGCGCAAGCGCAGATCATCGCCGATGCCGCCGCCAGGCTGAACGCCAAACCTGCAGCCGATGCGAAACCGGCCGAGCAACCCAAAACACCGCCCGCACCAACGCCAGCCGCACAAACCGCAAGCGCACAGCCTGCATCTGCACAAACCACGCAAACCGCTGCCGCAACGGATGCACCGCCCATCCCCGCCGACGCACAAAGCGAAGCGGCAACCGCAGAGCGCACCGCGAAAGGTGCCGTGCTCGTCATCCCGCACGCCTCCGGTCACGCGGTCGCCGCCTTCCTGCGCGGCATGACGGCGTGGATGGTGATCGACACCGCGATCCCCATCGACCCCGCCAAGCTCAAAACCGAACTGGGCGATCTGCCGAGTTCCGTCGATGTGGCAAGCGGCAACGATGCCACCATCATTCGCATCGGCCTGAAACAGCCCGAACAGATCGCGGTCACCGAAGACGGCGTGAACCTGAAATTCCTGCTTGCACCCGGCGATACCACCAACCCGCTCGGCATCGGTTTCGCCCGCGACGTGAGCGACAACGGCAATGCCGCACTCGTCACCTTGCTTCCCGCCGCCAACCGCGTACTCACCCTGAGCGATCCCAATGTCGGCGACAGCATCGTCGCCGTTCTGGGCCGCGCGGGCCGCGCCGTTCTCGCAGGCCGCGATTACGCAGATTTCTCGCTTCTGCCCACCGCTGCCGGCATCGTGCTCAAACCGCTCAGCGATGGCGTCACCGTCACCGCGCACGATGCGCGCGTGCGCATCGCCAAGCCCGGTGGCCTCTCGCTCACCCCGCCTGCCGCCACTTCGGATTCGCCCGCCCTTCTCACCGATGCGAACGATGATGCTTCGTTCCTCGATTTCGCCCATTGGCCCAAAGCCGAAGGCGCCAAATTCCTGGAGACCGAACGCAAGTTGCGCGAGAACATCGCCAAAGCCGCCACACCCGCCAAAGTGAACGGCGAACGTCTGGCGCTCGCCCATTTCTATCTCGCCAACGGTTTCGCCGCCGAAACGCTTGGCGTGCTCAAGCAGATGCACGAAAGCGATCCCGCACTCGATGGCAACCGCCACCTGCAAGTGATGCGCGCGGCGTCCGATTACCTGATGGGCCGCTATCGCGACACCCACAACGATCTGATCGGCGCCAGCTTCGTGGGCGATCGTCACGCCGCCTTCTGGCGCGGCCTCGCCGATGCCGCCACCGAAGACTGGACCGATGCCCGCCAATCGCTGCTCGATGCAGGCCCGGTGATCAAACGCTATCCCGTCGAATGGCGCGCGCGCGCTGGACTTGCCATGACCAATGCGGCGCTCGCCGCAGGCAGCGTGGAAAATGCCGACCTCGCGCTCGCCAAAACGCCGAAGTCGCTGCCCAAGACACTGATGCTCGAACGCGAACTGGCGCACGCGCGCCTGCTCGCCGCCGAAGACCGTTACAAGACCGCCAAACCGATCTTCGCCGCGCTGAAGCAAAGCGGCGACGACCGCATCGCCGCCAACGCGATCTACGAAGACATCAAGGCCGCCATCGATGCCCGCGTAATGTCGCGCACCAAAGGCATCGAGACGCTCGAAGAACTGCGCTTCCGCTGGCGCGGCGATGCACTCGAAATGAAAACCTTGCGCAAGCTCGGCGCGCTTTATTTCGCGGGCGGCCAGTGGCGCGAAGGTCTGGAGAAACTCCGCGTCGCCTCGCTCTATTTCCCCAACGACGATCTTGCCCGCCAGGCGCAGGACGATATGCGCAACGCGTTCGAATCGCTGTTCCTCAAAGGCAAAGCCGACAAGATTCCGCCCATCGAAGCGCTGTCGCTGTTCTACGATTTCATCGATCTCACCCCCATCGGCCCCAACGGCGACGAAATGATCCGCCGCATGACCGAGCGCCTGACCAATGTCGATCTGTTGGGACCGGCATCGGCCCTGCTCGCCTATCAGGTGAACAAGCGCCTCGACGGCGTGGCCCGCGCGCAAGTCGCTGCCCGTCTGGCGATGCTCTATCTGATGGATCACAAACCGGAAAAAGCGCTGGAAACGTTGCGCAACACCACGCTCAGCGGCCTGCCCGACGACGTCAATCACCAGCGCATGATGCTGGAAGCCCGCGCACTCGCCCAGATGAAACGCTACGATCAGGCGCTCGATCTGGTCTCCGTCGACACGTCGGAAGACGCCAAAAAATTACAAGCCGATATCGCCTGGGACAGCGGCCAGTGGAGCACAGCCGCCCAAACCACCGAAAATCTGCTCGGCCAACATTGGAGCGACGACAAACCGCTCGCCGACGAAGAACGCACCGATGTGATGCGCGCGGCCATCGCCTATTCGCTCGCCAACGACGAAACCAGCCTCGAACGCTTGCGCGCCCACTTCGCACCCAAGATGCAAGGCACGCCGGATGCCAACGCCTTCGCAGTCGTCACGCAAAACATCGACCAGCAAGGCCTCGCCTTCCGCGAAACCGCCGCGAAGTTAGCCTCGGTCGGAACGCTCGAAGCGTTCATGAAAGATTTCAAGCAGAAATATTCATACTAACTCCACTTACCTCCCCCCTTGTGGGGAGGTCGAACAAATCTGAGCGTAGCGAAGATTTTTCGGGTGGGGGACGGTGCATGTCGCGATGAGCGGCCCCCCACCCGGATCGCTTTGCTCTCCGACCTCCCCACAAGGGGGAGGTAAGATCAAACCGCCGTCTGCCGAATGTCCGCGAGCCATTCCATCGCGCGGCCAGCGATCTTCTCCCAGCCCGGCTCGCCCAGCATCCAGTGGCTGTGGCCATCGAGGTCTTCATATTCCGCCCGCTCGCGATAACGCTGCGCGATGCGGCGCACGGTCGGCGGCGGATTGACCTTGTCGTGACGCCCCGAAAGACACAGCACCGGACAGGTCACATCGCTTGCATTCACCTGCGTGGCGCGGCGCGCATCCAGCGCCCAGTGCATGATCTCGAAGGTCGCAAGCCCAGACTCCGGCACGAAGCGCGCAAACACCTGGCTTCTTTCCTGCGGCGGCAGAAGGTCAAGCGCGTTCGATGCCGCGATGTCATAAGACGGCTGGATCGGCTTGCTCCAGAAATCGCCCGCGAAGAACATCGCACCCGCAGACGCAAACTCGAACATCGTCGACGGCATCATCCCCCAAGGCGCGGACGGCGCCAGCAACACCAGCGCCCGCACCTTCACCCGCGTGGCCAATATCTGCGCCAGCAACCCGCCCATCGAATGGCCGATCAGAACCGGCACGTCGTCGAGCGCACGCAGCTCTTTCTCCAGATCCTGCGCGTAATCGAGAATGGACGTGGTGCCCAAAGCATTCGGCGGGTTCTTGCCGCAATCGTGATACCGCAAGGTCGGCGCGGTGGCGCGATACCCTTCGTCTTCGAACGCACCGCGAAATTTGTCGAACGCCCAGCCGCCGCAGAACGCCCCATGGATCATGACGACCGGCGGAAGCTTCAGCGCCTTCAGCATCAGTATTCGGGTGCTGCGAGGTCTTCGAACACCGAAAGCACCTTGGCATAGGTGTCGCGCTTGAACGGCACCACCAGCCGCGGCAACGCCTCGATGGCGAGCCATTTCCAGGCGGCGAATTCGGGTTCTTCGGTCTGGATGTCGATTTCGGAATCATCGCCTTCGAAGCGCATCGCGATCCACTTCTGCCGCTGGCCGCGAAACTTGCCCTGCAACGCCACGCCCAAAAGATGCTGCGGCAGGTCGTAGGCCAGCCACTCGTCCATCTGGCGCAGCGGCCGGGCGTTGTTGGTGCCGATCTCTTCCTTCAGTTCGCGCAACGCGGCCTGTTCGGGCGTTTCGCCCGCATCGATACCGCCTTGCGGCATCTGCCAGCCTTCCATCGTCTGGTCGATGCGGCGGCCCACGAACACCAGCCCCTCGCGATTGATGAGCATCACGCCCACGCAAGGCCGGTACGGCAGATCGTCATGTTTCAAAAAGGTATGGGGACGGGCCATCGGGAACGCAAAAAAAGAAACGATTACTTCGATTTGCCGACTATGGCCGAAGCGGGCACCAGAACAAAGCCCCTGGCCGAAAGGCCGCGCGACCATTGGGCCAGCCGCTCCACCGTCACCGGATAAAGGAAGGCGGTGCCCACCGCGCTGCCGTTGGCGCGGGCCTGTGATTCGAGATCGGAGAGCGCGCGGTCGATGGCCGCCGAATCCTGCACCTTGTCGATGGCCATGCTGCCATGCGCGAACGCGGTGTTGGCCTGCTTGGCGATATCGGGGCTTGCGGATTTCGGCGTCGAACCGTCGTCATAGAACATCAGCCCGTGACGGGCCAAATAGGTCATCACCGGTTCCAGCGCCTCGGAATCGGCAAGGAAACGTCCGCCCTGATTGTTGGTCACGCCCGCATAGCCGGTGAAACGGGTCAGCGCCCAGACCAGATGCTGCGTGTTGGCCTCTTCGCCTTCGCCGGTGCGCAAAGTGTGCGGGCCCGGATCGCTCTCGGGATAATCATACGGTTCCATCGGCAGTTCGAGCAGCACTTCATGGCCGCGCGAACGCGCCTCGTTCACCCAGTTCTGGATATCGCCTTCGCGCGGCACAAAACCGACGGTCACTTCGGTCGGCAGCGCGGTCAGCGCCTGCGTGGTGGCGGTTCCGCTGGCGCCGAAGCCCAGCATGACAATGGCGATCCTGGGCTTCTTGCCCACTGCGGGAACATTGCCGCCATAAGCCTGCATCGGCGTCTTGCCGTTGTCGGCGATGCGCGGCAACGGACCAAGCTTGTTGCTTTCGATGAGCGCAGGATCGGCGACCAGGAAGTTGCCTGCGTAGACCGGGCGCACGATCTCGCGCCCTTTCTGGTTGGGCGTGACCTCTTCGACCATCGAGCGGATGCGGTTCTGCTCGTCGCGCACGGTGAGCTTGCCGGGCGTAAGTGAATGCACGCCCTTGGACCAGCTGCCCGCGGGCGCGTTGGTGTGCACGATGGGATCGATAGACAGATGCACCGACGGACGATTGGCGGACGGATCGCCGAACAGCACGACCACCAGACACAACGCGACGAAACTGCAAGCCAGGATGGAAGCGGCCCATGCCAGCACGCTCGGACCAGGTGGCCCCTGATCCGCCAGCGCGTCGTGCGCGTCGCTTAATCCCTCCAGCGTCATGGCATTCAGCAAGCACCCGGCACGGTTACGGCCGGGTTAATGCCCCCTTCGTCACAAAGGCCTTCAGCCTTGCTTCAATTGGCCTTCGCGGTGACGTTCTTGGGCGCTTCGGCCGTGACGGTCGGCTTTCCGCGCAACAGATCGAGCGCGTAGGAAAGCTGGAAGTCGTCATACTTCTTGCCCGGCTGCGGACGGATCACCGGAATGGCGCGGCCCTTCTTCACCGCACTTTCGGCGGCCAGATGGCCCGGCAGGTCGGCTTCGCTCGGACGGATCACCTTCGGGATCTTCTCCTCGTCGGCGTTCTGCGCCACCGCGATATCCGGCGTGATGCCCTGGGCCTGGATCGAATGGCCCGACGGCGTGAAGTAGCGCGCCGTCGTCAGGCGCAGTGCGCCGCCGCCTTCGCCCAGCGGGATCACGGTCTGCACCGAGCCTTTGCCGAACGAGGTCATGCCAAGGATGGTCGCGCGGCGATGATCCTGCAGCGCGCCCGCCACGATTTCGGAAGCAGACGCCGTGCCACCATTGACCAGAACGATGATCGGCTTGTTGTCGGTGATGTCGCCCGAACGCGCATCGTAACGCTGCGTGTCTTCGGCATGACGGCCGCGGGTCGAAACGATCTCGCCCGAGGTCAGAAGATCGTCGGACACCGCAATCGCCTGATCGAGCAAACCGCCCGGATTGTTGCGCAGGTCGAGCACATAACCCTTCATGCCCGAACCGATCTGCTTCTTCAGATCCTTCACGGCTTTCTCAAGCCCGACATTGGTCTGTTCGTTGAAGCCGGTGATGCGGATGTAGCCGACATCGCCTTCGCGGTGCCACTTCACGCTGTCGACCTGGATGATGGCGCGCGCCAGCACCACGTCGAACGGCTTCTTCTGGCCCTGGCGCAGGATGGTGAGCGTCACCTTGCTGCCCGTGGGGCCGCGCATCTTGTCGATGGCGTCGTTGAGCGCCATGCCCTGCACCGGCGTGTTGTCGATCGCGGCAATGTAATCGCCCGGCTTGATGCCGGCTTTCGCCGCCGGCGTATCGTCGATCGGCGAGACGACCTTTACGAGGCCATCTTCCATCGTCACTTCGATGCCAAGGCCGCCGAACTCGCCCTTGGTCTGGATCTGCATGTCGGCAAAGCTCTTCGCATCCATGTAGCTGGAATGCGGATCGAGCGCGGACACCATGCCTTCGATGGCGTTGTCCACCAATTCGCTGTCATCGACCGGGCGCACATAATTGGCGCGCACACGTTCGAACGCATCGCTGAAGAGATCGAGCTGCCGGTAGGCGCCCATATCGTTGGCGCCCTGCGCGGGCAGCAGCGTGATCGCGGCGCCGAAACCCAGCACCATGCCCAACACGATAAACGCAATGCGCTTCATGATTTTTGTGCCTTTCGCGGCTCGCTCATCAACCACGGCGCCGGATCGACGCCTTTGCCGTTCCGCCGCAGTTCCATATAGAGCTTTGCCGGCTCCATCTGCGGCATAGTGCCGACGGGTTCGCCCGCCAGCAATTGGTCTCCTGGCCGCACGGAAACGCGATCCAGCCCCGCCATGACAAGATCGTATCCAGCGCTCATCTGCAAGATCAAGACACGTCCTGTCTTATGGTAAGGACCGGCAAACAAGACCTCGCCATCGCTGGGTGCGACCACTTGCGATCCCCCCTCTGCGGCAAAGGTTACTCCCGGCGCGCTCGAACCGCCGACCCCTTCCATGCCGCCCGGAACCGTTGGCCCCAGCACCGGTCTTAACAGGGAATTGCGCACCAGGACCGGCTGTTTGCGGTCGTCCGCCGTCACCAGCATGACACCGGCGACAGGCGGCTTGCGGCGCAACTCCGCCACCCGGTCGAGCAGCGATTCCAGGTTCGCGGCCTGCCCCGCCACCGTGTCGAGCTTGCCTTTGAGATCGCCATACTGGCTTTGCGCGGCCGAGGCTTCGGCCTCTTTCATCGCGACAAGTTGATCGAGCTGGTTGCGCGCGTCAGAGAGTTCCGCCGCGTTCTTCGCGCTTTCCGCCCGCCGCGCCACCAGTTCGTCGCGTGTCTTGCGAAGCGCATCGAGTTTCTTCGAAAGTTGTGCCGCCGCAGAATAAAGTCGCGGTAACGATGCGCCCATCAGCATCATGCTGTGCACCGCGCCTTCCGCATCGTCGGCGCGCATCACCATGGCGGGCGGCATGTCGTGCTGCATCCGCTCCAACACCGCGAGCAACCGGCTCACCGACGCGCGGTCGCGGGTGAATTCCTTGTCCAGCTTGTCTTCATCGGCCCGCAACAAAAGCACTTGCGCGTCGAGCGTGGTCTTCTCCGCTTCCAACGCCTGCACCTTGGCGGCGGTTGCGATCAGTTTCTGCCGCAAGGTCTTGGCCTGCGCGTTCAACGCATCGCTTTTGGCCTTGGCGGCATCGACGCGCGGCTTGTTCTCTTCGATCTGCTGTTGCAGCGCGCGGTATTGATCGCGCGTCGTCGGCAGTTTCGCCATGTCGGAAAGCGGCACCGCGCCGCTCAAATCGTCCGCAATGGGCGGCGCGTTTTCTTTCGGCGCACCCCAGGCGGGCGCGCACAGCAACAGGCTCAGGCAAACGGAAAAAACAGTGCGGGCGCCGGACACGGTCAGGCGACGCCCTCCTTGATGCGTTCGGCCAGCGAATGGCCGCTCATCGTGGCGGGCTTCTTCAATCCCATCAGATCCAGAAGCGTCGGCGCCACATCGGCAAGGCTGCCGTTTTCGATCTGCAAACCGGCATTGCTCTTGGCGTTGATGACGATGATCGGCACGTCGAGCGTGGTGTGCGCGGTGTGCGGTTCGCCCGTTTCCTGGTCCTTCATCATTTCGACATTGCCGTGATCGGCGGTGAGCAGCATCACGCCGCCAACCTTTTCGACAACAGCGCGCAAACGCCCCAGACATTGGTCGATCACTTCCACTGCCTTGGTGGCTGCTTCCATGATGCCGGTATGCCCCACCATGTCGGGATTGGCGTAGTTCACGACAACGAGATCGTATTTCTCCGACAGGATCGCCTCTTCCAGCTTCTTGGTGACGTCGAACGCCGACATCTCCGGCTGCTGGTCATAGGTCGCAACCTTGGGACTCGGCACCAGAATGCGATCTTCGCCCGCAAACGGTTCTTCGCGCCCGCCGTTCAAGAAGAACGTGACATGCGCATATTTTTCCGTTTCCGCGATGCGCAACTGCCGCAAGCCGAGCGAGGCCACATATTCCCCAATCGTGTCGCGAATATCCTCCGCCGGATACAGCGCGCCCATGAACGCCTTCAACGCGTCGGAATATTCGGTCAGTCCCGCGGCGGCAGAGAATTTCACCACCCGCTCGCGTGCGAAATCGGTGAAGCCGGGATTGAGCAGGCACAGCGAAATCTCGCGCGCGCGATCCGCCCGAAAATTGCCGAACAGCAGCGCATCGCCATCGCCAGCCCCCGCATAATCCCCGATCACGCAAGGCAGAACGAACTCATCCGTCACGTTTTCCGCATAAGATGCTTCCACCGCCGCGAACGCATTGTCGAACCGCTGCCCGTTCGCTGAAACAATCGCGTCATAAGCTTTGGCAACGCGATCCCACCGCTTGTCGCGATCCATCGCGTAATAGCGCCCGCAAACCGTCGCCATGCGCACGCCTGGAACGCCTTCGATCTTGCTCTCGAAATCCTTCAGGAAACCAAGCGCGCTCTTTGGCGGCGTGTCGCGTCCGTCGAGGAACGCATGCACGAACACCGGCACGCCTTCATCCGACACCGCGCGCACCAGTGCCGCGATATGATCCTGATGCGAATGCACGCCGCCGGGCGACAAGAGGCCCATCACATGCACCGCGCCGTTCGCCTCTTTCGCTTTCGCGATCAGATCGACCAGCACCGGGCGTTTGGCCAGGCTGCCATCGGCCATCGCATCGTCGATGCGCGGCAGGTCCTGCATCACCACCCGGCCCGCGCCGATGTTCATGTGCCCGACTTCGGAATTGCCCATCTGGCCCACCGGCAGGCCCACCGCCCGGCCGGAGGTCGAAAGCAGCGCATGCGGGCTGTCCGCCAGCATCCGGTCGAAGCTCGGCAGCTTGCCCGCCTTGCTGGCGACAGCGATGGCATTGTCCTTGTCCTCGGGCCGCCAGCCCCAGCCGTCGAGGATGCACAACACGCCCGGCCTCTGCCGCAGCTCAGGGGGACTCTTGCTCATAAAGCCATCGCGAAAATCAGCCTGCAAAATAGGAAGCAGGGGTTTCCAAGTCTATGTGACCAAAGGCGATTTTCGCCCGGGAAAATCCTGCCGGGTGCCGGTTTTCGCTCCTGCGGCATCACCTCAAGCCATTGATTTGAAAGGGTAATTTTCCAGCCAAATCCGGCACGCTTCTGGCATCGCTGGGCCGGACACCATAGGCAGAATGCGTATGCGCTCGCGCTCGACACTTATACATAAAGCTCTGGCCACCTTCGTGGCGGCCCTGATGGTCCTTTGCCCGGTGGAGGCCTTCGCCTTCTCCCGCATCAAGGATCTGGTCGAGGTCGAAGGCATCCGCGACAACATGCTGGTTGGCTACGGCCTGGTCGTGGGCCTCAACGGCTCGGGCGACAGCCTGCGCAACGCCCCGTTCACCCAGCTTTCCATCCAGACCATGCTCGAACGCCTGGGCGTCAACACCCGCGGCGAGCAGATGCAGACCAAGAACACCGCCGCCGTCATGGTGACCGCCAACCTCCCCGCCTTCGGCGCGCAGGGCTCGCGCATCGACGTGACGGTGAGCGCGATGGGCGACGCCAAAAACCTTCAGGGCGGCACGCTTCTCGTCACCCCGCTGTTCGGTGCCGACGGCCAGATCTATGCACTCGCCCAAGGCCCGGTCGCGGTTGGCGGATTCTCCGCGCAAGGCGCGGGCGCGAGCGTGACGCGCGGCGTGCCGACATCGGGACGCATTTCCAACGGCGCGATCATCGAACGCGAAACCGGCTTTCATCTTTCCAGCCAGACGATGCTGCGCCTGTCGCTGCACAATCCGGATCTGACCACCGCCACGCGCATCGCCGACGCGGTGAACAATTACATCGGCAACGGCGTCGCCATCGCGACGGATCCGTCGACCATCTCGCTCAGCGTGCCGGCGAATTACAAGAACGGCGTGATGGGCCTGCTCACCGATGTCGAACAGGTGAAGGTCGATCCCGATCAACCCGCCAAAGTCATCATCGACGAAACATCCGGCGTGATCGTGATGGGCGCGGATGTGCGCGTCTCCACCGTCGCCATCGCGCAAGGCAACCTGACCATCAAGGTCAACGAGGCCCCGCTCGTCAGCCAGCCCGAACCGTTCTCCAAGACCGGCGAAACCAAGGTCGTGCCGCGCACCACCATCTCCATCGACGACAGCAAGGGCAACCGCATGGCCGTGATGTCAGGCGGCGGCGTGTCGTTGCAAAAACTGGTCGATGGCCTGAACGCGCTCGGCGTCGGTCCGCGCGACATCATCTCGATCCTGCAGGCCATCAAGGCGGCGGGCGCGCTGCAAGCCGAAATCCAGGTGATCGGATGAGTGCCGACGCCGCCATCGCAGGAGCCACCACCATCGCCCAATCGGCGAGCGTGATGACGCCGCACGCGACGGCCAATGTCGCAGCGGCAAAGAAAGCGGCCAAGCAATTCGAAGCCGTGCTGGTTTCCCAAATGCTGGGCGGCATGTTCGAAGGCATCTCGACCGACGGCCCGTTCGGCGGCGGTCAGGGCGAAGCGATGTTCCGCTCGCTGATGCTCGACGAATACGGCAAGCAGATCGTCAACCAGGGCGGCTTCGGCCTTTCCGACGCCATCACCAAATCGTTGCTCAAGCATCAGGAGCAGGTGCAATGATCGAACCCATCGACCCCAAAATCGAACGCGTCATCCAGATGGCCGAACGGCTGATCGAAGCGCTAGAGGCCGATATCGCAGCGCTCGAACGCCACCAGCCGTCCGAAATGCGCACCGGCTTGCCGGAGATCCAGAAACTCTCGGCCGTCTACAGCCGCGAAGCCGCCGGCATCACGCTTGCCGCCGCGAAAGAAGCATCGCCCACGTTGCGCACAGCGTTGATCGGCGTCACCAAACGCTTCGCCGAAACGCTGACACGCCACGTCCGCATGGTCACGCGCGTGAAGAACGCCAGCGAAGGCATGATCCGTTCCATCGCCGAAGAAGTCGACCGCATGAACGCCCCCAAACGCACCTACGGCGCCCGCCCCGAAGCAGCACCGAGACAACCCGGCGCGATGATCTTCAACAGCGTTGTGTGAGCGTAGCTTTCCTTAAATCGAAACTCTCATTCGTCATCCCCCGGCTTGTCCGGAGGACCCATTTTACTTTTTTGAAAAACAGAAAATTGGGTCGCCCGCATAAAGCGGGCGATGACGGAGTTTGTAGGTGTTGAAAGAAGAAACGCTCAATCCACGCGCGCGATATAGGGCAAACCGCGATGATGCCCGGCATCGTCCATGCCGTAGCCGATCAGAAAACCATCCAGTCCCGTGAACGCCGCATAATCGGCGTGCGCTTCGCCATCCTGGCGGCCGCGGTCCACCATCACAGCACTCGTCACCGACAGCGCGCCCTGATCGCGCAACAGATCGACCGCCTTGGTCAGCGTACGCCCGCGATCGAGAATGCCGTCGAGCAACAGCACATTGTGCCCGCGCACGCGCGCCGTCGGCGAGATCATCACCGAGACATCGCGCGCCCCTTCGCGCGCACCGGCATAAGACCGCAGCCAAAAGAATTCCGCCGGCAGGTCAAGCCCGCGCCGCGCCAGTGCGCGCAGCAGATCGGCCGCGAACACGAAACCGCCCACCAGCACCACCGCCGCCATATCCGGCTTGACCGGCGCGCGCACGATCTCATCGGCCAGGTGCGCCATGCGCTGGAAGATTTCGGTCTCGCTGACGAGAACCTGGTGGGAAACGTTCACCTTCAACTCTTGATGAATTTCAGATCCACATGGCGCGCGCCCGCTGGCGGGCTCGGGATGCGGGCGGAGAACTCGGCCGTCTTGCCGGGCGCAAGGCTCTTGGCCCCCGCCAGGATTTTCCAGTCGTAAAGTTCGCGGCGATACTCGTCGGTCAGCGCGGCGTGGATCTCCGGCACATCCAAAGTGCGGTCGGTGACGTTCACGACCTTGCCCTTGATGTGCAGGATCGGCAGATCGTCTTCGCTGGTCACCCGATAGCTCACATCGCGGAAGGCCAGCCCGACCGTGTTCACGTCGAGCCCCACCCAGGCATAAACCGTGGCGGTCTGCGGCCAGACGGTCGCGATGCCCTGGCGGAACGAAACACCCAGCCAGCCCAGCACAGCTACCAACGCGATCAGCGCCGCCCATCCGGCAAGCGCCCCAAGCCGCCATCCGGCGGAAGCAGGTGCATGCACCGGCGGCAATGCGCTGGCCTGAGGCTCGGCCGCCTTGGCGGCAACGGCGACGGCAGCCGCAGCCGGTTCGGGCTTGGCAGGCTCGATGGAAAGATCGGGCGGCAGCTCCGGCGCCTCTGCAGCGGGCGGAGGCTGGTGCCAGATATGGCTGCATTTGGCGCAACGCACCTTGCGGCCGGCGGGCAGGAATTTCGCCGCGTCGGCTTCATAACGGGTCGCGCAATTTGGGCAGGTTAAGATCATGGTAACCGTGAACGAACTGTCCCTGAAAATAGGCAGAGCAAAGCCTGTACCGCAAGCAAAGCACAGAGTTGGTTACAATCATGGTAACCGTGGGCCCCGCCAGCTATTTTCCCCGAATCATGGTTCGCTTCGAAAATGTCGGGATGCGGTACGGGGCAGGACCGGAGGTTCTCCGGGATATCACCTTCCTGCTCGAACCCGGCTCCTTCACCTTCCTGACCGGCCTTTCCGGTGCCGGCAAGACCACCTTGCTCAAGCTGATCTTCCTGGCCGAGCCCCCTTCGCGCGGGCTTATCTCCCTGTTCGGCCTCGACCTTGCCACCACCAGGCGGCAGGATTTCCCGGCCGTCCGCCGCCGTATCGGGGTGGTGTTTCAGGATTTCCGCCTGTTCGACCACCTTTCGGCCTTTGACAATGTGGCGCTGCCGCTCAAGCTCGCCGGCCGCAAGCCCGAGCATTATGCGCAGGACGTCGAAGAGCTTCTTTCCTGGGTCGGCCTCGGCGACCGGATGGATGCCCCACCCCACACCCTGTCGGGCGGCGAGCAACAGCGCGTGGCGATTGCCCGCGCCGTCGTCGCCCGCCCCGATCTTCTGGTGGCGGACGAACCCACCGGCAACGTCGACCCCGAAATGGGCGCGCGCCTCATTCGTCTCTTCGCCGAACTCAATCGTCTGGGCACCACCGTCCTCATCGCCACCCATGACCGCGCGTTGATCGAGCGCGTGAAAGCGCGCGAGATGCGGCTGGTGGATGGACGTCTCGTCGAAATGCGCACGGCCCACGCATGAACCCGGAACGCTTGCCCATCCTGCCGCGCGATTCCGCCGCCGGTCCGCTCGATCTGATGATCGCGGTGATGGCGTTTCTTGCAGCGCTCGCACTTGGCGCATCGCTGGTTGCGGATCGCGCCGCGCAAAGCTGGCGTTCGGGCCTGGCCGGACAATTGACGGTGCAGATTCTTCCGCCCTTCACCGGTCCCGCCGAACCCACGCTCGAAAAAGATTCGCAACGCGCCATCGCCGTGTTGCGCCAAACACCCGGCATCGCAGTGGTGACGCCGGTCAGCCGCGAAGCCGCATTGAAACTCGTCGAACCATGGCTCGGCGCGGACGCCATCGTCGCCGACCTGCCGCTGCCGCGCCTGATCGACGCCAAGATCCAGCCGGGCGCCGATGTGGACGTGCCTGCCTTGCGCAAAAATCTCAAAGCCGCCGTTCCAGAGGCAACGCTCGACGATCACAGCCAATGGATCGACCGCCTCAAAGGTCTGGCCAACGCCGTGATATTGTCCGGGTACGGAATATTGCTGCTGATCGCGGTCGCCACCGCCTCCGCCGTGACGTTTGCAACACGCGCGGGTCTGCAAGCCCATCACGAGATCGTCGAACTGCTGCACCAGATGGGCGCCCATCCCGGTTTCATCAGCCGCGCGTTCGAACGGCACTATTTCCTCTCCGCGCTCGCAGCCTCCGCAGTCGGTGCAGGAATCGCCGCCGCCATCTTCATCGGCGCCGGCGGACTGGAAATGGCAGGTTACGAAGCCGTTCCGTTCCTGCCGCCGATGTCGCTCAAACCGCTCGAAGCGTTGTGGCTGATCGCGGTGCCTGCCGGATCGGGCCTGATCGCCTGGGTCACCACACGCATGTCGGTGATGGCGGCGCTGCGGAAAATCTACTGAATGCGTACGCTTTCCTCGCTCATCATCTTAGGCGCCATCGGCTATGTGGCGGGGCTGTTCCTCTTCGTCGACGATGTGAACCAGCCGCCCCTCAAACCGCACCGCGCCGACGCCATCGTGGCATTGACCGGCGGCGAACTCAGGCTCGACCGTGCCGCCGCATTGCTCGAACAGGGATTGGGCAAGCGCCTTCTCATCACCGGCGTCGATCTGTCCGCTTCCAAAGCCGATCTCAAACGGGTGGCCCATGGCAGACGCCGTTTCGATTGCTGCGCTGACTTAGGCTTCATCGCCGCCGACACGCGCGGCAACGCACAGGAAACCGCCGACTGGGTGCTGACCCACGATTACAAAAGCCTGATCGTGGTGACCGCGAATTATCACATGCCGCGCACCTTGACCGAATTCTCCACCGCCATGCCGCATGTGGCGCTGGAGCCTTATCCGGTCGAACCGCGCGACATCGACTTCACCCATTGGTGGCGCAATCCGCACACCCTGCGTCTCGTCAACAGCGAATATGCGAAATATCTCGCCAGCGTCGTCATGAACAAGGCGATCAATCCGCTGCTCGCCAAACTGGGTGAGGACAAGACATGATCCTCACCTTCATCCGCTCGACGCTTTTCTTTCTGTGGTTCGCGGCAGCCTCGACAGTGCTCGGCCTCAGCTACACACCGCTTCTGCTGCTGCCGCCGCGATTCATGCGCAGCGCCGCCTTCCTGTGGTGCAACGCCACCTTCTGGGGCCTGCGCGTGTTCGCGGGCGTGCGTTACGAACTGCGCGGAACACCGCCCACCGAACCCGTGCTCGCCGCCGCCAAACATATGAGCATGTGGGACACCATCGCGCTCTACCTGCTGCTCGACAAACCCGCGATGGTTTTCAAGCGCGAACTGGGACTGATCCCGTTCTACGGCTGGTTCGTGCGCAAATCAGAAATGATCGCCATCGACCGCGACGGCAAGGCAAGCGCCCTGCGCAAGATGGCAGCCGATGCCAAAGCGATCTTCGCGCAAGGCCGCTGCGTGCTCATCTTCCCCGAAGGCACGCGCAAGAAACCGGGCGCGCCACCCGACTACAAACCCGGTGTCGCGGGTCTTTACGGACAGATCGGCGTGCCCTGCCTTCCCATCGCGCTCAACTCCGGCCTGTTCTGGACCGGCCCCGGCGGCTTCCTGAAAAAATCCGGCACCATCGTGGTCGAATTCCTGCCGCTGATCCCGCCGGGCTTGAAACGCGCCGAGTTCATGACCGCCCTCGAAACCCGTATCGAGGCGTCAACCGCCAAACTGGTCGAGGAAGGCGAAAAGTGCTTTTTGCACAGGGCTTTGCAGAGGAATACCAGTGAATAAGAATGCCCTCCTTTCGCGCAATGGCTCGGTAAATGGCGAGCGAATAGGCCGCAAGATTCAGTAGGAACCATGATTGCGCAATATCCGCGCATTCTTGAATGAAACCGCCACTCGCATCGTTTCGCCGGTCCAAGTATCAACTGACGGTATCGGTGCATATCGGGCGGAAATATCCGATGCATTCGGCTAGGATGCTTCTTATGGGCAAATCCAAAAGGTACTTTTCAAGTACGCCGAACAAAGGGCCTAGTAAGAAATATTCACCGGGCGTGGTTGTCGCTTAATCCAAAGAAGTGATTTTGGCGCTCCAGATCATGCCAAGATTTCCACCTCGCACGTTGAGCGCCAAAACCTCAATATCCTTATGGGCAACCGCTGCTTTACAAGTCTGACCAACAGCTTTTCTAAGAAGCTAGAAAACCACTCTCATTCACTGGCGATCTATTTTTTACATCACGCCTTCTGCCATATTCAAAAATCACTTCGTGTTACCCCCTGCTATGGCGGCTGGCATCACGGATGAACTCATGGACATGGGCGATATCGTGTGTCGATGGACGATGCGAGAGCAGCGCCTAAAAAGCGTGGGTCTTACAAATAGAAAGTGGCAGCTTAAGCTGCATTCTTCCGCTTACGGCGGATGAATGCAATGCCACCAAAACCAGCGCTAAAAATGGAAAGAGTGAGAGGTTCAGGGGCGTCGAATGGCGTGCCAATTGTCACATTATCAATGGCGAACTGCACACCAGAGTTGCCGAAACCGGCGTTCGTGCCCCCGGATGGCGTGAACACGACATTATCAACATCACCCCAGTCGAGAGTTATCAGCAACGGTGCCGTTCCATCGAGAGTCGCAACATAGTTATCAACCAAATTGCCATTCAAATAACCGTCAATATTGACATTCAGACCGTTATTCCAAACGGCCGTCATATAGAGATTTACCAGTGAGAAGGCTGCCGATGATGAAAACGATGACGATGATGTAACCCCGATCGCAACTGCCGGAGCACTAACAACGCCATATGTGATGCCGTTCATATATCCATAAGCAGCAACATATGGTGTGGCATTGACTGCCACGAAGCTGTTCCAATTCAGGCCTGCATAGCCGTTGGGAACGAACCCTTCCCCGTCGTATCCCTCCGTAATGCCACTGTCGAAACCGACTATGGTTGCTTGCGCAGGGGCCCAACCGGCGAAAGGCATCAAGCCCATTATGGCTATAACAGCGACGTTGAATTTCATATTGCTCCCCACAAGCTCTCTTTCTAAAAAGAAGCAGAGAACATGCCAAATGGTTAAGAGTTTGAAATATCTACTATGTAAGATTGCAAGATTTTAACGTGTAACCGCAGGTTACGAAATTGGCGGTTGGCGCGATCCCAGAAATTCAAACTAGACACTACCGCGCCGCTATTCAGAACAATTAGAGAACAAACAATTGTTTTAAGCCCTGTTTCGCACTATATTTCGGAGTCAGGGGTCTTACCCCAGAAAGGGAGATACCCACCCCTTCCCCTTCGCAAAAACTGCAAACGAATAGTAGCTAGAAAGTTTTGGCGGGATACCAGATATGACCGACATCTCCCGCCAGATCTGGGACATGAAGTACCGGCTGAAAGCGCCGGACGGCACGCCGCTGGAAAAAGACGTGGCCGAAAGCTGGTCGCGTGTGGCGCTTGCCGCCGCTCACGCCGAACGCCCCGAGCTCCGCCGCGACTGGGCACAGAAATTCGGTGAGGCGCTGGCCGGTCACCGCTTCCTCCCCGCCGGGCGAATTTTCGCCGGCGCCGGCACCGACCGCAACGTGACCTTGTTCAATTGCTTCGTGATGGGCCGCATCGAAGATTCGATGGACGGCATCTTCTCGCACTTACGTGAAGCGGCGCTGACGCTGCAGCAAGGCGGCGGCATCGGCTACGACTTCTCAAGCCTGCGCCCGAAAGGCGCCCCTGTTGCGGGCGTCGGCGCGGATGCCTCCGGCCCCGTCTCGTTCATGGACGTGTGGGATTCGATGTGCCGCACCATCATGAGCGCGGGCAGCCGCCGCGGCGCGATGATGGCGACGCTCGCTTGCGATCACCCCGACATCGAACTTTTCATCGACGCCAAACAGCAATCCGGCCGCCTGTCGATGTTCAATCTCTCGGTCCTCGCCACCGACGCCTTCATGGACGCGGTGAAGCAGGACGCGACCTGGGACCTGAAATTCGACAACAAGATCTACAAAACCATCCGCGCCCGCGACCTGTGGGACCGCATCATGCGTGCCACCTACGAAGCCGCCGAACCCGGCGTGATCTTCATCGACCGCATCAACCGCGAAAACAACCTCGCCTATTGCGAAGCGATCAGCGCGACGAACCCGTGCTTGACCGCCGATAGCTGGATTCAAACCAGCGACGGCCCACGGCAGATCGGCGAACTGATCGGAAACCCCTTCACCGCGATTGCCGACGGCCAGCCCTGGCCAAGCGACGAACGCGGCTTCTTTTCGCAAGGCATCAAGCCGACCGTCCGCCTGCGAACCCACGAAGGCCATGCTTTGCGCGGCACGCCGGATCATCGCATCCGCAAGGTCACGCGCCGCACGAGATGGTCCTGCGAATGGGAATGGGTAGAGATCGGATCGCTTGCGGCAGGCGATGAAATCCTGCTGCACAACCATCGCGCCCAACCCAATTGGGGCGAAGGTACACCGAAGGACGATGCCGAAGGTTATCTGCTCGGATTGCTGGTGGGCGACGGAACGCTCAAAAGCGACAAGGCCGTGCTCTGCGCATGGCCCGGCCGGAAGACCGTCAACGGCGCGGACGAACGCCCGGGCATTCGCGGCGTGATGGAAGCAGCACAAGCTGCTGCTTTCAGTCTGCCGCACCGCTCCGATTTCACGGGCTGGATCGAAGTGCCCGGCCGCGGCGAGTATCGCCTTTCGCTCGGCGCGCTGAAACAGCTTGCCCACGACATGGGTCTGTCGCCCGGCAACAAGACCGTCACAGCGTCTCTGGAAAAGCGTTCCAGCGCGTTTTGCGCCGCCTTCCTGCGCGGCCTGTTCGATGCCGATGGCAGCGTGCAAGGCACCCAGACAAAAGGCGTGAGCGCACGGCTTGCGCAAAGCGATCTTGGCACACTCGAAGCGTCCCAGCGCATGCTCCTGCGGCTGGGGATCATCTCGACGATCTACAAACAACGAAGGACCGAAGGCTTCAAACTTTTGCCGGATGGCAAAGGCGGCCACAAATCCTATCCCATCCGCGATCAGCACGAGCTGGTGGTTTCGGGCGACAATCTGTTCGTCTATCGCGACCGCATCGGCTTCTGCGACACGGCAAAATCGGTGGTCTTGAACAATCTTCTCGCCAACTATCGCCGCGCGCCCAATCGCGAACCTTTCTGCGCGACAATCGCAACAATCGAAGATTGCGAACCCGCCGAAGTCTTCGACGCCGCCATTCCCGGCCTCAATGCATTCGATGCCAATGGCCTGTGGGCGCACAATTGCGGCGAGCAACCGCTGCCCCCTTACGGTGCGTGTCTTCTGGGTTCGATCAATCTCGCCAAGCTCGTGAAGAATCCGTTCGAGGACAATGCGTCGCTCGACGAAGACGAGCTTGCGCGTCTCACACGAACTGCCGTGCGGATGCTCGACAATGTGATCGACATTTCGCGGTTCCCGCTGGAAGCACAGCGCGCCGAAGCGCTTGCCAAGCGGCGCATCGGATTGGGCGTCACAGGTTTGGCGGATGCATTGATCTTCTGCCGCATGCGTTACGGCTCGAAGGAAAGTCTCGCGCTGATCGACCGCTGGCTTTCGGTGTTGAGCCATGCCGCTTACGATGCGTCTGCCGATATCGCGGTGGAGAAAGGCGCGTTCCCGCTGTTCGACCGCGAGGAATTTCTTGCGCGGCCGTTCGTGCAACGCCTGCCGCAGGCGGTCCGCGACAAGATTGCCGCGAACGGAATCCGCAACGGTCTTCTCACCTCCATTGCGCCCACCGGCACGATCTCGCTGTTCGCCGACAATGTGTCGAGCGGCATCGAACCTGTTTTCGCCTACAGCTTCACCCGCCATGTGTTGCAGGCCGATGGCACGCGCCGCGAAGAGAAGGTGAGCGATTATGCCTGGCGCGCCTTCCACGCGCGCTTCGGCGAAGATGCAGGCCTGCCGGATTATTTTGTCAGCGCGCAGGAGCTTTCGCCCGACGATCACCTTTCCGTGCAGGCCGTGGCGCAAAAGCACATCGACAGTTCGATCTCGAAAACCATCAACGTGCCGCAAGCGATCTCGTTCGAGGCGTTCAAGGACGTTTATCTCAAAGCCTACGAAACCGGCTGCAAGGGCTGCACCACCTATCGCCCGAATGCGATCACCGGTGCAGTGCTCGAAACAACGGTCGAAACCAAACCGCTCGAAGACGCCGATCAGCCGAGCCTGCCTTTGCCGGTGCCGCGCGGGGCGGGCGATGTCGTCTATATGACGCGCCCGCTCGACCGCCCCGAACTTCTCACCGGCCAGACCTACAAGATCAAATGGCTGGATTCCGATCACGCCTTCTACATCACCATCAACGACCTCGAGCAGGATGGCCGCAAACGCCCGTTCGAGATCTTCATCAACTCCAAGAACATGGAAGCCTATGCCTGGACCTTGGCGCTCACCCGCATGGTCAGCGCCGTGTTCCGGCGCGGCGGCGATGTCTCGTTCGTGGTCGATGAGTTGAAAGCGGTGTTCGATCCGCGCGGCGGCCAATGGATGGGCGGGCGGTATGTGCCCTCGCTTCTGGCCGCCATCGGCGAGGTGATCGAGCGCCATCTGGTGGCGACCGGCTTCATGACCCCGCGGCAAACCGTGGTTCCCCGCGAAGAACGCCGGGCCGTGGCCATGGCCGCGGAAGGGGCGCCCGCACGTTATTGCCCACGCTGTTCGTCGCCCAGTTTTGTGAAGATTGAAGGATGCGACACTTGCGTGGCTTGCGGCTATTCCCGCTGCGGGTAAACGAGGCGCGATGCGCTATTCCAGCCGCTTCTTCCTCTACGCACCTTTCTCCATCCTCGTCATCCTGGCGATCCTCGTCAGCGTGCAATGGTGGCGGGAAGCCGGTGCCTGGTCGAAAAAGATCGACGTGCTGAACGGCCACGAAATCGCCCCCGGCATTACCTTGCATTTCTCCAAGCGTCAGCTTTCGGGCTTCCCCTTCCGCGTCGACACGACCTTCAAGGATTTCCGCATCACGTTTGCGGGCCCGCGCAGCTTTCAATGGCAGGCCGAAGATTTCGCGCTGCACCGCTTAAGCTATGAAGGCAGCAAGACGGTTTTCGAAGCCGGTGGCAAGCAAACCTTTTCGTGGATCGGCAGCGACAGCAAACCGGCACAGTTCGCCTTTCTGCCCGGAAGCGTACGCGCCGATGCGATCACCGCCAACGGCAAGCTCGCACGTTTCGATCTGGTTCTGGTCGCACTCGATTCGCGGGACGTGACGGCGGGCCGCCTCGAAATCCATCTGCGCCACGATCCCAAGATCGATGCGCTCGATTTTGTCGCCTTCGCAGATTCGCTTTCGCTGCCGTCGCAAAAGCCCATCGTCTATGCCAAAGCGGATGCGCACATCACCATGGCGCAATTCCTCAAAGGCCTGTTGTCGGGCGATGCCGATTGGCGCACCGCGCTAGAAGCCTGGCGCGCCGCCGGTGCCCATGTCGATCTGGTCGAAGTCCAAGCCAAACCCGACACCGCGACGGGCCGCCTGATGCTCGACAACACGCACGCGCTCAAAGGCACGCTGTCGCGCCAATTGTTCGGCCTGACCGCGCTCGAAAGCGCGCCACTCTATTAAGATTTTTTCGGGTTACGTCCGAAATTGGGCGCGGCACTGTCCTGACCAGCATCCACGATGGAACGCCTAATGGCGCGCGTCCGCGTGAACAGATTGAACAGCGCATCACCATCGCCCCAGCGGATCGCCCGTTGCAGCGCGCTCAAATCCTCGCTGAACCGCCCCAGCACTTCCAGAACCGCATCGCGATTGTTGAGGAACACATCGCGCCACATGGTAGGATCGGATGCCGCGATACGCGTGAAGTCGCGGAAACCGCCGGCGGAGTATTTGATCACTTCGCTTTCGGTCACCTGCTCCAGATCGTCCGCCGTGCCCACGATGTTATAGGCGATCAGATGCGGCACATGGCTGGTGATCGCCAGCACCAGATCGTGGTGCTTGGGGTCCATCACATCCACATTGCTGCCGCAGCGCTGCCAGAAATCCTTCAGCTTCTCGATGGCCGCCGGATCGGTGCCGGGCGGCGGGGTAAGAATGCACCAGCGATTGTCGAACAACTCGGCAAAGCCCGATTCCGGCCCCGATTGCTCGGTGCCCGCAATCGGATGGGCCGGAATGAAATGCACGCCTTCGGGAATATGCGGCCCCACATCGCGCACCACCGCCGTCTTCACCGATCCCACATCGGTCACGATGGCGCCCGGCTTGAGCACGGACGAAATCTCTTTCGCAATCGCGCCGAACGAACCGACGGGCGTTGCCAGCACCACCAGGTCGGCATCGCGCGCAGCCGAAACCGCATCGCCATGGATGGAATCTGCAAAGCCGACCTTCTTCGCCGCGTCCTGTGTTTCGGGGCGACGCGCATAGCCCGCGATATGCCCGGCCAACCCGCCGCGGCGCATCGCATGGGCCATCGAAGACCCGATCAGGCCCACGCCAAGAAGCGCTGCCTTCTCAAAGAGAGGTTTGCTCATTTTCCCCCCATGAATTCGGCCAAAGCTTTCACCACCAGCCGGTTGGCTTCTTCGGTGCCCACGCTCAGCCGCAGGCAATTCGGCAATCCGTAATTGCCGACCGCCCGCAGGATCAACCCGCGTGCGGAAAGAAACGCATCTGCCGCATCCGCCGTCCTCTTGTCCGCGAAATGGACGAGGATGAAATTGCCCACGCTGTCGTCCACCCGCAGCCCAAGCTTGCGGATTTCCTCCGTCAGCCAGGAAATCCAGCGCGCATTGTGTTCCACCGATTTGTCGATATGGGCGCGATCCTTCACCGCGGCCGCTGCCGCCAGTTGCTGCGGCATGGAAACGTTGAACGGCCCGCGAATGCGGTTCAGCACGTCGGCGACCGCTGCCGGGCAATAGGCCCAGCCGACCCGCAAGCCACCAAGCCCCAATTTGGAGAAGGTGCGCGTCATCACCACATTGTTGAAATTCGCCACCATCTCGATGCCGGATTCATAATCGTTCCGGCGCACATATTCCGCATAGGCCGCATCGATCACCAGCAGGATGTCGGGCCGCAATCCCGCATGCAACCGGCGCACTTCGCTGTGCGGCAGATAGGTGCCCGTTGGATTGTTCGGATTGGCCAGATAGATGATCCGCGTCCTGGGCGTCACCGCCGCCAATATCGCATCGACATCGGCGTGCAGGTTCTTCTCCGGCACGATCACCGGCACCGCGCTGTTGGCCAAGGTGATGATCTTGTAAATCACGAAGGCGTGCTCGGTGAAGATCACCTCGTCGCCGGCCCTTAGATACGCATTGCCCAGCATCTTCAGCAATTCGTCCGAACCATCGCCGCCGCAAACGATGCGCGCGGGGTCCAGCCCGAAGATCGTCCCAATCGCCTCGCGCAAAACCCGCGCGCTGCCTTCGGGATATTGCGCAAGGTTCTTGTGCGCCTCGTCATAGGCCGCAATCGCCGCCGGGCTCGGGCCTAGCGGGTTCTCGTTGGCCGAAAGCTTGAAGACCTTGGCCACGCCCGGCGCGCCCGCCTTCCCGCCGACATAAGGCGAGATGTCCAGCACACCGGGCTTAGGCGCGGGCTCTTGGGGCGGACACATGGCGATGGCTCTGTTTTTGGACGTTTTTCGGGGCGCATTCATAAGCGCGGGCCCCCTCGAAAGCAAAGCAAGACGGCTATGCGCCCGCTGATTCGTTGACAGGGGGGCAGCAGAGCCTTAGCAAACGGCGCTCCACTGGTTTCGGAAAGCGAGTGAGAGATGGCGGAAGCCGCCAATCCGAAATTCCTGCGCCCCGTCGTGGCGCCCGATGCCGATACCGGCCATGCCATCACCTTTGGCGCAGACCGGCCGCTCCTGCTCGACTCGGGCCGCGAACTCTCGCCCATCACCGTCGCCTACATGACCTACGGCACGCTCAATGCCGACAAGTCGAACGTTATTCTCGTCTGCCACGCGCTCACGCTCGACCAGTTCGTTTCCAGCCGTCACCCCGTCACCGGCAAACCCGGCTGGTGGGACGAACTGATCGGCCCCGGCAAGGCGATCGATACCGACCGCTTCTTCATCGTCTGCGCCAATGTACTGGGCGGCTGCATGGGCTCCACGGGCCCGGCCTCCATCGATCCCGAAACCGGCAAGCCTTACGGCCTCGATTTCCCTGTCGTCACCGTGAAAGACATGGTGCGGGCGCAAGCCATGCTGCTCGATGCGCTCGGCATCGAACGGCTGCTCTGTGTGATCGGCGGTTCGATGGGCGGGATGCAGGTGCTGCAATGGGCGGCGAGCTATCCCGACCGCGTGCTCTCCGCGATCCCGATTGCCACCGCCGCCAACCATTCCGCACAGAACATTGCGTTCCACGAAGTGGGCCGTCAGGCGATCATGGCCGATCCGGATTGGAAGGGCGGCGCCTATTCGCTCAGCGGCACGCAACCGTCGAAAGGTTTGGCGGTGGCGCGCATGGCCGCCCACATCACCTATCTTTCGGAAGCAGCCCTTCAGCGCAAGTTCGGCAGAAACCTTCAGGCGCGCAACGCGATCTCGTTCGGCTTCGGCCCGGATTTCCAGATCGAATCCTATCTGCGCCATCAGGGCATGACTTTCGTCGACCGCTTCGACGCCAATTCCTATCTCTACATCACGCGCGCGATGGATTATTTCGATCTCGCGGCCGATTACGGCGGCGTGCTGGCCGAAGCGTTCCGCGGCACCAAGACCCGCTTCTGCATCATTTCCTTCACCAGCGACTGGCTGTTCCCCACGCCGGAGAACAAACACATCGCGCACGCGCTCAACGCCGCCGCCGCCAATGTGAGCTTCGTCGAAATCGATACTGATCGCGGCCACGATGCGTTTTTGCTCGACGAACCGGAGATGTTCGCCACCGTTCGCGGCTTCATCAAATCGGTCGCGGCCAGCCACGGCGTCAAATGACAAGCGCGCTCCGTTCCGATCTGGCAGCGATTGCCGAAATCATCCCGAAAGCCGCGCGCGTGCTCGACATCGGCTGCGGCGACGGTGCACTGCTGGAATATCTGGCGGAAACAAAGAACGTCGATGGGCGCGGTCTGGAACTGTCGCAGCAGAACGTGAATGCCTGCGTGGCGCGCGGATTGTCGGTGGTGCAAGGTGATGCCGACACCGACCTCGGCGATTACCCTGCGCAGATCTTCGATGTCGCAATCCTCAGCCAAACCATTCAGGCCACGCGCTCGCCCAAGACCGTGCTGTCGCAATTGCTGCGCATCGGAAAACTCACCGCGGTGTCGTTCCCGAATTTCGGCCATTGGCGCATCCGCATGTCGCTGCTCGCCAACGGGCGCATGCCGCAGACCAAGACGCTGGGCTATTCCTGGCACGAAACGCCCAACATCCATCTCTGCACCATCGCCGATTTCGTGGCGCTGGTGGAAGAAGCAGGCGGCGTGGTGCAGGGCGCGCTCGCGCTCAGGAAAGACGGGCACACCCAGGCGATGCAGGCGCATTCCTGGGGACCCAACCTTCTTGCCGAAGGCGCGATCTTCTTCTTGAGAGCGAAGAACGCGCCTTCGTCTTGATCGTCAGTGCGCCGAAGCGGTGGCGCTTGCGCCGATAGCCTTCAGCGCGGCTTCGTAATGCGTCATGCCGGCTTTGTAGAAGCCTTTCATGCAATAGTCTGCGCCCTGCTTCAGCTCCTGTTCGGCGGCATCGTGCGCCGAGCCGGTCGGATGATTGTAGAGCGCGTCCTTCACCTGCTTGGACATCTTCAGGCAGTTGAGTGACGTCGCCGGTTCGCTGGCAACAGCGCTGCTGCCATAAGCGGCGATTCCGCCTGCGATCAGCATGGCGGCTGCGATCTTTGAAAGTGACATGGACTCCCTCCGTCTTTACTCGCGGTCCCGGCAATTTCACCGGCACACTGCAAATAGTGCGATCCACGAAAGAAGAAAGGGCACATCCGCGTGAGCGAGTCACTTCAGCGTGAGGACCACGCGACAAGCACGATGAAACGGGGATGCAAAAAGCCCTGCGTTCGACGCAAGGGCCTCATGCGCAAAACCCATCGCTTCACACCAGCGTGAACCCGCGCACGAACGTCAAACAATCTTAACAAAAGAAAGAAATGACGCGCGCGTCACATGAAACACCGGTAACGATCAGGCGCGCGCGAGCAGGCTCTTGCGATCGGAGACCAGCACCGGCGTCGCTGCGAACAGCGACTTGGTGGAATCCACCAGATGCACACCGGCAAAGCGCGGCCACAAGATCTCGCCCACCCGCTCCCAGCCGATACCGGTACCGATGAAGCGGCGCTTCCGAAGCGGCGGAAAATAGAGCGCGCTTTCCCAGCGCTGCGGCGCGAACATGGATTCGCGCAACAGCATTTCAAGCTGCCCGCGCAGATAGGGCCGTCCATAGGCGAACGGCGAACGCTCGGCCTGTGCCCACAGGCTGGCGCGGTTGGGCACGATCAGCAGCAACCTGCCTTCGGGCTGCAGCACCCGCCAGACCTGACGCATCATGGGGCGGACCGATTCTGCACTCTCCAGACCATGGATCATGATCACCATGTCGAAGGTCTCGTCCGCGAAGGGCAGCAACAGCTCCTCGCCCAACACGCTGAGCGACCGCCCCGAAGGCCAGGCCACCACGCCCTGCTGCGCGGGCATGAACGCCACCACGCGCTGGGCATCGGCCAGCATCGGCCGCAGATAGGGCACAGCGAAGCCAAAACCGAGCACATTGGCGGGCGGACGGGCCGGGGTGATCATGTTCAGCCGGCGATGGATCATCCGCCTCACGACCTGGCCCACCGGACTTTCATAGAAGTCCGCAAGCTTGCGCGCGTTCAGATGCATATGATGGCCCCAATCAGCCCTTGCCCAATACACCGCCCGCGGCTGGCTTGTTAAGCTGGCGCGCCAAAGGAGTTGCCTATGAGCCTGACCGTCACGCTGGTTCCCTGTTTGAAAGACAATTACGCCTACCTGCTCACCGACCGCGAAGCCGGCCTTTGCGCGGTGGTCGACCCTTCCGAGCCCGCGCCGGTGAAGGCCGCCCTTGCCAAATCGGGACAGAAGCTCACCCACATCCTCAACACCCACCACCATTGGGATCACACCGGCGGCAACCTCGCGTTGAAGGAAGAATTCGGCGCCAAGGTCGTCGGGCCCGGCAAGGACCGCGACCGCATCCCCGGCATCGACGAAGGCGTGGGCGAAGAGTCAGGCTGGAGCTTCGGCGCACACCACGCCCGCATCCTCGAAGTGCCCGCCCACACCAAGGGCGCCATCACCTTCGTCTTCGGCGACATCGCGTTCACCGGCGACACGCTGTTCGCGATGGGCTGCGGACGCCTTTTCGAAGGCGATCCGCCGATGATGTGGAACAGCCTGTCGAAACTGATGGCGCTTCCCGACGACACCAAGATCTATTGCGGGCACGAATACACGCTCAGCAACGGCCGCTTCGCGCTGACGCTGGAACCAAACAACGCCGAATTGAAAGCGCGCATGAGCGAAGTCGAAGCGGTGCGCGCGAAAAGCGAGCCCACCGTTCCGTCCACCATGGGCATCGAGAAAAAGACCAACCCGTTCTTAAGGCCAAATTCCCCCGAACTGCGCCGCACGCTCGGCATGGAAAACGCCAGCGACGTGGACGTGTTCGGAGAAACGCGAAAACGGAAAGATACGTTCTAGCGCGCCGAAACGGTTTCGAACGTATCGCTTCCGGGCTTCAGCACTTCGAGCTTGCCATCGGCAATCCCGAAGCGCGCGCCCGCCAGCGAAAGCGTTCCGGCCTTCACGCGTTCGGCAACGAAGGGAAACGTCATCAGCCGTTCGAGCGAAAGCTTCACGGTCTCGCGTTCCAGATCCGGCTGGTCGTGATGACGGCATTTTTGCGCCGCGGGTTCCAGAAGCTTGATCCACGGACCCAGGAACGGCGTATCCGCCGCCGTTTCCATGTTGCGCGCCGCGGCCACGCCGCCGCATTGGGCATGGCCCATCACCACGATGTAACGCACATTGAGCTGCAACACGGCAAAAGCGATGGCCGCACTGGTGCCGTGATAACCGCCGCCTTCTTCATAAGGCGGCACGATGGCCGCCACATTGCGGATGACGAACAATTCGCCCGGGCCAGCGCTGAAGATGGTGGCGGGATCGGCCCGGCTGTCGCTGCAGGCGATGACGAGATATTCGGGGTTCTGCCCCTTGGACAATTCCGCGTAACGGGCATGTTCTTCCGGCCAGCGGCTGGCCATGAAGTTGCGGTATCCCGCGATCAGCTTGTCCATCTCTCACCTCAGGCAGGTTCGCTACAGAATGCGAGCCGCCCTGTCGAGGGTATTTTGATGTTAGCGGGTGAACTCGATGGCGATGGCGGTGAAATGCAGAACCGCCGCGATCAGCACGAACGCGTGCCAGATCGCCTTGTGGAACGGAATGCGCTCGATCAGATAGAACGCGACACCGGCCGAATAGATGAGGCCCCCCGCGATCAGGAGCCAGAAATCGACCGCCGCCACCGATGCCGCCAGCGGCTTGATCGCGGTGACGATCAGCCAACCCATCGCAAGATAGAGCACGACGCTCACCTTCTCGAAGCGGCGCGGGAACGCCATCTTCAATCCCACGCCGAACACCGCCGCCGTCCAGACAAGCGCCAGGATCACATCGCCCACCGGATAGCCAAGCCGCGCCGCCGCGAACGGCGTGTAGGTGGCCGCGATCATCACGAAGATCGCCGAATGATCGAAGCGCCTGAGGATTTCTTTCAGCGTGCCGGTAGGCGTCAGATTGTAAGCCGCCGAGGCCACGATCATCGCGAGCAAGCCCACGCAATAAACCGACACCGCAGCAACGGTCGCAAACCCGCTGACATTCCATAAGAGCCAGAGCGTCGCCGTCACCGCGAAACCGATGCCCAGCACATGCACCGCCGCATCGGCGCCATGTTCAAGGCGCGAATAAATCCGAACGGCTTCCTGCGGCAGGTTCACGTTCATGGGGCCACGCTAACGGCAAATCACGGCGAAATCGTAGCCAAATTGCTGCGGTGGTAAACGCGACCGAATGTTCAGTCGCCGGGATAGTGTTGAGGCCCTGCACGCATCGCGTAAAGATAACCATCATTGTTCCCAAAATAGATCACGCCGTCCGCGATCCAGGGCGTGGAGAGCACGCGATCCCCGGTGAGCGTATAGCCCACGATGTTCCCGCTCTTTTCGTCCATCGCGAACACGCTGCCGCCCATGGTGGCCAGATAAACCTTGCCGTCCGCGACCACCGGCGAAGAGAACACCAGATTGTCGAGCGGCCGCGTCCACAGCGCGGCACCGGTCTTCAGATCGAACGCGAACGCCGCACGCCCATCCGCGCTGCCGGTATAGACGCGTCCGTCATGCACCGCAGGTGTCGAAGCAACCCAGGAATTCTTCACCGGCTGATGCCACACTTCCACGCCGGTCTTCGCATCGAGCGCATAAAGATTGAAATCCCGCGCGCCGAACAGCACGAGCCCTCCCGTCACCGTCGCCGAAGATTGAATGCTGCCTTCGGGAAACACCTTGTTGCCAAGCGTCTTGAACGACCACAGCAGCTTTCCCGTTTCCCGGTCGAGCGCATACATCCGCCCGTCGAAACTCCCCACATAGATCGTTTTGCCGTCGGTCGCTGGTGTTGAACGCACCCGCCCCTTGGTCGCGAAGGTCCAGAGGACCGCGCCAGTCTTGGCATCCAGCGCATAGACGTTGCCATCGCCGCTGCCGATGAACACGTGCCCGCCATCCAGCAACGGCGATGACGACCAGTAGTCCCAATCTTGCACCATGTGGAACCCGGCCATCGCATCGAACGCAAGATCGCGCCCCGTCGCGCGATGCCAAAGCTCATGTCCATTCGCCGTATCGAGCGCATAGATCGTGTTTGCTTCGGATTGGAATATGACCGCGCCGTTGCTCACCGCCGCCGTCGACGTGATCGGCGCATCGGCCGCGAACGACCATTTGCGGCTACCGGTCTCGGCATCGAGCGCAAAGAGCGTCCCGTTCTTCGCGCCCACATAGATCGCGCCATCGGCCAGAACCGGCGAGGCCACCACCATATGTCCCGCCGTGAACCGCCATACAGGGGTGAAAAAACCATCGGGACCTGCACCCGCGAACACACCGGCATGATCGGACCCGCCATGAAACTGGCTGTCGGCAGCCCACGCAGCGTGCGAAAAAGATGACAACAATGTAATTAGCGACAGGGTGTAAACATCCCGCGCCCGCGCCCAAGCCATTGGCCCCTCCGCGATATTTCCATCGGAGCGTAAAAGGCCTTAAGCGCCTTGGCGCGTCACCCTTTCGTGAGCCTGTTGCACGAATGTTTCGCCTGGTCCCGCTTCGCTTGCTGCAATGCAAAAGGCGCGTGACACCGTAAGCAACATATGGTCTGAGTTAATGACCAAATGACCATTTTAAGGGGCAGTTCTTTCATGAGCGAACTTATCGCTGCGCGCCAACACGGCAATTACCGTCATCTTCTTCTGAGCGGCGCATCGGCGCTGGCCATGCTTGTCGCGGTTACGACGCAGGCCGCAGCCGACGATCAGGACCATTTCTCTATCGAACTCGGCGGCCAATATGGCTTCGAAGCCGGCGGCTCGACCCAATGGTTCGGCTTGGTGCCACCCTCCGGTGGCGAAGGCTTCTTCACCGGCGTCGGCACAGACGAATTCAGGAACGGCCCGAAGCACAGCTGGAACATCGATGGCGCGGCCAAATTCCAACCGGCCGGCACCGATCTCATCTTCAAGGTCGGCGTGCAGTACGGCCGCACCCAGCGCGAGAGCAAAGGCTTCGCCTTCACCTATTACACCTCGACCGATGGCGGCGACGTTTACTACATCAACGGCGTGTCCCGGCATAAGGAAGAGCATGTGAAGGTCGACTTCCAGGTCGGCAAGGATTTCGGCCTGGGCATGTTCGGCAACAATGGCGGCACGTCGATCTTCAGCGTCGGCATTCGCTATGCGCAGTTCAGCGCGCGCACCGACATCAATTTCGCAACGTCGAAATACGAGGCTTCCATCACCAACACCGGTTCGGGCATCGTCACGCGCCGCTTCTCCGGCGTTGGTCCGATGATCTCGTGGGAAGCTTCGGCTCCGATTTCGGACGACGGTTTCGCACTCGATTGGGGTGCGGAAGCAGCGGTGCTGTTCGGCCGCCAGAAGTCGTATTTCGCCATCAATTATTACGGCGGCACCATCGGAGGCGCACGTCACCGCAACCAGACAGTTCCGGAAGTCGGCGGCTTCATGGGCCTGTCGTGGACCTGCCCGGATGCGCCCGCCAAGTTCACCTTGGGCTACAAGGTCGACGCGCTGTTCAACGTTTATGATGGCGGCTTCTTCGCGCCTGCGAACGTCGACCGCGTCACCCACGGTCCGTTCGTGAAGGTCGGCATCAACGTCAATTAATCTTCTGCTTATGGCGGCGCCGGCATTGCCGGCGCCGCTTTTATTTTACCCGCGCGTTTGAGGACATCCGATGGTGCTCAAACTCCACAGCGATCCGCGCACTCCCGTCGAGTTCCGCCCGGCCTGGCGGCTCAAAGATTCTGCAATCGAACGCGATGCGACCGCCTTCTGGCAAAACGAAGGCTTGCTCCCGCCCAAAGCCACGCTCGACGAACGTTTGAGCGAACTCTGCATGGCCGGCTATGACGAGACGGGCCAGATGATCGCGGTCGCCACCGCCAAGATCCGCCATGTCGACTTTCTGGGTTGCAAACTTGCAATGTTCCGCTGCGCGGTGGCCAAGGACAAGCGGCGCAATCTTCTGGCCTCGGTCATCACCGCCCATGCGCGCGAATTGCTGGAGCAATGGTCGCTTGCCCACCCCGAGGAAGAAGTGATGGGCATGAGCACCGTCGTGCAGTCGCGTGCCCTCGACGAGCTTTCCCGCCGCGCGATGTTCCGCGCGTCCCGTCTTGCATTCATCGGCTGGACGCAGCAAGGAGAGCAGATGCGCGTCGCCTGGTTCGAACACGGCAGAATTCCCAGCCTCCAGCCGGACAACGCCCCGGGTAGAATCCTGTGACAGAGCGATCGCCGCCCGAACTTCAGATACCGGTGGATTTCCGACCCGCCTGGCAGCTGGCGGATTCGCAGATCGCGCAAGATGCGGTCGCGTTCTGGGAACGCAACAACATGCTTTCGCCCAACGCCTCGGTCGAAGAACGGCTCTCCCAGGTCGTGTGCGCGGCTTACGACGAAGGCCAGATGATCGCCATCGCCACCGCGAACATCCGCGAAGTGGATTTCCTGCGCGCGAACCTTGCGATGTTCCGCGTGTCCGTGGATCGCAATGCCCGTCACAAGCGCGTCTCCACCGCGCTGTCGCTTTATGCCTTCGATGTGCTCGAACGCTGGTCGCAGGAACACCCCGAAGCCCAGCTCATGGGCATCGGCGCGGTGATTCAGTCGCGCGCGCTGGTGGAACACGACAATCACGCCGTCTGGCCCGACACCAAGCTGACCTTCGTGGGCTACACCAACGACGGCTACCAGTTCCGCGTGCGCTGGTTCCCCCACGGCACGATCCCGCGCCTTTGGCCCGGCGAAGCAGGCGCTAAACCTGCGAAATGAATTCTTCGAACTTGCCGCGCGGCCCCGCCGGTATCCGTCCCTCGAAATAGACGAAGCGCAACGTGAAGGGATGGCCCAGCGCCTCCCAGATCACATTGCTCAGATCGCTCACCTGGCCCGCATTCAACGGCATTTCGGTGACAAGCCGTACTTCGATCTCGTCCCGCGAAGTCTGGATCATCTGATATTGTGCAACGGGCGCCACATCGCGAAACCGCGCAAAGCCGACGAGCGGCCAATGCCGTGATCCATCCGGCATCAAGATGAGATTGCGTTCGCGGCCCAACACACGCTCAAGCGTCGGCAATCCGCGCCCACACGGACAAACGCCACCCACTTTCGCATAATCCCCGATGTCATATCGCACCAAGGGCGTTGCAAAATTGTGCAGGTCGGTCAGCACCACCCGCCCCGTCTCGCCTTCGCCGCACGCCTGCCCGTTTTCATCGAGCACCTCGACAATCAAGCTCTCCGACATCACATGATACAATTCGGATTGCGGACACTGCACCGCGATCACGCCCGCTTCCTGCGAGGAATAATTGTCGATCACGCGAGCCCCAAAAAACTCCCGCGCCTGCATTTTCACTTCCGATGAAAGCGTTTCGCTGATAGACCGGATAAGCTTCACCGATGGAAGCGTCGCCCCCGTCTGTTTCAGATGCGCGATCAGCGCCGTCAGCACATTGGGATAGATCACCAGCACATTCGGCGCGAAGGCGCAAAGCCGTTCGGCAATCTCCTCCACGCTCATCGTGATCGGAATGAGCTGCGCGGGCCCCGTCTCGAACAAAAGATTGCCGGGCGGCCCCCAATTGGAAACCTCCGCATATTCGGAAATCGTCGGCCTAATCGCCGAGAACCGCAGATCGAATGCGCGTTCGTGCCAGAAATATTCGCGCAAAGTGATCGCCAGCCAGAACAATTGCGTGATCGCCGTGCGCTTGACCATCACCGGCTCGCCGGTGGACCCAGAGGTCTTCACCTCGTTGACCGGCAAATGCTCCGTCGGCGGCTGCACACAATAGGCATCGCCCTTTTGCAGGTCGCGCCGCGAAAGCAGCGGCAGGCGCGAAAGATTTCGCGGATCGCGCAGATCGGCGGGCTCAAGCCCCGCCTTCTTCAACCGCTCGCGAAACATCCGCGAAAACCGCACCGAATGTTCTGCCAGCTTCACCAACTGCTCGCACTGACGCGCGCAAATCTCCTCGCGCGAAAGCCACTGACTGTCTTCCAGAAACCGCGCGAGCGCTTGCAGCCCCGCCGTGGGCCCGCGCAGCAAAGGCGGCCAGACAAGCCCGTCATCGCTGCCTTTGAGCTTGCCCCACAACGGATCGCTCATAAGCGCTCCAGCACCAAAAGCGGACAACGCTCCGCCAGTGGATAGCTGCCGCACGCAACAAGACGGACCTTGCCGAACGCGCCCGGTATCGTCTCGCGCAATTGCGCGAAATTCGGAAAGCTGTAGACGTCCGGCGAATTGGCATAGACGTCGATGGTCTCGATATCCTCTGCCCTCCAACCGGTGCGCGCCGCCAGCATCTCGCGGTCGGCAAACATCGCGTTGAACGCATCGCGGATCGCCGTCACCGCAATGTTGGGATCGCCCGTTTCACCCACCACCGCCATCGCCAGCCGCCATTTGAAGGCGTGAAACGAAGGGCATCCGCCGTCCAGCGTTTCTTTGCGCAAGGCTTCACGCGTCTCCACCGCATCCGGCGAAAGAAACAGCCGGAGCACCATCACCCCGCCCGGTTCCATAAGCCGCGCCGCTTCGCCGAACAGCGTGCGATAATCTTCGGCCCAGCTGATCGCGGTCAACGACCCGTCACCGATGATCGCAGTGAAGGCGCGATCCCCGAACGGCGGCGCCAGCCAATCGCCCTGTTGCGCGTGGGCGCGCTGCGTATCGCCCGGCCAGATATTGGCGATCATCGCCGCGCTGCGGTCGATGGCCGAAAGCGTGCGCCCGATGGGGGCAAGCTCCTGCGTCACGCCCAGAAGCAGCACGCGCGCGTCGTGGCTGGCGACACAATCCTCGAACCCGCGCACGATATCGCCGTCGGGCCTCAGCGGCGCGGTGAGCCGCGACCAGCGGCGATGGTATTCATTCCAATGACTTGGCACGCAAACGGCCCCCGAACCCTTGGCCCACCATAGCCGCGGCCCCGCGCCAATTCGACTTAAAGGCAGCCGAATTTCTTGAAGCCCTGCAAAGCCGCCCGGCGCCAGACTTCGCCCATGAACGATCCTATGGCCATCGCCACCTCCGCCATGCGGACGGCCGAAAACCGGGTGAACGCGGCTGCCCAGCAGATCGTTCGTTCGGCCTCCACCTCCGCAACCGGCGCCCAGCCCCCCACCGCACAGGCCACCGCCCCCGCCGCCGACCTAGTGGAGGGCATAACCGACCTCAAACAGTCGGAACTGGCTTTCCGGGAAGGCATCACGGTCTTCAAGGCCGCCGACCGGATGACCCGGCGCACGCTCGACATCCTGACCTGAGCAAAAAAGCACCTATATAGAAGGACCTAAGGCCACCCCCCCGCAATTGCGCTTGGCCAGGGCTCCCGAAAATGAGATACACGCGGGCCCCAAACGGGGACAGCTGGCCCTTATTGGCTGAAACGGGTACGGGCGCGGCTTTTCCGCCCCGGCGATCAAAGCGTTTTTGCGAGCTGCGCCTCGCATTTGAAGGATACGGATGAACGACACGAATGACCCGACGCGTACGGCCCGCCCAGGGGGGCGCCAGCCGTTGGTGTTGAAGAAAACAGAGACGTCGACCGTCAAGCAGAGTTTCAGCCATGGCCGCAGCAAGGCTGTGGTGGTGGAGAAGAAGCGCACGCGCACCGCCCCCGGCGAAATGCCGAAGGTTGCCGAGCCGGCGCGTCCACAGCAGCCCGAGATTCCCAAGCAGCAGGCGACCGAAAACCTGGCCAAGCGCGATCCGAACACCGGTTCGCGCCCCGGCGTGGTGCTGCGTCAGCTGACCGAAGAAGAAAAGGTCGCCCGCAGCCGCGCACTTGCCGGCGCCCGCGTCGAAGAACTGGAAGCGCGCAAGCGCGCCGAAGAAGAAGCCAAGCATCGCGCGGTTGAAGACGCGCGACTGGCGACCGAGCGCGCCGCCGCCGAAAAGCGCAAAGCCGAAGAAGACGCCCGCAAGGCCACCGAAGAACAGGCCAAGCGTCACGCCGAAGAAGAAGCCTCGCGCCGCCTCGAAAAGAAGGAAGCCGGAGTTCCGGTTACTGCCGACACCACCCATCGCCGCAAGCCGATGGTGGACGAGGAAGAAGAATCCGTTTCCAAGAAAGGCCCCGGCGGCAAGGTCGCGCCGAAGACGCCTGCGCCCACCCGCAAATCGCCCGACGAACGGCGCCGCGGCAAGCTCACCGTCACGCGCGCATTGTCCGACGATGACGAACGCGTGCGGTCGGTCGCCGCCTATCGCCGCCACCTGCAACGCATCAACAAGGGCCAGCAAGCCCAGCAGGCAGGCCCCGCCGGTCCGCGCGAAGTGACGATTCCGGAAACCATTGCGGTGGCCGAACTCGCCAACCGCATGGCGCGCCGCTCCGTCGATGTCATCAAAGTGCTGATGCAGAACGGCATCATGGCAACGGTCAACGACGTGATCGACGCCGACACCGCCGAACTGGTGGCCACCGAATATGGTCACGCCGTCAAGCGCGTCGCCGAATCCGACGTGCTGGAAGGCCTCAAAGGCGCCGACGATGCGGCCGAGACGATGGTCTCGCGTCCGCCGGTCGTCACCGTGATGGGCCATGTCGACCACGGCAAGACCTCGCTGCTCGACGCGCTGCGCAAGACAGACGTGGCTGCCGGCGAAGCAGGCGGCATCACCCAGCATATCGGTGCCTATCAGGTCGCGTTGAAAAACGGCCAGAAGATCACCTTCCTCGACACGCCGGGCCACGCGGCCTTCACCCAGATGCGCGCGCGCGGCGCCAAGGTCACCGACCTTGTGGTGCTCGTCGTCGCCGCCGATGACGGCGTCATGCCGCAAACGGTGGAAGCCATTGCGCACGCCAAGGCCGCGCATGTTCCGATCATCGTCGCCGTCAACAAGATCGACAAAGGCGATGCCGATGCGATGCGGGTGAAGACCGAACTTCTCCAGCACGAGATCCAGGTCGAAGAACTGGGCGGCGAAACGCTTGCCATCGATGTGTCGGCGACCAAGAACATCAATCTCGACAAGCTCGAAGAAACGATTCTGCTGCAGGCCGAAATCCTCGACCTCAAGGCGAACCCCAATCGCACCGCCGAAGGTGCCGTGATCGAAGCCAAGCTCGACAAGGGCCGCGGCCCCGTCGCCACCGTGCTCGTGCAGCGCGGCACGCTTCGTCAGGGCGACATCCTCGTCGCCGGTTCCGAATGGGGCCGCGTGCGCGCGCTCGTCAACGATCGCGGCGAGACGGTGGACAGCGCCGGCCCTTCGGTCCCGGTCGAAGTGCTGGGCCTTTCGGCAGCACCGGAAGCGGGCGACGAATTCGTCGTCGTGGAATCCGATGCGCGTGCCCGCGAAGTCACCGAATACCGTGCCCGCAAGCGCCGCGAACAGCGCCAGAAGGCGACCTCGCGCCAGACGCTCGACCAGCTGCTGCAAAGCCGCACCGACGGCGAAAAGCGTCTGTTGCCGCTGATCATGAAGGCGGACGTGCAAGGTTCGGTCGAAGCCATTCAGGGCGCGCTCGAAAAGCTCGGCACCGACGAAGTGGCGGCACAGATGCTGCAATCGGGTGTCGGCGGCATCACCGAATCCGACGTGATCCTGGCCCAGGCATCGGGTGCGGCGATCATCGGCTTCAATGTGCGTGCCAACGCGCAGGCCCGCGAACGGGCGCGCCGCGACGGCGTCGAAATCCGCTACTACAACATCATCTACAACGTGGTGGACGACATCAAAGCCGCGCTCTCCGGAATGCTCACGCCCGAAACGCGTGAAAAATTCCTGGGCAATGCCGAGATCCTGGAAGTTTTCAACATCTCCAAGGTCGGCAAGGTCGCCGGTTGCCGCGTCACCGAAGGCGTGGTGCGCCGCGGTGCCAAGGTGCGCCTGATCCGCGACAACGTCGTCGTTCACGAAGGCGAGCTTTCCACACTCAAGCGCTTCAAGGACGAGGTGCGCGAAGTCCAGACCGGTCAGGAATGCGGCATGAGCTTCGCCAACTACGACAACCTCGCCAAGGGCGACGTGATCGAGTGCTACGAAGTCGAGACCATCAAGCGCGCGCTGTAACAACAGCCGCGCCTTGAGGCGTGAAACCGATGGCTCCGCTCCAACCGCAGGATCATCTGCGCGCAATCGACAACGCCATGCGCGCAGGCCAAACGCGCGAGGCCATGCGCCTTGCCGCGGAAGCGGCGAAAGACGGCGTCGAACATCCCAATGTGCTGATGTTCGCCGCCTACCATTTCCTCGAACACAATGATCTCGACAAGGCATTGCTGTGCGCCCAGCGCGCGCGCGACATCGCCCCGCGCCATCCTGACATCCTCAATGTGCTCGGCATTTCGCTGACGCGGCTCAACCGTATCGACGAAGCACTTTCTTATTTCGATGAATCCCTGCGCTATGCGCCCGGCGCCTTCATCACCCATTTCAACAAGGCGACCGCGCTCGAACAGGCAAGCCAACTGAAGCGGGCACGCGAACATTTCGAACGCGCGCTTGGCCTCAATCCGCAACACGCCGACAGCATGACCCATCTGGCCCACATGGCCGCCCAACGCGGCGATATGGCCGAGGCCCGCGAATATGGCGCCCGCGCTTTGCGGATCGATCCGCGGCAAGTCTATGCCCTCTTCGCGCTCGCCGCCGCCGACATCGCCGACAAGAATTTCGAACCGGCGCTCGCCGCATTGTCTTCCGTCTCGCGCGATCCCAACGCAACCCCGCAAGCACGCAGCGTGGCGTTCAGCATGATGGGCGATGCGCTCGACGGTCTTGGCCGCAACGAAGAAGCCTTCCGCGCCTATGCGCAGGCGGGCGACATCTTCCACACGATGCACGCGTCTTCATTCCAACAGCGCAACGCCACCGATTTCACCCGCAGGCTTGCCGACTATTTCCGGCAAACACCCGCAGAGCCCTGGCGCAACACGCCCCATGGATCGTTTGCGAGCCCGGTGAAAACACACGTCTTCCTCGTCAGCTTCCCGCGTTCCGGCACGACATTGCTCGGACAAGTTCTGGCCGCCCATCCCGACGTCGAAACGATGGAAGAAAAAGGCTGTCTGATCGACGCCTATCCAAGCCTCGCCGACGATGCCGCGCTCGACCGTCTCGCCGCGATGAACGGCACCGAACTCGATTCCCTGCGCCAAGCCTATTGGCAGCGCGTCGGCGAATTGTGGAGCGCGCCCACCAAGCCCGTCTTCGTCGACAAGCTGCCGCTCAACACCGCCTTGTTGGGCGTGGTCGCAAAACTCTTTCCCGACGCGAAGATCCTTTTCGCCGTGCGCGATCCGCGCGATGTGGTGCTCTCCGCCTTCCGCCGCCGTTTCGGCATGACGCAGCAGATGTTCGAACTGCTCACGCTCCAAAACACCGCCAGCTATTACGACGCGGTGATGCAGATCGCCGATATCTATCGCGAAAAGCTGAGCCTTCAACGATACGACGCCCGCTACGAAACGCTGGTCGAAGATTTCACCAGCGAAACAAAGCGCCTCTGCGATTTCTTGGGCCTCACTTACGATCCCGCGATGGAAGATTTCGCGCCCAAATCCAAAGCCCGCCACATCGACACGCCAAGTGCGGCCCAAGTCGCGCAGGGCCTGTTTGCCCATGGCATCGGCCAGTGGCGCGCTTATCGCGATCAGCTTGCCCCCGTGATGCCCATCCTTGCGCCATGGGTTGCCCGTTTCGGTTATCCGGCGGAATAGGAGAACCAAATGCCGCGCCGCCATTCCCAACCATCCCACGATCGCGGTCCTTCGCAGCGCCAGTTGCGCGTGGGCGAAATGCTGCGCCATGCGCTCGCCGATATCCTGCGCCGCGGCGACATCCGCGATCCCGATCTGGCTGGCGTTTCCGTCACCGTGACGCAAGTCAAACCGTCACCCGACATGCGCCACGCCACCGCCTTTGTCGAACCGCTCGGCGGCAAGAACGCCAAAGCCGTGGTTGCCGCCTTGAACAATCACAAGGGCTTCATCCGCGGCGAGATGGGCCATCTCATCACGCTCAAATTCACCCCCGAACTGCGCTTCGTCGAAGACACCTCTTTCGCCGAAGCCGAGAGGATCGAAACCCTTCTCAAATCCACCCGCGTCGCGCGCGATCTCCACGAAGACAAAAACGAAGACGATGAGCCGTAGAAAAAAAGGCACGCCCGTCCATGGCTGGGTCGTGATCGACAAACCGAAGGACGTCACCTCCACGCAGGTGGTGGGCATCGTGCGGCGCATTTTCGATGCGCAGAAGGCGGGCCATGCCGGCACGCTCGATCCCATGGCGACCGGCGTGCTCGCCATCGCGCTCGGCGAGGCGACCAAGACCGTGCCTTACGCGATGGATGCGGAGAAAACCTACCGCTTCACCGCCACCTGGGGCGAAGCCCGCGACAGCGACGATGCGGAAGGCAAGGTCATCGCCACCTCTCCCGCCCGCCCCACGGCCCAACAGATCGAGGCGGCGCTGCCCGCCTTCACCGGCCCGCTCGTCCAGGTGCCGCCCGCCTATTCCGCCATCAAGGTCCAGGGCGAACGGGCCTATGACCTGGCGCGCGAAGGCGAGGACGTGGTCCTGGAACCGCGCACCGTCGAGGTCCACGAATCCCGCCTTCTGGCCACCCCCGATCCCGACCACGCCGAGTTCGAAATCCGTTGTGGCAAAGGCACTTACGTCCGAGCCTGGGTTCGCGACATCGCCAAGGCCCTGGGCACGGTCGGCTACGTTTCCGACCTGCGCCGCACCCGGATCGGCGGCTTTTCGACCGAGACCGCAATTCCTCTGGAAAACCTGAGGGCTTTAGGGCATGGTCCCGCCGCTTTTGAGCACTTGAGGCCCATTGCAACCGCGCTGGACGGCATCCCGGCGCTGGCTGTCACGGGTCCGGATGCGGTTCGCCTGAAAAGCGGCAACTCCGTCCTTGTCCGAGCGAACTTGTTCGCCCGGCTCACGGAATGCGTTTCAGGGGACGATCTCCAAGGGCTTACGGTCTTCTGTTCGACACCAGAGGGAGAGCCGGTCGCGTTGGCCGAACTCGAACAGGGCGAGCTGAGACCGTTCCGTGTCTTCAACTTTGGAACTGGATGACCGACACATGTCGATAACTGCCGAACGCAAAAAAGAAGTCATTACCGAATTCGCCAAAAAAGACGGCGATACAGGTTCGCCCGATGTGCAGGTGGCCGTGCTCTCCGAGCGCATCACCAACCTCACCGAGCACTTCAAGTCTCACGTCAAGGACAACCACTCGCGCCGCGGCCTGATCAAGATGGTCTCGCAACGCCGCCGGCTCCTCGACTACATCAAGGCGACCGACGAAAAGCGCTACAGCGCGCTGATCGCGAAGTTGGGCCTGCGCCGCTGAGCGCAGTGTTTTCCGTAACTATCAAAGACCACGCGTGGGTGAGCATGGTGCTTGCCCACGCAATACCCGCTTGTCTCAAGAAGGCTTGAGACGGCAACCCCTGCCGCAATCCGGCGGCAGGAAATGAAGGACCGTATGTATGTTCAATATCCAAAAAGAATCTTTCGAATGGGGCGGCCGCACGCTGACCCTCGAAACCGGCAAGATCGCCCGTCAGGCTGACGGCGCCGTTCTGGCCACCTATGGCGAGACCGTTGTGCTCGCGACCGTCGTGGGCGCACAGGCCCCGCGTGAAGGCGTGGATTTCTTCCCGCTCACCGTCAATTACATGGAGCGCTACTACGCCGCCGGCAAAATCCCGGGCGGCTATTTCAAGCGCGAACGTGGCCTGACCGAACGCGAGACCTTGATCTCGCGCCTGATCGATCGCCCGATCCGCCCGCTCTTCGCCGAAGGCTTCCGCAACGAAACGCTCGTCGTGGCGCAAGTGCTCAGCCACGATCTGGAAAACGATCCCGATGTCGTCGCCATGGTGGCGGTCTCCGCCGCGCTGACGATTTCCGGCTTGCCGTTCCTCGGCCCCATCGGGGCTGCCCGCGTCGGTTACATCGACGGCGAATACCGTCTCAATCCGCCGCTCGACGACATGCCCAACTCCAAGCTCGACCTCGTCGTCGCCGGTACGCATGACGCCGTGATGATGGTGGAATCCGAAGCCCAGGAATTGAGCGAAGAGGTGATGCTGGGCGCCGTGACGTTCGGTCACCGCGAAATGCAGCACGCCATCAACGCGATCATCCGCCTGGCCGAAAAGTCCGCCAAGGATCCGCGCCCGGTTCCGGAAAACACCTCCGGTCCGATGGTTGCCAAGATCAAGGCCGCTGCCGGCAGCGATCTTGCCGCCGCCTTCAAGATTGCGGTCAAGCACGAACGCCGCGATGCGATCTCCGCCCTTCGCAAGAAGTACGAAGCCGATTTCGTCGGCGAAGGCGAAGGCAAGCTGAACGCGAAGGATTACGGCAGCCTGTTCCATGACGTCGAAGCCGACGTGATGCGCAACTCCGTGCTCGACACGAAGAAGCGCATCGACGGCCGCGATCTCGTCACGGTCCGCCCGATCGTCGCCGAAGTCGGCGTGTTGCCGCGCACCCACGGTTCGGCGCTGTTCACGCGCGGCGAGACCCAAGCGCTGGTGGTCACCACGCTCGGCACCGCCGAAGACGAACAGTTCGTCGACAGCCTGGAAGGCACCGGCAAGCAGACCTTCATGCTGCACTACAACTTCCCTCCCTACTCGGTCGGTGAAACGGGCCGCATGGGTGCGCCCAGCCGCCGCGATCTCGGTCACGGCAAGCTTGCCTGGCGCGCCATTCATCCGATGCTGCCGGCAAAGGAAGAATTCCCCTACACGCTGCGCGTGGTGTCGGAAATCACCGAGTCCAATGGTTCGTCCTCGATGGCGACCGTCTGCGGCACCAGCCTTGCGCTGATGGATGCGGGCGTGCCGCTGAAGAAGCCGACCGCCGGTATCGCGATGGGCCTGATCCTCGAAGGGGCGCGCTATGCGGTCCTGTCGGACATCCTGGGTGACGAAGATCACCTCGGCGACATGGACTTCAAGGTGGCCGGTACGGAAGACGGCATCACCTCGCTGCAGATGGATATCAAGATCGCGGGCATCACCGAAGAGATCATGCGCGTTGCGCTCGATCAGGCAAAAGGTGGCCGTATCCACATCCTCGGCGAGATGAACAAGGCGATCAATCACGCCCGCGCGGAACTGGGCGAACACGCCCCGCGCATCGAGCAGATCAAGATCCCGACCGACAAGATCCGCGACGTGATCGGTTCGGGCGGTAAAGTGATCCGCGAGATCGTCGAAAAGACCGGCGCCAAGATCAACATCGAAGACGACGGCACGGTGAAGATCGCCTCCGCCGACGGCGAATCGATCAAGGCGGCGCTGAAATGGATTCGCGGCCTCACCGCGGAACCGGAAGTCGGCCAGATCTATGACGGCAAGATCGTGAAGGTGATGGATTTCGGCGCCTTCGTGAACTTCTTCGGACCCAAGGACGGCCTCGTCCACATCTCCGAACTCGCCGCCAAGCGCGTCAACAAGACGAGCGATGTGGTGAGCGAAGGTCAGGCCGTGAAGGTGAAGCTGCTCGGCTTCGATGATCGCGGCAAGGTTCGCCTGTCGATGAAGCAGGTCGACCAGGAAACCGGCGAAGACCTCAGCAAGAAGCAAGCGGCCGAAGGTCAGGCAGCGCCCGCCGAGTAACACACGCGTGAAATGCGAAACCGCCCGCGAGAGATGTCTCGCGGGCGGTTTTGTTTTATCCTCTCCGCAACGGAGGAACGCATGCCAAAGATCGACATCTCCCAAGCGCCGGTGCGCAAAGGCTCGCTCTACCCTTCGCCGTTCCACGAACCGGCCGCCCAACGCGTGCGCCAGGCACTCGGCGATGCGGGCGGCCTCAACGATTTCGGCGTGAACATCCTCACCTTGCCGCCCGGCGCATGGTCGAGCCAACGCCACTGGCACGACAAGGAAGACGAATTCGTCTACGTGCTCACCGGCGAACTCACGCTCGTCACCGACACGGGCGAAGAACCCTTGCGCCCCGGCGATTGCGCCGCCTTCCCCAAAACCGCCGCCAACGGCCACCACCTGATCAACAAATCGAACGCGCCCGCCACCTGCCTGGAAGTGGGAACCCGCACCACAGACGATTCCACCGTCTATCCCGACGCCGACCTGTTCTTCGACGGCAAACTCGGCTGGTACACCCGGAAAGACGGAACGCCCTATCCCAAACCCTGACGGAGGAACCACTGGCAAAGGGAAGCGAGCATGGACGTATCTTGGCAATCGCTGCTCGGCGAGCTTTGACGCCGTTGGGATTCTGGCGGAAAGGCCGATCACGCATTTGGCTTGCTGATCGCGGCTTTTGGCTATCGATAGTCGAATTTCAACCGAGCAGCTTTGGCAAAGGCAGTTATCTCAACGTGTCCGCTCATTGGCTCTGGGGCCCCTTTTCGGATGTTCTTTCATTCGACTATAGCGTTGAGCGCAAAAAGCCGCTTATTGCATTTCACGATAGCGAACAATTTAAAATTCTTGCCGAGCACCTTGCAGAACAAGCGGCCAAAGAAAGCCAACATCTGCAAAACAAGATCACAAGCATCCACGCTTCAGCCTCTCTGCTTGTTGCGGCGGAAAGTGCATCTGAGAAAGCAGGGCGGAAAGGGGGATGGTTGGCTTTCCATGCAGCTATCGCGTCGGGATTGAGCGGCGACATGGCGACTGCGCGCATATTGTTGGACAAGGCTGATAAAACGATTGGTGCTTGGCGACCCGATTTGCAAAACCTGATAACCCCTTATGAAAAGGCTTTCGCAAATGATACGGCGTTCCAATCCTTCGTTGCACAAATAGTTGATCAGCGGCGGTCCAAGTATAATCTCGGCCCATGGCCATATAAAACTTAACTTAGAACTTCGGCCGCTTCTTTGACGCATTAAGAACCGCTTCGGACATTTTCGTATCTCTGATCGAGCCCTTATCAAAAACCACTCTCGACTTTTTGAACCAAAGCGTTAGGTTTGCTACTTAACTGAAAGTGTCTTGCTTGGAAAAGACGATCAATATCAGTCACGTCAAAGCGCACTTCTCCAGCCTTGTCGCGGAAGTGGAGGCGGGTAGAGAGGTTGTGATCGCGCGCGCCGGTAAGCCGGTTGCGAAGCTGATCCCGATCAACAAGGCAAAGAAACGTATTGGTCGCAAGGCTGGTCTTCTAAAAGGGAAGATTTGGATCGGCCCCGATTTTGAAGACCCTTTACCAGATGAAATCCTCGCGGCGTTCCGCGGAGAAAAACCATGACGCATTGGATCGTGACCGGAATCAATCTCTCGCCTTTCCTCAACCGGAAAGACGAACCCCGCCGCGAACCCGGCGAAACACCCGGCGGTTTGCGCCATTTGGGCAATCCGAAATTCGTTTCGATTGCGCTGAGGCTGTTCAGCCTCGTGCTGATCCTGGGCGCGATGTGGCTTTTGTCGATCGACATGCTGACCTCGCTTGAAGCGGGCGGGCAGCTGACCGTGCGTTCGCTGCAGCAGGTCTGGCAATTGGCGGGCGGCGACAGCTATGCGCATTTCACCACTTGGCTGAAAACGCACAATGGATTTGCTGCGCCCGTCGCCACCGCCCTCGCATTGCCGGGTTGGGGCGTGACGGGTGTGTTGGGCGTTTTGATCGCGTTTCTGGCGGGTCGTCACCCCGAGCACTAAAAAAAGATTCTTTTTCGCACGCAACATCTGCGCATGAACGAACGCGCAGACACAATTGCGTCAGTCCATATTGTGCGCGTTCAAGTGTTTAACCCCCCTCAGCGTAACGCTGATGGAATTTTGCATCACCCCTTGCAGCGCAACGCTGCTCGATGCATATAGCCCAAATCCCGACAATTGCGATTGAACGTCAGGCAGAGGTCCCGCCACTGCTGCCGCCGCCAAGCATGCTCAGTGCGAGCTGATAGTTCGCAACCTGGTTGGTGAGATAGGCAGAGGCAGGTCCGCTCGATGTGTTCGTGGTCGTGCTCGCCGTCGTTGGCGGCGTGTTGAGACTGCGATAGGCGGTGCGCAGCGACGAAAGCACCGCCACCATCGCGCCGCGCGCGGCCTTGGCGCCCGCGGTCGTCGAAAGATCCATCGTGTCGGTGAGGCCAAGCCCCGCCACCAATTTTTGCGTAGAGGAGGAAGAAGAAGAGGTTGTTTTCGTCGAACTCGTGGCGTCCTTGGCGATAACCGTCGGCTGGATGCCAAGGCCGGTCAATGCATCCGATCCATCGGGTCCGGATTCCAATTGAATCTGCACGCCCGCATTGGCGGAGATCTGCAGCGCCGAACCGTTGGCTCCATAGGTCACCTTGGAGGTGCCGTCGAACATCAGCGCGGTGTTGATCTTGGTGGCGAGCGAACTCATCGTTTCGTCCGCATCGATACGAATGGTGACTTCGTGGTCCGTGCGCCCGCTGATCTTAAGCTTGAAGCTGTCGCCGGCATGCACCGTGGTCTGATCGACCAGGTTCACCGATTGCGTCAGCGAAACCGGCCCGCGCGGCAGGCCCAACGCATCGAGCACGCTCGATCCTTGCGCATCCACCGCGATGCCCGAGCCGGTCGAGGTGCCCGAAAGCCCGCCATACTGCTTGGTCCAGTTGACCGAACCGTTGGTGCTCATATCGGTGACGAACATGTTGGGCGTGTTGGCGAAGCTCTGCGTCTGGCCCGCAAAGGCGCCGCGCGTGGTGCCCGTCAGATAGATATGCCCGTTCGAAACCGCAATCGCACCGCCCTGATCGGATGTGGAGGTACCGACATAAGAAACATAATTCGCCGATGCGCTGGCCCCGGAATCGGTCATGCTGAAGACAAACGCATCGCTCGAACCCGACGACGCGTTCGCGACACTCGCCTGCCCGCCCGCGGTCAACGCGGTGTTCGACGTGGTGCCGGAGACATAGACGTTGTTGCCGTCCACCGCGATGCCGCCCAGCGTGCCGTTCTTCAGGTCGCCCAGATCCATCTGCCAGGAAGGTGCGCTCGTCGCATCGCCGGAAGCATATTTGGTGACAATGGCGTGGCCGTTCTGCACGCTTGCCACCACCAGGCCGCCATCGGCAGTGGTGGCCATCTGCGAAACCTGATCGGTTCCGGTGGTGCCGACCTGTTGATGGTAGACGACATCGCCCTTGTTGTTGAGCTTGGTGATGTAACCGTCCTGCCCGCCGACGCGCGTCTGCCCGCTCGCGATCGCGCCGTTCACCTGGCCGCCATAATAGACGTTGCCCGAAGCATCGACGGTGACGGCAAGCGCCTGGTCGTTCGAAACCGGATCGAGCTGATGCAGCCATTTCTGCGTGCCGTCAGAGCCATATTTGGCGACGAAACTGTCGGTGCCGCCGCCAATGGCATCCTGGCTCAACGGCCCCGTCGTGCTGCCCGCCACCACGACGCCGCCGGTGGGATCGAGCGCCAGCGAATAACCGCTCGCCGAAGACTGGCTGCCCAAAAGCCGCGTCCACTGCACATTGCCTGCGGAATCGTATTTGGTGAGATAAACGTCCTGATCGCCCTTATCGAGCTGGCCGCCGAAACTGCCGGTGGTGTTGCCGACGACATAGACGTTGCCGCTCGCATCCACCACCGTCGATTGCGCGGTGGAGGTGCCGGAATCCGGCGTGATGTTCGAATTGAAAACCGATGCTTGCGTGGTCGATACGCTGCCGAGCTTGATCAGGCGTCCGGTCTCGTTGCCATCCGCCGCCGTGCCGGTGTTGCCGGCCAGATAGATCGCGGGCTGGGCTGCGGCCGCCGAGAAGGTGATCTTCTCGCCGCCGCTCGTCTTGATCGAAAGACCAAAGGTCTTCTGCGAAAGCGGATCGGTATCGGCTTGCGTGGTGCTGGACGTGGAGGAAGTAGTGGTGGTGCTCGAATCCGTTGTGCTGCTGGTGCTGGTGTTCGAACTGTCGTCCGCCCCGTCGCTGATCACCGTGCGTTGGACGCGGGTGCTGAACCCGGCATTGGAAAGCTGCTGGTTGATATAGGACGCGATGTTATCGAGCGTCAGCGGGCCGGTAACGCCCGACATGTCGATATCGACATTGCTGGTAACGCCGCCCTTGGTGACCTGAACGGTGAAACTGTCCGACGTGCTGACCTTGGGGATCGGCTGGAACAGTGCGTCGCCCTTCACCACCACGCCGCCGACATAGTTTGTCTGCGTCAGCGGCACCGCGGCCTGCGAGATGATCGAAGAACTTTTCGCGCCCGGGAGAAGAGTGAGGCCGTTGAACGTTGCAGTGGAGAGATAATCCTGGATTTGCGAAAGCCCCGCCTGGAAGCGCGTGTTGAGACCGGAGAGCTGCCCGCTCGTCATCCCGTCGCGCGTGGCCATCGAAGCGATATAGGCAAGCCTGTTCAGCCCCTGATAAAGCGAGAACAGCTTTTCATTGTCCTGATCGAGCTTTTGCGACGCGGTGTTGGCGTATTTCGCGACGCCGGAATCATCGATGTAAGGCGTATCGGCCAAAGACTGCGCATCCAGCGCCTGATCGCTGGGCGTGGGAATGGAGGAATCCCAGGGCGGCGTCAGCGTCGATTTCGGCGTGGCCGAAGCAGCGGCGGCTTTGGCAGCAGTCGTCGCCGACGACGTCGAAAGACCCGACGTCACCTTCGCGTTGTAATAGCTGATCAGCAACGACGAATCGAAGCCAACCACAGATCCAGCACTGCTCATCGCACACAGTTTTGCTTTGACTACGAAGTGTCGCCTCCACGCCATTAACGACCTGCTAAGAAAACGACAAAACGTGCTTAACGCCCCCTTAACGCGCCCTGCGCGACAAAGACTCATGCCCGCAATGGCCCATCATTCCAGCGATCCTTACGAAAAGGGCCAGGCCCTTTCCGCAAGCGGCCGCCATGGCGAAGCCATCGCGGAATATGAACGCGCGCTGGCCGCCCGGCCCAACGACCCCCGCGTGCTCTTTGCCCTCGGCAACACCGCGCGCGCCTTGGGCCTTTCGGCGGCAGCAGAAGAATTCTTCGGCCGCGTGCTTGCGCTCGAACCGCAGCGTCTCGAAGCCCTGGTCAATCTGGCCAATCTCTTGCGCGCCCGCGGCCAAAAAGATGCCGCCATCGCGCTTCTGGAACCCGCGCTCGCCCGCATGCCCGACGCGCCCGAACTCTGGCTCACCTTGGGATCGGCCCATCGCGAGAGCGGCCATTCGGAACTGGCGGAAACGAATTTCCGCGAGGCGCTCTCACGCCGCCCCGACTATGCGCCGGCTCTGGGCAATCTTGCCGACATCCTGGCCGATCGCGGCGAAATCGATGAAGCGCTCGATCTTTACGAACGCGCCGTCAAACGCGATCCGCACAATCCGCAGCTCAAGCTCAACCGCGCGATCCTCTATCTCTTGACCGGCAACCTGAAGGGCGGCTGGCGCGATTATGCGGCGCGGCTGAAGATTAAAGGCAAAGCGCCGCTCACCGATCATGGCCTTCCCCGCTGGGAAGGCGGCAGCTTGCGCAACAAACGCCTGCTCGTCACCGCCGAACAGGGCGTGGGCGATCACCTGATGTTCGCAAGCCTGTTCCCCGATCTCATCGAACGGGCGCGTTCCGAAGGCGGCAACGTCATCATAGATTGCGACCCGCGATTGGTCGCGCTGTTTGCACGCTCGTTTCCCGGCGCAACTGTCATGCCCCAGAAATTACAGACCGTGGGCACAACGACCACGGCGCAGTACGGCTGGCTGAAGCAATGCGGCGGCGCGAGTATCGCGACCGAAATGGGCACACTGCCGCGCTACCTGCGCACCGAAACCGACAATTTTCCGAATCCGAACGCCTATCTCCTTGCCGATCGCGACGAGAAAAGTCGCTGGCAACAGGTTTTCGAAAATGCCGGAAAGGCGCCCTTCATCGGCATCTGCTGGCGCAGCGGAAAGATCACCGGCGACCGCGCTCTGCAATATGCACCGATGAGCGATTGGGCGGATTTCCTGCGCGAACTGCCGGGCACCATCGTCAGCGTGCAATACGATGCGACGAAAGACGAAGTGGAAAAGCTCATGGCGATGAGCGGCCGCAAAATCCTGATGCCGGAGGGTATCGACCAGAAGAAGGAGCTAGATCGCACTTGCGCGCTCCTATCATCGCTCGATGCCGTCGTCACAGCCCCCACCGCCGTGTCATGGCTGGCCGCGGGCGCGGGCGTTGCGACCTACAAGGTGTTGTACGACAGAAGCTGGACCAGTTTCGGCCTCGACCACGAACCTCTCGCCCCATCGGCGCATTGCACGCGACCGAGATTTCAGGGCGATTGGAAAGGCGCATTCGAAACGGCGCTCGCCGCTATCGGCGCGCAGTTCTGAAATCGTTCGCGCGTTTTGCCGCCAGCAATGACGAAAGATCGGCAGCGATCCGGGCAGCGCCCTGACCGTCGATGGTCATCAGACCGGCGGTGTGCATCTCGCGGCGTCGAGACGCATCGTTGAGCAGATCGCCGACCGCATTGCGCAACATCGCATCGCTCACATCGCTGGCAACACCGAGGCAAATCCCCATGCCCGCTTTCTCGAAAGCGGAAGCCGAACGCGCATGATCCGGCGTGAGCGCCAGATACAGCGCCGGCACTCCGAATGCTGCGAGTTCGTAAGCCGTCACGCCAAAGGCGGCGAGTGCCACGTCGGCGGATGCATATTCGGTGGCCAGATCGTCGGCCCCTTCGATGGTTTCGAAGCCCGGCGACAGCGCAACCACGGCGCGCGCAACTGAATTCTTGTCGGCCATTCCCTGGCCGATCACAAAACGGGTACGAAAGACATGGTTGAGTTTGGAAAGCGCATTGGCCGCCTGCAAGGTGAGCCCGTGCGGATCGCTGCCACCCATGGCGACCAGCAACGTCGGCAAATGCGGTTTGACTTTGGTCTGCGCCGATGTGCGCCCAAGCCCCAGAAGCGCATATCCCCAACCGATGCGGGGGCTGCAATCCGACCCGCCCCAATCGAGTTCGTGGGCCTGCGGCACATCCGGATAATAAGCCACATCCACCGCCAGACGCCGCTCGGACGCATCGTCATAAACCGCAGTCAGCGGAACGAAACGCGAAATTTCATGCAACTCAGCGCGCGAAACCACGTCGCGCACATCGGAAACAAACATATCCGGTTTGCGCGCACGAACGAGATCGCCGAGCACGCCTGGACCGTTGCCGAGCAGCACCGCTTCAAAGCCCGCACGGCGAATGGGTTCGAGAGCATCATTGGTGCCGTGCACCGCGAACGTCACGCCCACGCCTTCGCGATCGCGCAACGCACGCGCCAGCGTCACCATGCGTTTGACATGACCGTAACCGAAGCCACCACCGCCATCGCAGCGGATCAAAGCCAGCGCGCCTGCCCGTGCAATCTCCTTCTGCCGCACATGCGCATTCAAAGTTCGCAACTGAGGCTCGCGCTCAAGGAGGATAAGAAGATCTTCAAGCGACGCCTCACCCGCACGTGCTTCCAGACGCCCATGAACCGCTTCGACAAACGCAAGATCGTCCGGCGTATCGACGGTGAGCCGCCCACCCGCGCGAGCAAGCGGCGGATAGGCCGGCGCGCGCGCGATGCGCACAAAATCGGGATGAAGCTTGAAATAGCCGGTGACGTGCTCGCGCGCGACCGGATCATCGGCCGCATCCATCATCAATTTGTCGAGCCCACGCCGCGAAAACGGATCAACGCCTTCATGCGCCGTCACCGCACCGTCATCGAGCAGAACGTAATCGCCATCCTGCTCGATCAGCGAACCGATCAGATGGTCCACAAACCCCGGGTCGATAAACGGCGCATCGGCGGAAACACGCACGATGACATCTGCATCCGTCGCCTCAGCTGCCAGCGCAAAGCGCGCCAACACATTGTCTTCCGGGCCGCGAACGACAAGAACGCCGTTGCGCTCGCCAAATTCCACAATGGCATCGTCCAGCGGATTTGTGCTGGTCGCAATCGCCACCTGGCCAACAAGCTTCGAGCGATTCAACCGGCGAACGACATGCCAGAGCAAAGGCTCGCCCGCGATAGGTTTCAGCACCTTGCCGGGCAGCCGCGTCGATCCCATCCGCGCCTGCACAATGGCAACGATGTTGGGTGCGTCCGTCATGCGGCGGGTTTCCAGCTGCTGCGGATATGGCGCAGCGGGCGCATGCCATCCGCCGGATCGGCGCGCCATTCGCGATCATCCAGTTCGGAAGGTTGCGGGCCTTTGAACCCGCTCCCATCGGCCGCCACCGCCTCGCGAATGCGTGCAATGACTGGCGCAATTTCTTCCGGGAGCCAGCAATGACCGGCCGCATATTCCGCGCCCTGCCCATCGAGATCGAGATGGAATTCAACCACCGACGCATCCCAATGATGCACGGCACGTTCAACCACCGAAGCTTTGCGCGTGTGATCGGACCAGCCGACGGGGCATCCCGTGGCATTGCGGATCGCCGCGATGGCCGAAAGATTTGCTTCCCCCGGCGGCGTCGGATAGGCCGACACGCAATGGAGCAAGGTTACGTCGGACGCACCTGCGGATTTGAGGATGGATGCAGCTTGCTTGATTTCGTCAATCGTCGCCATTCCCGTGGACAGCACAACCGGTTTGCCGGTCGCCGCACAAGCTTGCAGAAGTGGTGTCACCAGCAATTCGTAGGATGCCACCTTGTAGAAATCGACAAAGGAGCGAAGCTCCTCCACCGCTTCTACATAGAACGGCGTGCAAGAGAACGCGATTTTGCGGCGTGCACAGTGTTCGGCAATCGGTGCCAGATGCGCCACCGGCAATTCCCATTCGGTACGGGCGCGATGCTTGGCGCTCTGCGCGAGGATCTCGGGCGCGAACATGCGCGCGATCTTGAAGAGCTGGAACTTCACCGCATCGCAACCTGCATCCGCAGCCGCATCGACAAACGCCAGCGCCCGCGAAAGATCGCGCCCGTGGTTGCTCGATGCTTCGGCGATGAAGCGGGGGGCCCGGGCCTTTTCCCAGACACTTGCCATTAGGCGAACTCCGGTATTTTGGACTTAACGATTTCTAAAGGCGGTTTGGCTAAGAGTTGGTTAACGGCAGGGAAAGGCCGTTAAGCGGGCAGACCGATGACAGCCAAACCGTTTTTCATCGTCTCCAGCGGGCGCTCCGGCACCGCGATGCTGCACAAGCTCTTGTCCGGCATCGACGAAGTCGAAATGCACCACGAATATGCGGTGCAGATCGCCCAGCCGCTGGCGATCCGCCGCTATCTGGGCCTCGCCGACCAAGCCGAAACCCGGCACATCCTTGCCCAAACCCATGGCTCCGCGATCCGCTATTGCGAAAAAGCCCATTGGGGCGATTCCTCGAACAAGCTGTCGTGGCTGATACCAGATCTTGCGGCACTCTTTCCGGATGCGAAGTTCGTTCATCTCGTGCGCGATGGCCGCAAAGTCGCCGGCTCCTATTTCCACAAGCTCGGCACAGAATGTTACGACGACCGTTCCAGCCAGGTTTTCCAAGCTTTTTGCGACGATCCGGCCATCCATCCCGCACCGCCGCCGGAAAAAAAATATTGGTGGCCCGTGCCGCGCAAGGGCTCTGCCGACGCCCAAATGTTTCGCCTGTTCGATCAGTTCGAACGGATTTCATGGCATTGGGCGGAGATCAATCGGGCTATCCTGAGCTCGCTTGAGAATCTTCCGAACCATCGCAAGCTCTTCGTGCGGCTTGAAGATTTGCGTTCGTCACCCGAAACGCTGAAGGGGCTTTTACACTTTCTTAACCTTGGTTACCGCGATGCCCACTTCGCGCTCTTCCAGCGCCCCCACAACGTCAACAAACCGCAAGACGCGCTCCTGACCGACCGCCAACGAGATGCTTTCGACCGCATCGCGGGCACCATGATGGCTCGGCTCGGCTACGACGAACCGCGCGAATACGCCGTCAACTACTGACGCCTTCGCGGAAAATTAAGGGTTAGTGGCAAAAGATGGTTACCGGTTTCTTCCCGGAAGCGATTTCCATGAGCAATTCGTGTGGGTTGTGCGGCCAGGCCGCGCTCGACGAAGTCTACGTGCCCGAGCGTTCGACCCGCGGGATCACGGTTCATCTGTGCCGTCGTTGCGGCTTGGTGCAAAGCCTTCCTCGCATCGACCGTGCGCCCCGCCGCGGCGCCGCCGTTTCAAGCGGCGCGGATTGGGGCAATGTCCGCTACGGCAAAGGGTTCCGCACCAAAGCAGCGCTCGATGCCATTCGCCGTCACGCCGATCTCACGGCCCCGTTGTCTGTGCTGGATGTGGGCTCAAACCGTGGCAGCTTCGCAAACGCTTTTCTGGATGCAGCGCCCGCATCCCGGCTTGTCGCTGTGGAACCCGATGAACGCGTGGCACACGCCTGCGCCGGCTCAAGCCGCATCGAACTCATTCAAAGCCGCATAGAAGCGGCACCTCTGGAAACCGGCCGCTTCGACATCGTGCATTCCTGCCACACGATCGAGCATCTGGCCGATCCCGCCCGCGTATTGGCCGATCACTGGCGCACGCTGAAACAAGGCGGCCTTCTGGTGATCGACGCGCCGAACATCTCCTTCCTCGGCTCCGACGACGTCGTGGAGGAATGGTTCATCGACAAGCATCTGTTCCATTTCTCGGCACGCACGCTGACGCGCATGATCCAGATGGCGGGCTTTGAAATTGTCGAAGGAACGGATGTCTCCGACCGTGACAACCTGCTGATCGTAGCGCGCAAATCCTCCGCACCAGCCCGCGCGTTCGATCACGGCCTGCGCGAAGCCGCTTACGCCGAAGAACTCATCGCGACCTATGTCGCCACCCGCGCCCGCAACCTGATGGCGCTCACGGCCGTGGCCACCGATATCGCGGCGATGAAGCAGCGCCGCGTCGCTATGTGGGGTGCCGGCCGCATTTTCGACAGCCTAGTCGTACACGGCAATTTCGATGCCCGCTCGCTCACGCTGTTGATCGACAAACACTTGAAACAGCACGTGCCGGAACGGCATGGCTGCGAGGTTCACGCACCCGAAGCGCTCGAAGGGGCGGACGCCGGCGTGGTGGTTGTGATGTCACGCAGCTTTGCACCGGAAATCACGGAGGAAGCGCGCCGTCTCGCACCATCAGCCGAGATTGTTCTCTACTCAGATCTTCTGGCGCAAGCGCGCACCCGCATGGCGGCTTAAGGCAACAAAAAATGCTCTTCGATACAAAACTATCCCAACCTTCGCCTGCCCGCGCCCCCGAACTGATCGCCAACCTTGAAAAGGCGGCGCGCTTCATAAGGCAACACGTGATCGCCTCGGTCTATCATGCAGGCTCCGGCCACCCGGGCGGCGCGCTTTCTTGCGCGGACATCTTGGCCTGTCTTTACGGTGCCGAACTCAACCTTTGGCCATCCGACATCAACGATCCGGCGCGGGATCGGTTTGTGCTCTCCAAGGGTCATGCGGCGCCCGCGCTTTATGCGGTGGCGGCGCATTACGGATTTTGCAATCCGAAAGACGCGCTCTCGCTGCGCAAACTCAACAGCCCGTTTCAGGGCCATCCCCATGTGTGCGATCTGCCCTGGGCCGAAACGAGCACCGGCTCGCTGGGCCAGGGCTTTTCGGTCGCGCTCGGCATGGCGCTCGGCCTCAAGATGAAGGCGAGCAAAGCACGCGTTTACGCGCTGATCGGCGACGGTGAAATGCAGGAAGGCGAAGTGTGGGAAGCCGCCATGTGCGCCGCGCACCACAAGCTCGACAACCTCTGCGTCCTCATCGATTACAACAAGCTTCAAAGCGACGACAAGAATGACAGTATCATGCGGCTGGAACCGCTTGCCGCCAAATGGCGCGCCTTCGAATGGGCCGTCGCCGAAATCGATGGGCACAGCCTGCAGGGAATTCTTTCGGGCTTGCGCAGCGCAACCGCGACGCAAGGCCGGCCTTCCGTCCTCATCTGCCACACGACCAAAGGCAAGGGCGTGCCCTATATGGAAGGCAAGCCGCAATGGCACGGCAGCGTGAAACTCACACGCCAACAGGCCGAAGACGCCATGAAGGCGCTGGAAGCCTCCTCCGATCAGATCAAGGAATTGCTCGATGTCAGCTTTAGCTGAAGCCCCCGCCCTTATCGGGACAAGCGGCGATTCCCTTCGCGAGGCATTCGGCAAGGCGCTTGCCAATCTCGCGACGGAATTTCCCAAGGTCGTCGTTCTCGACGCCGATATCGCAGGCGGCACCGGCGTCCATCATTTCCGCAAAAGCAACCCGGAACGCTTCATCCAGTTTGGCATCGCCGAACAGAACATGATGGCAGCGGCGGGCGGCCTTGCCGCCGTTGGCTATATCCCCGTCGTTACGACCTTTGCGGTGTTCTGCCTGCGCGCCGTCGAACAAGCCCGCCTTTCGCTCGCCTATGCGCGCCGCAACGCAAAGATTGTCGCAAGCCATCCCGGCCTTGATGTCGGCCCCGACGGCGGTTCCGCGCAAGCCTTGGAAGACCTCGCCGCCTTCCGCGCCATTCCGGGTATGACGGTCATCTCCCCAGCCGATCCCACCGAAGCAGCGCTTGCCACGCGCGCCATTCTGGAATTTGAAGGCCCCGTTTATATGCGCACCGGACGCAGCCCGTCGAAGCGCGTTTATGGCGACGACCACATCTTCGAAATCGGCAAAGGCCACGTCGTACGAGACGGAAGCGATGTCACCATCGTTGCGTGCGGTGTTGAAGTCGCCCGTGCTGTCGAAGCGGCCATCCAATTGGCGGAAGAAAACATCAGCGCGCGCGTCGTGAACATGGCGACGATCAAACCCATCGATGCCGCGCTCCTTGCACGTTGTGCCGAAGAAACCGGCGCCATCGTGACGGCCGAAGATCACAACATCCATGGCGGCCTCGGCGGCGCGGTTGCCGAGTCGCTGGCAACCACGCGCCCCTGCCCGATTGAATTTGTGGGCGTCAGAGATACATTCGGCGCTTCCGGCGAGCCGGAAGAGCTCGCCCATCATTTCGGCATCTCGGCGCCCTTCATCGCCGAAGCCGCAAAGCGCGCCATCGCGCGCAAACGCGCATGAGCAATCGCTTCTCGCTCGAAGGGAAAAACGCCTTCGTCACCGGCGGTAGCCGCGGCATTGGCCGTGCGATTGCCAAAGGTCTGGCCGAAGCCGGCGCAGACGTGGCCTTCACCTATCGTTCGCAACGCGGCGAAGCAGAAAAAGTCGTCCGCGAAATCGAGGCGGTCGGAAAGCGCTGCCTCGCCTTGCAGATGGATGTGGCCGACCGATCAAGCGTCGAAGCTGCTGCTCGCGATGCTAAGACTGCGCTGGGTCCGATTTCCATCCTGGTCAATAACGCCGGTATCAACAAACCCACCGATTTCGATCAGGTCACCGATGAGGATTGGGACAACATCCTGACGACCAATCTCAAAGGCCCGTTCATCTGCGCGCAGGTGTTGCTACCCTTCCTGAAAGAAGCCGGCGGCGGAAGCATCGTGCATATCGGTTCGGTCAGCGGCCAGTATGGCGGTCCTCGCACGGCGCATTACGCCGCTTCGAAAGCCGGCCTCATTTCATTGGCACAGGTGATCGCCCGTTTCGGCGCGCAGTACGGCGTACGCTCGAACACCGTTGCCGCCGGCCTGATCGCATCCGATATGGCGGCATCGGCGATGTCGGCACAAGCGGTTCAAAAAGCGGCGGAGAACATTCTTCTGAAGCGGATGGGTAGCGCGCAGGAAGTGGCCGACACGGTCGTGTTCCTGGCCAGCGATGCATCGTCCTACATCACCGCGCAAACGTTCAACGTCAACGGCGGACTCTACTTCTGATGAAAACGGTTCTGATCGTTTCCGGCGGAATCGAAGCGGCCGATGCAGCGCGCCGGGCAAAAGAGCTTGGCTACTATGTCGTCGTCTCCGACCGCGATCCCGAAGCCCCGGGATTTGCTTTCGCCGATTCCTGCCTGATCGCGGACGTCTATAGTCCCAGCGAAACAGCGGCTGCGGCCGAGCGTTACCACCGCAAGATCCGCCGCATTGACGGCGTAATATGCGTCGCGGCCGATGCTCCGGTGACGGCGGCTACGGTTTGTAAGCGCCTTGGCATAAAGGGATTGCCGCTCCACACGGCCGAAACCGCTTGCGACAAGCTGGCGATGAAACAGTGCTTTTCCATGGCAGGTGTGCCCGTCCCGTGGTTTGCGCCGGTCGAAACACCCCAAGCCTTGCAGCGTATCGCCATAGAACGCGGCAACAACCTTGTCATCAAACCCGTCGACAGCCGCGGTTCGCGTGGCGTTCAACGCATCGCACAAGTGGCCGACCTCACCAAGGCCTTCATGCTGGCGCGCGAACATTCGCCGACCGAGCGCGTGATGGTGGAAGAGTATCTCGAAGGGCCACAGGTCTCCACCGAATCCATCGTGGTGGACGGCAAGTGCTTCACGCCCGGCTTTTCGGATCGAAATTACGAGTATCTCGACCGTTACGCGCCTTTCTTCATCGAAAACGGCGGCGACCTTCCAAGCCATCTGCCGGAAGAAACCCAATTCAAGATTCGCGATGTCGTGGCCAAAGCTGCAAAAGCCCTGGACATCCTCGACGGTACGGTCAAAGGCGACATCGTCGTTCACAACGGCCATCCCTATGTCATCGAACTGGCCGCCAGGCTTTCGGGGGGGTTCTTCTGCACGCGAGAAATACCGCTCAATACGGGCGTGGATTTCCTTGGCGCAGCTTTAAAGCTTGCGGTGGGCGACAACGTTTCACCGGAAGAGCTGGAGCCCAAACATCAGACTTCCGTGATACAGCGCTATGCGTTTCCCAACCCGGGAAAAGTCATTCGCGTTCTGGGCGCAGACGAGGCTCGCAAAATCTCCGGCATCGCCGATGTGGTGGTCACGGCCAAGACAGGCGACGTCATTCCGCCCGCGGGTGACAAACGTCCCTCTGCCGCAATGGTGCTTGCCACAGGTACATCGCGGGAAGCGGCATTGAAGGCAGCCAACGATGCGCTGGCGTGCCTGAAAATCGAAACCGCATGAATGCCCCCCTTCTTCAGCGCGAGCACGCTGCGGGAGCGGCGACGCTGAGCCTTTTTGCGCTATTTCATCTCAACCTTGCTTTTTCTTCCATTGAGGAAGAACAGCGAAGCGATGTCATCAACCGTTGTTACTGGCCGCTTCTCAGGCTGGCCGAACGTCACGGGCCTATCGGGCTGGAGGCAACAGGCTTCACACTTGAGGAAATCGCAAAGCGCGATCCGGAGTGGATTCTTAAAGCTCGTGAGTTGATCGCCTTGGGGCGCATAGAACTGATCGGTTCGGGCTATGCTCAGATCATCGGGCCGCTTGTTCCCGCAAAGGTCACCGAGAAAAATCTGTATCTGGGTCACACGATCTATCGCCGCCATCTTGGCGTGGCGCCGTCACTTGCCCTGATCAATGAGCAAGCTTATTCCGGCGGACTTGTAGGGCTTTATCTCGATGCGGGATATCGCGCCGTCCTGATGGATTGGGACAATCCCGGTTCCCATCACCCGAGCTGGCACGGTGAAACGCGATACTTGCCGCAGCGCGCCATCGGCAGCGATGGGCGTTCGATCGAACTTCTTTGGACCAATACAGTCGCATTCCAGAAATTACAGCGTTTCGCTCACGGAGATATCGACCTCACCGAATACCTATCCTATTTGCGCCGCTGCGCGGGTCCCCGGGCGCGCGTACTATGCATTTACGCAAGCGATGCCGAAATCTTCGACTTCAGGCCGGGCCGCTACAAAACCGAAGACCGGTTGAGCGGGCAAAGCGAATGGGATCGGCTTGATGAAGCTTTTGCCGCGATAAGCGAGCAAGATTTCAACCTGATCGCGCCATCGGCAGCACTGGCGCTTTCCGGAAAACCTCATGCCGGCCAGGAATTGCGCCTCGAAACGGCCGCGTGCCCTGTGCCTGTCAAAAAGCAACGCAAATATAATCTTTCCCGCTGGGCCGTAACCGGCCGTGACGATATCGCCATCAACGCTACCTGCGAACGCATCTATCGCGCAATGCAAACAAACGGCGCCAGCGATTTCGACTGGAAAGAGCTCTGTTATCTGTGGTCGAGCGACTTTCGGACACACATAACCGATAAGCGCTGGGACAAGTATTGCTCCGAACTCGCCGATGCCGAGGCACGGTGGTACGGAGCGGAAATGCCAACATCGCAGCCACAGAATGTCTCACGCTGCGAAGCGCGCATGATCGAGATCGAAGCTCCTTCTCTTGCGGTGCAATTGGATCGCAGGCGCGGCCTTGCCATTCGTTCGTTGCGTTTTCATTCGCAGACCGAGGCCACAATCGGCGGCCTGCCCCACGGTCATTTCGATGACATCGCCCTGCAAGCAGACTGGTACACAGGCGATTGCGTGTTCGAAGGTCCCGGAGAACACAAGATCACGGACCTGGAATGGTGCCGGGCGGATCGATGGCAGGATGACAACGGCGACCAATTCATCCGCGCTTCTATCGATACGCCGAAAGGCCTTGTCGAGAAGACAATGCGCTTCCACGCAGGCGAGCCGCGTGTCGATTTCGATCTCCTCTTCCATTGGCCCGATTGGGGGCGCGGCAGCTTGAGGCTGGGCCACATCACGTTGCTGCCGGATGCGTTCGATTGGGCGAACCTCACGCTCGTCACTCACAATGGCGGTAAGATTTCGGAAACCTTTGCACTGACGGACGAGCCGATCGACCACGGCGCGCCTGTTTCGTTTCTGGTCTCCTCGTCACAAGGCCTCGGCATGACCGAAGGGTGGGCCGAATTGGGCGATACGAAGAATCGCATTCGGATCGAAATCGACCGCCAGACGGCCCCCCTGTTGGGCCTATTACAGCATCGCCGGGTGGGCGGCAGTCTCTTCTGCCAACTTGCGCTTTCTGCGCTGGAATTGGACGAGACCCGCAAGCCTGCCCCTTACAAAGCGGGCCCCAGGCGCTTCCGATTTAGCGTTAAAGCAGTGTTGCCGAGTACGATTTGTTAAGCACGTTCTGCAAGGATTACCTCAGGAAAAAGGGGCGTTTTCACTCATGGCGCAGACCGCTGCCAAACTCGTACCGCACGACACCACCGTTCTTCATCAGGAAGCCACTTTTCGTGATTTCTCGCAGCCTTGGCTCGATCTGAACGACAAGGCGGTGCTCGTCACCGGCGGAACTGGTTCGTTCGGCAAGCACTTCGTCAAAACGGTGATCGCGAAATACAAGCCGCGCCGACTGATCATCTTCAGCCGCGACGAACTCAAGCAGTTCGAAATGCAGCAACAATTCCCGATGGAACAGTATCCGTTCATGCGCTATTTCATCGGCGATGTGCGGGATCGCGACCGGCTCGAGCTTGCCATGCGCGATGTCGATTACGTCATTCACGCAGCCGCGCTAAAGCAGGTTCCGACAGCCGAATACAATCCGTTCGAATGCATCCGCACCAACGTGTTCGGGGCAGAGAACGTGGTCTACGCGGCGCTGCGTCGGAATGTGCGCAAGGTCGTGGCGCTGTCCACGGACAAGGCCGCCAATCCTGTAAATCTGTACGGCGCTTCAAAGCTAGCGTCCGACAAGATTTTCGTCGCGGCGAACAACCTTTCTGGTGCGGACGGCACCAAGTTTTCCGTCGTGCGCTATGGCAATGTCGTGGGCTCGCGGGGAAGCGTGGTGCCGTTCTTCCAAAAACTTGTGGCAGATGGCGCCGAGACTTTGCCCATCACCGATGAGCGAATGACGCGTTTCTGGATCACACTAACGCAAGGCGTGAACTTCGTGCTTTCGAGCATGGAGATGACGCGCGGCGGCGAGATCTTCGTCCCGAAGATCGCATCGACTACGATTGTCGACTTGGCATCGCTTCTGGGCCCAAATGTTGGCCAGAAGATCGTCGGCATCCGTCCGGGAGAGAAACTGCACGAAACGATGATCCCTGCGGACGATTCGCGCTGGACTGTCGAACTCGACGATCGCTTCGTAATCCTTGCGAGCTTTGCCGCCGCAGCGCGCGAAGCCTATTTGCATCGCGGCGCTAAAGCCGTCAGCGAAGGGTTTGCCTATTCGAGCGACAGCAACCCCGAACAGCTTGACGTTCGCGGATTGCAGGCCCTGCTCGCTCAGGCGTTTGAATAAATGAAGCGGGCGCTGAAGGCGGAGCGTTCGCCGGCGCTCTCGCCACAACCTTTTCTTCCCTATGGCCGCCAGGTCATCGAGGATGACGATATCGCTGCTGTGACGGCGGCACTTAGAAGCGATTTTCTGACCACCGGCCCTGCGGTTCACCGTTTCGAGGAAGCGCTGGGCAAGATAGTTCAAGCCAAACACGCGGTTGTTTGCGCAAACGGGACGGCCGCACTTCACATGGCAGCTCGTGCGCTTAACCTTGGCCCCGGAACGAAAGTCGTGGTGCCCGCGATCACATTTTTGGCGACCGCAAGCGCTCCCCATCTCAACGGTGCGGAAATCATCTTTGCTGATGTGGATCCTGAAACAGGGCTGATGCGCCCACAGGACCTTACCGAAGCCATCCGGCGCGCACCCCACGTCGATGCCGTGTTCAACGTGCATTTGAACGGACAATGCGGCGCACTGGAAGAAATTGCTTCGATAGCGCGCAATCATGGCGCAAAGATTGTCGACGATGCCTGCCACGCGTTGGGTACAGCCTATGTGGCAAATGATGGCCACGTCAGTGCCATTGGCTCAAACGCGTTTTCCGACTTGAGCGTCTTCTCGTTCCACCCTGTAAAGACCATCGCCATGGGCGAAGGCGGCGCGGTAACGACCAATGACCCGGAAACTGCCAGACGGCTGGAACGGGCCCGCAGTCACGGAATGACGCGCGACGCGGGAGATTTCCAAAATACGGCGGAAGCCTTCGACCAGGATGGCAGCCAGAATCCCTGGTACTACGAACTTTGCGAGCCTGAATTCAACTGGCGTGCAAATGACATTCAGTGTGCGCTGGGCGCGTCTCAGCTGAGCAAGCTTGGCCGTTTCGTGGCGCGCAGACGTGCGCTGGCGGCACGTTATGATCTGCTCTTTTCGGCGCTAGCACCGATTGTGAAGCCGTTGGCGCGCACCAAGCCCTGCTTGCCGGCGTGGCATCTTTATGTGGCAAGGATTGATTTCAAATCTGCCGGCAATTCACGCGCTCAATTGATGCGCGCACTGATGGCGGAAGGCATTGGTACCCAGGTTCACTACTTTCCTGTTCACCGCCAACCTTACTATGCCGAGCGGTATGCCACCCCGACGCTTGTTGGTGCGGACCGTTATTACGAACAGGTGCTAAGCCTGCCGCTATTTGCTTCTATGACAGACGATGATGTTTCGCGCGTTGTCGATGTGCTGGCCCGTGGCTTGGGTTTCTGAAAATCACGCCTTCTCGTCGACGAGTTGAATCTGCTGTTCGGCAAGATACTGACGCATCTCGACCATTTGCTGCGTCGGCCACTGGCGTATGACATCGCCGCTTTTCTTGTCGATAAGTTTGTAGACGAAGCCGTTTATGTATTTGAGTTTGGTGATTTCAAGACGCACGTCCGAACTGCCAGCGGCAGGCGACACACTTTCGGGTGCCAAATCTTGAGGCGACGGCGCCGGTTTCGCCGGCGCAGAGGAAGCAGGCGAAGAGTTTTGCGGCCGCTTAAGAACTGGATCGTGCTCAGCCGCGGGATTTGCGTGTGAGACGATATCGACCATTTGATCAACTCCCCGCCTGCGTCTCCATTCTTAGGAACGATAAAAACCCACCCGTAAAACCCCTTACGCCTCGGGGCGCGATTGTAAAATCCCGCGCCTTCCGAAAAAGGGAAGCGGTGGGGCCGAGAAACCGGCCCCACCGCGTCTCTATTAAAGGAACAGCGACAAGGTGATCGAAGGCGCAGAGTTCGCGATCGAGAGTGCCTGCACGCCAAGCTGCTGCTTGACCTGCAAGGACTGCAACATCGCGCTCTCGGTCGCCATGTCGGCATCGACCAGGTTGCCGATACCGCCGGTCAGCGTATCGGACAGTTTCTGGACGAAGTCGGCCTGAATCGAGAACTTCTTCGCACCCGAAGACAGACGCGCCAGCGCGCTGTCAACGTTGCTCAGAGAGGTTTCGATGGTGGCGATCATCGTTGAAGCCCCGGACTGGCTGGTGATCGAAGCAGCTGTGCTGATCGTCACGACCGAACCAGAGAGGCTCATGTCTTCCGCGTTCACGGTGATCTTCTTCGTGCCGTCGGCAGAAGCAAGTGCCGTGATCTGCTGGGTCGAACCGTCGATCAGGTCGAAGCCGTTGAACACGGCGTTCGACACGATCGTCGAGATTTGATCGCGCAGAGCGGTGAAGTCTTCATTCAAGGCGGCGCGGCTGGCCGTATCCATCGACGCGTCGGAGGCAGCAATCGCCTTCTGCTTCATCTGGATGAGCAGATCGGAGATCGACTGGCCGGCCGACATGGCGACGTCCACAGACGAGATACCGCGGTTAAGCGAGTCGGTAACGGCAGAATAACCGGCCACGTCGCCGCGCATGTCTTGCGCGATGGCGAAGGTCGAACCGTCGTCCTTGGCAGACGCGACTTTCAGGCCGCTGTTGATGGCGGACTGGACGCTTGCAAGGCTGGCATTGGTCTTGTTGAGGTATTGCAGGGCGACGAGTGCGCCGGTGTTGGTATTGACGCTAAGCATTCTTGCCTCCGTTCTGGCGTGTGTGAGCTTTTTGCTCTAGGGGCGTTTTGCCCCCAGCCCTTAAAGGCAAGCGTCATGCCGCGACGGAGTAAGGTTTGGCTAACTTTCTTTGTTGCGTGAGCGCGTGGAAATTGTTGCCCAACAAATTCTTACCGACGAAGCGACGAGTAGGCAGGAATTGCCGGGAAGCGGAATTTTTTGCCGGGTAACTAGGAAAAATCTGCTCCACCACCAAAGAAAAAGGGCGGCGGGAGAGCCCGCCGCCCGCTTTTTGGATTGTCCCCGTTTCTTACTTGAACAAGGACATGATGACCTGCGGCGACGTATTGGCGATCGACAGAGCCTGAACGCCAAGCTGCTGCTTAACCTGCAGAGACTGGAGTTGCGCACTTTCGGTTGCCATGTCGGCATCGACAAGATTTCCGATGCCACCTTGCAGGGTGTCGGTCAGTTTCTGGACGAAGTCAGCCTGGATCGAGAATTTCTTAGATCCCGCGGACAACCGCGCCAGCGCACTGTCGACGTTGTTCAAGGACGTCTGGATGATTGCTATCATCGCAGACGCTCCGCCCTGACTGGTGATCGAAGCGCCCGTCGACATCGTCACAATAGAGCCCGAAAGATTCATATTTTCGGCCTGCACCGTGATTTTCTTCATGCCGTCGGCGGAAGCGAGCGCTGTAATCTGGTTCGTGGAACCATCTATCAGGTCAAAGCCGTTGAACACCGCGTTCGATACGATCGACGTGATCTGATCGCGATAGGACGCAAAGTCCTCGTTGAGGGCGGCGCGACTGGCTGTATCCATAGATGCATCGGAGGCAGCAATCGCCTTCTGCTTCATTTGAATGAGCAGATCGGAAATGGACTGACCAGCCGACATGGCAACATCAACGGATGACATGCCGCGATTGAGTGAATCCGACACCGCCGAGTAGCCAGCCACATTGCCACGCATGTTTTGGGCAATGGCGAAAGTCGAACCATCGTCCTTGGCAGACGCGACCTTCAGGCCACTGTTGATGGCATTCTGGGTGCTTTGAAGTTCTGCGTTGGTCTTATCGAGATACTGGAGCGCGACCATGGCTCCCATATTGGTGTTGACACTCAGCATGGTGATTTCTCCGAACCGTTCTGGCGATGCGGCCAGCGTTCTGCCCGCCCTCGGGGCACGATGCCCCACGTGTCCCTTCGCAACGGCCGTGCCAGCGCCTTAACTTCTCAACTCATTGATTTCGCTTGATATCTTGCGTGGCGCATTTACCGAGTTGGCGGGCAGAAAATTCCCCCCGGCAACTCCTAGCCGGCCAAAACGAAAAAGCCGGCCACGAAGGACCGGCTTTTCGCAAAACGGTTTGAACGTGATTCAGGCGGCGCCGCGCAAGCCTTCCATGATGGATCGATTGATTTCGATCAACGGCTCGACGGATGCGCCATTGCGCATCACCTGCTTGGAATACTTATTGATGAAGAGCGAGAGCGACACGATTTTGGCGCGGACTTCGCGAGAAAGCTGATTGGTGTCGCTGCCGCAATCGGCGGCGAGCGCACGCCACAGCCTGCGATTCCAATCGATCGCATCGACCAAAGTTCCGCTGTCGGCCTGGCTTTTGTGCGCGTCGATAAGAGCGCCGGTCACTTGGCCAAATAAGCGGTATTCGATTTCGCGCGGCGTTTCAGCCGCACGCTGCGTGGTTTGGTACGCTCTCAATGTCATAGGTCAACCGTTCCTGTTCGAACTCGAAGAGTTTTTTGCACGCCATCAGGGCCTTGTAGTAGCTGCACGCCATGACTTCGCGGCTGATCTCAAGGCAAGTGGCAAGCGCCTGGCGATTTTTGATGGCGCCCATGAATTCGGTCATCCTGAGCGCAAAATCGTTGTAATAAGTCTCGCTTCCGTCGGGATCGAGATACATCATCATCACCGGAAAATAGATCCGGCGCGCGGGCGTGTTCGCCTCCTCGCTTTGCATGATGTCCTTCTCGCGCAACACGCAGGCCTTGTTCTGCAAGACAAGGCTTGTCCGCTTGTCACCGTTTGCAAGTACCGCGCCGTTGAGCACAAATTTCTCGCCGGGCTTCAAAGAAAGCTTCAATGGCATCGAACAACTCTTGGCTGGTCTGGCTTGAGCGACGATAAGGCGGATTGGTTAATAATTGCCTTTCGTACTGCCATCTTCACCCCAGATTAATCATGGAAAGGCTTCTATTTACCTATCTTCACGAGGAACACCCATGGCGCAGGCCGCCGTCGCCCAGAATCTAGGATCGCTCGCCGGAGTGAGCGCGCATGCACAGGCGCTCGCCAAAATCGAGATGCTCGAAGAAGCCGCCGAAGCGATGGTGGCACGCAAGAAATCCAACGGATTGCTACGGCGCGGCATCAAAGCGTGGAAACGCGGCGACGTGGTGCGAGCGGGACAATTGTCTCTCGAAGCGACGACCGTAGATCCAACAAACCCGCAGGCTTTTCACATCCTGGGCATGTCGCTCGAAAAGATGGGGCATTTGCACAAAGCGCTGGTGACGTACGAACAGGCCTATAAGCTCGATCCTGAAGACCCCGAGCTGCTGATCAATCTCGGTCTGACGGCGTGGAATCTGAAATTGAAGGAAGGCGCGGAAAAGATGTTTCGTCTTTTCATCGCAGCGCGCCCGAATTCGCCGCTGGGTTACAACAATCTCGGCAGCGTCCAGTGTGATATGGGAAACGTAACCACCGCCATCGAGACGCTGCGAAGCGCGCTGATGCGGATGCCGACCGAAACAATCCTTTGGAATTCCATCGCCACAGTTCTGGCCGAAGTGGGCCGTGCGGATGAAAGCCTGATCTTCTATCAAGAAGCCATCAGACTCGATCCCGGATTCTCAAGGCCCTATCACAATCTCGGCTACGCCTTTCAGCATCTGGGGCGCCTGGAAGAAGCGCTGGAAGCCTATGATCTTGCGCTTGAACGGGCGGTCGACGAAACCGAACGGCGGGAAGCCAATCACTCCCGCAGCATCTGCCTGATCGGCATGGGCCGCCTTGAAGACGGATGGCGCGAATACGAAATCCGTACCAACCAACGTTTTCGCGCCTATGTTCATCACATGACCAAAGCGCCGGTCTGGAACAACGAACCACTCGAAGGCAAGCGTATCCTGGTGGTAGGCGAGCAAGGGCTTGGCGACGAATTCATGTTCGCCAATATCTTGCCCGACCTTCAAAATGCCGTGGGCGCTGAAGGCAAACTGCAAATCGCGGTGGACAAACGTCTTGTCTCGCTCTTCGCGCGCTCGTTCCCGAACGCCGATGTGGGCGCATATGACGACCGCCAGTTTGTCGATCAGGACGGCAAGAAAGAACTGCGTTTTATTCCTTGGGCGACCGCCAACGGCGATCCGGATTTCTACGCGCCCATGGGCACGGCACTACAATATCATCGCTCCCGCATCGAGGATTTTCCGCATCGCACGTTCCTTATCGCAGATGCGGAGCGCATGGCTTCGTTTCGCAAGCAAATGGAAGCGATGGGGCCCGGTCCTTATGTTGGAGTATGCTGGCGTTCCATGGTGCTGGGGCAAAAGCGCGGCAAATATTATAGTGCGCTGGACGCCTGGGGACCGATCCTAAAGACGCCGGGCGTGACCTTCGTCAATCTGCAGTACGGCGACTGCAAGGAAGAGATTGCTCGCGCAGAAGAACAGTACGGCATCAAAATCAATATGATTGAAGGTCTCGACCTCAAGAACGATATCGACGGAGCCGCAGCCCTTTCGGCTGCGGTCGATCTGGTGATTTCTGCACCTACTGCCGCCGCCGCAACGGCAGGTGCAGTCGGAACGGAAGTCTGGTTTCTGACTGCCGGACGAACATGGCCCCAGCTCGGGACCGACGAATTTCCCTGGTATCGCAAAAGCCGCGTCTTCAGCCCTGCGAAATTCGCGGACTGGGCCGAACTGATGCCGCAGGTTGGGCGCGCGCTCGCCGACTACATCAGCGCCGCATAATTCTTGTCGGCACATTGGCACAGTCAAAGCCGACACAGGCGCGGATACGCTTATCTTTGGCCGATAGAATGTTTGTTGGATCGACGCCGGTCCAGCCACGGTGGAAACGGCAATGCCTTTCCGTCAAAGCGCGCCCATCAAAGAAAAACGGACGGCGTGTGCGGCAAAGGCACACGCCGTCCGTCCGCTTCCTAAGCACTACCGGCTGCCGGGGGATGAACCGGGGAGTGCAGCGGGGCGGCGCGTCACCCGAAGTAGTTGTGCACTTCGTCGTGATTGCAATTATAGGTTGTATAGTGAATGGATGAAGGGAGTGTTAACGCTGAAGCGCTTCGAACATCGCGTCTTCGGCTGGGAGATCTGCCACGCGGATTTCGCGTAATGGCAAATCTCTACACTTCTCAGCTGCGACTTCGCTGATGCAGATCGCAATCAGATTGCGGCAATGAGTGGTGAGACCTGCTTTTTGCACACACAGCGAAAATGTTTCGGTGCTGCGCGGCGAATACAACAGCACCGCGTCGAATTCACCGGCATGCAACGCTTTAATCGATTCATCCGACAGCGTCTCGGCGGGCACGACTTCATACAGAACGGCGCGCTGCAAATTGAATCCGTGTTCTCGCAAACGCTCGGCGAATTTTCCTGCCGTTTCATTACCGGCTGCGTGAAAGAGAATTCCGGCCTCGGGTTTTGCCCAACTGGCAATGGCGTTTGCCAGAGCAATTGAATCGCCATCGGAATGTTTTACGGTCACAAATCCTGCTTCTAACGCGGTCGTTGCCGTTTGTGCGCCGACAGCAAACACGGGCAAATCGCGATTGGTCGTGCGTCGGATCAATGCCCGAACGCCGTTTGCGCTGGTCGCGACAAACGCCTGAACACCCGTGAGAGAAAGCTCAGGGCCATCGCGAAAACGGATTTCGAGCATGGGTGAGATCAGTGGTGCGTGGCCCATCTGCCGCAGGCGTAGCGCGGTGCTTGTTGCATCTGCCACTGGCCGTGTGACGAGCACACGCATCAGATATCAAGCCATTTCACAGCGCGTGGATGAAGCGCCGCCCCGGCTTCCCTTCCCAACTGTTCTGAATTGTCGAGGTCGCCCAACTTTCGTTCGAAAGACGTCTCCACCCAGTCACGGCCATCGGGCGAAAGAACTTCGCCACGGAATTTCAACATCCCGCCTTCGATCGCTGCGAGAGCTGCAATTGGCGTGCGACAGGAGCCATCTAATGCAGCGAGAAACCCGCGCTCGCACGAAAGCGCAATGGCTGTGGGTTCGTGATTCAATTTGGCAACGGCTTCTCTTACGGATGCATCGTTCTCGCGCAATTCGATTCCGATGGCGCCTTGCGCCGGCGATGGAAGCCACGCATCGGGATCAAGGATTGTCGTTGCGCGATCTTGCAAACCCAGACGCTTCAATCCCGCGAGCGCAAGGATCGCCGCTTCGAACGAACCACTCTCCACTTTGGAGAGACGTGTATCGACGTTACCGCGCAATGTGACGGCTTCGACATCGTTACGGGCGCGCAAGAGTTGCGCCCTGCGGCGCACGGAGCTTGTTCCGATGATGGCGCCGGATGGAAGTGAAGAAAGTGTGTGCGGCCGGTTCGATACGAGAACGTCACGCGGATCTTCGCGCGGCAGGAAGGCGCCCAGGATCAGTCCATTGGGAAGATGGGTTGGAACATCCTTCATCGAATGGACGGCGATGTCGGCTTCGCCGGCGAACAGGGCTTCCTCAAGCTCTTTGGTGAAAAGGCCTTTGCCGCCTGCATCGGCCAAGGGGCGATCCTGGATGCGGTCGCCGGAGGTTTTGACGACTACGATCTCGCTGTCGTGCCCCTCTGCGGCCAGCAAATCACGCACGATACCGGCCTGGGTCAGTGCAAGGCGGGAACCGCGTGTGCCGATGCGGATGGGTTTTCTTTGCGGCATCCTGGGGGTTCGGGCTAAAGGCGAGGGCGAAACTAACACGGCCTTTGTGCGCGATGCGCCCCCTGACGGTCCTCGGTCTGGAAACGAGCTGCGACGAAACCGCCGCTTCAGTGGTGCGGGGGGCCGCGCCCGGTCCGGGAGAGATCCTGTCCAATGTCGTGTTCAGCCAGTTCGATGCGCACAAGGCGTTTGGCGGCGTGGTGCCGGAGATCGCGGCGCGGGCGCATATCGAGATGCTGGACACCGTGGTCGAGGAAGCGCTGAGCCAGGCGGGGCTTGGACTGGGCGATCTCGATGCCATCGCGGCGACGGCTGGGCCGGGGCTTATTGGCGGCGTGATGGTTGGTTTGACGACGGCCAAGGCGTTGGCGCTGGCGAGCGGCAAGCCGTTTGTCGGGATCAATCATCTGGAAGCCCATGCGCTGACAGCGCGGCTGACGGATGGCGCTGTGTTTCCGTTTCTGCTGCTGCTGATATCGGGCGGGCATTGTCAGTTGCTGGGTGTTGAAGGCGTCGGCAAATTCCGGCTTTACGGCACGACCATCGACGATGCGGTGGGCGAGGCATTCGACAAGACGGCGAAATTGCTTGGCCTTCCGTATCCGGGTGGGCCTGAAATCGAGGCGCTTGCGCGTGTTGGCAATGCCAAAAAGGTTGCGCTGCCGCGACCTTTGCTGGGACGCGAAGGCGCGGACTTCTCGTTCTCGGGTTTGAAGACGGCTGTGCGGCAGGCGGCGCCGAATGCGGAAAAGGCCGATTTGGCAGCGTCTTTTCAATCCGCGGTGGTCGATATTCTTATCAATCGCATTCGGGCGGCGATGGAGATGTTTCGCCGCGATTTTCCCGATGCGGACAACACGCTGGTTGTTGCGGGCGGCGTCGCGGCTAACGGCGCGATCCGCGAGGCGCTTTCCGGGCTTTGTGCGGAAGAAGGGTTTTCGAAAAAAATACCCCCGCCCGGGCTCTGCACGGACAATGCCGCGATGGTTGCCTGGGCGGGGGTTGAACGAAGCCAGCTCGGTTTCTTCGATGCGTTAGGGGTCGCGCCGAAGGCTCGCTGGCCGCTTCAGAGCATGACAGGAGGGGGGAGCCCAGCCGACGCCATGCCAGAGAAGCTGATTGCGGGGACTTAGATCCCTGCGAACTGGAGCATCGTCAGGAAGCCGGCGAGCACCACGGTGGCGCCGCCAAACACGTTGACGATGGCATTGAAGTTGAAGAAACGGCTTTCTTCGGAATTGGTTTTCACGATCTTGGTCATGGCTGCCTCTCTCTACTCTTTCACTCGCGGCCATTGGGGCCGCTCCAAACTGGATGCCGGTCGTTCCGGCTACACAGCGGATATAGATGAGGGCTGAGCGGTATTCAATGAATGAGAATGGAAGTATTTAGTAATTATTGTGCGATGCAGCAGAGGGCTATTTGGAATTCTGAGGAATTTCAACTAGTTAGCCTTTCCGCCAGCCGATCAGCGAATCCTGCAATGGTGCTATGCAGCAAATGAAGCTCGCAACTTGGAACATAAACTCCGTCCGGCTGCGGCTGGGACTGGTCACCGGCTTCCTCCACCGGGAGCAGCCGGACGTGCTCTGCCTGCAGGAAACCAAGGTCATCAACGAGCTTTTCCCGGCCGATGCCTTCAAAAAGCTGGGCTATGTCCACCAGGCGATCCATGGGCAGAAGGGCTATCACGGGGTGGCCACCCTTTCCCGCCTGCCCTTTAGGGAGATCCGGTCGGAGAGCTTCTGCAACAATGCCGACTGCCGGCATGTGCAGGCCGTGCTCGAGAACGGCGTCGAGCTGCACAATTTCTATGTGCCCGCCGGCGCCGATATTCCAGATCCGGTGGCCAACCCGAAATTCGCCCACAAGCTCGCCTTCCTGGGCGAGATGGCGGGGCATTTCGAGAAACGCCGCGACAAGGCTTCCGCCCGGGCCATTCTGGTGGGCGATCTGAATGTCGCCCCGCTCGAAAACGATGTCTGGAGCCACAAGCAGCTGCTTGGCGTCGTCAGCCACACCCCGGTCGAAACCGACCTTTTGAAAAAGGCGCAAGCCGCCTTCGACTGGATCGATGTCACCCGGGAGTTCGTGCCCGAGGACGAGAAGATCTATTCCTGGTGGAGCTACCGGGCGGCGGATTGGCAGGCTTCGGACCGGGGGCGCAGGCTCGACCACATCTGGACCAGCCAGGCGCTGAAAGGGCGCGTCACCCAGCACGCCATTCACAAAAACGCCCGCGGCTGGACCCAGCCTTCAGACCATGTGCCGGTGGTGGCGACCATCGAGGTCTGAAGTTCCTTTGAACCTCACTTTTCGGGAGGGGGGTGGTGGGCCGTTCGAATTTGCATTCCTTTCCGGATAAAGCTCCGCCTTGCGCCGGAAAGGACTTTTTCCTGCGTTATTGGGACTATTATCTAATATATTATAGGATAAATTTCAAGCCTTCTTCAGCGGCGCGATCATGATCGTGCTGCTGGACGTGGCGATGACCTTGCCGTCTTCGCGGGTGAGCGTGGCTTCGAGGAAGACGATCTGGCGGCCGCGCTTCATCACCCGGGCTTCGGCAAAGTGGCGGCCTGAATGGGCCTGGTTGAGATAGCTCACCTTCATTTCGAGGGTGGGCGCGATCTCGCCCCATTGGGCTTGAAGCCCGGCGGCAGTGGAGAGCACATCGTCCATCACCGCGGCGATGGTGCCGCCATGGATTGCGCCGAAACGATTGTGATGGGCCTCAGTTAGATCGTAGGCGATTTTCACCCAGCCGGTTTCGGTATCGATCTCGAGCAATTGCTGCGCGAGCCATTCAGATGTTGGCGCACGGCGCTTGAGGATCGCTTGGATGTTGGGGGGATAATCTTTGGCGTTGGCGGGATCGATGGTGGTTCGCATGACGCGCATCGTGCATGACGAGAGGCGAACTGCAACGCTCCCTCTTTCGTCATGGCCCGATCAAGCCGGGCCATGACGGAGTTTTTGTTGATTGAGTTTTAACGCCAGAATTGTTCGGCGTGGTTGAGCTGCTTCCACTTCTTTCGCGCCTTGTCGGCCAATCCTGTGGCGCGGGATTCGTGCCAGCCGGTGATGAGGCCGCTGGCGTAGGCGAGTTGGGATGCGCTTCTGGCACTTGCCGGTTCTTCTGCTGTTAAGCGCAGCAGGGTTTGGCGGGCGGCGGCGACGTCGTGCATGGCGCCCAGCACGTCCTGCAATTTGCGCAAGTGACCCAGATATTCGTCGAGGCGCTTTTTCTTGTAGAGGCCTTCGAAGAATTCTGCCGTGTAGCGCAGCTTTTTCAGCGCGATGCGCAGGCGATGGAAATCGCGGTCTTCGCCGCGGTCGATGCGGCGGGCGCGTTTGCGGGCGCGCATGAAGCTTTCTTCGAGCGTGCGGGCCGATGTTTCGAGGATCGGTGCTCCGCTGCCTTTGCCCCAGGATTTGCCTTCGGCGGTGGCGGCGACTTCATCGAGGAATTCCTGCAGGCCGCCTTCATCGAGCTTTTCGAGCGCTTCGTTCCATTCTTTCGCGCGCGCATCTTCGAGGCGGGTTTTCAGGAAGCTTAGAGCTTCGTTGCCATTGGCCGATTGGGCGACGGGCGAAAAGACATCTTCGAGAAAGACATCGAGATCGCGGGCGGGGCCGAAGATTCCGGCGAGGCCTTTGGTTCTGCGGCGCAGGCGTTTGACGGTGGCGATGCGGAAAGGATCGCCGAACCCGAACAGCGCGGTGTGCAGACGGCGCAAGCCCACGCGCAACTGGTGCACGCCTTCGACTTCGCGCGCGCGGACGGCGGGGATGTTGGCGGAGATCTGTGCCAGGCATTCGAGAATGGCGACGCGGAAACCATCTTCCGCCGTCATATCTTCGTTCAGGCGGACAGGGCGGGCTTTCACCGGCCTGTGGACCAGCCGCACGGTTGCCCCACGTTCGTGCACGGGGCGGATGATTTCGACGTTGCCTTCGGTCATGGGGCGGACTTAGCGGAAAATGGCGTACGTATCTATCTCACCTCCCCCTTGTGGGGAGGTCGGAGAGCGAAGCGATCCGGGTGGGGGCCGCTCTTTGTGGCAGCCACCGTCCCCCACCCGAAAAATGCTGCGCTTTGCTTCACATTTTTCGACCTCCCCACAAGGGGGAGGTAAGGATCAGGGACGAACCGGTAACCCCGCGTTAGCCAACGCATTCTTCGCGTCGGCAACAGTTGCTTCGCCGAAATGGAAGATCGAGGCGGCGAGCACGGCGCTGGCGTGGCCATCGCGTACGCCTTCCACCAGATGGGTGAGATTGCCGACGCCGCCGCTGGCGATCACCGGGACGGTGACGGCATCGGACACCGCGCGGGTGAGGGCGAGGTCGTAGCCGATCTTGGTGCCGTCGCGATCCATTGACGTCAGCAGGATTTCACCGGCGCCATAAGCGACCAGTTTCTTGGCGTGTTCGATGGCATCGATCCCGGTGGCGTTGCGGCCGCCATGGGTGAAGACTTCGAATTTGCCGGGCGACACCTGTTTGGCGTCGATGGCGGCGACGATGCATTGGCTGCCGAATTTTTCGGACGCCTCGCGGATGAATTCGGGGCGGCGCACGGCTTCGGTGTTGATGCCGACTTTGTCGGCGCCTGCGAGCAGCAGCGAACGGATGTCTTCGATGGTGCGCACGCCGCCGCCGACGGTGAGCGGCATGAAGCAGACTTCCGCCGTACGGCGCACGACATCGAGCAGGATACCCCGCTTTTCGTGGGAGGCGGCGATATCGAGGAAGCAGAGTTCGTCGGCGCCCGCCGCATCATAGAGCATCGCCTGCTCGACGGGATCGCCCGCATCGCGCAGGTTGACGAAGTTCACGCCTTTGACGACGCGGCCGTCTTTCACATCGAGACAGGGAATGATGCGGACCTTGAGCATCAGCGAGGGAGTCCTTAGCGGGCCATGGCCGCGATGTTGAGGAGCGCGCGGCCGCAGGCGGCTTCCGCGGGCACGGCGGTGGTTTTGCACAAGGCTTCGGTTTCGAGCAACAGGTCCAGCGCCGCGAGCAATTTCGGTTCGCTCCAGCGGTTTGCCTGCGCCTTGAACGAGGAGACGCGGGAGAAATGGATGGGGGGGCGCAGTTTGCGCATCGCGTTGTCGACGCTTTCGCCGCGGTTCTTTTCGGCCACCGTCTGCGCCAGGCGCTGGAAATGGCCGAGGCTGGCGCGCACCACCTGGATGGGCGAGGTTTCGGCGATCCAGATGCGTTCGAGCGCGGTGTCGAGGCGCTTGAAATCGCCTTCGCCGGCGGCGTCGCACAGTTCTTCGGTGCGGGCTTCGGCTTCGTCGCCCATGATGGCGCGGATATCTGTGAGTTCGATCTTCTTTTGGCCGCGTGCGTAGAGCATGAGCTTGTCGAGTTCGCGCCGGGTGACGCCGCGATCCGAGCCCAGGCGCGACACGGCATCATCGAGCGCTTCGGCGCTGATGGTGAGGCCTTCGGCTTTCAGCGCGTTGCGCACGACGTCTGCGATGTCGCGCGGGGAATCGGGATAACACGCGATGGCGGCTGCGTTACCCGCTTCGGTGAAGAGTTTGCGCAAGGACGAGGTTTTGTTGAGATCGCCGCCTTCGGCCACGATCAGCGCATCGCCTATCGGTTGATCGAGCACGGCTTCGAAGATGGAGGTGTGGCCGTTGCCCGCGCCGCGCACGCGCACGACACGGCGGCCGCCGGTCATGGACAGGGCTTGCGCTTCGTCGGCCAAACGCGCGGGGTCTTGATCCAAGGTGCCTTCATCGAGATCGGCGACGCGGAAGGGATCGGTGAGATCGGGGACCACCGATTGCGCGAGCTTGTTGGCGCGTTCGGTGACGAGGCCGCGATCGGGGCCGAACACCAGCACCGCCACGATCGACGACGGCGGGCGTTCGACGAAGCGTTCGATATCGGCGGCTTTGGGCGCGGTCATTGCTTGTGCCTTGCGAACCAGACGCCGAGATCGAGCTGGATGCGTTGCGACAAATCCTGGGCGGCGCGTTTTTGCGCATCCTGTTGCGCGGACAGCGTTGCGTAAGGCGAAGAGACCACGTTGTAGGCGGTGAGTGTGGATTGGTGGCCTTTGGTCACCACGTGACCTGCGGAATCATAAAGCTCGTAATCGGCATCGAGCAGATAGTTGTAGCGGGTGATGGTGGCATCGTTCTGCAGGGCGATGCCTTTGCGCTGATCGGAGAGCTGCACCTTGAGGCGGTATTGCTTGGAGCCGCCTCTGCCGGAATCGAACAGATCCATCAGGCTGTTTCTGAGTTCGTATCCGGTGCGATCCGGAATCGGATCGACATAGATCGAAGCCATCAGTGCGGGCGATGCGCCGCCCCTGCCGTAAAGCGGATGGAAACCGCACGCCACCAAACCGAGCGCAAGAACAGCCACGGTGGCGCGGGCGATCATGCCACGATGTTCACGATGCGGGCGGGCACGACGATGATGCGGCGCGGGGTTTTGCCTTCGAGCGCGCGGATGACGCCTTCGAGTGCGAGCGCCATTTGCTTGATCGCATCTTCGGGCATGTCTTTGGCCACTTCGACGGTGCCGCGCAGCTTGCCGTTCACCTGTACCGCCATGGTGATGGAGGTGGCTTCGACGAGCGAGGCATCGGCGCGTGGCCAGGGCGTGTCGATAACGAGCGTTTTGTGGCCGAGCGTGGCCCAGGCGCTTTCGGCCAGATGCGGCATCATGGGGCTGATGAGCAACACAAGCGCTTCGATGGCTTCGCGGCGCGCGGCGCCATCGGCTTTTTCGGCGGCGCCGATGGCGTTGGCCAGTTCGTAGACGCGGGCGACCGCGCGGTTGAAGCGCAACGCATCGAGATCATCGGTGACCGCTGCGATGGCGCGGTGGGTGGCACGGCGCAGATCGAGGGAAGCGCCTTCGACTTTGCCGATGGGTGTGCCGTGCGGGGCAAGGCCTTCGCTTTCGGTCGCCAGGCGCCAGATGCGCTGGACGAAACGCCAGCAGCCTTCCGCACCTTCTTCGGTCCATTCGATGTCGCGTTCGGGCGGGGTGTCGGACAGCATGAACCAGCGGATGGTGTCGGCGCCGTAGATGTCGATGATGGTTTCGGGGGCCACCACGTTCTTCTTCGACTTCGACATCTTTTCGGACGAGCCGATGATCGCTTCGACATCGGTGCCTTTGAGGAAGGCTTTGCCGTCGCGCTTTTCGATCTCTGCCGGCAGCAGCCATTCGCCGTTCTGGCTCTTGTAGGTCTCGTGGCAGACCATGCCTTGGGTGAAGAGGCCCGCGAACGGTTCGTCGATGCCGACATGGCCGAGCTTGTGCAGGCCGCGGGTGAAGAAACGCGAATAGAGCAGGTGCAGGATCGCGTGTTCGATGCCGCCGATATATTGATCGACGGGGAGCCAGTAATCGTTGGCGGCGCGGGTGAGCGGTTCCTTGGCGTGCGGATCGGTGAAGCGGGCGAAGTACCACGACGAATCGACGAACGTGTCGAGCGTGTCGGTGTCGCGTAACGCTTTGCTGCCGCAGGTGGGGCAGGTGGTGTGTTTCCAGATGGGATCGTGGTCGAGCGGGTTGCCGCGCGTGTCGAAGACGATTTTTTCCGGCAGTTTCACGGGCAGGTCGTTTGCGGGGACGACGCCGCATTTTTCACAATGCACCATCGGGATCGGGCAACCCCATGGGCGTTGGCGCGAGACGAGCCAATCGCGCAGGCGGTAGTTCACCGTGCGTTCGCCGATGCCTTGGGATTCCAGGCGCGTGGCGATTTCGCGTTTGGCGGAGTCCACATCCATGCCATCGAGGAACTGCGAATTGGCGAGTTTGCCGGGGCCGGTGTACGCCTCGTTGCCGACGGTGAAGGAGGCAACACCTTCGGGCACGACGACGGGGGTGACGGTGAGATCGTATTTGCGCGCGAAATCCAGATCGCGCTGGTCGTGTGCGGGGCAGCCGAAGATGGCGCCGGTGCCATAACCCATCAGCACGAAGTTGGCGACATAGACCGGCAACTTCCAGTTCGGATCGAACGGGTGGGTTGCGGTGAGGCCGGTGTCGTAGCCTTTCTTTTCGGCTTTCTCGATGGCTTCTTCGGCGGTGCCGATGTGGTGGCACTCTTCCACGAAAGCCGCGAGTTGGGAATCTCGCGCCGCCAATTCCTGCGTCAGCGGGTGATCGGGGGACAACGCGACGAAGCTGGCGCCGAACAAGGTGTCGGGACGGGTGGTGAAGACTTCGAGTTTGCGCGCGTCGTTCAAGGTGAAGGTGAAACGCAGGCCTTCGGAACGGCCGATCCAGTTCTTCTGCATCAGCCGGACTTTTTCCGGCCAGCGGTCGAGCGTGTCCAAACCCTTTAGCAGATCGTCGGCAAAGGCGGTGATCTTGAAGAACCATTGCGAGAGCTTGCGCCGTTCGACCAAGGCGCCCGAACGCCAGCCCCTGCCTTCGATCACCTGTTCGTTGGCGAGCACGGTTTGATCGACGGGATCCCAATTCACGTCGGCTTCGGAACGGTAGACGAGACCGGCCTTATAAAACTCGATGAACAGCTTTTGTTGCTGCGCGTAATATTCCGGGTCGCAAGTGGCGAACTCACGCGACCAGTCGATGGCCAATCCCATCATCTGCAACTGGCTTCGCATCGCTGCGATATTCGCATACGTCCATTCGCGCGGATCGACGCCCTTGTCGCGCGCGGCGTTTTCCGCCGGAAGACCGAACGCATCCCAGCCCATCGGATGCAGCACGTTGAAACCTTGCGCGCGGCGGAAGCGGGCGATCACGTCGCCCATCGTGTAGTTGCGCACATGGCCCATGTGGATGTTGCCCGATGGATAGGGAAACATCTCCAGCACATAAGCTTTGGGCTTGGACGACTGATTGGGCGCGGCAAAGGCCTGGCGCTTGGTCCATTCGGACTGCCAGTGTTGTTCGGTCTCTTTGGCGTTGTAGCGCGCCATATTTTATCAGCCCTCTACTTTCCCCGCGCTGTCGGCCGGGGTCGGCAAGGCTTTAGCGCGCGGGCTTCTTAACTTCCAGAATTTTGGCTGGCGAGCCGAAGTTCGCGGGCCCTGGTCAGGATCGCGTCTTCCAGCTTGTTGGCCGTATCCGGGTTGGTGGCGGCATCGCCCCAGGTGCCGGCAGCCGTCTTGGTCTGGCGGAAGACGGCGATCTTGATGCCGTCGGCCCTAAGGCGCCGGTCGAGGATATAGATGGTCACCTTCAGACGTTCGTTGGTGTCCTGGGGGGCGGTGTACCAGTCGGTGATGATGACACCGCCGAAAGGATCGGCCGAGGCCAGCGGCATGAAGCGCAAGGTATCGAGACTTGCGTGCCAGAGGTAGGAATTGACCCCAAGGGTCACCTTGCCGCTGCTCGAAGAGATCGCGGTGGCGCCGGTATCGGGGTCTTGAGCATCATCGGAGCCGCAGGCGGTGAGCGCCAGGGCACAGAACAGAATCGGTAACAGTCGAATCGGGCGTTTCATGGATTATCCTTTAGACGCAGAATCACGCGCCATCTTCGCCCCCGAATGACCGGAGCGGCTTATACTTAACCGGGATAGCCCATGCAACGCGGCGAATTAGTGACCTGAACCGGTGGCGCCCTGCCCCGGCATGCGTTGGCCGTGATACACCGCCTCCTGGGAACGCTTTTCGATCAGCTGCCATTCGGCATAGGTGTGGCAGACTTTCGCGCCTTGTGGGATGTGGCTGCCGGTGGGCGGGGGCAGTTCTTTGCAAACGATGCGATTGGCGTCTTTGGAATGCGGATCGCTGTCTGACATTGCCAGCGGCGGGGAGGAAGGTTTGCCGGCGCAACCTGCAAGAAGAACAATCACAGCGCCGGTCAACACAGTGCGTACGGAAATAGACTTCATGGATACCTCGAAAGATTTGCGTAACGAAACAACAACGCAGGCGGGCAAGCAACCCCGCAATCGCAACTCAAGGAAATGTGAAATGACGCGCCTTCATGGCGGAACCTTTGTTGCGGCCAGCGGACGCAGAACGCTGTTTTCTTCGATGCTTTTTGCATGGGGGCTCGTATTGGCCACCGGTGCATCTGCCGAAGTCTTTCCGATCGAACCGCTTGAGACCGATCTGGGACCGGCGGTGCTGACCCTGGACGGTGCGGCCGATGGCGCGCTCTTCACCACCGATCGCGACAGCAACACCGCCGCAGGTCTGTTGCGGCTGAACCCGGCCATCCTGCGCAATTACGACAGCGGCATGGTGCTTTCGCTCGAAACATCCATTCTTGCGGCGCACGACAATCTGGCGCTCGACCGTTACGGAAACGACGTGTTCGAGAAAGTTTACGGCAAGCTTCAATTCGGCCTGGGCCGTTTCGAGATCGGGCAGACCGATGGCGCGGCGTACACGATGGCGGTGACGGGACCGAAGATCGATCCCGCTATTTCCATCGACGATCCGCAAATGACGTTCTTCCGCGATCCTTCGACGGGGCGCGCCTTTGCCAGCGTGTTCGCGCTCAGAAGCGAAACCGGATCGTCGGCCAATTTCGCCAAGCTCAGCTATTACACGCCGAAGCTTTTCGGCGTGCAGATCGGGCTTTCCTATACACCGTCGGAAGGAAAGAACGTTCTGCCGTTCCTCGATGCGGGCCCCGATGTCGGCGACCGGCAGAACCGGATGTGGGAGATGGCGGCGACTTACGAAACGCAATTCGGCGATGCGACCGCGAAATTTTCCGGCGGCATGACGATGGGCCACAATGAGTGGCGCACACCGGGACATGAAGGGCTGACCGATTGGGCGTTCGGTGCGGAAGTGAGTTATCCGCTGAGCGATGACTGGAAGCTTGTGGTGGGCGGAGCATACCGGCGCAGCAATGCCTATGCGTTCGAGGTGAACGACGTGCAGGCGGACCGCAACACCGGCGCATTGCATGTGAGCACGGCGCTGATGTGGCGGGAGTGGAGCGCAGGGTTTGAATATTCCGATGGTACCGCGCGTGCGGCGGGCGAGCCGACATTGGGCGCGCGCGGGTTTGAGGCCGCGCTGTCTTACGCGATCAATGAGAATTTGCAGATCACCGGTGGGTGGCAGCGGTTCGATTACAAACGGGATATGGGATTTTTCTACGACGGCAGCCAGCGCATCGACATGAATGCGGGGTTTGTGCATTTGCGGTTTAAGGTTTGATCTCCCCCTCCCCTTGAGGGAGGGTCGAAATTGCGAAGCAATTTCGGGGAGGGGTCAATGCTGAAGCAGTTTGAACCCCTCCCCGAAAAATTTCTTCGCTACCGCTCCGAAATTTTATCGACCCTCCCTCAAGGGGAGGGTTTGGGCAGTAAGGCTCCGATAGCGGCGATGCCTGCGAGTGGGATGTTTTTTAGCTGATCGACATTCTCTGCATCTATGCCGCCCAGCGCGTAGATCGGTATCGGCGATGTTCGCGCGATGGTGCGCAGTCGCGACAAACCGAACGCGGCGCGATCCGGGTGGCTTGCTGTTGCGAAGATCGGAGACAACAGCACCGCGTGCACGCCTGCCAGATGGGCGCGGACTACCGCATGGGCGGAATGGGTGGCGGCGGTGAGGAGGCGGGACGGGTTTGCGCTGCGATACCGTCCGGCTTTTTCGATTTCGGATTCGGCGAGGTGCAGGCCATCGGCGGAGACCTCTGCTGCGAGCGATGCGTCGCCTGCGATAGAGAGCATCAGGCCGTGTTTCTGTGCGAGGCGCGCGGCCGTGTGGGCGAGATCGCGACGGCGGGCGGGATCGCGCGCGCGGATGATGACGAGGGCGCCGCGCGGCAGGGCGGCGATGGCGGGGAGCGGATCGGGCGTGCGGTCGTCATCGGTCAAAAACACGAGCGATGGCAGGTTGGTGTGGCGGCTTTGCGCGTTCAGTTGCGCGGCCGCTCTTGCCAGCCTCATTCGCTGAAGCGTATCAGGCACGCATGTCTCCCGAAACTTTCCCGCACGACTCGAAGGCCGGACTTGCCGCTATTCTTTCGCGGATCGAGGCGGCGCGAAAGGTCGCGATCAAACCGGCGCCCGCGACCTCTCTGATCGCGGTGAGCAAGACGCACGACGAAGGCGCCATTGTGCCGGTGCTGGAGGCGGGCCACCGCATCTTCGGCGAGAACCGCGTGCAGGAGGCCAAGGCGAAATGGCCGGCGCTCAGGGCGCGATATGATGGGATCGAACTGCATCTGATCGGGCCGTTGCAGAGCAACAAGGCGCGCGAGGCGGTGGAACTGTTCGATGCGATCCATTCGCTGGACCGGGCCAAGCTTGCCGACGCGTTGAAGGAAGAATGCGAGCGCGCGGGGAAAACGCCGCTGTTGTTCGTTCAGGTCAATACGGGCGAGGAATCGCAGAAGGCGGGCGTGGCGCCGAAGGATGTGGAAGGGTTTGTCCGCTATTGCCGGGAGACGGCGGCGTTGCCGGTGGCGGGATTGATGTGCATTCCGCCCGCCGACGAGCCGCCTGCGCCGCATTTTGCATTGCTGGCGAAGATTGCCAAGGAGAACGGGCTTTCGCTGCTCAGCATGGGAATGAGCGCGGATTTCGAAACGGCGATCAAGTTTGGCGCGACGCATGTGCGTGTGGGGAGCGCGATATTCGGGGAGCGCACCAAACCCTCCCCTTGAGGGAGGGTTTGTTATGAACGGATCTCTATTTGCGCATCGGGTTTCAGCGCCGCTAGCACGCTCAACAGATCCGGCAGCTTCAGCGCAACGCAGCCTTCCGTCGGGCCGTAATCTTCTCGCGCGCAGTGCAGAAAGATTGCGCTGCCTGCGCCATCGATCACCGGATTGTCGTTGAAGCCGAGGAGTGCGACGACATCGTAGAGGTGATCGTCGCGCCACATCGACTCCGTGCTTTTGGGATAGGGCAACTTCACGGCGCGATTGTAGTTGGGATCGCCCGGCGCATCGCACCAGCCGTCATCGGGGGAAATGGGTTCGGCGGGGAGCGCTATTTGCGGAACGTGCACGCGATCCGGGCGGTAGAGGATTTTTCGGATCGGGAAAATGCCGAGCGGTGTGACCCCGTCGCCTTCGCGGTGTTTGACAGCGATGCCGCCGCGGCCGATGGCGCAGCGGACGCTGCCACCGTTCCAGTGAAGAACGGGCGTGTCGCGCGTTTCGACGAGGAGCGTGTTGGGTTTTATAGAAAACTCCCGCCTGTGTGCGCGGGAAGATTATCAGAAAATCGGGTTGCCCACGCCAGCGTAAGGATCGGAGACGTCGATGGCGCGCTTGTAGGCGGCCATTGCGCGCAGGCTTAAATCGGAAGGCACATTGCTTGCCATGACCAAAGGCGCGGGCGCCCGGGTGGCATCGGCGGTGGCGAGGCCCGAGGTTTGGCCGTTACTGGCGAGTGCGGACAATCGGCGCGGTGCGGCGGTAGCGATCTGTTGGGCCGGAGAGGCAGACGCGATGGCGGTGGTCTTGCTGTCGTCGCCGAAGACCATCGCGTAGGCGGTGTCGCCGAAATCCTTGCCGGTGACATGTTCGAAGATGAGGTTGGCGGCGGACGACACCCCGCCCCACAAGCCGCCATAGAGCGTGTCGCCTGCGAGGCGTTCGAGCGGTTTGATCGTGTCGCCGGTCAGCTTGCGGTAGAGGGTGGAGACGACGGGGATGTGTTGCAGCGGATTGATGATGTCGAGGAAATCGTTGAAGGAGAACCCGCTGTCGTCGTCTGCCTTATCCGTTGATGCGGTCTTAACAGACGCGCTCGATCCTTGCGCCGACGCGATGGCGGCGTGCTGATCGAACTGCTGTTGGGCGACCGAGGCGGGCATCAGACATTTCTCCCCGGCAACAAGGGAGCAAGAGTCTTGCCAAGATTTAATGGCCGTTTACCGCCTGTTTTCCATGAGGGGCGGCAGGAATTGCCCGGTCAGAACAGGTGGCCAGCCTTTTTCGCCTTGGTGTCGAGATAGGCGCGGTTGTGTTCGTTGCTTTCGAAGGCGTGGGGGACGCGTTCGGCGACCTGGATGCCGGCGGCTTGGAGCGCCGCCACTTTTTCGGGGTTGTTGGTCATCAGGCGGACCGTTTTGTGGCCGAGCAGCGCGAACATCTTGGCGGCGATGCCATAGAGGCGTTCGTCGGCTTCGAAACCGAGACGTTCGTTGGCTTCGACGGTGTCGAAGCCTTGGTCCTGCAAACGATAAGCGCGCAGTTTGTTGATCAGGCCGATGCCGCGGCCTTCTTGTGCGAGATAGAGGAGGATGCCGCTTCCGGCATCTGAAATCTCTTTGATCGCGCCGCGCAATTGTTCGCCGCAATCGCATTTGAGCGAACCCAGAAGATCGCCGGTGAAGCATTCCGAATGCAGGCGCGCGAGCACTGGGGTTTGCGTGGACGGTGCGCCGATCACGATGGCGTAGTGTTCGGGGCCGCCATCGCCGGGGCGGAACGCGACGAGTTCGGTTTTCTCTGCACCCTCCAAAGGCACGCGGGCGCGCGTGACGATTTCCAGCGTGTCGATCAATGCATCGTCGTATCCGCGGATCGAATCGGCGCTCAAGGTCACGGCGCTGTTCGGGATCGTGTTTGTTTCGACGGCGATGGCCGAGGGCAGAAGGCCTGCGAGTTTGGCGAGCTTGATGGCGGGCGCGAAGGTTGCGGGCAATGTTTCGCGGCGCGCGTCGAACGGGCCCTTCAGCGGTTCGGACAGATCAACGGTGGGGTCAGCGATGGCGCGCAAGGCGTCGGCGCGCGTGCCCGGGGTGATGGGAAGGGCGACGGCGTCGGCGGTGTAGAGCCGGATCTTGAGCGTGGTGGCGCGGGCGTGGGTGAGAAGCAGCAGCGGATTGGCGCCGAGCTGCGCAAGCGATTCGTCGGTGGCGGTTTCGGTGGCGAGCACCAAGGCGGTCTTGCCGTTTTCAGCGATGGCCACAGGCGCACCGGCGCGCATGGCGGCTGCGGCGCGCGACACGGCGGCGACGGACTCGCGGGAAGGTGAGGAACCGGACATGGCTTCCACATAGCACCCAAGGCCGGAAACCGGGTAGAGTCCGCGCGCTGTGCCCGTTTGGAGTGCCTTTATGCCGAGCGCGAAGCGCGTTCTCCTCGTGGACGACGACCAGATGTTGCGTAATTCGCTGGCCGAGCAGTTGGCGTCGGAGGGTGATTTCGAGCCGGTGGAGGCGGGCTCCTGCGCAGAAGCCCGCGAGGTGGCCAAGACCGGGCTGTTCGAATGCATGATCCTGGATGTGGGCCTGCCGGACGGCGACGGGCGCAAGCTCGCCCGCGAATTCCGCGAAAGCGGGATCACCTGCCCCATCATCATGCTGACGGCGGCGGACAGCGACACCGACACCATCGAGGGCCTGCAATCGGGCGCCAACGACTATATCGCCAAGCCTTTCCGCTTCGCGGTTTTGATGGCGCGGCTGCATGCGCATTTGCGCAGCCACGGGCAGAGCGAGGACGCGGTCTACAAGATCGGGCCCTATACCTTCCGGCCCAGCGCCAAGCTTTTGATCGATGCCAAGGGCAAGCGGGTCCGGCTGACGGAGAAGGAAACCAATATCCTGAAGTTCCTCTACCGCTCGGGCGACACGGTTCCGCGGGACACGCTGCTGCACGAGGTGTGGGGCTATAACCCCGCCGTCACCACCCACACGCTCGAAACCCACATCTACCGGCTGCGCCAGAAGATCGAGAGCAGCCCCGGACAGGCCCAATTGCTGGTCACGGAGAGCGGCGGCTACCGGCTAATGCCATAATGTTCACTCTTTATATCTAGTTTGTTCACTCCCTTTAACCGCGATGGCTGGGTTGATCATTTTCTGTACTAGCGCTACAGGGAAGTCCGCACTAGTTATAAGTCCAGAATAGGGGCGCGAGGAGCGCGAGGACAATGCAGCGAGAAGAGTGGAAATCCTTTCTGGGCGGAGCGGCACTGGCGGCGGCTTTGATCCTGCCGACTTTGGTGCACGCCGATCCGGCACCGCCGCCTCCCCCGCCGCCGCCTTCGTCGTCCGAGGCCATCAAGGCCCATGTCGATGCGGCCAAGGCCGAAGCGAAGGCCGCTGCCGAAGACGCCAAGGCACAAGCCAAAGCGGCCGCCGACGAAGCGCGCGCGGAAGTGGCCAAGGCTCGCGCCGAAGCGGCCAAGGCACGTGCCGAGGCGCAATCCGCTCAGGCCGACGGCAATTGGGTGAACAAGCCGCGCGCGACCTTTCAGGCAAAGAAGGTGCGTTTCGATTCCATCATCGGCACCATCAAGGTCGATGTGCGCGATGGCGGGCCGATGACGCTGGACGTTTCGGGCACTAAGCGCGCGGTCGATGGGCTTTCGGCGCATGTCGAAGACGGCGTGCTCAACATCGAAGGCGACGACGAAAGCGAAACGATTTCGGTTTGGGACTGGAAGAAGTGGTTCGACTTTTCCGATGTCGGCCGGGCGCACCGTTACAAGCTGAACCTGCATCTGGTGGTGCCGCGCGGATCGGATGTGGCGGTGGACGACTTCATCGGCGATGCCATCATCGGCGACACGATGGGCGGGCTCGATTTCAGCGCCAACGCGACCAAAACCAAAGTCGGCAAGCTGAAAAGCGCCAAGATCGAATTGCAGGGCTCGGGCCAGGTGGACATGGGCCAAGTGATGGGCCCGCTGAAGCTTGAGATCGACGGTTCGGGCCGCGTGAACGCAGGCGACGTGCAAAGCGTGCACGCCGAACTCAACGGTTCGGGCGATGCCTCCATCGGTTCGGTGCACGGGCCGCTGAGCCTGGATATCGCGGGCTCAGGTAGCCTGACCGCGACCAAGGTTGTCGGGCCGGTCGATATCGATATTGCGGGCGCGGGCTCGGTGAAGATCGCCGACGGCGTGGCCGATCCGTTCAAGGTCGACATTGCGGGATCTGGCGATGTGTTCTTCGGCGGTGTCGCGGTCAATCCCAGCATAGACGCGCTGGGTTCCGGCAAAGTGAAGCTGCATGCCATTCGCGGCAAGCTGAACAGCGAAGGCATGGCGAACGTGAAGATCGGGGATTGATCGCCAGCGATATTTACGGAGAGGGACTCACGCGGAGGCGCGGAGTACGCGGAGGAGAAGTTCAACTCCGCGTCCCTCCGCGGCTCCGCGTGCAAATATTTTCAGCGCGCAGAACCCAAGGGAGCGGCCCGCATGCGCGGGCCAAGAGAACCCGCCCTCAGACAGTTAACAACCCGTTAACGCTTGCCGCCTAGAACGCGGAGCATGGCGAAGAAGCCTGAGAAGAAAGAGCCTTCGTTCGAGCCGCGCAAACGTGGCCGTGCGGCAGCGCCGCCGCCTCCGCCGGAACCGCCAGATGATGACGACGACGAGGAACTAGAAGACGAAGCGCCACGCGGGCGAAGCTGGCGCTACGTCGCTTTCTTTCTGCTGGCGTGGATCGTGATCATCGGCGGCGTTCTGTACGCGCGCTGGGCAAGCGATCTTCCCGACGTTTCGCAATTGATGGCGAAAGCGGCCGGACACGACATCACCATTCTCGACGACAAGGGCCGCTTCATTGCGCGCAGCGGGCTCACGCAAGGCGCGATGGTGGATTCGCGATCCTTGCCACCTTACGTTTCCAACGCGTTCATCGCCATCGAAGACCGGCGTTTCCGCCATCACTGGGGCATCGATCCCACCGGATTGCTGCGCGCCGCGCGCGCCAATCTTCTGGAAGGCCGCGTGGTGCAGGGCGGTTCGACCATCACCCAGCAGCTTGCCAAGAACCTGTTCCTCAAACCCGACCGTACCTTCGAGCGCAAGATACAGGAAGCAGCCCTCGCGCTGTATCTGGAGGCGCATTATTCGAAGGACGATATCCTGACGCTGTATCTCAACCGCGTCTATTTCGGCGCGGGCGTTTACGGGATCGATGCGGCATCCGAACGCTTCTTCAACAAACATGCGAACAAGCTGTCTCTCGTCGAAGCGGCGATGCTGGCGGGAAGTTTGAAGGCGCCGGCGAAATACAATCCGCTGGCCAATGCCGATGCATCTGCAAACCGCGCCACCGTGGTGCTGGCGTCGATGCAGGATGCGGGATTTATCAATGGGGCTGAGCGTGCGGAGGCGCAAGCCACGCGGCCCCGCGTGGTGCGCAATTGGGGCACGCCGAGTTCAGGCTATTTCGTGGACTGGGTGCTGGCCAATCTTTCCGAAGAAATCGGCGAGACGGACGAACCTGTGATCGTGGAGACGACGCTCGATGTCGATCTTCAGGAAAAGGCCGAACGTTCGGTGGGAGCAGCCCTTGCGCAGCAGGGTGCCGCGATGAACGCGGGCGAAGCCGCTTTGGTTGCGATGACGCCCAACGGCGAAATCCGCGCCATGGTGGGCGGGCGGTCTTATTCGGAAACGCCGTTCAACCGCGTGACCGATGCGTGGCGGCAACCGGGATCATCGTTCAAGCCATTCGTTTATCTGGCGGCGTTCGAACATGGCTACACCGCGGACTCGCTGATGCGCGATGGGCCGGTGACCATCGGCAAGAAATGGCGGCCGGGAAACTATGAAGGCCATTACGAGGGCCAGATCACGCTGACGCGCGCGTTCGCCAAATCTTCGAACGTGGTGGCGGCGCAACTGGCTTATGCGGTGGGGCCGCGCGTGGTGGTGGACACGGCGCATCGCGTGGGCATCAGGTCCAATCTGGTGGCGATGCCTTCGATTGCGCTCGGCACATCTGTCGTCACGCCGTTGGAATTGACGCAAGCCTATGCCGCGTTCGCCAATGGCGGCGTGCGCGTGAGTGCGTTCGGCGTGACGCGCATCCGCACCAAATCGGGCAAGGTGCTTTATCAGCGCCGCGGCACGGGGCTCGGCCGCGTGATGTCGCCGGAGAATGCGGCGGCCGTGACGCGCCTGATGAGCGAAGTGGTGGCGAGCGGCACCGGCAAAGCAGCGAAGCTTGATGGCCGCGACGATGCGGGCAAGACGGGCACGACGCAGGATTTCCGCGATGCATGGTTCATCGGTTTCAGTGCGGACTATGTATGCGGTGTGTGGTTCGGCAATGACGATTCATCGCCGATGAAACATGTGACGGGCGGAACGTTGCCCGCGCGTCTGTTCAAATCGTTCATGGACGATGCCGAACAGGGATTGCCGCCGCGCCCGCTTGCCGGGTTGACGGTGGTCGCAAATGCGGCGCCTGCGGATGCAACCCCGGCAGCGCCCGAAGTTGCAGCGCCCGCAGCGCAAACAGCCCCGCAAGCAGCGCCCGCCGCAGAACCGGCAGCGGAAGCGAAAAAAGACGAGCCGGAAACCTTTGATAACATTCTGAACAAGCTGTTCGGCGGAACCTGAGCGGAACCGTTTCGGTTCCGTGACGTTTTCATTCTGCTATGGGCAGAGTGATCGCATTGCATGCCCGTTTGACGGGCCCGCACTACCAAACCGACCGGCTGCGCTTCGGCACCGAATGGACGGCGCGCTATTTCCCGAAGGACTTTCTGGAATTCAGCGAATATGGCCGCAGCGCGGATTGTCCGCGCGGATCGTGGTTGTTGCTGAGCGTGGGAATTGGCGCGCTGATGTGGATGACGCTGGCGGCGGTGTTTCTGTAAAACCTATTCCACGCCGCGCGGTGCATAGCGGTGCAGCGTGGTGCCGTGTTGCGCGAGCCAGCGCTGCGCGCGTTCGCGGTTTTCGACCATGCTGTCGACCAAGCGCCAGAAACGCGGGGCATGATTCATTTCGCGCAAATGCGCGACTTCGTGGGCCACCACATAATCGAGCACGAAGGGCGGGGCCATAATGAGCCGCCAGGAGAAGGAGAGAATCCTTCCCGACGAACAGGAGCCCCAGCGGGTGGCGGTGTCGCGCACGGTGATGCGCTTGGGGCGCACGCCGATCATCTCCGCATAATGCATCACATGCTGATCGAGCGATTTGCGGGCTTCGCGTTTGAGGAAATCGAACACGCGGCGTTCGGTGTGTTCGCCCCAGCCCGAAACGCGGATGATGGGTTCTTCTTCGGTGCGATCGACCCAGACGGGGCTTTTTCTGGTTTCGCCGCGGCGGATGACATGCATTTCGCCGCGCAGGGGAATGCGTTCGCCAAGCTCAAATTCCACCGGGCGGGGCACGTTTTTCAGGCGGCGCGAAATCCAATCCGATTCGGTGCGGGCGAAATCGAGCGCTTCGGTGAGCGAGCTGCGCGAGGGGGCCACCACCGTCACTTCGCCGGTGGACGGATGCACCTTGACGATGAGCCGGCGGGCGCGACGGTTGAGCTGCAGCGTGACTTCGACCGATTTTCCATCGATGCGCAGAAGCGCGCGCCGCGCCATGTCGCGACGCTTATCTGCTTTGCGCGGGCGGACCGCACGCATCGTCAAAGACCCCCACCTTGCCGAGCACGCTTTCGCGCGCGACAGTGACTACCAATGACCGCAGTGCCCCGCTTCCATCTCGCCTTTCCCGTTCGCGACCTTGCCGAAACGCGCGCGTTTTATGGCGTTTTATTGGAATGCAATTTGTCCAACTACAACTGGGGCCGATCTTCTGCCGAATGGGTCGATTTCGACTTTTTCGGGCATCAAATCGTTGCCCATTTAAGCGCGGGTTTTGGGCCTGCGAAAGAGCATAATTTGATCGACGGCGAGAAGATTCCGGTCCGGCATTTCGGGATCATTCTTGACATGGAGAAATGGCGGAATCTGGCGGCGAAACTGAAGGCGGCTGGGGCCACCTTCCTGGTCGAACCGGGGATCAGGTTCGAGGGACAGGCGGGCGAGCAGGCCACCTTCTTCATCGCCGATCCGAGCGGAAATGCGCTGGAATTCAAGGCGTTCGGGCGCGAGGAGCAGATCTTTGAGCGCTGAGATTTCGGCCCCGGAAAGCGCGCGCCCGCCCCTGCCGCTTTTGGTCGCATTTGCGGGCGGGGCGCTTTCGCTGGCGCTGCTTTTGGGGGCGCTGGGGTTCCAATATCTGGGCGGCTATCCGCCTTGCGAAATCTGCCACTGGCAGCGCTGGCCGCATATCGCCTCCGCCATTGTGGGGCTGGGCGGATGGGGGTTGATGCAGGCGCGTGTGCTGGACCGGAAGTGGGATACGGGCGTTGCGTGGATCGTTGTGCTTTGCCTCGCGGTTTCGGGCGCGATTGGCGTTTATCACTCAGGGATAGAATTGCATTTGTGGGCCGGGCCGCAGGCTTGCACGGGGCCGCGCTTCGAATTCAACGGCACCATCGATTTCAATGCGCGCGTGGTGATGTGCGACATCGCGGCGTGGCGGCTCTTCGGGATTTCGATGGCGGGGTATAATGCGATGATCTCGCTGCTGGCGGCCGCACTCGGCGCGCTGGCGTTGATAAGGCGACGTAATTGACAGGGCTTTGGGCATGAGCGAACGACGCACACGTCCGGCAGCGCCGGGTTCGCAAAGCGCGCACGACACCGATGCGATGATCCGGGTGGATCACGCGGGCGAATATGGCGCGGTGCGCATTTATGAAGGCCAGTTGGCGGTGATGCGCACGCGGCCCGAATCGCGCGGTGCAGCGCAAGCGATTGCCTATATGGCCGAGCAGGAAGAAAAACATCTCAAAGCGTTCGACAAGCTTATCAACGAACGGCAGGTGCGGCCGACGGCGTTGGAGCCGGTGTGGCGCGTGGCGGGATTTGCGCTGGGGGCGGCAACCGCTTTGATGGGCGAGAAGACGGCGATGGCTTGCACCGCCGCTGTGGAACAAGTGATCGACGAGCATTACGCCAAGCAGGTGGAACAGCTTGATGACGATCCCGAATTGAAGAAGACCTTGGCGGAATTCCGCGCCGATGAAATTGCCCATCGCGACACCGCGTTCGAATATGGGGCGGAGATGGCGCCGGGTTATCGGCTGCTCAGCGAAGCGATCAAGACCGGGTGCCGGATCGCGATCAAACTTTCCGAACGGATATGAGCGACGAACGTTTCGAGCGGCTGCAGAAAGCATCGAACCCGCGGCGGGCGACGCAGGACGATGCGGGCACGCTGTCGCGCCTGTTTGCAGCGTCTTTCCTGAACGATCCGGTGTTCGACTGGATTGCGCGGCCGGGGCCGAAACGCGCGGCAGGATTGGAGCGGTTTTTCTATTGGCTGTTGCAGGTGCGCGCGATTCCGTTTGGCGAAGTGTGGATGGCCGATGATGGGGCGACCGCTGCCGCGTGGTTGCCGCCGGGCACCCCTGCGAGCCCGGGCGGATTGTTCGAGCAGATCAAATTGTTGCCGCTGTTCGTGCGGCTGTGCGGTTTCCCAAGACTGGGGCGCGGATCGGCGATGGCCGATGCGATGGAAAAGCATCACCCGCACGACGATCATTTCTATCTGGCGTTCCTTGCGGTTGCGCCGCGTTTCCAGGGAATGGGATTGGGATCGGCGATCCTGGAAGCCACGCTCAAACGCGCGGACGAAGCGCACATGCCGGCCTATCTGGAAAATTCCAATTCCAAGAACACTAGGCTTTACGAACGCTCGGGCTTTGTGACGCAGAAGAGCATCTCGCCCAATGGCGCGCCGCCTTTGATGGCGATGTGGCGGGATGCGCGCTAGAGCGCAATCCCGCGAAGTGTGAAGCGGTTCGCGTCAGATTGCGCGACAATCAAAGAATCATGGCTCCAACTCGCTATCCCAATACAAAAAGTCGGCCCAGCTTTCGTGCAGGTAGTTGGGCGGGAATTTGCGGCCGTGGTTGCGCAGTTCGGTGACCGTCGGTTTATGCGGGCGGTTGCGCGGATGCATGTTGATGTGTTGCGGCAGGCGTCCGCCTTTCAGCAGATTACACGGCGCACACGCCGCCACCACGTTTTCCCATGTCGTGCGTCCGCCGCGCGAACGCGGAATGACGTGATCGAAGGTGAGATCTTCGGGCGCGCCGCAATATTGGCATTCGAAGCGATCGCGCAGGAACACGTTGAACCGGGTGAAAGCGGGATTGCGCGCGGGCCGGACGTAGGTCTTCAGCGAGACGACGGAGGGCAGCTTCATCTCGAAGCTGGGCGAATGCACTTTGCGGTCGTATTCGGCCAGGATGTTCACGCGTTCAAGGAACACAGCCTTGATCGTGTCCTGCCAGGACCACAGCGAAAGCGGATAATAGCTCAACGGACGGTAATCCGCGTTGAGCACAAGTGCCGGGCAATTGTCGGGCAACCGCGCGGCTAACATGACGAATATCCTGTGAAGGCTGCACCTCCATCCGGTATTCAAACATCCGGGCGAGGAACTTTAGGGGGAAACCCTCTTCCCGCACAAGAATCACTGCCCGCTTCGAGAATAAGCGAAAAAACGTGACGCCTAGAAGACGTTAACTGACGGCGCAGGAGATTTCCGCAGGGCGCCGCAGAAGGCCGCGGAAAGCCATGGAGAGGAATGCCCCACCCAGCGCCAAACCATCCGGGTCGATGGCGTGGCCGACACCGCCCGAGACATGCCACTGCACGCTTGCGCCCGCGCGGCCCAATGCGCCCGCCGACATGAAAAGCGCCTGTGCGGGGATCATGGGATCGGCATCGCCGTGAACGAGCAGGATCGGCGGACAATCGGGGCTCACCGCCTGTTGCTGTTCGGCGCCCGCAAGCAGGCCCGAATAACCGACGATGGCCGCTGGCTTCACCGCACGGCGCAAACCCACATGCAGGGACATCATGGTGCCCTGGCTGAAACCGACGAGCGCGAGGCGTTCGGGCGGAAGCTCGAGACGTTGAAGTTCGCTGTCGAGGAAAGCGTTGAGCGTGTCGGCCGCGCTTTCCACGCCCTTGAGCATTTCGGACGGATCAAGCCGGGTGATCGGAAACCACTGGAATCCCATCGGCGCACCGGCGCACGGTTGCGGCGCGTTGGGGGCCACGAACGCCACCGTCGGCAACAGGCGCTGCCAATGCGGCGCAAGCCCGATGAGATCGTTGCCATCGGCGCCATAGCCATGACACAGCACGACGAGATGCGTGGCGGGCCCGCGCGCGGGCGGCAGACGGGGACCGGATAGTGGTCTTGCGGCAAACGACATCGCGGTTCCTTAGCGGAGGAGCGCAAGCGGCCGCAAGCCGTAGGCGACTTCCCACAGCGTGGTTCCGGCGATGTCGAAACTGCGGCGCGAATTTTCCACCTCAGTCATGCCTGCGAAATGTTCGTAGAATTTGCGGCCCCGCGTGTTGGCTTCCATCACCCAGACGATCATGTCGTCGTGGCCGAGGCGGCGAAGACCGGCGATGATGTGTTGCATCATCAGCGTGCCGTAACCTTTGCCCATCGCTTCGGGGAGCCAGTAGATGGCGTGCAATTCGCCGCCGTAACCGAAGGTTGGCGGGCGCGCTGTGCCATAGACGGCGAAACCTACGATGCGGCCGCTCTCTTCGGCCACCAGAAGTTCGGTGCCGGGTTCGCCGCCTGCTGCAACATTGCGCCAGTGATCGAGATTCTTTTGCGGGGACATCGCATCGAGATATGCGTCGGGGACGACGCCGCGATAGGCCGATTGCCACGAGATGACGCGCACGGTTGCGGCGGCCAGCGCATCGTCCGCGCGCGCGGTGCGGACCAGCACGCTCATTTGAATTTCTTTTTGGCGGCCTTGGCGCGGGCTTCGGCTTCGCGTTTTTCGCGGCGCAGGCCGTCTTCGTGGATCCAGAAGACGCGGGCGGCGATGGTGCGATAGGGACGCCAGGCCTTCGCGAGTTTTTCCATCGCTTTTTCGTTGGGGCGTTTTCTGAGTTTGAACGCGCGGGCTACGGCGGCTTGCAGGGCGACATCGCCCACCGGCCAGATGTCGGCGCGGCCAAGTGAGGACATGAGATAGATATCCGCCGTCCACGGGCCGATGCCTTTGATGGCGGTCAGATGGGTGCGGGCTTCTTCATCGGCGAGCCGCTTCACGCGTTTCAGATCGAGCGAGCCGTCGAGGATGGCGGACGCGATGGTTTTCATGTGCTTCTGCTTGGGTGCGGAGAGGCCGCAGGCGCGCAAGGTTTCGGCATTGGTGGCGAGCAACGTGGCCGGATCGAACGGGGTGACCTTCTGTTTGATGCGGCCGAAGATGGTGTCGGCAGCGGCGGTGGAAAGCTGCTGGCTGACGATGATTTCCATCAGCGCTTCGAAGCCTTCCTTCCTGCGGTGGCGATGGGGCGGGTGGCCTGTGCGTTCGATGACCGCGTGCAGCCGCTTGTCGGCGGCCAGCAATGCTGCGACCGCTTGATCGAGATCGGTGGGCGTGGTGATGCGGTGCGGTTTCGGCATGGCCCCGAAAATGCTAGCTCAAGCCCCATGATTGTCACGCGCTTTGCGCCGAGTCCAACCGGATTGCTGCATCTGGGGCATGCGTTCGCCGCATTGACCGCGGCGGATGCGGGGGCGCGGTTTTTGCTGCGTATCGAAGACATCGACACGACGCGGGTGCGCGAGGACTTCGTGGACGCGATCTTCGAGGATCTGGCGTGGCTCGGTTTGCGCTGGGAAGAGCCGGTGCTTCGGCAATCTGACCGTTTCGACGCCTATCGCGCGGCGCTGGCGAAGCTGGACGAACAGGGATTGCTCTATCCCTGTTTCTGTACGCGCAAGGAGATCGCCGAAGAGATTGCGCGTGCGAGCGAAGCACCGCATGGGCCGGAGGGGCCGCTTTATCCGGGAACATGCCGGCATCTTTCGGTGGCGGAGCGGACAGCGAAGATCGAGTCCGGCATTTCCTATGCGTTGCGACTGGATGCGGGGAAGGCGGCGCGTGCGGTTGGCGCGTTGACGTTCGTGGAGCATGGCAAGACGGTTGGCGTTGAACCGCTGCTGTTTGGCGATGTGGTTCTGGCGCGCAAGGAGACACCGGCGTCTTACCATCTGGCGGTGGTGGTGGACGATGCGTTTCAGGACGTAACTTTGGTGACGCGCGGAAACGATCTTTTGCCCGCAACGCATGTGCAGCGTGTGTTGCAAGCGTTGCTAGGGTTGGCTGAACCGGCTTACGCGCATCACCGGCTGGTGCTGGATGCGCAAGGGCGCAAATTCTCCAAGCGGGACAAGGCGGTGACCTTGCGCAGCTTGCGCGAGGCGGGAAAGACGCCGGACGATATTCGCGAAATGACCGGTCTTTGAACGGAATGTGATTGGCAGAGCCTTTCATATCCCGGCAAGCTTGGCGCGGGCCAAACGGGAGATCGTCATGCTGGGAAAATTCATCGTCGGCGCGGTGTTGCTTGTTTCAACGGCGGCGATTGCAGGACCGAAGGAAGACATGATGGCGGCGGATCGCGCGTTCGCGAAGATGTCGCTCGAAAAAGGCGCGCATGCCGCGTTTCTGGCCTACATGACCGATGACGTGCGATTGTTCGACGGCGATCATCCGCCGATCATCGGGAAGAAGGCGGCCGAAGCGTATTACGCGAAGAACCCCAATCCTGCTGGATCGAAGCTCGACTGGAAGCCGGTTGACGCGGATGCCTCTGCCGCTGGCGATTTTGGATATACGCACGGAACGTGGGTGTTCACCGCGAAGGACGAGAAGGGCAAGGACATCAAGGTCACGGGATATTACGTGACCGGATGGAAGCGGCAGGCGGACGGGGCGTACAAATTCAATCTGGATATTGGCGGGACCGATAAGCCGAAACAATAAGGGTTTCAGTTTTCGGACGTCAGACGGCGGTCCAGTTGCTCCAGCGATTGCCGCAATACGGGCAGGCGATTTTCGATGACGCCCCAAACGAGACCCAAATCGACACCCACATAGAAGTGGGCGATCACATTGCGAAAATCCTTGATGCGCCGCCATTCGATTTCAGGCGCCAACGCCTGTATTTCGGGTGGCACCTGGCTTGCGGCTTCACCCAGGATTTCGAAATTTCTCAGAACGGCATCGACGGTTTTATCGTCTGCCATGAATCGGACGAGGTCATAACCCTCGATATAACGGCCGATGCGCTCGCAGGCTTCGCGCATGTCTTTGACAAAGAGCGTCTTGTCACGCGGCTTTGACATCTATCGCTTCGGCCAGAATGGAATCACGCAGTTCGGGGCGCAGAGCTCTGCCACTGGCCAAGTCTACACGCACGCCAAGCGCTTCAGACAAATCCTGCTGCAGGGCAACGAAATCGAGCAAATCGCGCTCGGCGGAAAAATCCACTATCAGGTCGATATCGCTTTTTGGCGTGGCTTCATCGCGCGCGACGGAGCCGAAAACACGCAATCGTTCGACCCCACGCGCCTTCAAAAAGGCGTGCAGGGACTGAAGTTTTCGAAGGGCTTCGTCTCTACGCATGGGGTGACCTTAGCATAGAAACCGGCCGGTTTCACCGGTCGACCGCCAGCCCCACGATATCGCGCATGATAGTGTTGAGGTCGTAGTCTTTGGGGCTGAAGACGGCGCTGACGCCGGACTTCTTCAGCACGGCCTCGTCTTCGGGTGGGATGATGCCGCCGGCGACGACTTTTACGTCGTTCAATCCGGCTGATTTCAGTTTGCTCACCACTTCTGCTGCGAGAGGCACGTGGCTGCCGGAGAGGATGGAGAGGCCCACGACGTGAGGGTGCTGTTCTTTGGCGGCTTTCACGATCTCGTCGGGTGAGAAGCGGATGCCGTTGTAGATCACGCTCATGCCGACATCGCGGGCGCGGATGGCGATCTGTTCGGCCCCGTTGGAGTGGCCGTCGAGGCCGGGCTTGGCGACGAGGAAGGTGAGTTTGCGGCCCAGCTTCAGCGAGGCGGCATCGACTTCTTCGCGAAGCGCCATGATGCGTTCGTCGTTGCGCGACGGGGCACTGGCGGCAACGCCCGTGGGGCCGCGATATTCGCCGAAGGCAAGGCGCAGTTCGGCGGCCCATTCGCCGGTGGTGACACCTGCTTTGGCGCATTCGATGGACGGCGGCATGATGTTGGTGCCGTCTTTCGCGGCTTCGGCGAGCGCGAACAAGGCATCGGCCACTTTTTTGTCGTCGCGCTGGGCGCGCCAGACTTGCAGGCGCTTGATCTGATCGCGTTCGGCCGATTCATCCACCACCACGAAATTGGAATTGCCTGCGGTGAGCGGCGAGGGTTCGGTCTCGGTGTATGTGTTGACGCCGACACGGATTTCTTCGCCGGTTTCGATGGCTTCGACGCGGGTTGCGTTGGAACGCACCAGGCGTTCTTTCATGTATTCGAGCGCTTCTTGCGAAGACGCGCCGCCCATCGCTTCGATGCGGGCGATTTCCTGTTTGATTTGTTCGGTGAGGCTTGCGACCTTTTCTTCGATCACCTTCGAGCCGTCGAAGATGTCTTCGAATTCGAGCATGTCGGTTTCGTAGGCGCCGATCTGTTGCAGGCGCAGGGACCATTGCTGATCCCACGGGCGCGGCAGGCCGAGGGCTTCGTTCCACGCGGGCAGTTGCACGGCGCGGGCGCGAGCATTCTTGGAAAGCGTGACGCCCAGCATCGCGAACAGGATGCGGTAGACATTGTTTTCCGGTTGCGGCTCGGTGAGGCCCAGCGAATTCACCTGCACGCCGTAACGAAACAGGCGGTATTTGGGATCGGTGACGCCGTAGCGTTCGCGGGTGATCTCATCCCACAGATTGCCCATCGCGCGCAGCTTGCAGATCTCGGTGATGAACTTCACGCCGGAATTGACGAAGAAGCTCATGCGGCCGACGGCTTTGGGGAATTCGCTTTCGGGAATCGCGCCGCGCTTTTTCGCGGCATCCAGAACGGTGATGGCGGTGGCGAGCGCGAAGGCTGCTTCTTCCACCGCGTCGGCGCCTGCTTCCTGCAGATGATAGGAGCAGAGATTGATCGGATTCCATTTCGGCAGTTCGGCCGTGGTGAAGGCGATGGTGTCGCTTGTCAGGCGCATCGCGGGTCCGGGCGGGAAAATGTAGGTGCCGCGGGCGAGATATTCCTTGATGATGTCGTTCTGCGTGGTGCCTTGCAGGCTGGCGCGCGGGGCGCCTTGCTCATCGGCGACGGCGACATAGAGCGCGAGCAGCCAGGCGGCGGGCGCGTTGATCGTCATCGAGGTGTTCATCTGGGCGAGCGGGATGTCGGCGAACAGCGCGCGCATGTCGCCCAGATGGGAGATCGGCACGCCGACCTTGCCGACTTCGCCTTTCGACAGCGGGTGGTCGCTGTCGTAGCCCGTCTGGGTGGGAAGATCGAAGGCGACCGACAGGCCCGTCTGCCCCTTGGACAGGTTGGTGCGATAGAGGGCGTTCGAGGCTTGCGCGCTCGAATGACCCGCATAGGTGCGGAAGATCCAGGGCTTGTCGCGGTGCGCTGCGTCGGTCGTCATGTTTCTGGTTCTACCCCCCGGCTCTCGGCGCGCATAAAAGCCGCGTTTTCGTTGCAGCGCAACATCCGAGGGTTAACCGCACCTGCCCGCCCGGTGCTAGAAAGGGGCGCAACCTTAAGCCCTGGCGGCCTATGCGGCAGTTTTGGATCGCGGCCTTTCTGACGGCCGGCATTGCTTCGGCGGCATTGGCCGCCAGCCCCGAAGAGGTTTGGAAGAAGGAGATCGCGGAGGGCAATTACGCCTGGGCCAAGGCGCCGCACGCGATCCTGAAAATCCAGGATGCGGCCTATCTGGGCGAGGGGCAGGCGGCGACGCTGACCGGCACCAAGGGCAAGCCCGATAGCTGGCGTTGGACGAGTGGCGAGAAGAAAGGCGCGCTGGTGGCCCGTTACGCGCACGGCGGTGTGAGCGTTTCGAAAGACGGCAAGACGTTCGATCTTGCGGCGCTCGCCAAAGGCATTGCCATCGACAAGGACGTGGAGATCGTGGGTGCGCCGACGCAAGTGGGTGCTGGTGTGATGGGCGTGCGCATCATGGTGTTCAATCAGCAGGCAAAAGCGGCGAAGGAATTTACCGGCGTCGATTTCTATCCTTACGATCCAGCATATCGCTTAAGCGCGAAATTCGTGGCCGACCCCAAACGCACGGCGCGCGTGTTCCGCACTTCGCGCGGCACGGACAAGCAGTTTTTCCATGCGGGAGATGCGCTTTTCACGCTGAAGGGAAAGGCGATCAAGCTGCCGCTTTACACCGACGACCAGAAGAAGATCGCCAGCATGTCGGCGTTTTTCACCGATACGCTGACCAATATCGAAACCTATGGCGCGGGGCGGTATGTCGATGTCGAGCCGTTTGGTGCGTTTGCGCCCAAGACCGTCACGATAGATTTCAACTTCGCTTACAATCCCAATTGCGCGCGCTCGCCGTTCTTCACCTGTCCGGTGGCGGCCGATGACATCGCACTTGCCATCCGCGCGGGCGAACGCGATCCGCACAAGAAACATTCGTGAAGAAGAAAAGCTTTCCCACCATCAAGGACCGCATCGACGATCAGCGCGCGCAGGCAAAGCGTGCGGCGCTCAACGCGCTGAGGCGTGCGCGCAAGGCGGCGGAGAAGAACAACGTCTCGCTGTCGGAATGGGAGGGCGAATTTCTGGGGTCGGTGGAGGGGCGCGTCGAAAAATATGGGCGGGCCTTTGGCGACCCCGAGAAAGGGATGGCCGGTACCTCCCTTTCGCTGCGGCAGGCGGTCAAGTTGAAGGAGATTGCGGGCAAGGCCACGGGCAAGAAAAAGCCGTGGCAGCGCAGCAAAAATGGCGGCAAGCGCAATTAAATTGCCCTGAACCCTGCGGCGTTGTTAGCAATAACGCTGAATCCTGTTGCAATGCAGCACAGACGGAGCCTTAATCCCGCGCCAAATCGGGCCGGATACACGGCCGACTGGGGACACAGCGGGAGTATCGACATGGCGTCATCGGCAGAGGCGAAGCCTTCGCTCGAAGTCTACAAGGACCTTTACGACATCGGCGAAATCCCGCCGCTCGGTCATGTGCCGAAGAACATGCATGCCTGGACGATCCGAAAAGAGCGTCACGGGCCGCCGGAAGAGTCCTTCAAGCTTGAAGTCGTGCCGACATGGTCGCTCGACAGCCACGATGTGCTCGTGCTCGTGATGGCCGCGGGCGTGAATTACAATGGCGTGTGGGCGGGCCTCGGCACGCCGGTTTCGCCGCTCGACGGACACAAAAATCCGTATCACATCGCAGGCTCCGATGCGTCTGGCATCGTGTGGGCGGTGGGTTCGAAGGTCACGCGCTGGAAAGTGGGCGACGAAGTCGTCGTGCATTGCAATCAGGACGATGGCGACGACGAAGAATGCAATGGCGGCGATCCGATGTTCTCGCCGAGCCAGCGCATCTGGGGTTACGAAACGCCGGACGGTTCGTTCGCGCAGTTCTGCCGCGTGCAGGACCGCCAGCTTATGGAACGCCCGCGTCATCTGACGTGGGAAGAAGCGGCTTGCTACACGCTGACCCTGGCCACGACCTATCGCATGTTCTTCGGCCATCGCCCGCATATCTTGCGGCCCGGCCACAATGTGCTGATCTGGGGTGCGTCGGGTGGATTGGGTTCGTTTGCGGTGCAGCTTTGCGCGGTGTCGGGCGCCAACGCGATCGGCGTGATTTCCGATGAGACCAAGCGCGAATTCGTTTTGTCGCTGGGCGCCAAGGGCGTCATCAACCGCAAGGATTTCAAGTGCTGGGGCCAGATGCCGCCCGTCGGCACGCCGGAATACGACGCGTGGACCAAAGAAGCGCGCAAGTTCGGCAAGGCGATCTGGGAGATCACCGGCAAGGGCAACGATGTCGACATGGTGTTCGAACACCCCGGCGAATCGACCTTCCCGGTTTCGTGCCTGGTGGTGAAGCGCGGCGGCATGGTCGTGTTCTGCGCCGGCACCACCGGTTACAACATCACCTTCGATGCGCGTTATGTGTGGATGCGCCAGAAGCGCATTCAGGGTTCGCACTTTGCGAATCTGATGCAGGCGAGCCAGGCAAACCGCCTGGTCGTCGAGCGCCGCATCGATCCGTGCATGTCGGAAGTTCTGCCGTGGTCGGACATTCCGCGCGCGCACACGAAGATGTGGAAAAACGAGCATCTGCCGGGTAACATGGCGGTGCTGGTCAATGCCCAGAAGCCGGGTCTTCGCACTTACGAAGACGTGCTGGAAGGCAGCGGTCGCTGAGTTCGGTTGCGTACTGCGTTTCGCGTTTTTGACGGGAAGGGGAGATACGCAAATGGGCATCATCTCGCACACGGTTCTTCGTTCGGGGCTGATTTCGGCGTTGCTGGTGGCGACGCCGGCGCTCGCCGATGGGGTGACCATCACCGACAAGGATGCGGGCAAGACCATCTCGGTCGCTTCGGGCCAACCGTTGACGGTCAGGCTGCCGGGCACGCGCGGCGCCGGTTATTGGCGGCTGGACGGCGACCTGACGCCGGAACTTTCGCTTTCGGGCCGCACGACCGAATCGGTGCTGGTGCCCGATGCGCCGGAAACCACGGTGTTTTCGTTTGCCACGCGCACGCCGGGGACGGTGACGTTGAAGGCAAGCTATGTGAAGAGCGGCGAGAGCGCGCCGGCCAACAGCTTTTCGGTGCTGGTGATGGTTTCGCAGTCCTAAGGCCCCACCCGCCGCGCTGCCGCGCGTCGACCTCCCCGAAATGGGGAGGTAAGAATGGGCATGAAATTCCTTGCATTGATCTTTGTGCTGCTGCTTGCGGGCACAGCGCATGCGGCGCCTTCGGCTGAACTGGCTGGGTTGCTCAAGAATTATGACGACGCGCATTTGAAGCTTTATCCGACCGACGCGTTGTGGCGCGGGGATGTGCGTTATCTCGACAAATACGAGGACACGCTGACGCCGGAATTTCTGGTGGAGGCACGCAAAGAGAATGCAGACTTCCGCTTGCAGCTTTCGAAGATTTCGCGCAGCGCGCTGGATGCGGAAGACGCGCTTTCTTACGACATCTTTGGTTGGCAGCTTGCCGATGAAGCGCGGCTGCTTGCGCCGGGAGTAGCGGAGCGGTTTCAGAGGTTGCCGCTGGAGCAGTTTGGCGGGGCGCAGATTTATTTTGCGACCGAGATGGAATGGCGCGGGCGGTTTCCCTTCAACACGCCGGAGCAATACCGCCAAGCGATTTCGCGCATGAAAGGGTTCGCGCATTGGATGGACACCGCGATTGCGCGGATGCGCGACGGCGAGAAGATGGGCGTGACGTTGCCCAAGGCGATTGTCGTGCGCGTAATCCCGCAAGCGCAGGAACAGGCCGACAAACCGATTGACGACAGCGTGTTCATGGGGCCGGTGAAGAACATGCCGGACACGATCAAGGGCGAGGATCGTGCGCGGATCGCAAAAGAATATCGCCAGACGGTGGCCGATTTCGTGATTCCGGCTTACCGGCGGCTCGCCGATTTTCTGAAGGACGAATATCTGGCGAAGGCGCGCGACAGCGTTGGGCTTTCGGATGTGCCGGGTGGGCACCTGATGTATCTGACCCTCGTGCGCCATCACACGACGGAAGAGACTTCACCGGAAGAATTCCATCGCATCGGGTTAGCGGAAGTTGCGCGCATCAAGGGCGAGATGGAGCGCGTGAAGGATCAGACCGGATTCAAGGGCGATCTTGCCGCGTTCCGCGCTTATCTGCGCAACGATCCGCGGTTCAAGTTCAAGAGCCGCGAGGAGATGATGACGGCTTACCAAGCGGTGAAGGCGAAGATCGCGCAAGGTGTGCCGCGTGTGTTCGACCATGCGCCCAGGACGCCGTTCGAAATCGCATTCTTCGACGATTTCCAGGCGCCGTCGCAGGCCGCCGCCAATTACGAACCGGCCTCGGCGGACGGATCGCGGCCCGGTATCTTCAACATCAACGGTTACGACCTGCCGTCACGGCCGAATTACACGACGGAAGTTCTGTCGCTGCATGAATCCGTGCCGGGGCACCATTTCCAGATGATGCTGGCTGAGGAGAATACGAGCCTTCCCGCTTTTCGCCGCTTCAACGGGCCCAATGCGTTTATCGAGGGCTGGGGGCTTTATACCGAGCAGTTGGGAAAGGCGTTGGGTCTCTACACCGATCCCTATCAGGAATTCGGCTTTCTATCGTTCGACATGTGGCGGGCGTGCCGTCTGGTGGTCGATACGGGGATGCACAACGGGCACATGACGCGCGAGGAGGCCATTCAATTCATGCTCGACAACACCTCGCTCGCGCGGACCGATGTGGAGGCGGAGATCGACCGTTACATCGCCTATCCCGGACAGGCGCTGGCTTATAAGGCGGGGCAGCTTGATATGCTCAGGCTGCGCGATAAGGCAAAGGCCGAGCTGGGCGCGAAATTCGATCTTGCCAAATTCCACGATGCGGTTTTGCTGGACGGCGCGATGCCGCTGTCGATCCTCGATGCGAAGATCGACAGGTGGATCGCGGCCAGCAGATGATTTCTATTGTGCGCCGCCAGCGAAGAACCGCATCTTCTTGAGCGCGGGCAGGTTCGCCTTGCAGAACGCGACCTGCGAAGCCGACACGCTGGACGCCATTTTCGCGGCGATCTGCGGATATTGCGCCACGGTGCAGGCGCTCATCAGCGAAAGCGGGGTGAGGATCGCGTCGTCCTTGCTCAGGCCCTGCTTGGCGTAAAACGCGAAGATGCGCGGATGATGATCCATCTTGGCGCGCAGGTCGGCGATGGTCTTGTCGGGCTCGTTGTCGGATTTGTCGAGTTCGGCCTTCAGCGAAGGATCGGATTTCATCGCGGCGTCGGCTGCATTGGTGGCGGCGTCATAGGCTTTCACCTTCGGCATGGTCAGCACGTAATCGTGCATCGCCTTTTCGCCTGCGGGATCGTTGATCTCGGCGAAGGCGCAAGTGGCGGCGCAGGACAAAATCAGGGCAAGCGAAAATGCGCGCATCAAAAGAACTCCTTTTGCGAATGATCAGCAGCCCGCAGCGTGGGCATAGGTGATATCGATCTGCTTGCGGTCGGCGATGGTGGTGGCCGCTTTCTTCGAAACCTGTTCGACCAATCCGAAAGGCTGGCCCGCATCGCCGATGGCGGCGTTGCGCGCGCCTTGCGCGATTCCGTGCAGAGCAGACTTTTGACCCGGATTGGAAATGGCGCTCCAGCTTGCGACTGCCCTGTCGCCATGGGCGATCTCGGGCGCAACGGCGGCCTTGAGTTCGGTCAGGAGCGGCTGGAATTTCGGCAGGTAGTTGGTGGCCAGCGCGATGCGCTTGTCCTGATACGTCCGGTAAAGATCGCGAAGGGCGATGCCGGAGGGCTCGCCCGCTTCGCTCGGACAAAGGGGCAGTTTGCGATAGGCCGCGTTCTGTTCGTCGTCGATCTTCTTGCTGTCGGCATCCCACTTCTTTTCGAGGTCGACCATCTTCCCGTTGATGGTGCTCAGATGTTTTCGGACATCGCCGGTTTGCGGATACAGCTGCACATCCTTGATGCGCGCGATATCGCTTTGGGAAACGGGGCCGCTTGCCATCGCAGCGCCGCTCGGCTGGCCTGACATCTGGTGGGCGAGCGCGATCTTCTGGTCCAGCGACATGGCGGCCAGCTTCTTTTGCCCCTCGGGCGTTGCGTATTGAGCGGCAAGCGACTGGGCGTTGCCGGATTGGCCGGGCAAGGGACTTAGAGCTGCCTGTTTCAGCGACTGGGTGAAGGCGGCATAGCGGGGGCCATCGCGCAAGGTTCCATCCTGCAGAACCCATTCGGCGAAGGCCGCCTGGGCATTGGCGGGCAGGCCGGGTGTCTGGCCGAGCAGACTGGCGGCCGTACCGCCCCCACCCGCCAGAGCCGCGCCCGCAAACAACAGAACGGCAACCGCCGGTAGTCTCCTCATGCCCCCACCCCCTGGAAAAGCCGCTGGAAAGAGACCGCAAGGCCTCTTGGGCCACAAGCAACGATGGGATTAACTTTCTGTCACGCGGCGGGGCGGAAATATGCCGCTCTCGGCTATGGTGCGCTGCGGGAACAAGTTTTGTAATGTCCGGGCCTTCCTTTCCGGACCGAGATTTCAAGGCAGCCATGACCAACGCACCCATCGTTCCCCACCTGCTCGACCGCTGTGACGAGGCCGTTCTGGCCGCCGAGGGCCTTTTGGCTGCGGCCAAGGATTCGGTCGCCGAAAAAGTGACCGAGAACGGCAAGATCTCCGCCAAGGCGGTGGACCGGGAGCAACGGGCCGCCCATGGCCTTTCCTGGTACGCGACCTATGTGGAGGCGCTGCGCCAGATGGCGCGCTGGGCCCGCGAACTGGAAACCGCCGGCAAATTCGGCGCCATCGAACAGCTGATCCTGCAGGCGGCGTTCGGCGAATACCTGGCCCAACTGGCGGGCGGCATCGCCATGAGCCAGAACGAAATCGCCCGGCCCTACGATCTGGGCTTGAGCAACGAGATCATCGGGCAGTTCTGGTCGCCGGTGGTGGATGAGCTGGTGCAGCTTGGCACCCGTGCGGACGTTCGCGCCGGGATCGCCGAATATCTCGCCAAGCATGAAGGCGCGATGTTCGTGGGCGATCCGGGCCTGGACGACACGATGGGGATGATCCGCGAACAGTTCTTCCGCTTCGCGCAGGAGAAGGTGACGCCGTTCGCGCACCAATGGCATTTGAAGGACGAGCTGATCCCGATCGAAGTGATCGCGGAACTTTCCGAGTTGGGCGTGTTCGGGCTGACGATCCCCGAACAGTTCGGCGGCGCTGGCCTTTCGAAGACGGCGATGTGCGTGGTCTCCGAAGAACTTTCGCGCGGCTATATCGGCGTGGGCTCGCTTGCCACGCGTTCGGAAATCGCGGCGGAGCTTATTCTGACCGGCGGCACCAAGGATCAGCGCGAACATTGGCTGCCGCTGATCGCGAGCGGCGAGAAATTGCCGACGGCGGTGTTCACCGAACCGAATGGCGGATCGGATGTGGCCAACCTGCGCACCCGCGCGGTGAAGGACGGCGACACCTACAAGGTCTACGGCAACAAGACCTGGATCACCCATGCGGTGCGCGCCGATGTGATGACCTTGCTGGTTCGCACCAATCCCGATCAGCCGGGGTATCGCGGGCTTTCGATGTTCCTGGCGGAAAAGCCGCGCGGGAACGACACCGAATTCTTCCCCGCGAAAGGCATGACGGGCGGCGAGATCGAAGTGCTCGGCTATCGCGGCATGAAGGAATATGAGATCGGCTTCGACGGCTTCGAGATTCCGGCGGCCAATCTTCTGGGCCGCGAAGAAGGCCAGGGCTTCAAGCAATTGATGCAGACCTTCGAGTCCGCGCGTATTCAAACGGCGGCGCGTGCGGTGGGTGTTGCGTTGTGCGCGCTCGATCTGGGCTTGCGGTATGCGTTGGAGCGCACGCAGTTCGGCGAACAGCTGATCCATTTCCCGCGCGTGCGCGACAAGCTGGCGATGATGGTGGTGGAGATCGCGATTGCGCGGCAGATCGCCTATCACGCCGCCCGCGAAAAGGACGAAGGACGGCGCTGCGATCTTGAAGCGGGCATGGCCAAGCTTTTGGGCGCGCGCGTGGCGTGGGCTTGCGCGGACAATGCGCTGCAGATCCATGGCGGCAACGGGTTCGCGCTGGAATATCCGGTCAGCCGCGTGTTGTGCGATGCGCGCATCCTGAACATCTTCGAAGGGGCCGCCGAAATTCAGGCGCAGGTGATTGCGCGGCGCCTGCTCGACGAGCGCGGCAACTGATCATGAGCGAGCACCCGCTCGACAAGCTGTTTGCGACCATCGCCTCGCGCAAGGGCGGCGATCTGGAAAAATCGTACACGGCCAAATTGCTGTCGCGCGGAGTGCAGCACTGCGCCAAGAAGTTTGGCGAGGAAGCGGTGGAGACTGCCCTTGCCGCCGTCTCCGGCGACAAGGCTGCGATCGCGGCTGAATCCGCCGACGTGCTGTATCACCTGATGGTGGTATGGGCGGCAGCGGGCATCGAACCGGCAGATGTCTATGCCGCGCTCAAGGCACGCGAAGGCCAATCGGGCCTCGACGAAAAAGCGGCACGCAAGAAATAATTATTCGCTCGCGCCCTCGGAGGCGTCGGCCATGCTCTTGACCAGTTCGAGCACGCGCTTTCTGACACGCGCATCTTTGATGCGCATGAAGGCGAGACTGAGTTGCAGGCCTTCGCCGCTGGAAACGAATTCCATCACGGGCGGAGCGGCAGATTCTTCGGCGAAGCCGGGCTGGCCGCCGGCCAGATTTTCCTGCACGTCCTGAAAGAAATACGGGATCTCGACATTCAGGATTCGGGCGATGCGAAACAATCTTCCAGCGCCGACACGATTGACGCCTTTCTCATATTTCTGAACCTGCTGGAATGTGAGCCCCAGAAGCTCCCCCAGCTTCTCCTGGCTCATACCAACGAGCATGCGCCGCAGGCGCACGCGATTTCCTACCTGGGCGTCGATTGGATCGGCTTGTTTTCTTGGCACTTTTTTGTGGTGGCTCTGTTTCTAGTGGGAACTTAGACACAATGTACGCACAAGCGGAAGATATATCCGAAGATAATCTCGCGCTACTTCCTGTTTGTAGGGCGCGCGAGGACACCAGCAAAGCCCGCCAACAGCACCAATAGCCCCGCAAACAGCACATCTCCGTGCAACGCATAGAATGTAGGCGGCAAAGCCTGCGGCAGAGTGCCATCGACCACGCCCATACGGTCTAAACCCAGTTCAGCGGTGACGCGGCCGAGCGGATCGATGATTGCCGAAACACCTGTGCCGGCTGCGCGCACGATGGGCAATCCTTCTTCGATGGCGCGCACGCGCACGATCAGAAAGTGCTGAAAAGGCCCGGAAAACGTGCCAAACCACGCATCGTTGGTGACATTAACCAACCATTTCGGACGCGGGTGGCCCGTCACTTCGTCGGGAAAAATCACTTCGTAGCAAATGAGCGGACCGACAAGCGGCGCACCAGGCACAGCAAAACTGCGTGGACCGGGGCCTTTGGAAAATCCTCCCGGCGAATTCACAAGCTTGTCGATATCGAGCGCATGAAAAAGCGATTCGAGCGGCAAATATTCGCCGAACGGCACCAAGTGAAATTTGTCGTAAGTGCCGTGAAGTGCGCCGCCATGACCGAAAAAATAGACGCTGTTGAAATAAAGACGCTTGCCTTGACCATCTGTGGCCATGCGCGCGGCGCCGGTGATGAGCACGTGTTTGTCGCCGGTTAGCAAAACGATCTCGTCCATCGCCACCGGTTGGCGCGCCAGAAGAAAGGGCGGCGCGGATTCCGGCCAGATGATGTGCGTGGGTTCGGGGCCGTGCTTTTCCCGGCTGAGATCGAGCAGCCGTTGCCAGTTACGCGTCACGAATTGAGGTTCGAATTTTTCTGCTTCCGGTATGTTGGGCTGAACAATCCGTAGGCGGACATTCGGCACATCCGCGACGGCGGTTGTCAGCCGCCAGGCGCCAAGGCCCCAGAGCACCACGAAAAGAACGAGCATAAAGCTGGGAAGAACAAAGGCGCGCGGACGGCCCCGCGCACAGAATTCGGCCAGCGCGCAGCCGAACAGGATGGTGAGGAGACCAAGGCCATAGGCGCCCAGCACCGAAGCGCTCTGCAAAATTTCCGGTACGGCGCCCCAGCCGTAAGCGGCGATGTTCCAGGGGAAACCCGTCAGGATATGGCCGCGCAGATATTGGGCGAGCGCCAGCGCCGCCGAGAGCGAAAGAACGCGCGCCGGCCCGCTTTGCCAGAAGCCCGTCGCGACCACGCAAGCCAGCGCGGGGAACAATGCCAGCCCCGCCGGCAGCAGCGTCACCGCAAAGGGGATCTGCCAGGCATGGTTGGCGGCATCGACCTGGAACGCATCGCCGATCCAGAACAGGCCGATGAAGAATTGCCCGAAACCGAAGGCCCAGCCGGTGAGCGCGAACCGCAAAGTGCGGCGCTGTTCCTCCGGGATGCCTTCGAGCAGCAGGACGAGGGCGGCATAGCCCAGGAGTAACAGCACGAAACAGTTGAACGGTTCGAAGGCCAGCGCCGACAAGCCGCCCGCAATGAGGCCGGCCACAAACCTCTTCCAGCCGCTCAAGCCCCGCAACCAATCGCCCACCAGCGCAAGGCCGCGCAACGGTGCGGCGCTTGTCGCCAACGCGGCCACGTTACGCCTGCTCCGCCGGTTTTTGCGGCGGGCGGATGCGCAGGCGCTTGACGCGGCGCGGATCGGCTTCGAGCACCTCGAATTCGTAACCTGACGGATGCGGCACGATTTCGCCGCGCTGGGGCACGCGATCGATGAGCGAGCCGACCAGGCCGCCGATGGTATCGATGTCTTCGTCGGTGTCGGGGAGCTTGAGATCGATGCCGGTAAGATTCTTGAAATCTTCCAGATCGGTGCGGGCATCGGCGGTATAGACGCCGCTTTCCTGCGCACGCACCTGCTGGGCGGTTTCATCGTGCTCGTCTTCGATATCGCCGACGATTTCTTCGACGAGATCTTCGATGGTGACGAGACCATCGGTGCCGCCATATTCGTCGATCACCAGCGCCAGATGATTGTGCGTGGCCTGCATCTTGAGCAGCAAGTCGAGCGCGGGCATCGAGGGTGGCACGAACAGCACGTTGCGGCGAAGCTTGGCGAGCGGAACATCGGTCTTCAGACGGAAGCTTCCATCCATTTCGACATCGATCAGGCCCACGATATCTTTCAGCAGCACGATACCCACCGGATCGTCGAGGGTTTCGCGATAGACGGGCAGGCGCGAATGCTGCGCTTCGCGGAACAGGGCGATCAGATCGCAGAGCGGGGTCTTTTCTTCCACCGCCACGATATCGGCGCGCGGCACCATCACGTCATCGACGCGCAACTCGCCGAATTCGAGCAGGTTGGCGAGCATCAGCCGTTCCTGCTCGGACAGGGCGGGGTTTTCGCGGTCGGATTCCTCCATCACCTCTTGCAGGCTTTCGCGCATCTGCACGCCGGGGCGATTGCGCAAAAACGCCTGCAATCGCTTCAGCAGCGACGGTCTCTCCGGCTCCGACGTGGCATCGGTCATCAGGCGGCTTTCGCAAGATAGGGGTTGGGGATTTTGAGACGCGCGAGGATTTCAACCTCCAGCGGCTCCATCAATTTGGCGTCGCGCGGGCGTTCGTGATCGAAGCCCAGCAGATGCAGCACGCCGTGCACGGCCAGGTGCGAGGCGTGATGGGCGAAAGATTTTCCTTCCGCCGCAGCTTCTTTCGCAGTGACCCCATAGGCGATTGCGATATCGCCCAGATAGTCCGCATCGTCGGACGGGAACGATAGCACGTTGGTCGACTTATCCTTGCCGCGGAAATCCGCGTTCAGGGCACGGAGCTTTTTGTCGGTGGTGAGAAGGATGGTGAAAGGTTTGACTTTTCCCACATTGGCGCGCGCGAACGCGGCAAGGGCCGCGCGTTTGACCGGTGCGCGGGCTTTGCGCCAGCGCGCGTCTTCCACGATCACGGTGACGTCGGGGGATTTCATGGCGTGCTCTTGCGCCGGCCGCCGGGAAGCGGAGGCAGGCCGATGGGGCTTTCCGCTTTACTATAGGCAGTGACAATGCGCGACACGAGGGCGTGGCGCACCACATCGGCCTCGCTGAAGCGCGCGATGGCGACGCCTTCTACACCGCTGAGGATATCCAGCGCCTGGTTGAGGCCTTCAGCGCGCGCGCCCGGCAGATCGCTTTGCGAGGGATCGCCGGTGACGACCATGCGCGAATCCTCGCCCAGACGGGTGAGCGCCATTTTCATTTGCGGGGTGGTGGTGTTCTGCGCTTCATCCAGAATCACGAACGCGCGGGCGAGCGTGCGGCCACGCATGAAAGCGAGCGGGGCGACTTCGATGATGCCCTGTTCCATCAGGCGGGTGCATTGATCGCCCATCACTTCGAACAACGCGTCATAAAGCGGGCGCAGATAGGGATCGATCTTTTCGCGCAGGTCGCCCGGCAGGAAACCCAGACGTTCGCCCGCTTCGAGCGCGGGACGCGACAGGATGATGCGTTCGACCTTGCGTTCGTAGAGCAGATGCGCGGCGAAGGCAGCGGCAAGATAGGTTTTGCCGGTGCCGGCGGGACCGATGCCGAACACAAGCGGATGGGTGCGCATCAGATCGAGGTAGGCTGCTTGTGCGGGCGAGCGCGCGCGCGTCACGCGCGAAGACGCTGTTTTGATCGAGGGCGTGCCGAAGCCCTGATTGATGCCGCTGGTATCGCGGCTGGCGAAACGCAGTTCGGCATCGACTTCGGCCACGCCGATGGCCTCGTTCGCTTCGAGACGGGCGTAGATCGCGCGCAACACCGAGGCCGCGCGTTCGCGCGCTTCGGGCGCTCCTTCGATGGACACGAGATTGCCCCGGGTGGCGATGCGCACGCCGAGCTTCTGTTCCACGCGCACGAAATTCTTCTGGTGCGCGCCGCCGAGCGCTGCCAGCAACGCATTGCTGGGGAATTCGAGCGTGACCTGCTCTTTGGTCTGCTCTTTGGCGGGGCGTTTGGCGGCGTTGCTCAATGCGCCAGCGCCCTTTCGCGAAGGGAGATGAGCGTGCCGCGCAGCGAATTGGGCATCGGCTCTTCGATGCGCACCGGCGCGATCTTGCCGATCAGATGAACGGCATCATCGGCATGGACCGATTGCAGATAGGGGCTGCGGCCGATGGCCTGGCCCGGACGGCGGCCAGGCTTTTCGAACAGCACGGGGAACGTGCGTGTTACGCAAGAGGCGTTGAACGCATCCTGCTGTTGGCGCAGCAGCGCTTGCAGCGCGTAGAGCCGTTCGTCTTTCACATCTTCCGGCACCTGAATCTTGGCGGCGGAGGCGGGCGTGCCGGGGCGCGGGGAATATTTGAACGAGAAGGCTTGCGAGAAAGTGACCTCGCGGATCAACGCCATTGTGGCTTCGAAATCCTTGTCGGTTTCGCCCGGGAAGCCGACGATGAAATCGGATGACAACGCGATGTCGGGGCGCGCGGTGCGGATACGATCCACCAGCCGCAGATAATCTTCGGCGGTGTGTTGGCGGTTCATCGCTTTCAGGATGCGGTCCGATCCCGATTGCACCGGCAGATGCAGGAACGGCATCAGCTTGGCGTTGTCACGATGGGCGGCGATCAGATCTTCGCCCATGTCGCGCGGGTGGCTTGTGGTGTAGCGCAGGCGGTCGAGACCTTCGATATGCGAGAGATGCTCGATGAGGCCTGCCAAGGTCACGCCGTCATCGTGATAGGCGTTGACGTTCTGGCCGAGCAAGGTGATCTCGCGCACGCCTTTGGCGACGAGGCGGCGGGCTTCGGCTTCGATTTGCGCAACGGGCCGCGAATATTCGTTGCCGCGCGTGTAGGGCACCACGCAGAAGGTGCAGAACTTGTCGCAACCTTCCTGCACGGTGAGGAAAGCGGTGGGGCCATCGACCGAATTTTCTTCCGGCAGCGCATCGAATTTTTCATCCGCCGGAAAATCGGTTTCGAGCACGTGGCCTTTTTCGCGCGTCACACGCGCGATCATCTCCGGCAGGCGGTGATAGGATTGCGGACCGACCACCATGTCGACGGCGGGTTGGCGCGCCACGATCTCTTCGCCTTCGGCTTGCGCCACACAACCGGCGACCGCGATCAGCATGCTGGGCTTTTCATCCTTCATGCGGGCGAGACGGCCGAGTTCGGAATAGACTTTCTCTGCCGCCTTCTCGCGGATGTGGCAGGTGTTGAGGATCACCATGTCGGCATCTTCAGGTGCGTCGGCAAGCGCGTAACCAAGCGGCGTCAACAGATCCGTCATACGCGTGGAATCGTAGACGTTCATCTGGCAGCCATAGGTTTTGACGAACAGCTTCTTCATGCCGCGGCCTCGGTCAGCGCGGCGTCATTTTGCGGTGGACGCGCGGTTTTCATGCCGCCGCGAAGGGCGCGCGTCTGGCCTGCGCGCACGATGGATTCGGTGAGTGTGGCGAGTTTCTTGCGGCCACCGGCCTGATCGACGGTGAGCGGTTCGTGGAATTCCACCACCACATCGATGGGGCCGGTCTTCACCGCTTCGACGAGATGGGGCACCAGATCCATGTCGCCGTACCAGGCGAACAGCGGGCGGTTCTCGCGGCCCATCGGCATTCCATAAAGGCCGACATAGGCAACCGACACCGGCTGCACCGGAACATAGATCGGGTTTCCTTCCACATCCGTGCCGATGGTGGCTTCGGCGGCGCCCATCAGCGCGCTCTTGAACGGCAACACGCAATTGCCATCGCTCGACGTGCCTTCGGGGAACAGGATCAGCGCATCGCCCTGCAACACGCGGTCGCGAATCTGGTCGCGCGCTTCGCCGGTTTGCGAGCGGCGCGCGCGTTCGACGAACACGGTCTGCTGCAATCGCGCGAGCGTGGAAAAGAACGGCCAGGTCTGCACTTCGCTTTTGGCCACGAACGACACTTGCGCGACGCTGGAAAGCACCAGGATATCGAAATAGGACGTGTGATTGCCGATCATCAGCACGCCTTTGTCCTGCACCGGTTTACCGATCACCGTCACGCGGATGCCGAACAGCTTGCAGAGGAATTTGTGATAGCGGTGCGGAAAACTTTTCCGCCGCGGCAGGTTGAATCTGAGCGCGCTCGCCTGCCAGGGAATGCCCGGCAACGTCACCAGAACGAAGGTGAATAGAATCCCGAAAGCGCGCAGGCGTTGCATGGCTCAGCGCTTCGCGGACTTGCTGCCCTTCGGCACGCCGTAAAGTTCGAGGCGGTGATCGACCAGTTCGAAACCCAGTTCTTCGGCGATGAGGCGCTGCAGCTTTTCGATGTCTTCGTTGCGGAACTCGACCACACGGCCCGATTGCACATCGATCAGGTGATCGTGGTGGGATTCCGGGATCTCTTCGTAGCGCGAGCGGCCATCGCGGAAATCGTGGCGTTCCAGGATGCCCGCATCCTCGAACAGCTTCACGGTGCGATAGACGGTGGCGATGGAGATATGGGGGTCAACCGTGGAGGCCCGGCGGTAAAGCTCTTCCGCATCGGGATGGTCGGTGGCATCCGACAGCACGCGGGCGATCACCCGGCGCTGCTCGGTCATCCGTAACCCTTTGTCAACGCAGAGTTTTTCTATCCGCGACAAATCTGGCTCCCCAGGTGTTGATGGTGACTTTAATCCACTGGAAGGGCTTTTCCCAACCCCGGACAGCGGCAGGGCGGCGCTGAGGACCAAGGCATCTTCCGGCTCCGCCCCGGGGGTACGGTAATAGGCCTTGCGCTGTCCAGCCTGGGAAAAGCCGAGGCTGGTATAGAGCGCCCGGGCGGCTGCATTGCCCACCCCCACTTCGAGGAACAGGCGAGCCGCACCTTGCCCCGCCGCCGCACGGCTCGCGTCTGCAACCAGAGCGCGGCCTGTGCCGGCGCGGCGCGCCTCCGGCGCGACGGCGATGGTGAGGATTTCGGCCTCGTCGGAGGCGGTGCGGAACAGGATGAAACCCACGATGCGCCCGTTCTCTTCGGCAATGCGGGCGACAGCGCCCGATGCCAAGAGATCTTTCAGGGCACGCTCATCCCATGCTTCTGCAAAACATTTTTTATGCAGGCTGGCGAGTTCGGCGAAATCGCCTGGGTGTGCGTCTCGCAGATTCATTTCTGCGTCGGGAGTTTGGCATCCGGCGGACGCAGGTAAAGCGGATGGGGTGCTTCGTGCGATGCGGGGCGCGTGAGCGCAATGCGCGCGACCCACAATGCATCGGGTTGGCGAATGGATGTGAGCAAGGCTTCGCCTGCATAGGCGAGCGCGGCGGTTTCGGCGGCGGTGCCTGCGAAGACGAGTTTGGCGTTTTGCGTGGCGCCCGCAATCATCGCCATGGCATCTTCAAAACTCGCGATGGTGGCGGGGATCAGCGTTTCGTCGTCGCGCAGCAATTCGAAATAGACTTCGTTGCGTTTGGCATCGTGAATGGCGACGCCGAATTGCGCGCCGGTCTCGGCGATGGCGGCGGTGGCCATCGCTTCCAGCGTGGTGATGCCGGTGAGCGGGATTTTCAGCGCGACGCGAAGGCCGCGCGCAAATGCCAGACCCACGCGCTGGCCGGTGAAGGTGCCGGGGCCGGTTGTCACTGCGAGACGTTCGAGATCGGAAAATGCGAGCCCGGACTCGCGCATCGTTTCATCGGCCATCGGCGCCAGACGTTCGGCGTGGCCGCGATCCATGATTTCGAAACGGTGCGCCAGGATGCGCGCGTCATCGACCACGGCGCAGGAACAGGCGCCCAATGCGGTATCGACCGCGAGCAATTTCATGCGGCGCGCATCATCAGATGATCTTGCACGCCTCGTCGAACGCAAGACGCGGCGAACGCGGGAACAGGCCCGTGGGATCGCCATAACCGAGGCTGCAGATGAAATTCGATTTGATCGCAGTGCCGGCGAAGAATTCCTTGTCGACACCGGCATTGTCGAAGCCGGACATAGGTCCGCAATCGAGCCCCACCGCGCGCGCGGCGACGATGAAATAGGCGCCTTGCAAGGTGCCGTTGCGGAACGCGGTCGTCTCGCGCAGCACCGGATTGGCGAACCAGTTCTTGGCATCCTGATTGTGCGGGAACAGACGCGGCAGATGTTCGTGGAAATCCACGTCATAGCCGATGATGGCGGTGACCGGCGCGCTCATCGTCTTGGCGCGGTTGCCTTCGGACAGGTGCGGTTTCAGACGGTCTTTCGCCTCGGCCGTGGTGAGGAAGACGATGCGCGCCGGAGAGTTGTTGGCGCTTGTCGGGCCCCAGCGCATCAGATCGTAGATCGCCATCAGCATGGCGTTGCTGACAGGTTTGTCGAGCCATTTGTTCTGCGTGCGCGCGTTGCGGAAGATGATGTCGAGGGCTTCGTCGTTGATGGCGTGGGTGGACATGGGGACGCTCCAATGCAGAACGCACTCTGCATAATCCCGCAGGCGGGCGGGCGCAAATCAGACGGATTCGACCGCGTTCACTTCCGGCACGTAATGGCGCAGCATGTTCTCGATGCCGTTGCGCAGGGTCATAGTCGAGGACGGGCAACCTGCGCACGCACCCTGCAGATGCAGGAAGACGATGCCGGAGCTTCCGTCATAACCCTTGAAGATGATGTCGCCGCCATCCTGCGCCACGGCGGGGCGGACGCGGGTGTCGAGCAGTTCCTTGATCTGGGTGACGATCTCTTCGTCGTCGGCGCTGTAGGCGACATCGCTCTCGGCTTCGTCGGCCGGTTTGTCGATGAGCGGCAGGCCGCGGGTGAAATGATCCATGATCGCGCCGAGGACGGCGGGCTTTAAATGCTTCCAGTCGCCCTCGCCTTTGGTCACCGAGATGAAATCGGAGCCGAAGAAGACCCGCGCGACATCGGGGACTTCGAACAGGGCGCTGGCGAGCGGCGAACGGATGGCCGCCCCCTTGTCCGGGAAATCGGCGACGTTGCCTTCGCCCATAACCTCACGGCCGGGAAGGAATTTCAGGGTCGCCGGGTTCGGCGTGGATTCGGTCTGGATGAACATGGCTCTTAAATGGACCTCGGAGGGCTTCCGATCAAGGAGGCCAGACGTCAGATCAGAAGTCCGAGATGATCCCTTTCTTCTCCCAATCGCCGAAACGGGTGGGTTCCGGGCCTTTTTGGCCACCCAGTTCCTCCGGCGGCGGCTCGGCGGGTTTTTCGGCCTTGTGGCGGGCTTCGGCCTCGGCCCGGGCGCGCTCGCCTGCCTCGCGGATGCGGGCGGCGATCTCGGCTTTGCTGGCTTTCTTCATGCGGCTTGACCCGGATTTCCCAGAGCATACATCAACAGGAAGAGTGCGGTTTCAAGGACCAAGATGAACGTTCTGCGTACCGGCGTGTTGATGGCCCTGATGACGGGGCTGTTCCTCGTTGTGGGCTTCCTGATCGGCGGCCAGGTTGGCATGGCGATCGCGTTCCTGTTCGCGGCGGGATCGAACCTGTTCGCCTATTGGAACTCGGACCGGATGGTGCTGCGCATGTATGGCGCGCGGGAGGTGGACGAGACGTCTGCGCCCGAGCTTGTGCATCTGGTGCGGCAGTTGGCGGGCAAGGCGGGTTTGCCCATGCCGCGTGTGTTCATTGCCGAGAACGATCAGCCCAATGCGTTTGCGACGGGGCGCAATCCGGAACATGCCGCCGTCTGCGTGACGACGGCGCTGCTGGCGCGGCTCGACAATGAAGAACTGGCGGGTGTGCTGGCGCATGAGCTTTCGCATGTGAAGAATCGCGACACGCTGACCATGACGATTGTGGCGACCTTGGCGGGCGCGGTTTCGATGCTGGCGAATTTTGCGTTCTTCATGGGCGGACGGCGCAACTTCGTGGGCAGCCTTCTGGTGATGTTGCTGGCGCCGCTGGCAGCCGTTCTTGTGCAATCGGCGATCAGCCGGACGCGCGAATTCGAAGCGGACAAGATGGGCGCGGAGATTTCGGGGCGGCCTTTGTGGCTGGCGTCGGCCTTGCAGCATATCGACAGGAGCGCGCAAGCGATTGAGAACCCCGAAGCGGATGCGAACCCTGCGACGGCACATATGTTCATCATCAATCCGTTGCATGGCGGTTTGACGAGCTTGTTTTCGAGCCATCCTTCGACCGAGGAACGCATCGCGCGGCTACAAGCAATTGCCGCGCAAATGGATCAGGCGCCAGATCGCGGTCCCTGGGCGTGAACGAGAAAAGCGCCAAAGGCGAATTGGGGGCGCGCGTTGCTGCGCTTGCGATTCTTTCCGAAGTGCTGCGCAAGCGGCGGCCATTGGATGCGGTGGCCGACGATGTTTTGGGCAAGGCCAATCTTGAGGCGCGCGATACGGGGTTTGCGCTGGCCATCGCCAATGAAACGCTCAGGCGGTTTGGGCAGCTTGATGCGCTGATCCGTCATTTTGTGCCAAAACCGCCGCAGCCGCAGCGCGCGGGGCCGACGCCGGAGATATTGCTGGCGGGGGCGTGCGAGCTTCTGTTCCTCAACGTGGCCCCGCATGCTGCGGTGGATTCCGCCAACCGACTTTGTCTACGCGACAAGGATGCGAAACATTTCAAGCCGCTGGTGAATGCGGTGCTGCGGCGGATTTCACGCGAGGGCAAGGACGTTGTCGCGGCGCAGGATGCGCCGCGCATCAACACGCCGGACTGGTTGTGGACGCGGTGGTGCGATGCTTACGGCGAAGAAACGGCGCGGAAAATTGCAGCGGCGCATCTTTCGCCTGCCCCGCTGGATATTGCGCTGAAAGGCGACGCATCGATTCCGGGCGCGGAGACTGTGTTCGGAAACATTGTCAGGCTGCGCGAAACGGGACGCGTGGATCTTTTGCCCGGCTTCGTGGACGGGCAATGGTGGGTGCAGGATGCGGCGGCTTCTTTGCCGGTGCGGTTGCTGGGTGATGTGCGTGGGCAACGCGTGATCGATTTGTGCGCAGCGCCGGGCGGCAAGACGGCGGAGCTGGCGGCGATGGGCGCGCAGGTCACGGCGGTTGAGCGCGAAGGGATGCGGCTTGCGCGCGTGAAGGAAAATCTGGCGCGGTTGAAGCTGGAGGCGGAATTGATCGAAGCCGATCTGCGCGATTTCAAACCGGAAGCACCTGCGCCGTTCGTGTTGCTCGATGCACCGTGCAGCGCGACGGGCACGATCCGGCGGCATCCGGAATTGCCGTGGATCAAGAATGCATCCGACATCACCACGTGCGCGGCGACCGCGCAGGATTTGATGGATGCGGCGGGCGCGATGGTGGCGCCGGGTGGCGTGCTGGTTTTTGCGGTGTGTTCGCTGGAGCCGGAGGAAGGGCCCGAACAGGTGGACGGGTTTCTTTATGCCCATCCCGAATTCAAGCGCGAAGCGATAAAGCCGAACGAAATCTTTGAGCTCGATGCGATCACGCCGGAGGGCGATTTGCGCACCTTGCCGTGCCATCGCGCCGAGATTGGCGGGATGGATGGGTTTTATGCGGCGCGGCTTAGGAAATCAGGATAGGCGGCCCAGCGCGTAGGCCAGCGCCAGATAGATTTTTCCGGTGTCGGCGCTCAGCATCGTGGAGGTGAGAAGGCCGCCGCCATCGCCTTCCTTTGCTTTGTTCAGCAGCGTTTCGAAATCGGCGATGTAGCTGTCGGCGGCTTCGCGGAATTTCGTTTTCTCGCGATAGAGATTGGCGATGCGGTTCATCGCGTCTGAATCGATGCCGTCTGCCAGGCGGCGCGCGAAGATCGAACGGTCGCCCGCCAGATAGCGCCGCCATTCGTCTTCGCCCGGTGCGGGGCCTGTGTCGAAAGCGGCCAGATCGATAGCGAGATCGGAGAGCGCGGCTTCGAGTGCGCCCAATGCGGCTGCGGCCGCGGGACGGAATTCCCTTTCCTGCGACTCCCCGCTTTCGACGGCGGCGAGCAGGGTGCTCATGTTCCAGCCTTTGGGATCGCCCGGTTCGGTGGGGCGCTGTTCGGTTTTGCGCTTGGGGCGCTGGGTGAGCTTGCGGGCGCGCGACAGCAGACTGTCGGGATCGTTGAGCGCCGGATCGGTTTCGCTGCGCGGTTGTTTGACGGCGGTGCGCGCGTGGATGGTGGCGATGGTGCGGGCCGACAGATCGAGGATCTCTTCGGTTTCGCCGCGCAGCATTTCGCGCACGCGGCGGGCTTCCTGTTGGGCGATGCCGGGCAAGGTTGCCATATGCGTGTTCACTTCGCTGACGGCACGGCCCAGATCGGCGCTGACATCTTTCGATTTGGCGGCAAGTTCGGCTGCGGCGCGGATGAGTTTTTCGCACTCCTCCATCGCCTGACCCACCAGCGCGTTCGCATTGGACTTGGCGGTGAGCGCGGTGTCGCCGATCAGCATGTTGGCGCTTTCACCGGCGTTGCGCAGCGTCTCGGTGATCTTGCCGAGGCTGTCGTTCGCTGCGGTGCTGATGTCGGTGAGGCGTTTGGCTTCCGCGGCCAGCACGTTGGCGATGTTGCACGCGCGTTCGGCGGCGTTGGACATGATCAGTTCGACATGGCGTTCGGTATCGGCGGCCAGCGTTTCGAATTTGCGGGCTTCGGGTGAAAGCGTGCCGATGGCTTTTTCCAACGCTGCGCGTTCGTTCTGCACGGCCTGTTCGAAGGCCCGGCCTTCGTCGCGCAGCTTCTGCAGCAGGTCGTTCATCTGTGCGCGGTGGCGTTCGTGGCGGCCGAGCACGAATTCGGCGCGTGCCATGGTGGCGTCGGACACCTGTTCGATCTGCTTGGCGTGCTTGTCGAGTTCGACGGCGACGTTGTGGGGCGCTTGCGAGGCCGCTTCGACGGAGGAACGGAATTCGGTCGTTTGCCTTTCGAGGCTTTGGCCGGCGGCGACGAGCTTGCCTTCCGCCATTTCCATGATCGATTGCATTTGGGCGACGCGGCCCGCCAGATGTTCGCTCGCCTGCCCCGCTGCGCGATCGAGCGTGCCTTCGGTGGATTCGATCACCGATTTCATCTGGGTGACGCGCGTGGCCATCAGATCGTTGGCGCGTTCGGTGCGTTCGGCGAGCAGTTCGTGGGCGCGGATAGTGCCATCGAGCAGCACATCGCCTGCCGAACCGATCATCTGTTTTAGCTGATCGACCTGGCCTGCGAGAATCTCGTGCGCGCGGCGGGTGGAGGCGCCGAACGCGTCTTCGGCGGAGAGCACGGTCGTTTTCAATTCCTGCGTGCGATCCGAAAGCACGTCGTTGACGCCGGTGGCCGACGCGGCAAACGCCGTTTGAGCTTCGGCAATGGCGGCTTTGAGATCGCCGGTGCGGGCGGCGAGGGCTGATTGCACATCGGCGATGGAATTTCCGAGCGCGCCCTTGGTGCTTTCGATGACGCCGCGCAATTCGCCCGTGCGATCCGACAGCGCATCGCCGGTTTCGGTGGCCGATACAGCAAGTGCCACTTGCGCGGAATCGATCACGGCTTTGAGTTGGGTCGTGTGCTGGGTGACGGTTTCGCCCGCGCGGGCAGCGGCTTCGCCCAACATGCCGCCGATGGATTCCAGCCGTTCGCGTTCGGCCATCAGGCGGTTGGCGATGGCTTCGCCGCGCACATCGCTGCGGGCGCCTGCTTCATCGAGGGCTGCGATCTGGCCCTGCAGCACGTTTTCGAGTGCGCGCAGGCGTTGGAAGGCGCCATCGATGCCGGCGTTCAACGCATCGATTTCGTGGCGCACGGTGCGGCCGAGTTTGGCGGCGGTTTTGGCGGAGACATCGTCGGCGGTGACGAGGAGTTCGACACGGTCGGACAATTGGCCGACCAGATGGCCCATGGCCTGGCCGCGCGCGAAGGTCCACGCGATGGCGACGAAGAGGATCGGGGGCGCAATGATGATCGCGGCGTAGAGCGCGATCTGTTGCACATCGAGGGTGCCGAGGCCCCGCGGGCCCGCGTAACCCAAAAGGTAGGCCGCGGCACAGCCGATCCAGAAACAGGCGATGATGATCGCAAAGACCATTCCGCCGATGCCGGTTTCCTTGCGGGCGGGTTTCTTTGCACGCTCGGGCGCCTTGGCGGGCGCGGGCGTTTCGGGAACGGCAACGGCAGGCTGGACTGGTTCGGCAGTGAAATTACGCAATGGACTCATACCCCTCAGCGCTAAGCGCCGGACACTAGAGCCCTATTTACCATTTTGGCTGCCGATCTGCGAATCTATCCACAGCTCAGGCTTAACGGGATTTTCTCGCTGGCAGACCTTTTCCCGGGCTTGGGCAAGACCTATAATTTACAGCGTATGGAATCTGGCCGCCCCAGCCTGACCGCCCAAGGCGCTGCCCTTCACCGGGCGGCCCACCAGATCGTGGACAGCCCGACCGTATTTACCGACGCTTTGGCGCTGAGGATCGTAGGGCCGGACGCGGAAGCCGATATCCGGGCAGGCCGCGAGCGGCACGCTCAGCCCGCCGCCGCCCGGATGCGGGCATTTCTGGCGGTGCGCAGCCGCTACACCGAGGATTGTTTTGGCGACGCGTTCGAGCGTGGCGTCCGGCAATATGTTGTGCTGGGCGCGGGGCTCGATACGTTCGGCTATCGCAACCAGCGGCCTGGGCTGAAGGTCTTCGAGGTCGATCATCCGGCCACGCAAGGGTGGAAGCGCGAGCGGCTTCAGAGTGCGGGCATCGCGATACCGGATGCACTCACCTATGCGCCGGTCGATTTCGAACGCGAGACGTTGCACGACGGATTGCAACGCGCGGGCCTGGATTTCGGCAAGCCTGCGTTCTTCGCCTGGCTTGGCGTGGTGCCGTATCTTTCGCGCGAGGCCATTGCCGCGACATTGGGGTTCGTGGCGCGCGACATGAAAGCGGGAAGCGAGATCCTGTTCGACTACGCCGAGCCTTCGCAAAACGCGGCGCTATCCGAATTGGCGAAGCGCGTGGCCGAAATCGGCGAACCGCTGCGAAGCTTCTTCAAGCCCGATGAGCTTGCGCGCGAATTGCGCGCAACCGGTTTTTCGTTTGTGGAAGATGCGGACACCGAGATGCTCAACGCAAAATACTTTTCACATCGTGACGATGGCCTCGCGCTGGGCGGGGCCGGACATATCATGCGGGCGCGCGTTTAAACGGCGCCTCAGGGAGGGACGATATGGACATGCTTTTCGCCGCGGCTGCGGTGTTTCTGGGCATTCATTTTCTTGTTTCCGGCACGAGGGTGCGCGACGGAATCGTGGGCGTGATCGGCGAACGGCCTTATCTCGGGCTGTTTTCGCTGGCCTCGCTGGCGGCGATTTTCTGGCTGGTGATCTCTTACAACCATGCGCAGGCGGGCGGCGCCGATCCGTTGCTCTACGATCTTGGCGAAGGCGTGAAGCATTTGGCGATGCCGGTGGTGCTGATCGCGTTTCTTCTCGCCGTGCCGGGGCTTTTCACGGCCAATCCGACATCGGTCAAACAGGAAATCGTTGCGGCGAAACCGGGCGCGGTGAAGGGGATCGTGGCGGTCACGCGCCATCCGTTCCTGTGGGGCGTGGTGATCTGGTCGGCGATGCATCTGGCGCTCAACGGCGATGAAGCTTCGGTGATCCTGTTCGGAACGTTCTTTGTTCTTGCCCTGCTGGGGCCGCTTTTCATCGATGCCAAGCGCAAGCGGAAGATGGGTGCGGATTGGGATGGGTTTGCCGCGCGCACCTCGAACGTGCCGTTTGCGGCGGTGCTTTCGGGGCGCGCCAAGCTCAACTGGGGCGAGCTTCTGGATTGGCGGATGGCGGCGGCGGTGTTGCTGTTCGTGGTGGTGCTGTTTGGGCATGCAAAGGTGATCGGCGTTTCGCCGTTTCCCGGCGGCTGGCAGCCATTCTGATTCAATCTTGTCCGAAACGTTAACGAGGCCTTGAGGAAGAGGCGCGATCATGCGTGCGGGGCATTTGAAGGGCTTTCGTCATGCTCACCGCAGAACGCGCAAGTGTTGTCGATCTCGAGCACCTCAACAAATATACCGGCGGCGAGCCGGCGCTGAACGGCGAGATTTTGCGCCTCTTCCAAAAGCAGGCGACCGATATCGTCACGCGGCTGCAGGCCTGCCTCGATGCTGGCGACAATGAAGGCTGGTTCGAGGCAACGCACACGCTGAAAGGGGCTGCGCGCGGCATCGGTTCGTTTGCGCTGGCCGACACGATTGCCGATGCGGAGAAACTTCAGCCCGCAACCGACCGCGCCAAAGCGCAAGCCGCGCTAGCGACCATGAAGAGCCGCGCCAGCCTGGTGCACATGTTCATCGATAGCTATTTGCGCTGATCGAACGCCGTAAATTCCAGATCGATGGAGCGCGCGATCAATTCGCGCCAGACGGGTTCGGCGATGGCCGCGCTTAATCCCTGCCGTTTGGCTTCCGTCAGCACTTTTCCCACCACATCTTCGATCCGCGCATCGTCGTGCACCGTGTCGCGTGAGGGCTTCAGCACCGCCGCACGTTCGATATAGGTCTGGCGTTCGGCCAACAGGCCGACCAGCGCCCGGTCGATGCGATCGATTTGGCTGCGTACATCTTCCATCGAGCGGCAGTCGGCGGCGGGGATGACCAGGGTCATGGGCGGACAAGTCCAAGAACGCGATTTCCTCTTGCCGCCCGTGGTCCGGCAGGGGCAAGAGAGCGGGCCGCGACACTTGCGCCCCCGCCCTGCAGGGGCTGGGGATTGTCCGGGCCTGCCTTTTTACATATATACACGTCAGTTTATCCGGTCATACACCTGAAATCTGTGGAATAGAGCATGACAACCCCCATCGAAACAGACGTCGCAATCATCGGAGCGGGGCCCATTGGGCTTTTCGCGGTGTTCGAGCTGGGTCTGCTCGACCTCAAGACGCATCTGGTCGACATCCTCGACCGGCCGGGCGGGCAATGCACCGAGCTCTATCCGGAAAAGCCGATCTACGACATTCCGGGTCTGCCCATCGTCACCGGTCAGGAATTGACCGACAAGCTGATGGAACAGATCAAGCCGTTCAGCCCCACCTTCCATTTTGGGCAGATGGCGTCTTCGCTGGCCAAGCTCGACGACGGGCGCTGGAAGCTGACCACCGATACCGGCACCGAAATCATCGCACCGGTTGTCGTGGTGGCGGCGGGTGCGGGCAGCTTCGTGCCGAAGCGGCCGCCGATTCCCGGCATCGAAGGCTATGAGAACAAGAGCGTGCACTATGCCGTGCGCAAGATGGATCATTTCCGCGACAAGGATGTGCTGATCGCGGGCGGCGGCGATTCCGCGCTCGACTGGACGCTGAACCTGGCACCCATCGTGCGCTCATTGACTTTGGTGCATCACCGCGACGGTTTCCGCGCCGCGCAGCACAGCGTCAACCAGATGCGCGAACTCGTCGATCAGGGAAAGATCAAATTCCATGTCGCCAGCGTGAAAGCGCTGCACGGCGATGGCGGCAAGCTGGAGCAAGTGACGCTGGCCGGCGCCGACAAGCAGGAATTCAAGATCGACGCCAACATGTTCCTGCCGTTCTTCGGGCTAACCATCAAATTGGGACCGATTGCAGAGTTCGGGTTGAACCTGCACGAAAACCTGATCCCGGTGGACACCGAGAAATTCGGCAGCAGCACGCAGGGCATCTTTGCCATCGGCGACATCAACACTTATCCCGGCAAGCTGAAGCTTATTCTTTCGGGCTTCCATGAAGCGGCACTGATGTCTCAAGCCGCGTTCCACATCGTGAAGCCGAACGAGAAGCTGCGCTTCCAATACACGACGTCGTCTTCCAGCCTGCAGAAGAAATTGGGCGTTTCCTGACATGAAGATCATCGCGACCGACAGAAACGGCGAAACCCGCGAACTGGAAGGCCGCGACGGCTGGACGGTGATGGAGATTCTGCGCGATGCGGGCTTGCCGATCACGGCGGAATGCGGCGGGGCGTGCGCATGCGCGACTTGCCACGTCTATGTGGACGAAGAATGGGCGGCCAAGCTCACCCCCAAATCGGATGCCGAGACCGACATGCTCGACATGGCACTGTCGGTGGAGCCCAATTCGCGGCTTTCCTGCCAGATCGTCTGTGCGCCGGAGCTGGACGGGATCAAAGTCACTGTCGCGCCGGAATAGTATTATCGTTTTACAATAATAAATTTCTGCTATACAGGCTCCCTGCGACCACGCTGGAGCCTTGGATGGCCACACCTGTTCCTGAAAATCTCGCCGGGTTGAGCCGGGCCATGGCCTGGCTGTCGCTGATTGGCGTGGCGGTTTATCCGCTGGTGACGGCGGCCATCTTCATCTGGCCCGGCACGACGACCGATTGGCTGATGCTCAAGCAGGACACGCTTGGCCCGGTGCTGACTTCGAAGGTGCCGCTCGTCTTTCGAATGGGAGCGCTTGCGTTCGAAGCCGGATCGGCGGCTTTCGTGGTGTGGGCATTGTGGTCGCTCTACCGGTTGTTCCTGCGCTATGCCGCGGGCGATGTGTTTTCGAACGATGCCTTGCGGCTTCTCAACAACATTGCCATTGCGCTGTTCGCCAACGTGATTGTCTCATTCGCCGTTCAGGCGCCCATCACCTTTCTTCTCACCTATCCGCTTGCGCATCGCTTCATCTCGCTGTCGTTCGGCAGCCAGGATGTGTTTGCGCTGTTTCTTGCGGGCGCTGTGCTGGTGATCGCGCGCGTGATGGCGGTGGCGCGGCGGATGGCCGACGAGAACGAAAGCTTCGTGTGATGGCGATCGTCGTCAATCTCGACGTGATGCTGGCCCGGCGGAAGATGCGCTCCAAGGAATTGGCGGAGATCGTGGGCATCACCGAAGCCAATCTTTCCTTGTTAAAATCAGGCCATGTGAAAGGCGTGCGGTTTGCCACGCTGGAAAAGATATGCGCCGCGCTTCAATGCCAGCCGGGCGATCTTTTGGAACACAGGCCGGACGGATAAGATGGCCCCGATGACGCCACCGTTCAGGACGGAGCGCCAGGGGAAGCGCAAAGCCGGCAGGGGGGTTGCGAGTGCGGCGGTTGTCGCGCTGTTGCATGTGCTTGTCGTCGCGGGATTGATCAGCGCGACCTATGTCAGCATTCCCAACCATCCCGCCGTGCGCGAGATCGAGATCTGGTTCATCTTTCCGCCGAAGAAAGAACCGCAAGCCAAACCCGAACCCAAGAACGAGAACCGTGCGGCGCATCGGCCGAGCGTGCCGCAGACGATAACGATCCCCGATTACAGCCACATCGAGTTGCCGCCATCCTGGGGCGAGAAGAAAGCGAACGGTCTGAACCAGTCGCTGTTCGGGTGCGAGCCGGATCATATCGCGCTGCTGTCGGCGGAAGACCGCGCAAAATGTCCTTCCGTGGCGGCTGCTTCGCGCGACCGCGACAAGGACGCGGTCGATTATCACGATCACACCGACCGTTCGAAAGACCGTGCGCGTTGGGCACGCGGACGCGACCGCAAGAACCTGCCGCTGCTTCTGCCGTGCGCGAGCCCCTATGGCATCGGGATCAGCCTCGGCACGCTTCTGTGTGTCGCCAAAGGCATGAGCGAAGGGTTCGACCCCGACAACCAGCCGGGCTACATGGACAAGCCGGTGATCATCCACGTGCCGAACAATGGCGATCCTTCGAACGTGTATGAGCCGAATTGAGGTGCTATCGTAACCCAGAGAGGCAACCATGGGCTTCTACGACAAGCATATTCTGCCGCCGCTGTTGTCGGCGATGATGGGGACCAAGCCGATCCGCTATCAGCGGCGCAAAGTTGTGCCGAAGGCGGAAGGGCGGGTGCTGGAGATCGGGTTTGGGGCGGGGCACAATCTGCCGTTCTACGATCCGGCGAAGGTGAGTCACCTGTGGGCGCTGGAGCCTTCGCGGGAAATCCGCGCGAAGGCGGCGGAGCGGATTGCGGCGTCACCGCTGAACATCGAATTTCTTGATCTGCCGGGTGAGGAGATTCCGCTGGACGACAATGCTGCCGATACGGTGCTTGTCACCTATACGCTCTGCACCATTCCCGATGTGATGGCCGCGCTTGCGGGCATGCGCCGCGTGTTGAAGCCTTCGGGACGGTTGATCTTTTGCGAGCATGGCGAAGCGCCGGACGACAGCGTGAAACGTTGGCAGGAACGGCTCGATCCGATGTGGGGGAAGATTGCGGGCGGATGTCATTTGGGGCGCGCGGTGCCGCAACTGATTGGTGATGCGGGTTTTCGCGTGGAAGAGATGCAGACGATGTATCTGCCTGGCACACCGCGCTTTGCCGGATTCAATTATTGGGGCAGCGCCACGAAGGGGTGAGCGATGAATCGTTTCGGGCCCGTGGTGCCGGGGCGCATGACGGCGCAACTGGACAAGCCGATTGTGCTTTTCCTGATCGGCACACGGATCAACAAATTGTCGACCTTGCCGCGCTGGTTCTGGTTTTTGCGCACCATGCCGAACATGCTGGCCGAACTGGAGAAGGACCCGGATTCGGGGCTTCTGTGGTATCGCCAATATGTTTCGGGGCGGGTGATCATGACCCAGCAATATTGGGAAAGCTTCGACAAGCTGCTCGCCTATTCGAGCGACAAGACCGCCAAACACTTTCCGGCCTGGGCGCGTTACATGCGCGAATTGATGACGGAAGGCTCGGTCGGCATCTGGCACGAGACCTATCTTATCGAGCCCGGCAAGTTCGAATGCGTTTACGGAAACATGCCGCCGTTCGGATTGGCGGCAGCTTCGAACAGCGTCAAAGCGGAGGGGCGGCTTGCGGCCGCGCGCGACCGCTTTGCCGTGGAATAGCTACCGGCTCATCAACTGATACGGCCCGCCTTTTTCGATGCCGCGCAGGTAAGCGGGGCGTTCCTGCATGCGCTTGCGATAGGCCATGAGTGACGGATAGGGCTCAAGGCGGGCGCCGGCTGCCTCCGCCACGAAAAGCAGCATGATGTCGGCGCCGGTGAGTTGGTTGCCGACGAAGAAATCGCGGCCCTTGATGGCATCTTCCATATAGGACAGATGATTGGCGATTTCGCTGTCGACGCGGGGTTTCAGCATCATCGCCGCATCGCCCAGCATGCCGGTGTAGAGCGCCATCAGCAGCGGCAGCATCGCCGAGCCTTCGGAGAAGTGCATCCATTCGACATATTTCCAATGATCGTCGCTGCCTTCGGCGGGTTTGAATTTGCCCTTGCCGTAGGTGTCGATCAGATATTCGACGATGGCGCCGGATTCCGCGATCTTTCGGTTGCCGTCTTCGAGCACCGGCGATTTGCCGAGCGGGTGCACGGCTTTCAGTTCGGGCGGGGCGAGCGGGACCGGAGTCATGCGCTGGTATTTCACGATCTCGTACGGCGTACCCATTTCTTCGAGCAGCCAGAGAATGCGCTGGGAACGGGAATTGTTGAGGTGATGGACTTTCAACATGGTGTTTCCTTCGGCGTTGCCGTCAGCGGTTCAATTCTTTCATCGCCTGTTCGAGGCCGCCTAAGGTCAGCGGAAACATGCGGTTGTTCAGTATCTGGTTGATGAGGCCGATGGACGGCGTGTATTCCCAATGCTTCTGCGCCACCGGATTGAGCCAGACGGTGTGCGGATAGATCTGCGCCACGCGGTCGAGCCAGACGGCGCCGGCCTCTTCGTTCCAATGTTCGACGCTGCCGCCGGGATAGGTGATTTCGTAAGGGCTCATCGTCGCGTCGCCCACGAAGATCACTTTATAATCGTGCGGGAATTTGTGCAGCACGTCCCAAGTTTGTGACTTTTCGTTGTGACGGCGGCGATTGTCCTTCCACACGCTCTCATAGAGGCAGTTGTGGAAGTAGAAGAATTCCATGTGCTTGAATTCGGTCTTGGCCGCGCTGAACAGTTCTTCGCAGAGCTTGATGTAAGCATCCATCGAGCCGCCGATATCGAAGAACAAAAGCACCTTCACCGTGTTGTGGCGTTCGGGGATTAGGCGAAGATCGAGATAGCCTTTGTTCGCCGTGTCCTGGATCGTTCCCGGCAGATCGAGTTCGACTTCTGCGCCCTGGCGCGCCCATTTGCGCAGGCGGCGCAGCGCCACCTTGATGTTGCGCGTGCCGAGTTCGACGGAATCATCGAGGTTCTTGTATTCGCGCTGGTCCCACACCTTTACGGCCTTGCCGTGGCGCGATTTGTCTTGCCCGATGCGCACGCCTTCGGGATTGTAGCCGGAATTGCCGAACGGCGAGGTGCCGCCCGAGCCGATCATCTTGTTGCCGCCTTCGTGGCGCTTCTTCTGTTCTTCGAGACGCTGTTTCAACGTCTCCATCAGCTTTTCCCAGCCGCCCAGCGCTTCGATCTGTTTCTTTTCTTCTTCGCTGAGGAATTTCTCGGTCAGCGCTTTGAGCCAATCTTCCGGCAATTGCGCGAGCAGCGAAGGATCGATGGCTTCCAGCCCCTTGAACACATGGCCGAAGACGCGGTCGAACTTGTCGAGGTTCTTCTCGTCCTTCACCAGCACGGTGCGCGAGAGGAAATAGAAATCGTCGATCTTCAGATCGATGACATCCTTGGACAGCGCATCCATCAGCGCCAGATATTCCTTGAGCGTGACGGGCACCTTGGCCGCGCGCAGCTCATCGAAGAATTGGAAAAACATGGGTCGTCAGTCCCGATAGCGGAAGGAAGATATTAGGGCCGAACGGGGGCCCTGTCCAAAGCCGTTCATTTGCCGATTTCGGCCATTGCGGCCTGATAGACGCCGTTGAGAAACGTGTTCTTTTCCGGCGCGTCGCGCGGATCGGCATATTCGATGGTGGTTTCGACCGCCCAGTTCTTCACCACGCTTCCCGAATAGAGCACGGTGTATTTCAGGTCTTCGAGTTTGGCCGTCTGGTAGAGGCGCACATAAACGGCGAGCGGCGGATTGCCGATCTTCACCGTGCCCTGCCACACCATCTTGCCGCCGGTTGCCTGTTGCTGTTCGAACTGCGGGGCGAGCGAGTTCTTGGGATCGTAGCCATCGCGCAGCGGCACCAGGGTGATGCTGCCATAGACGCCATCGAGCGTGGAGTAGCTGCACGATGCCGTCTGCTGTTCGGGATCGGCCTCGCCCGCTGCATCGCGAACGAAGGTGCCGATGGCGTGCGGGCAAACGAAACCGGACGCGGTGTGAACCTTGTCGCCGTTCTTGCCTTCGGCGAACACATCCATGCCGGCAGGCTGCGCGAGCGCGGCGCTCGAAAGGAGCACCGCACTCAAAACCGCTGCCGTTATTTTCATTGAAAGACTCAGTTGCGTTCGCGCCGCGCCAGAAATGCCAGACGTTCGAACAGATGCACATCCTGTTCGTTCTTGAGGAGCGCGCCGTGCAGCGGCGGAATCAGCTTGGTCGGGTCTTTTTCCTTCAGCGCTTCCGGCGGCACGTCTTCGTTCAAGAGGAGCTTCAGCCAGTCGAGCAGTTCGCTGGTTGACGGCTTCTTCTTCAGGCCCGGCACATCGCGGATCTGGTAGAAGACGTTGAGGGCTTCGGCCACCAGCTTCTGCTTGATGTCGGGATAGTGCACATCGACGATCTTCTGCATCGTCTCGCGGTCGGGGAATTTGATGTAGTGGAAGAAACAGCGGCGCAGGAACGCGTCCGGCAATTCCTTTTCGTTGTTCGACGTGATCATCACGATCGGGCGCTGCTTGGCCTTGATCGTTTCGCCCGTCTCGTAGACGAAGAATTCCATGCGATCGAGTTCGAGCAGAAGGTCGTTGGGGAATTCGATATCGGCCTTGTCGATTTCATCGATCAGGAGGATCGAACGGTTCTTGGCGGCAAACGCTTCCCACAGCTTGCCCTGCTTGATGTAGTTCTTCACATCCTTAACGCGCTCGTCGCCGAGCTGGGAATCGCGCAGACGCGTCACCGCGTCGTACTCGTAAAGGCCCTGTTGCGCCTTGGTGGTGGACTTCACATGCCAGGTGATGAGCGGCGTTTTGAGCGCATCGGCGACCTGGAAGGCAAGTTCCGTCTTGCCGGTGCCGGGTTCGCCCTTGATGAGCAGCGGGCGCTCCAGAGCGATGGCCGCGTTGACGGCGATCCGCAAGTCCTCCGTTGCGACATATTTGTCCGTACCCTCGAAGCGCTGCGATGTCATCTTGTCTCTCTCGGTTCAATAGCGAAGCTTTGAGGGTAGGGGCGGCAGGAAACCTTCGCAAGTGCGGCAGTTCCGCCCCCAAACCGGACATCGGACGGGCGCTATATGACGACGACGATCACCAGAAAACCCGGGGCCAAACGCTCGCAGGCTTTGTTGGCCGAGGCGGTCGAAAAGCTGCAGCGCAACGAGGCATCCGAGGGGGAAGCCCTGTTGCAGCAGGTGCTGGGGCTTTCCGCCGACGATGCCGAAACCCTGCATGCGGTGGGCAGCTTGCGCGCCTCGCAAGGGCGCTTTGCCGAAGCCGAAGAGCTTTATCGCCGGTCGCTGGCGCTCAATCCCGATCAGCCGGTGGTGCTGAATTCGCTGGGGCAAGCGTTGAACCGGACCAACCGCAATCCCGAAGCCATTGATGCATTCCGCCAAGCGGTTCTGCTGAAACCCAATTTCGCCGAAGGCCATCTCAATCTCGGGCTCGCGCAGACGTTCGAGCGCCGTCATGTGGAAGCGGAAAAAAGTTTCCGCGATGCGTTGCGGCTGCAGCCCAATCTGATGATGGCGAAGCAAAGTCTGGTGGCGAACCTCAACGAACAGCGCCGCCATCGCGAAGCCGAAGCTTTGGCTGTGATCACCATCCGGCAGAACCGGCTCGATCCGCGTCAGGCATCCGCGCTTTATTACAATCTGGGTGTCGCGGTGTCGGCGCAGCGCCGCGATGTGGAAGCGTTGGGCCTTCTCAACACCGCGCAAGGTTTTGCGCCCGACATGCCGTTTGTCGATTCCGTGCGCGGATCGGTGTTGCATCGTCTGGGCAAGTTCGACGAAGCGATCGATGCCTATCGCCGCGCGATCATGCGCAATCCGCTCGACCTGATGGCGCATCGCGAATTGAATCACCTGCTCTATCGGTTGGAGCGCAACGACGAATTCCTGAGTTCTTATGACGCCGCCATCGACGCGGTGCCGGGCGTGCCGTCGCTGGAATTCGACCGCGCGAGCCTTTTGTTGCGGGCCGAACGGTTTGAAGAAGCAAAAGCCGGTTTCGAAAAAGGCAATGCGGCCGGTGCGAACAACATCGTGGGCCATGACGGACTTGGCCGGACGTTGGCGCGATTGGGCGATTTCGACGGCGCGATCGCTGCGCACGAACGCGCGGTGGGCGCCGAGCCGACCAATGCCGCGGCGTGGTGCAATTTCGCCGAAACGCTTTTGCGCGCGGGCGATGCCAAACGAGCACTGGACGCCAGCGAGAAATCGCTGGAGCTGCAGCCGGGCAATCCGCTGGGCGTGGGGCTTGGCACGCTCGCCATGCGCAAGCTGGGCGACGAACGCGAAGCGGCTATCAACGATTATGCGCGGCTGGTGCAGACCTTCGATCTGGAAGCGCCCGACGGCTTTGCCGATATGGAAAGCTTCAACCAGGCGCTGAACGAGGCACTCAATCCGCTGCACGCGGTGGGGCGCGAATATGTCGATCAGGCGGTGCGCGGCGGCACGCAGACCATCGACGATCTGTTCGCCACCAACCATCCACTGATCGTGGGCTTGCGCGCACGGTTCGACGATGCGGTGAACGCCTATATCGCGCGGATGAAAGACGATCCCGATCATCCGCTGTTCGGGCGCAAAGCCAATGGTTTCGGTTATCTCGGCGCGTGGACGACGCGGCTGAAATCGGGCGGCCAGCACACCGATCACGTGCAAAAGAGCGGCTGGATCAGTTCGGCCTATTTTGTGGGGCTGCCCAAATCCGACGGCCAATCCGGTTGGCTGAAATTCGGCGCGCCTCCGTTCGATATGGGCTTTGCCGAGCCGGTCCGCCGCACGGTGGAGCCCAAGGTGGGGCGGTTGGTGCTCTTCCCCTCTTACATGTGGCACGGCACGACGCCGTTCCAATCGGACGAGACGCACACCACCATCGGCTTCGACGTTCTGCCACGCGCTTAAGGGTCGAAGTCCTTCGCGAGCCGCTGACTTCGCGACAATCCGCGACAACTGCAGATTGCGCATGGACTAGAAATACACGCTAATCCCTGCCTCGGGGGACGGCGCATGACGGTCGCACATATCTATACGGTCGCTTTTCAGGGGATCGAGGCGCGCGAAGTGGACGTGCAGGTGCATATCGGCACCCATTCCCAGGCGGGCAACAATTTCAACATTGTGGGATTGGCCGACAAAGCAGTCGGCGAGAGCCGGGAGCGGGTGCGCGCGGCCCTTTCGGCGATTGGCTTGGCCATGCCGTACCAGAAGGTGACGGTGAACCTGGCGCCGGCCGATCTGCCGAAGGAAGGAAGCCATTACGATCTTCCCATCGCGCTGGGATTGCTGGCGGCGATGGGCGTGCTGCCGGCGAGCGAGATGGCGCGGTACACGGCGCTTGGAGAATTGTCGCTGGATGCGCAGGTGACAGCGGTTGCCGGTGTGCTTCCTGCAGCGCTAGCCGCAAGCGAAGCGGGGCGCGGGTTGATCTGTTCGGTGGCGTGCGGCGCGGAAGCGGCGTGGGCGGGCGATGTGGAGATCATCGCCACGCCTTCGCTGATCGCGCTCGTCAATCATGTGAAGGGCGCGCAGGTTCTCAATCCGCCGAGTGCGAAGCTGGCGAACGATGCGATTGGTCTTCCCGATCTGAAAGATGTGAAGGGTCAGGAAAGTGCCAAGCGCGCGCTCGAAATCGCTGCGGCCGGTGGGCACAACATGCTGATGATCGGGCCGCCCGGTGCTGGCAAATCGATGCTGGCGGCGCGGTTGCCGGGACTCTTGCCGCCGCTCGATGCGCGCGAGGCGCTGGAGGTTTCGATGGTGCAATCGCTTGCGGGCGAATTGCGCGATGGGACGATTTCGCGACGGCGGCCGTTTCGTTCGCCGCATCATTCCGCATCGATGGCGGCGCTGATCGGCGGAGGATTGCGGGTGAAGCCGGGTGAAGTGAGCCTCGCCCATCTTGGTGTTTTGTTTCTGGATGAGTTGCCGGAATTTCAGCGGCAGGTGCTGGATTCGATGCGACAACCCATCGAGACCGGTGAAGCGGTGATCGCGCGGGCCAATGCGCATGTGCGGTTTCCGGCGCGGTTTCAACTGGTGGCGGCGATGAACCCGTGCCGGTGCGGACATCTGAACGATCCTTCGCAATCTTGCGGGCGCGTGCCCAAATGCGGTGTCGATTATCAGGCGCGGCTTTCGGGGCCGCTGCTGGATCGCATCGACATCGCCATCGAGGTGAACAACGTGTCGGCGCAGGATCTTTCGCTGCCGCCACCAGCGGAAGGTTCGGCGGAGGTGGCGGCGCGCGTTGCCAAGGCGCGAGCGATGCAGCGGGCGCGATACGAAAACGATCATGTCCGCACCAATGCGGAAATCGAAGGCGAGTTGCTGGACCGTGTGGCCAAGCCGGACGAGCGGGGTTTGCAATTGCTGGCGGCGGCGGCAGAAACGATGAAGCTGACCGCGCGCGGCTATCACCGCAGCTTGCGGGTGGCGCGCACCATTGCCGATCTGGAAGGCAGCGAAGGCGTGAAACGGCCGCATGTGGCCGAGGCGCTTTCCTATCGCAGGCGTATTGCCGCCCACTGAAACGGGAACTTTTGGAAACTTGGGCCGTTCCTTGCTCGAACCACCCGAGGAGCGGACCCATGCGCAATATCGCCTGGATTGGGATTGTTTTGATTGTTCTTGGAATTGCCGGATTGGCATTCGAAAATTTCAGCTACACCGAAGACAAACCGGTTCTGAAAGCCGGGCCCATTGAAGTGACGGCCAAGGAAGAACATACCATTTCGATTCCGACGGTGGCCGGTGTGGTTGTTCTGCTGGCGGGCGTGGCGCTCGTCTTTGTGGGACGGCGTTCTGCATGAATGACGTTTCGCGCGCATCGCAAAGTGCGGCCGCCCAGCTTCGCACGACGGCGGAGATCCATCATCTGGGCGGCGCGGGCGGCTTTGCGCATTTCGCAAACTGGACGGCGCGCGCGACCGGCAAGCCTGCCACCTTCGTCTTATGCTGCCTTGTCATTCTTGCCTGGGCGGTGACGGGGCCAATCTTCCACTATTCTGATACGTGGCAGCTCATCATCAACACCGGCACGACCATCATCACCTTTTTGATGGTGTTCCTGATCCAGAACACGCAGAACCGCGATGGCGCGGCGTTGCAGGCCAAGCTCGATGAATTGATCCGGGCGACGCAAGACGCACGCAACACCTATATGCACATCGAATCCCTTCCCGAGCGCGAACTCGAAAAGCTGCGCGAAGAGTGCGTACAGGAAGCCGAGAGCTAATTCCTGCGCAGGACGCCCGCGATCACCAATCCCGCAACAAGATAACCCACCACCGTCATGATGATGTTGGCGCAGGTGTAATTCTGCGGGAAGCCGTACCAGACTTCATAGGAGATGTTGGTGCTGATTCCCGCGGCCACACCGATAGCGGTGACGAAAAGCACCCGGCGCGCATAGCCCGCGATGGCGGCTTGTGCGAGCAGCCAGGCCGCGATCAGCGCCTGCACCAGTTCGTTGGCGAATTCGAACACCAATTGTTTGCCCATCGAGGCACTGACAGTGCCCGGCGCGCGATAGACCAGAAGACCCATGCCGTTGGCATCGAGCTTTGCCTGATGCGCCTTCATTGCTTCGGGACTCATATCCTCGTTCCAGGGATAGAGATAAAAGCCCGACTGGCTGCCCAGGTCGGTGCGCACCGCATCCATCACCGGCTGTTCGTGATTGAGGTGGCTGACGCCGATCATCGCAAGCGGCGTCGCCATATGCGCGATCGACAACCAGACAAACATTCCAATGGCGCCGAGAATACCGGCAATGAGAATTCGCATGGCATGCCCCATCCCTTGATCCCGAAGGAACGCTAGCAGGTTGGGACCACGCCGCCGAGACGGATTCGGTTCTGTTGCGCTGCGAAAATTGGTTGACGCTTGCGCCAGATTCAAAGCTCGGCATGATGCGGCCCAACTGAGAGGGGTGGGCGTGAAGAACAACGGACAAAAGGGGGCGCGGCTGCGCCCGATCCATCTTCTCTTGCTGCTGCCGTTCGCGGCGATGTTGTGGGTGAGCTTCTACAACCGCGCAGAACCGAGCCTGATCGGCATTCCGTTCTTCTACTGGTTTCAGCTTTTGTGGATTCCGCTGGGGGCTTTGCTGCTTTGGCCGGTCTATCGGGCCGAAGACCGCGACAACAACGGGCGGCAGCAATGAACACCGTGGCGCTTACGGTTTTCGTTCTGCTGTTTGGTTTTGTGACCGTGCTGGGGTTTGTGGCCGCGCGCTGGCGCAGGGGCGACCTGACCCAATTGACGGAATGGGGGTTGGGCGGGCGGCGCTTCGGCACCATCGTCACCTGGTTTCTGCTCGGGGGCGATCTTTATACGGCGTACACGTTTATCGCCGTGCCGGCGCTGATGTTTGGCGCGGGCGCGACCGGCTTCTTTGCCGTGCCCTATACGATCCTGGTCTATCCGATTTTGTTTCTCTGTTACCCACGGCTGTGGTCGGTGGCCCATGCCAAGGGCTATGTGACGGCGGCGGATTTTGTGCGCGGGCGGTTTGGCAACCGCATGCTGGCGCTGGCCGTGGCGATTACCGGCATTGTCGCCACCATGCCTTACATCGCGTTGCAGCTTGTGGGCATGGAGGTGGTGATCGCAGCACTGGGCGTGCAGGGCGAATGGGCGTTGTTCGTGGCGTTCGCGGTGCTGGCCGCCTACACCTATACCAGCGGATTGCGCGCGCCCGCGATGATTGCGGTGGTGAAGGACGTTCTGATTTATGTGACGGTGATCGCAGCCGTGATCATCATTCCCACCGAGCTTGGCGGCTATGCCAAGATGTTTGCGAGCGTGGGCGATACAAAAATGTTGCTGGCACCGGCGACGCACACCAATTGGGGCGCGGAAAGCGCTTATGCCACGCTGGCATTGGGATCGGCGCTCGCGCTGTTTCTTTATCCGCATGCGATGACGGGCATTTTGAGTTCGTCGAGCCGCCATGTGATCCGGCGCAATGCGGTGGTGCTGCCCGCCTATTCCTTCGCGCTGGGCTTGATCGCGCTGCTTGGGTTCATGGCGATTGCTGCGGGCGTGAAAGACAATCCGGCGTTTGCCGATGGCTTCAAAACCTACGGCAACAATTTTGCGGTGCCGGCGCTGTTCCTGCAGATGTTTCCGTCCTGGTTCGTGGGCGTGGCGTTTGCGGCGGTGGCGATTGGCGCGCTGGTGCCCGCCGCCATCATGTCCATCGCGACGGCCAATCTCTTCACCCGCAATATCTATCGCGAATACATCGCGCCCGATTGCGAACCGGCGCGCGAGAGCCAGGTGGCGAAGATCGCTTCGCTAGTGGTGAAGGTGGGCGCGTTGTTCTTCATCGTGGCGCTGCCGCAATCCTATGCGATCCAGCTTCAGCTTCTGGGCGGCATCTGGATCATCCAAACGTTGCCTGCCGTGCTGCTGGGGCTTTACACGCGCTGGCTCAATCCGTGGGCGCTGCTGATCGGATGGGCCGTGGGCATCGCATCGGGAACGGCGATGGCGGCGAGTCTGAATTTCGCCAAATCGATCTATGCGGTGACGATCTTCGGCGTCACGATACCCTGCTACGCCGCGCTCAGTTCGCTGATCCTCAACCTAATCGTGAGCGTGGTGTTGAGCGCGATCTTCAACGCGCTGAATTCGGAGCGCGCCGACGAAACACTGGCGGAAGATTATCTCTAGCCGAAGCGGCCGGTGATGTAATCTTCGGTGCGCTTGTTTTCGGGCGTGGTGAACATCTTTTCGGTTTCGCCGAATTCGATCAGTTCGCCCAGATACATGAACGCCGTGTAGTCCGACGCGCGGCTGGCCTGTTGCATATTGTGGGTGACGATGGCGATGGTGTAATCGGCCGCCAGTTCGTCGATCAGTTCTTCGATCTTGGCGGTCGAGATCGGATCGAGCGCGGAACAGGGTTCGTCCAGCAGGATCACTTCGGGTTTGATCGCGACCGTGCGCGCGATGCACAGACGCTGCTGCTGGCCGCCGGAAAGGCTTAAGCCCGAGGCGTTCAACTTGTCTTTCACTTCGCCCCAGAGGGCCGCGCGTTCCAATGCGGAATGCACGCGGTCGTCCATTTCGGACTTCGGAACGCGTTCGTAGAGTTTGATACCGAAGGCAACGTTGTCGTAGATCGACATCGGGAACGGCGTGGGCTTCTGGAACACCATGCCGATGCGCGAACGCAACAGATTCAAATCCATCCGCGAATCGAGCAGGTTCTCGCCGTCCAGCAGCACTTCGCCTTCGGCGCGCTGACCGGGATAGAGCGAATACATGCGGTTGAGCACGCGCAGGAGCGTGGACTTGCCGCAACCGGAGGGGCCGATGAAAGCGGTCACTTTGCGGTCGTACAGCGACAGCGAAATGTTCTTCAGCGCCTTGCTGTCGCCGTAGAAGAATTCGAGGTTCTTCACGTCGACGCGGACTTTTCCGTTGGTGTGACCGTTGACTTCGCTCATCTCAATTTCTCTTCGAAGATTCCATAACACGGGCGGCAATGCTCAAACTCAACACCGCCAACGTCACCAGCAACGCGCCCGCCCAGGCCAAACGATGCCAGTCTTCATAAGGCGACATCGCGAACTGGAAGATCACGGCGGGCAGGCTTGCCATCGGCGCGTTGAGATTCCAACTGCCGAACTGGTTGTTGAGTGCGGTAAACAACAGAGGCGCGGTTTCGCCCGAAATGCGCGCGACCGCCAGAAGTGCGCCCGTCACGATGCCCGCGCGTGCCGCACGCCAGGTCACCGAACGGATGACGAAGCTCATCGGTGCGCCGAGTGCGGTGCCCGCTTCGCGCAGCGAATTGGGGACGAGGAGCAGCATGTTCTCCGTCGTGCGCACCACGACCGGGATCACGATCACGGCAAGCGAGGCAGCGCCCGCGATGGCCGAGAAATGACCCATCTGGATGACAAGCAGTTCGTAGATGAACAGGCCGATCACGATGGAAGGCGCGCTGAGCAGGATGTCGTTGAAGAAGCGAATGGCGCTGGCAAGCCGGGTGTGACGGCCATATTCGGCGAGATACGTGCCGGCGAGAATTCCGACAGGCGTGCCCACCGCCACGGCCAGCACACTCATCACCACGCTGCCGATCATGGCATTGAGCAATCCGCCATCCGATCCCGGCGGCGGCGTGTTCTCGGTGAAGACCTTGAGCGAAATGCCACCAAAACCCTGTACCAGCAAGGTGTAGAGGATCAGGCCCAGGAACATGAGGCCGAAACCGGCGGCGGCGACCGACAGCACGAGGAACATGCGGTCGGTGAATCTGCGGCGTGCGTAGAGCACCGAATTCATCGCTTGCCTCCGCTGGCTTCGAGGCGGCGCAGCAACAATTGCGCGGCCGCAAGCACGAGGAAGGTGATGAAGAAAAGGATCAGGCCGAGTTCGATCAGCGAGGGAACGTAGAGATCGCCCAGAGCTTCGGTGAACTCATTGGCGATAGCGGCCGAGATCGTGGTGCCGGGCGCCAGCAGCGAAGGCGAGATGCGATGCGCATTGCCGATGACGAAGGTGATCGCCATCGTCTCGCCCAGCGCGCGGCCAAGGGCTAGCATCCCGCCGCCCACCACGCCGGTGCGCGAATAGGGCAGCACCACATGCCACATCACTTCCCAGCGCGTGCAGCCAAGACCGTAGGCCGCTTCCTTCAGCATCGGCGGCACGGTTTCGAACACGTCGCGCGTCACCGCCGAGATGAAGGGCAGGATCATGATCGAAAGGATCAGCGCGGCGGTGAACACGCCGATGCCATAGGGCGGCCCTTCGAACAGCGTTGAAAGGACCGGTACGTTGGCAAAAACTTCGATCAGCCAGGGCTGGATCGTCGATTGCAGGAACGGCGCCAGTATAAACAGACCCCAGATGCCGTAAATGATCGAAGGAATGCCCGCGAGCAGTTCGATGGCGATGCTGATCGGGCGCTTGAGCGCGTTGGGGCAGATCTCCGTCAGGAAGATTGCGATACCGATGCCGGTGGGCACTGCGATCATCATGGCGACGAACGAAGTGACGAGCGTGCCGTAGATCGGTGCGAGCGCGCCGAATTTTTCCGTGACCGGATTCCATTTCTCGGTCCACAGGAAAGGAAGCCCGAAGGCTTTGATCGCGGGCCATGCGCCGTCGACCAGCGCAAACAGAACGCCCAGGAAGATCGCCACCACCAGAAGGGCGGCGCCAAGCGTGAGAAGACGAAAGCGTGTGTCGCCGCGTCCGAACCGGCGCACGACATTGGCGCGGTCGTAGGTTCCGTAATTTTCCAAGGCGATGCCGGCCATGTGAAGTGCTGCCGTGTTTTAGACGAAAAGGGGCCGAAGCGGAGCCTCGGCCCCCGTTTCCATTGCACGAACGTGGGGATTACATGCCCACGCCCTGGATGTTCTCGTGCCAGCTCTTGGCGATGGCCGCGATGGTGGAATCGGGCAGCGGCACGTAGTCGAGATCGGTCGCCATCTTGTCGCCTTCGGCATAGGCCCATTTGAAGAACTTGAGCACGTCAGCCGTCTTGGCCGCATCCGGCGGGTTCTTGTAGACGAGAATGAAGGTCGCGCCCGCGATCGGCCACGATGCAGCGCCAGGCTGATCGGTGAGGACCACGTAGAAGCCCTTGGAATGCACCCAGTCGGCTTTGGCCGACGCGGCCTGGAAGGCTTCCGCCGTCGGCGAAACGGCCTTGCCGTCCTTGTTGATCATGCGGACATAGGTGAGATTGTTCTGCTTGGCATAGGCATATTCGACATAGCCGAGCGCACCGTTCGTCTGCTTCACGTTGCCGGCAACGCCTTCATTGCCTTTCGCGCCGATGCCCGACGGCCATTCGACCGAGGTGGCGGCGCCAACCTGGCTTGCCCAGGCCGGGCTCTTTTTCGACAGGTAGTTGGTGAAGATGAAGCTCGTGCCCGAACCATCCGAACGATGGACGCCGACCACCGCCAGGTGAGGCAGGTTCGCGCTGGGGTTCAGTTTCTTGATCGCCGCATCGTCCCAATACTTGATGGTGCCCAGGCAAATGTCGGCCAGGGTCTTGCCGTCGAGGACGAGTTCGCCGGCCTTGATGCCCGGGATGTTGACCACCGGCACCACGCCGCCGATCACGGTCGGGAATTGGGTCAGGCCAGCCGCATCGAGTTCGCCCGGCGAGAGCGGCTTGTCGGAAGCGCCGAAATCCACCGTCTTGGCCTTGATCTGGGCGATACCGCCGCCAGAGCCAATCGATTGATAATTCAGGCCAATTCCGGTCTTGGCCCGATAGGCTTCGGCCCATTTGGCATAGATCGGATAGGGAAAGGTCGCGCCTGCGCCGGTCATGTCGGCGGCCAGCGCCTGGACGGCGAACACGCCCGCGGCCACACCCACCGAGAGTGCGGTCAGGCGGCGGAAAATCGGTTTCATAGAAGTCCTTTCGGATGAAGCCCATTCGGGCCGAATTGCCCCATTGGGACCGGCGCTGTCCGCCAGTCGGGGGCGATCAAGCGAGGCCGGCATGCAAGCCACATCACAGTTTTGCAAAGCTTTTGTGACGCGGATGGGCGGCCCCCTGAAAACCGCGGAAATGCTGGATTTTCCCGCTTAAAACCAAGCCCGGTTAAGGGTTTTGCAAGGGGGAACCGGGCTTAATTCGTGCGGGTCGGTGGGAAAGGTTTTCGCTTGGCAGCCGTACGCATCATCCGGCTTGTCTTCGGTGTCATCGCGCTGGCCATCTCGGTGGCGGCGCTGGGCGACATCATGCAGCACAGCCGGCTCACCATTATCGAGCCGTTCACATTGGTCGCCCTGATCAGCGTGGGCATCGCGATGGTGCTGCACGGCTTCCTCGCCATCCGCGAAAAGGCGGATGCACTGCACAAGAAGACCGAAGAGTTCGCCGCCGCCTCCGCCAAGCTGGAGAATTCGCTCAAGAATGCGTCGGCGATGAACGCGCGGCTGCATGAGAGCGAGCAGCGCTATCGCGGCCTTGTGGACAGCCAGGGCGACGCGATCTTCCGCCGGGCCGCCGACAGCCGCCTCACCTATGCCAACGATGCGTTCTTCAAACTGTTCGGGCTGGCGCCGAAAGATGCGATCGGTTTTCCCTTCGCGCCGGAGCTTCATCCCGACAGCCGCGCGCCGGTGTTCGGCAGTTTTGCAGGACTTGAAACCGGCCAGGGGCGCGTGCGCTACGACCAGCATGTGCGCACGGCTTACGGCTGGCGCTGGATCTCGTGGGAAGATTACGCGATCCGCGATGCGTTCGGCCGTCTTGTCGAAGTGCAGAGCGTGGGGCGCGACATCACCGAGCGCAAAGCGCTGGAAGATGCGTTGACCGAAGCGCGCGACCGCGCCGAAGCGGGCAGCCGCGCGAAATCCGGTTTCCTTGCCACGATGAGCCATGAAATCCGTACGCCGATGAACGGCGTGCTCGGCATGGCGCGGCTTCTGCTCGAAACCGAGATGAAGCCGGAACAGCGCACCTATACCCAGGCGATCCGCCAATCGGGCGAGGCACTGCTTTCGCTGATCGGCGACATTCTCGACTTTTCCAAAATCGAGTCGGGCATGATGACGCTCGAAGAGGAAGAGGTTGAGGTTCGCAGCCTGATCGAAGGCGTGGTCGAACTTCTGGGCACGCGCGCCCATTCCAAGAATATCGAAATCCTTTCGGTGATCGCAGCTTCCGTGCCGCGTTCCATCCGCACCGACGGCATGCGGTTGCGCCAGGTGCTGACCAATCTGGTCGGCAACGCGATCAAATTCACCGACAAGGGCGGCGTCTGCATCGACGTGAAGCTGGTCGAGGTGAACGAACGGCGCAGTTTGCGCTTCGACGTGCGCGATACGGGCGTGGGCGTTCCCGATGACAAGCGCGAGGAAATCTTCAGCGAATTCGTGCAAGCCGATTCCAGCCATGCGCGCCGCTTTGGCGGATCGGGATTGGGACTTGCGATCTCCAAGCGCCTGGTCGATGCGATGGGCGGCGAGATCGGCGTGGCATCGGACGAAGGAAATGGAAGTTCATTCTGGTTCACCGTGCCGGCCTACATCGTCAAACCGGCGCTGCCGGGGTTCGAGCATTCGCTGGCCGATCTCACCATCGCCATCGTCACGCGCAATGCGGTGCTGCGCGAAGGGCTGACGGCGCAGATCCGGGCTGCGGGCGGAGAGATCACCGACCTTGAAGGATCTGCGACCATCGACGTGATGCTGGTGGATGCGGGCACCACCGATCCGGCGCCGCCGAGCGGGCCGCACGCGCATATCCCGGCCATCGTGCTGATCACCCCGCAGATGCGCCCCAAACTCGACAAGCTCAAAGGGCAGGGCTTCACGACATATCTCGTCAAGCCGGTGCGCCACACCTCGCTGGTGGAACGGCTGCACGATTCCTTTGGCTCGATTTCGACCGAACCGCCGCCGGTGGAAGCGGTTTATGCGGCGGCGACGGAACTTGCGCCCAAGAAGCATGTCGACGGGCGCACGGGCCTCAAAATCCTTCTGGCGGAAGACAATCCGATCAACGCGCTTCTCACCCGCGAGCTGTTGCGCCGCCGCGGACATATCGTGAGCGAAGTCGTTTCGGGCGAAGAAGCGGTGCTGGCCATGCAGCAGAACGAATTCGATCTGCTGCTGACGGACATTCACATGCCGGGGCTGGACGGGGTGGAAGCGACCAAGCTGATCCGCACCGAAGAACGCGAATCCGGACGGGCCCGCACGCCCATCGTGGCGCTGACGGCCGACGTGCTGGAAACCGGCAAGCGCGCCTGCCAGGACGCAGGCATGGATGGCTTCCTTCCCAAGCCCGTCGATCCCGACGAGCTTGACGCGATGCTTGCAAGTCTCTTTCCCTCTGAGGGGGCCGAATCGGAACTGCGTCACGCTGCGGCCTGACGCGGGGCCCGCAGAGGTGAGACTTGAACGCGGCGACGCGCACGGCGCAAGCCCTTAAAGCCTATCTGGAACCGCGCTCGCTGTTGATGCTGGCGCTGGGCTTTTCGTCGGGCCTGCCGTTTCTTTTGACCGGTAACACATTCGGATACTGGCTGCGCGATGAAGGCATCACGCTGACGGCCATCGGATTTCTTTCGTGGGTCGGCATCGTCTATTCGCTGAAATTCCTTTGGGCGCCCATCGTGGACCGTGTGCGCGCGCCGCTGTTCGGCCGGCTGGGACACCGCCGCGGCTGGATGGCGCTGGCGCAGATCGTTGTCGGCATCGGCCTTGTGGGCATGGCCGTTGTGGGCACGCAGCACGGATTGATCGCGGCGGCGGTGTTGGCGTTTCTGGTGGCGTTTGCTTCGGCGACGCAGGATATCGCCGTCGATGCGTTGCGCATTGAATCGGCGCGCAGCAGCGAGGAGCTTGGGCTTCTTTCCGCCCAGTTCCAGCTTGGCTATCGTGTGGCGCTAATCGCGGCGGACGCGTTGATCCTGATCGTGGCGGCGGGTTTTGGTTGGCCTATCTCCTACACGCTGTTCGGAATTCTGATGGGCGTGGGTTTGATCGCGACGTTTCTTGCGCCGGAACCAGCGCGCGCCGAGCGAGCCATCGAAGAGCGTGCGCCGTTGTGGAACGCGCGCGGCTTCTTCGATGCGGTGATCGGACCGTTCGTCGAATTCTTTCGCACCCATGGCGTGATGGCGATTTTGATGCTGGTTGCGATCAGCCTTTACCGCTTGCCCGATTTCGTGATGGGGCCGATGGCCAATCCGTTTTATCACGACATAGGGCTTTCCAAGGAAATGGTCGGTGGTGTGCGCGGGTCTGTCGGGCTGATCGCATCGTTTGCCGGGATCGCGGCGGGGGGATTCTTCGTGCTGCGGTTCGGGCTTTTGCGCGCGCTGATCGTGGGCGGCGTGTTGCAGGCGCTCGCCATCGCGCTCTACGCAACGCTTGCGAAAGAGAATGTCGATCTTGAACTTTTTGCGGCAGTGATGGCGGGCGACAATTTCTCGATCAGCTTTGCCGGTGTCGCATTGGTGTCATATCTGTCGAGCCTGACGAGCCTTGGCTACACCGCGACGCAATATGCCCTTCTGACGTCGTGCTATGCGTGGATCGGCAAGGTCTCGAAAGGGTTTTCGGGACAGATCGTCGATGGGCTGGCCCAGACTCATGGGCATCTTGGCGCATATGCCATCTTTTTTGTCGGCGCGGGGATTGTGGGCATTCCGGCAATAGCGCTGTTTGCGTGGATTAATCACCACCAGCGTCAAAGTTTGCCGCCGCCACCGACATTCAGGTAAACTAATCGCCGTTCAGGGTTAAGGCACGCATCTTGGTCAACATCCACGAGCCGGGTTCGCCAGAGGGCGGGTTCTCGCAATGGCCGGTCCTTTCGACTTCGGCCGCGCTCGAAGTGCGTCTTGCCGAAACCGAAGAAGAAATCGAACAGGCGCAGCGCCTGCGCTATCGCGTGTTCTACGAGGAAATGTCGGCCATACCTTCGCCGGAAATGCGCACGGAGCGGCGCGATTTCGACCGGTTCGATGCGGTGTGCGATCACCTTCTGGTGGTCGACCGCGCCGTGCATGACGACGATGGCCAGCCCGCCGTGGTGGGAACCTATCGGCTGATGCGCGACGAATATGCCGCGCGCGCGGGCGGCTTTTACAGCGCGGGCGAATACGACCTGACGCCGATGCTGCGCGGCCTGCCGGCTGGGACGCGGCATCTGGAATTGGGACGTTCTTGCATTCTGAAAGATTATCGCACCAAGCCCGGAACGATGCAGCTTCTGTGGCGCGGTGTGATGGCCTATGTGGCGCGGTTCAACATCGATCTGATGTTCGGCTGCGCTTCGCTTGCGGGCACCGATCCGGATGCGCTCGCAACATCGCTATCCTATCTCTATCACTTCCATCTGTTGCCGCCCGAACTTCGGGTGCGTGCACGCCCCGAGCTTTTCATCGAGATGAATCGCATGCCCAAAGAGGCAATCGATCCCAAGGAGGCGCTGCGCGCGCTTCCGCCGCTGGTGAAAGGCTATGCCCGTGCGGGCGCCCATATCGGCGATGGCGCGGTGATCGACCGGCAGTTCGGAACCACCGATGTGTTCATCTACCTGCCGGTCGCCAAGATCGACACGCGCTATCGCAGCCGTTTCGGCAAAAGCGCTTAACCCCCGAACGCGTAACTGACCGTGCCGACGACCGCCGGTGCACACCAGTTGGTGTTGTAGCAGTTCGCCCGGCTGACATCGGTTGCCTGATAACGCAGATCGAACTGCCAGCGCCCGAAATTCGTAAGCCAGGTTGCGGTCGCGCCGAAATCCCAATGCATCCGGTTTGGGATTCTTTCCATCCATTGATGGCCGATGCCGCCACCCACGGACAGCCAATCGGTTAGCGCATATTTCGCCGCCGCATCCGTATCCCACATCGGCCCCACGCCCGAACTGTAGGCGGGCGACATCACCAGCTTTCCGGACAAGGAGAGTTTCCCGAAGCTGTGACTCAACTCGGCGGAACCTTCGACGAAATTGTAGGTCGGAAAGACGTAATACGGGCCGATGTAATCGGCATAGCCGGCCGAATTGGGAAACGTGGCGTAGAGCAACCCGAGATTGAGATCGCTTCCGCCGATCTGGAAATGCTTGCCGCCGTAGAAGTCCAGTTCATAGCTGGTGTTGCGGCCATCGCGATATCGCGCGCCCGTGCCGAAAACGCCGAGGTAGAAATCATCCGGCATCTGCCAATGCAGATCGCCCTGAATCATCGGCTTTCGGTCGCTGCGACTGAAACCGTAGTAGCGGTCGTCGGTGGTGACCGCGAGCAACACATAGAAGTGGCCCAAATCCGTCGCTTCGGCGCGCACCGAAAAAAGAAAGAAGCTCGCCAAAGACGCAAATACCATCCGTCCAGAGATCGCCATGGGTGCCCCAACAAATGCCGGGCGACCCTAGCCAGCGACCTTAAACCAAGATAATGAATTCGATGGATGAGTGATATTGATTTAGATGATATCAGGCGATTGGACGGCGGCTTGCTGCTCGTCTTTCGCGAACTGTTGCGGCATGGACGAACCACAGAGGCTGCGCAACGGCTGGGATTGAGCCAACCCGCCATAAGCCACGCTCTGTCGCGCCTGCGCAGCGTCTTCAACGATCCGCTTTTCATCCGCAGGCCGCACGGGCTGGAACCGACTCTTCGGGCACGCGAGATTGCGCCCAAGATCGATTCGATGATCGACCTGATCTCGCAGGCCATCGCGCGCGAACCCTCTTTCGAACCTTCGAGAAGTTCGCGGCGCTTTCATATCGCTGCGCCGGAATTCGTCACGGCGCTGATGGGTTCGCGCCTGGTGAAAGCTTTTGCGAAATCCGCCCCACATGCTTCCTTCACCATCCGTTCGCTGTCGCAAGACGCAGCAAGCGATGCGCTGAAGCGTGGCGAGATAGATGTTGCGCTGGGGCGGTTCGGGCCTGTTCCGGCGGGGCTTACCTCCGCTGTGCTGTTTGTCGATCGCTATTGCGTGGCTGCCCGGCGTGGAAACCCGCATCTCAAAGACCGGCTGACCTACAAGGATTGGCTCGCGCTCGACCATGTCTTCGCGACCGCGCGGCCCGAGGTTTATCAGGATCCGGAGGAGCGCGAGCGGCTTCGGGAGGACATTGACATTGTGGCAACCGTGCCGAATTGGCTTGCCGCTCTTGTGATTGCGGCGGCGACCGATGCAGTCGCGACATGCCCCCTTCGCCTGGCCAGAAGCCAGGCGAAGGTTCTTGGCTTGCAGGTTATCGTGGCGCCGTTCCTGATCCACAAGATCACGGTGTCGATGGTGAGCCGCAACGACAAATCCGATGAAGCCGTTGCGTGGCTATCGGATCAGATCCGCAAAGCGACGGAATAATTCAGGCGAGATCAAACAGCAAAACTTCCGATGGCGCGTGCGAGCGCACGAGGATGCGGTCTTCGTCTGTGATGGCGACCGCGTCTCCGGCTTTCAACGTTTGATCGCAGACTTCCACCGTGCCGCTGGCCACTTGCAACCAGGCTCTGCGGCCTTTCTCCAGCGGATGCATCACTTCCACACCGGCGTCGAACTTCGCGGCCCAGATCTCGGCGTCTTGCACCATCGTCACTTCGTTGTCGCGCGGATTAGGGGCGGCGATGCGGGCGAAATGGTTTTTCACCGCTTCGGGATCGACAATCTTCTGTTCGTAGGCGGGCTTGATGCCGGTCTTGGAGGGTTCGATCCAGATTTGCAGCAAGTGACAATCGCGTTCACGGCTGGCGTTGAATTCGCTGTGCACGATGCCCGAGCCCGCACTCATCTTCTGGATTTCGCCGGGGCGGATGGTGGAGCCCGTGCCGAGTGAATCGCGGTGCTGCAACGCGCCCGACAGGATGTAGGTCACGATTTCCATATCGCGGTGCGGATGGGGCGAGAAGCCGCCGCCGCCCGCGATCACGTCTTCGTTGATGACGCGCAACGGGCCGAAGCCCATGTTTTGCGGATCGTAGTATTCGCCGAACGAGAAGGAATGTTTCGAATCGAGCCAGGCGATTTTTGTGGCGCCACGGTCTGCGGATTTGCGAACGGTCAGCATGGGAACCTCTCGGTGTTGAAGCTGGCGCTCATATGGGAACGCGAGAGGGGCGCGAAAAGCCCCCGCGTCATCCGCGATTTTTCATTTTGGCTTCAATGGCATCCCAGACAAGGGCGGCGATATCGGCGCCGCCGAAACGCTTCACTTCCCAGATTCCGGTGGGCGAGGTGACGTTTACCTCTGTCAGGTAGTCGCCGATCACGTCGATGCCGGTGAAGATGAGGCCGCGCTTTTTCAGCTCCGGGCCGAGCGCGGCGCAAATCTGTTTTTCGCGGTCGCTCAGGCTCGTCGCTTCCGGGCGGCCGCCGACATGCATGTTGGAGCGCGCTTCGCCTTCCGCCGGTACGCGGTTGATGGCGCCTGCGAATTCGCCATCGACCAGGATGATGCGCTTGTCGCCCTTGCGGACTTCCGGCACGTAGCGCTGCACGATCACCGGTTCGCGGTAGAACTGGGTGAACATTTCGAGCAGGCTGCCGAGATTCTCGTCATCGGCCTTCACCCGGAACACGCCCGCGCCGCCATTGCCGTAAAGCGGTTTCAGGATGATGTCCTTGTGCTTTTCGCGGAAGCGCCTGATCTCGGCGCGGTCGGTGGTGATGAGTGTCGGCGGCATCAGATCCTTGAACAGGGTGACGAACAATTTTTCCGGCGCATTGCGGACATGCGACGGATCGTTGACGACCAAGGTCTTGGGATGGATGCGTTCGAGGATATGCGTGGCGGTGATGTAGGCCATGTCGAACGGCGGATCCTGGCGCATCAGCACCACGTCGACTTTCGACAGATCGATGACGGCGGCATCGCCAAGCGTGAAATGATCGCCCTTGACGTTGCGCACCTGCAGGGGGCGCACATTGGCGATCACATCGCCATCGCTGAAGGAAAGATCGCGCGGCCCGTAATAGAGAAGCCGGTGACCACGGGCCTGCGCTTCCAAGGCGAGCGCGAAGGTGGAATCCCCGCCGATGTCGATACGCTCGATGGGGTCCATCTGGATGGCGACGTTCAAGGTCATGGGGTTTCCTAATTCAATCTGCGTTTGAGAGCATGTAATGCGAGGGCGGCTTCATTGAGCGAAAGCTCACCCGGCTTGCTGAGCGCAAGCGCTGTTTCATAGGCCCGTTTGGCAGCGCCGAGCGAGCCTGCGCCTTCCTGCAGCCGCGCCAGTTCGAGCCACAGATCGACGCGGCGCGAACCGATCAGCACCATGCGCTTGGCGATGTCCAATGCACGGCCATGTTCGCCCAATTGGGTGGCGCGTGTTTTGAGGTTGTTCTGCAGCCGCAACAGCACTTCGATGTCGCTCACCGGATCGGCGATGCGCGGATCATCGACGTTGAGCCCGCCCATGCGCGGCGGCGTGCCGAGCTTTTCGCGATCCAGCGTGACGCCGCCATTGAACGGATCGACCAATGCCTCGCCGCTGCGAAACGACAGGCGCATCAGGAAGTGACCGGGCGAGTTCAAACCTTCCGCCCCGCAACCGGCGGCGCGCGCGGCATGGATATAAAGAATGCCCAGCGTCACGGGCAGACCGCGGCGACGATCGATCACCGACATCAGATTGGCGTTCTGCGGTTCGTCATAAGTGTAGCGGTCGCCGTCATAGCTGTAGCGGCCCACCATCAACGCGGACAGCATGCGCGCCATATCCAATGCCGACGTAAGAAGCTTGGCCTCTTCGCGCGCGTAATGGGCGATCTCATCGAGATGGGCGCGATACGGCGCGAGGGCTGCCTGCGGCTGATCGAGCAGCGACAGCATGAGGGCCGCTTCCGCCAGATTGTGCGGGCCCTCGCCCGCTTCGCCGAGCGCCTTCAGGTAAATGGCTGGGTCTTCTTTCGTTTCGGACATCGTTTCAGTCTAGCGCCCTTCGTCGCGCCACGCATCGCGCAGATGGTGTGGCAGACGCCCCGGCACAAGGGCAATCACATCATAGCGGACCGCCTTGGGGCGCAGGCCGGGACGGGAGGCGAGCCACAATTGCGCGGCCTGCCCGATACGCCCGCGCTGGTGCGTGCCAACAGATTCGAGTGCCGCGGTGGCGGCGCTGCGCGCCTTGACCTCAATGAAGCAGATCACCCCGCCCGGCGCGCGCGCCACCAGATCGATTTCACCGGCACGGGTGCGCACGCGGCGGCCGAGGATGCGATAGCCTTTGACCATCAGCAAAGCGGCCGCGAACAATTCGCTGCGCCGCCCGCGCTTTTCCGCATTGCGGCCGCGTGCCATCCGCTTCTCATTCATCGGAGGCTTTCCGTTGCAGCGCGCGTTCGTAGATCGGTTTGCGCGGGTGATCGAGTGCGGCGGAAATAAGATCGGCTGCTGCACGCACCGGCATGAAAGCGAGAGCTTGATCAAGCAGCGTGTCGAGTTTTGCGAAATCGAGCGCAATTTGCGTGGCGCCTTGCACCACCAGCGTGATCTCGCCTTTGGGCACATCCGCTTTTGCATAATGCGCGAACAGTTCGTGCAACGAGCCGCGGCGCGATTCTTCAAACAGCTTGGTGATCTCGCGCGTAACGGCTGCAGTGCGGTCACCCAGTATCTCGGCCATGTCCGCCAAAGTGTCGGCGAGGCGCGGACCGCTTTCGAAGAAGATCAGTGTGGCGGATTGGGTTTTGAGATCTTCGAGGCCGCTGCGCCGTTCGCCTGTCTTCGAAGAAAGAAAACCCGTGAACAGGAAGCGGTCGCTCGGCAGGCCCGACAGGATGAGCGCGGCAAGCGCTGCGGACGGGCCGGGGATCGCGTGGACGCGGATGTTTTCAGCGAGTGCGGCGCGCACCAGCTTGTAGCCGGGGTCGGAGACGAGCGGGGTGCCTGCATCGCTGACGAGCGCGATCCGCGCGCCGTCCTTCAGCCTGGCGAGCAGGCGGGGGCGTTCGCGTTCGCCATTGTGGTCGTTATAGGGGCTGAGCGGTTTTTCGATCCCGTGTATGGCAAGCAGCTTGGCAGTGACACGGGTGTCTTCGGCGGCGATCCCATCGCAACCGTTCAAAACCTCAAGCGCCCGCAAGGTGATATCCCGGGCGTTGCCGATAGGTGTCGCCGTTACATAAAGACCGGGCGAAAGCTCCGTCTCGTCTGGCGATTTGGGGCCCGAGGCCCTAGGGTGGCCCAAGACATTTCCGCCCCCTTTGTGTTTGCCCATGCGTCCTTTCCCGGTGAAGTCCCGCGTGTCCCTCAAGACCTTCGCATCCCTGAAACGGCAAGTTTGTGCCATCGCAGGCGCGGTTGCGATAGCGGGGCTGGCAGGCTGTCAGTCCGGCGGCCCCGAAACCCCCGCCCCAAAAGCCCCGGTCGCGGCCCCCGAAGAGATGGCACCGCACCAGCTGGTCAGCGAAACCCCGCAATTCCTGCGGCTGAGCAACACGCCCAAGGACCATCCGCCCGTGCGCATCGGGCTGATGCTGCCGTTCTCCAACGGCTCGCCCGCCACGCGCGCGCTTGCCAACGCCATGCTGAACGCCGCCGAAATGGCGGTGGCCGACACCGAAAACGGCGATCTGCTGTTGATGCCGGTGGACGAAGGCACGGGGCCGGCGGACGCTGCCAAAGCGGCGCAGAAGCTTTTGGCGCAAGGCGCCGAAGTGATCGTGGGGCCGTTGTTCGCGGCCTCTGTCTCGGCGGTGACGCCGATTGCGCGCGACCGCGGTGTGCCGGTGCTGGCCTTTTCCACCGACCGTTCGGTGGCGGGCAAGGGCGTTTATCTGTTGAGCTTCCAGCCCGAAAACGAGATCCGCCACATCGTGGCTTATGCCGTGGCCAAGGGGCACAAGAATTTCGCGGCGCTCATTCCGCAGAACGCTTATGGCGACAAGGTTGCCCAGTCGTTCGCGCAAATCGTTGCCGACAATCACGGCGCGGTCAGCGATGTCGAACGTTTCGCGCCCGGCGCCTCGAACGTGGATGCACAAACCCAGAAGATCGCCAAGACCAATCCCGACACGCTTTTGATCGCACAGGGCGGCGTCAGCTTGCGCGGCATCGCCTCGATGCTTGGCAACGACGGCATCGACACGGCGAAGGTGAAATTGTTGGGCACCGGGCTTTGGTATGACCCTTCGATCACCAAGGAAGGCGCGCTGACGGGGGGCTGGTTCGCAGCACCCGCGCCGCATGCGCAGGATGCGTTCGATGCCAAATACCGCAGCATCTTCGATTCCCAGCCGCCGCAGTTGGCGACCCTTGCCTATGATGCGATTTCGCTGGTGGCGCTTCTGGCGCCCGGCGAGCCGTATCACCGCTTCACGCGCGCAGCATTGACCGATCCCAACGGCTTTGCGGGTGTGGACGGCATCTTCCGTTTCAAACAGGACGGCACAGCGGATCGCGGACTTGCGATCCTGCAGGTGGGACCTGACGGATTTCAGGTGATCGAACCCGCGCCGACGACCTTTCAGGCCATCAGCGGTTAGGTTGGATTACGCGGTCTGCGGCTGAACGCTGCCGCGCGCCTGCTGCAGTTCGGCTTGCTTGGCCTGATAGAGACCCGCGAAATCGATCGGCTCGATCATGAGCGGCGGCATGCCGCCATCGCGGATCGCATCGGCGACGATACGGCGGGCGAAGGGGAACAACAGCGTCGGCCCTTCGATCAGCAGCGTCTTCTCCAGCAGATCCTCGGCGATGTTGTGCAGCGCGAACATGCCGGCATAGACGAGTTCCAGAAGGAAGATCGGCCGTTCCTCGGCCTTGGCCGAGACGCGCAGCTTCAGTTCGACCTCGAACTGCTCGTTTTCCATCCGGCGGGCCTGGAGGTCGACCCCGAAATCGATCTGGGGACGGCCCTGGACGTTGCCGGGGGCGCCGGGGTTTTCGAACGAGAGGTCGCGGACATATTGGGCGACGACCTGCAACCGAGGGCCAGTTCCCTCGCCAGCTGCCGCGCCGTTGTCTGCTCCGTTGCCCTGTTCGCTCATTTTATTCCCGTTCTGTAATGGGGTTGGGCGGGTACCATGGCTTGCTCCAATGGGACAAGCCAAGGCCCGCCGGGAGCGGCCTTTCACCTCATATTCGCCAGAATGGGCTGATCTGCTGGACCCATCCGGCCCTTGGGGGGTAACGTCCCGGTGGAAGGTTTTGATGCCCGATACGCAGCTTTTCGAGATCCTGTTGGCGGCCTTGGTGGCCGGTATCGTGCTGTTCCGGCTCTACATGGTGCTGGGCAAGCGCACGGGGCACGAAAAGCTGCCGCCGCCCGAACAATATCGCCGCCAGACCGCCCCTTCGGGCGACAATGTGGTCGCGCTTCCCGACCGCACGGCGATCGCCCAAGGCACGGCCGGCGACAAGCCCACCGATGCGGTGGCGCGCGGGCTTCTGGACATCAAGCTGGCCGACCGCAAATTCGAGACCGAGCATTTCCTGCAAGGAGCGCGTTCGGCTTACGAGATGATCGTGACGGCGTTTGCCGCCGGAGACCGCAAGACCTTGCGCCCGCTTCTGAGCGAAGAAGTTTATGCCGCGTTCGATTCGGTGATCCGCGGACATGAGGAGCGCAAGGAAAAGGTCGATTTCACCTTTGTCAGCTTCTCGGACGTGCGCATCGTCCATGCCGAACTGAAGAACCGCACGGCGGACGTCACGGTCAGCTTCGAAGCGAAATATATTTCGACGACCGCCAAACAGGACGGCGCCATCATCGAAGGTGACCCCAAAGCGGTGCGCGACGTGACCGATATGTGGACGTTCGCCCGCGACACCTCCTCACGCGATCCGAACTGGACGCTTATCGCCACCTCCGGTGAGCACAACTGAGCGGACCCGCGCCCTGACGCGGCGCGCTTTCCTTTTTCTGATCGGTATCGTTCTTCTTGCGGCAGCCGCCATCTGGTTTCTGCAACGGCCGAAACATGTGACGACACCGGCAGGCATGCAGCTGGCCGCTGTTTCGTTTGGCGAGCTTCCCGATTGGAGCAAGAACCGCGCGGACGCGGCGCTGGCCGCGTTTCGGCTTTCATGCGGCGCGCTTGCGAAGAAGGCGGCTTCCCAAAGCATGGGTGGCGCTGGCTATGCCGGCACGGTGGGCGACTGGGTGGAGGCGTGCAACGGATTGTCCGCCGCTTCCGATCCGCGTGTTTTCTTCGAGACGAATTTCAAACCGTTCGCGATTTCTTTCGCGGGTGAAAAGAGTGGGTTGTTCACCGGCTATTACGAACCGGAATTGCGTGCGAGCCGTACGAAGCACGATGCGTATCAAACGCCTGTCTACGGAGTGCCGCCCGATCTTGTCAGCGTCGATCTGGGCGCGTTTCGCGAGAAGCTGAAGGGCGAGAGCATCGCTGGGCGCATCGAAGGCAAGCGACTGGTGCCCTATGCGACGCGCGCAGACATCGATGCGCGGGGACTGCCGCAAGCGCCGGTGCTTTTCTATGCCGAAGATCCGGTCGATTTGTTTTTCCTGCAGGTGCAGGGATCGGGGCGCGTGATCTTCGACGACGGCACGCGGGCACGTGCGGGTTATGCGGGCAAGAACGGGCGGGCTTATACCGCGATCGGACGCACGTTGATTGCGCGTGGCGCGCTGACCAAGCAAAGTGTTTCGATGCAGACGATCCGCGCCTGGCTGAAAGCCCATCCCAAAGAGGCGGCGGGTGTGATGCAGAGCAACGAGTCCTACACCTTCTTCACGCTGCTGACCGCTGGCGATGCAGCGCAAGGCAGTTTGGGTACCGAAGGTGTGCCGTTGGCGGCGGGCGCTTCTCTTGCCGTGGACAATCGCATCCATCCGCTTGGTGTTCCGTTTTTCCTTTCGACCGTTTTGCCGGGGAAGAAAACGGATGAGCCGTTTCATCAGATCCTGATTGCGCAGGATACGGGGGGCGCCATTCGCGGTGCTGTGCGTGGCGATGTTTATTGGGGCACGGGTGCAAAGGCCGAATGGCTTGCGGGTGTGATGAAAGCGCGCGGGCAATTGTTTGTGCTGTTGCCGAACAAGGTTGCGGCCCGTATGGGCAACGCCAAGACCTTCAAGGTGCCGGCGCCATGAGTCGCAAACGTATTGTGACGGATGAAGAGCGCGCGCTGTTCGAAGACGGGTTCAAGGAAGCCCGCCCGCTTGTTGAGCCGCCTTCGGTTGCCACGGCGCGGACACCGAAATCGAAAGAAGCTTTGACCGGCGTGGATGGGCGCACGGCGGAGCGGCTTCGGCGCGGCATGATGGAGCCGGAAGCGCGGCTCGATCTGCACGGATTCACCGAAGCGACGGCGCATGGCGCGCTGATCGCTTTTTTGCGGTCGGCACAGATGCGCGGGCATCGGCTGGTGCTGGTGGTGACGGGAAAGGGCGCCAAAGAGGCCGATCCTTATGCGCCGTTCGATCTGGAACTGGCTGCGCGTTCGCGCGGCGTGCTGAAATCCATGGTGCCGCGCTGGCTGTGCGAACCGGCGTTGGGCGGCATCGTTGCGGATTCGCGGGCCGCGCATCGGAAACATGGCGGCGCGGGTGCGTTGTATGTCTATCTGCGCAAAGCCCCGCGATGAAACAGCATTTCGATACGCTTCGGATCAAGACCAATGGCCCCGGCCTTTACGATGTCACCGAAGATGCGCGGCGGTTTGCCGGCACGGCAAAGATTTCGAACGGGCTTCTGACCTGTTTCATCCGGCACACATCGGCATCGCTGTTGATTCAGGAAAATGCCGATCCGGATGTTCTCACCGATCTGGAGAACTTCATGCGGCGCACCGTCTCGCGCGATCCCAAACTTTACCGGCACACCACCGAAGGGCCGGACGACATGCCTTCGCACATCCGTTCGGCGCTGACCGCCACATCGCTGTCGATCCCTTTGCGCGATGGCAAGCTGGCCCTCGGCACCTGGCAGGGGCTTTATGTGTTCGAGCATCGCGACGCGCCGCACACGCGCGAAGTGATGCTGCACCTGATCGGCGAATGATCAGCCGAGTTTTGCCGCCAGATCCGCAAGGTTGACTTCTGGACGCGCGCCGTAATGCGAGATCACTTCGGCAGCGGCGATCGCGCCCAGACGGCCACAATGATCCAGCGCCTTGCCATGCGTCAGGCCATAAAGGAAACCCGCCGCGAACTGATCGCCCGCGCCCGTGGTATCGATCACTTTGGCGACAGGGGCGGCATCCAAGACATGCAGTTCGTTGCCGCTGGCGATGACGCAACCTTTTTCCGAACGGGTGAGTGCCAGAATGCCTTCGGTCTGGCGGGCGGCTTGTAGCGCGTCGTCGAAGTTTTCCACTTCGAACAGCGCCTTGGCTTCTTCTTCGTTGGCGAACAGGATGTCGAGATCGTTCTTCCACAAATCGAGGAATTCCTCGCGCCAGCGGCCGACGCAGAATGGATCGGACAAGGTGAGCGCCACCTTGTGGCCCGCGCGTTTGGTGGCGGCGATGGCGCGGTTGATGGCGGCTTTGGCTTCCGGCGCATCCCACAGATAGCCTTCGATATAAAGCACCTTGGCGCGCGCAATCTTGTCTTCGTCGATATCGGAGGAATCGAGTTCGCGGCTGGCGCCCAGATAGGTGTTCATGCTGCGCTGGCCATCCGGTGTCACCGCGATCAGGCAACAAGCGGTGGAGGCGCCACTGGTCGCCATCTTCGTTGTGTAATCGATGCCAGTTTGCGCCATGCTGGCGGCAAAGCTTTCGCCCAAGCGATCTTTTTTCACGCGGCCCACGAACAGGCCTTCGCCGCCGAACGATGCCACGCCTGCCATGGTGTTGGCGGCCGAGCCGCCCGCGGTCTCTGGGGCTTTCGGCAATGCTTCGTAAAGTGTGGTCGCGCGGTATTCGTCGATCAGCGTCATCACGCCTTTGGCGATGTTGTGCTTGAGGAGGAACGCATCGTCGGTGGGCGCTATCACGTCCACGATGGCGTTGCCGATGGCTGCGACGTCGAACGATTTCATATGAAACTCCTACTTCTTCTTTTTCTTCGGCCCGGCCTTCTTCGGCAGCGGACCTTCGGGTGTTTTGTGCGGATAAAGACAGATATCGCGCACGACGCAAACGGGACATTTCGGCGTTCGCGCCACGCACGTATAGCGGCCATGCAGGATCAACCAGTGGTGGGCATGCAGCCTGTATTTGTCGGGCACGCGTTTGTCGAGCGCCAATTCGACATCGAGCACGGTTTCTCCCGGCGCCAGGCCCGTGCGGTTGGAGACGCGGAAGACATGCGTATCGACGGCAATCGTGCCTTCGCCATAGATCACGTTGAGGATCACATTGGCGGTCTTGCGGCCGACGCCGGGGAGTTCTTCCAGTTCCTCGCGCGTCTTTGGCACCTGGCTGTCGTGGTTTGCGATCAGCGCTTTTGACAGCGCGATCACGTTCTTCGCCTTCATGCGATAGAGGCCGATCGTCTTGATGTGATCGATCAGTTTCTTTTCGCCGAGCGCCACCATCTTTTCCGGTGTATCGACGAGTTTGAAAAGAGATTGCGTTGCCTGGTTGACGCCTTTGTCGGTGGCTTGTGCGCTCATCACCACCGCAACAAGCAAGGTGTAGGGATTGACGTAATTCAATTCCGTTTTCGGATCGGGCATCGATTTTTGCAGCCGCGCGAAAAACGTATCGATTTCGGCTGGCGTGAGTTTGCGTGGCATTTGCCGGAAATGTTTGGTTCCCAACCCCAGAAATGCCCCAATTCGGCGCGGCTTGAAAGCGTGAATTGTCTTTTGGGGAACGATGCCAGCGGGCGACCGTTATTGGCCCGACTGCACAAACAAGGAGGCAGTGATGACATTTGGCAAATTTGCAGCGGGGCTGGTTTTGGTTTCGGCGCTGGGCCTTTCGGCCTGCGGCACCGACCCCGGTGACCGCGCGGTTTCGGGCGCCGCCATCGGCGCGGGCGCAGGAGCAATCATCGGCGTAGCAACCGGTACGCCAGCTACGGGTGCGGCCATCGGCGCGCTGGCAGGCGGTGCGATTGGCGGCTTGACCGATCCGTGCACGCTCAACCTAGGCGATCCTTATTGGAAGGATCATGGCGGGCGGCACGAATATGATCGCCGCTGCGGGCGTCACCATCGCGATGACGACCGGTATCCAGATTGACGAACAAAGAGGCCCGCTTGGCGGGCCTCTTTTTTTGGCTTGATCTGGCGCACGGACCGCCGGATGCTTTGCCCATGAACACCGTTCTTCTGGATGCCATGTTGCGGCCCAACCCGCCGATGTCGCGGCAGGCGCTGTTGATCATCCTGATCGTGGTCACGCTGTTCAATTTCGCCTTCGCATTGAGCTTTGTGTTGCGCGGTGCCTGGCCGGTTGCGCCGTTCATGGGCGCGGATGTGGCGTTGCTCGCCTGGGCATTTCGCGCGAGCCGCAGGGCCGCGCGCCGGTATGAACATCTGACGCTGACTGCGGACAATCTGCGTATCCTGCGCCAGCCTGCGAAGGGCGATGCGGATGAAGTGGCGTTCAATCCTTATTGGGTGCGCGTGGAGATGGATGATCCGCCGGAACCCTGGAGCCAGCTTACGCTGCGGAGCCACGGCAAAGGGTTGCAGATCGGCAGTTTCATGTCGCCGGATGCGCGGGCGGCGTTTGCTTGTGTGTTGCGCTCGGCGCTCAGGCGGGCGCGTGTCAGTTGAGCAAGAAACGGGTCGTATCCGGCCCTCGGACAACCCATCTTCACGCCATGAGCAACGAACCAAATATCGGCGCTGCCGAAACCCCCACCTGGCGCAAGATGGGCCGGGCGATCCGCTATCTTTCCGAGCGTTATCAGGACCAGCCTGATCTCGAAGAGGCAGCTTCCGTGGCCGGGCTTTCGCCCTATCACTTCCAGCGGCTGTTCACGCGGCACGTTGGTGTGAGCCCGAAGGCCTTCGTCTCGCACCTGACGCTCAACCACGCCAAGACCGAATTGCAGCATGGCGCGAGCGTGCTGGATGCGGCACTCGATGCCGGGCTTTCGGGGCCGTCGCGGTTGCACGATCTGTGTCTGAAGATCGAGGCGATGACGCCGGGCGATTATGCCAAGGGCGGCGAAGGATTGCTGATCGAATACGGCTTCCACGATTGCCCATTCGGCGTGACCTTGCTGATGGCGACCGACAAGGGCGTCTGCGGCATGGCCTTCGGCGACGAGGGCGAAGAAGACGAGATGCTGGAAGACATGAAGAGCCGCTGGCCGCGGGCGCGCTATCGTGAGGCGGTGGCGCATACAGCTCCGCTGGCGCGGCAGATCTTTGCGCTGGACGGCAAGAAAAACGACGAGATCAAGCTGCATCTGCTCGGCACGCCTTGGCAGATCAAGGTGTGGCAGGCGCTGATGGAAATCCCGTCGGGATCGGTCACGACCTATCGCAACGTCGCGTTGAAAGTTTGCACACCAAAAGCTTCACGCGCGGTTGGCGCAGCCGTTGGGCGCAATCCCATTTCGCTTTTGATACCGTGCCATCGCGTGCTGGGAACAAGCGGTGCGTTGCACGGCTATCATTGGGGCCTGCCGCGCAAGCGCGCGATGCTCGCGCTCGAAGCAGCGCGTCAGTCCGAAAGGCCCAAGACGTCGGCCATCGTGTAGAGACCGGGCTTCTTGCCCTGCCCCCAACGGGCAGCGGCAAGGGCGCCGGTGGCGAAGATCGAACGGTCTTCGGCGACGTGTTTGAAGACGATGCGTTCGTGTTCGCCGGCAAAGACGACGTCGTGTTCGCCGACAACCGTACCGCCGCGCAAGGCGGCAAAACCGATGGCGCCTTTTTCACGCGCGCCGGTCTGTCCATCACGGGACCGCACGGCCTTTTCTTCCAGCGAGACATTGCCGCCGGCGGCCGCGGCTTGGCCGAGCAGCAACGCGGTGCCGGAGGGCGCATCGACTTTCATGCGATGGTGCATCTCGACGATTTCGATATCGAAATCGGGAAGCGCCTGCGCGGTCTTCTTCACCAACGCTGCCAGCAGGTTCACGCCCAAACTCATATTGCCGGATTTGACGATCACGGCGTGACGGGCGGCGGCGCGGATTTTGGTTTCGTCGTCGGCGGAACAGCCGGTGGTGCCGATGACATGGGCGATGCGTGCCTGCGCCGAAAGCGCGGCCAGTTCGACCGAGACTTTGGGGATGGTGAAATCGATCAGCGCGTCGGCCTTGGCCAGCACGGGCAAGGCATCGTCGGTGAGCTGCACGCCCAAAGGCTTCACGCCCGCCAGCGTGCCCGCATCTTCGCCCAGATCGGGGTGGCCGCTTGCTTCCAGCGCGCCGCCGAGCACCAGATCGCTGCTTTCGGCGATCATCTTCACGAGCGTCTTGCCCATGCGCCCGCCTGCTCCGGCAACAACCACGCGAATTGCCACGATGCTCTCCCTCGCTACGCCATGCTGCGTTCGACGAAATATTGTGCGATCGCCTGACCGAACCACGGGATCGCAGGAATGAATAGATAGGCGGAAAGACGCAAGGCCGTCGTCTGATCGAACGGCCATTCGCGCACATCTTCGATGCGTTTTTCGTATGCCAAGAGGCCTTGCAGCCGTGTGGCGGCATCGGCAAGCACGGCAGCCTGCTCGCGCAGGCCGGAGATGGATTGGCGCACCCGTTCCAGCTCGGCGGCCTTGGCCTCGCGGATGCGGCGGTGAACACGCTCCATCGGCCTGAGGAACGTCCAAAGCCCCATACCCGCCGAGAAGACCAGCGTGAGGAAGGTGGAGCTCGCCATGTTGTCGCCCACGAAGAACAGGCAGATCACGGTGGCGACGGCGAACCATATCAGTGCCGTGCGCGCGCGGTTGCGCCCGATCACGTTCAACAGATCTATCCGCAACAGATCGACCACGAGGTCATGCTTGATCGAATGATCGAACATCTGGCTCGAACGGGTGGAGAGCACCACGCCGCGCGCCGTGAGCAGGCTCACATAGACCTCGACGAAGACGAACCATGCCGCACTGAACGGATGGGTGAGGCCATCGGCATAGGACGAAAACAGCGCGACGAGCAGCAGCCCCACGACCACGCCGATGATATTGGCGTTGCGCAGCCGAACCTTTGCGTGCGCATCGAGGAATTGGGGGTAGTTGTCCGCGCCATAATGAAAGATCGCGCGGTAGGCGACGGCATCGTCTTCGTCCATGGAGCGCACCCAGCGCTGCGTGCCCAGCACCACGGTGATCAGTAGCGACAAGACGAGGGCGGGCCAGACGCCGGCGCGCAATCCCAGCACCTTCCCCGACGCATCGAAGATCGGCAGGTGGTCGAGCGTCATTGCGCCCGCAAGCGTTCCGGCGAGCAAAAGGAAAATCAGGATCGAGGTGGGAAGCGTGCCGAGGGGGGAATGGTCGAACATCCACTGTTCGAACCGGTTCTGACTGGGGCGTGGTTCGGCAACGGCCGTGACGTCGGTCATGGCTGGGGGAATTGAATTTCAGTTTTTGAGAATGGGGGGGTGGGGGGGATACCTCCCGCCGTCATCTCCGTCATCGAACACCTCGGGTCACGGCCTATTCTACCGCAGGCCGAGAGGTGTTCGATAGCTTCAGGCTTTGGTGTCGACCGTGGGCGGTGGTGGGGCATCGCCCCTGGCGACCGTGACCATGGCGGGGCGGAGCAGCCGGTCGCCGATCATGTAGCCTGCCTGCACCGTGGTCACGATGGTGCCCTTGGCTTTGCCTTCGGCCGGAACCTCGGCAATCGCCTGATGCAGATTGGGATCGAATTTGGCGTTGGTCGTATCGATGGGTTTGACGCCGTGGCGTTCGAGCGTCGCAAGCAACTGGCGTTCGGTCGCTTCCACGCCGTCGATCACCGCTTTGACCTGCGGGCTGGCGCTGGCGCGCGCATCGGGCGGGCAGGCTTCGATGGCGCGTTGGAAATTGTCGGCCACGCCGAGCACGTCGCGGGCGAATTTCGTCACCGCATATTGCGAGGCGTCGAGCTTTTCGCGTTCGGACCGGCGGCGGATGTTTTCGACATCGGCGAGCGCGCGCAACAGGCGATCCTTCAGCTCCGCCACTTCGCCGCGCAGCATATCGGCTTCGTCGAGCGGGGTGTTGTCCTGGCCGGAGCCGTTCTGGTTTTCGGGTTCGTCGGTCATGTTGTTCCTTGTTAACGCACTAGCCGAATAAACGCATCAGCCAAGCAGGCGGCCCACCACTTTGGCCGTGTGATCGACCATCGGGATGATGCGGGCATAGTTGAGACGGGTGGGGCCCAGGACACCGATCACGCCGATCACCTTGCCTTGCGCATTGGCGTAAGGGGCGGCCACGATGGAGGAACCGGAGAGGCTGAACAAACGGTTTTCCGAGCCGATAAAAATCCGCACGCCATCGCCTTCGGCAGCGAGTTCGAGCAGGCGGATCAGATCGTTCTTGCGTTCGATATCGTCGAACAAAGTGCGGATGCGTTCGAGATCGCCTTGCGCTTCCATGCTTTCGAGCAGATGCGAGGTGCCGCGCACGATCAGTACTTTTTCTTCCACACCGCGCGAGGCGCCGGACGGTGTCGCCAATGTTGCAAGACCTTCGGCAACGATCTTGGCGGTGAGCACGTCGAGTTCGGCGCGTTCGGATTCCAGTTCTTTCAAGATCTCGTCGCGCGCGGCATCGAGCGTGCGGCCGCGCAGACGCGCGTTCAGATAGTTCGAGGCTTCCACCAACGCAGATGTCGGCAGGCCCGCCGGTATCGCGATGACGCGGTTTTCCACCGCGCCGTCTTCGGTGACGATCACCGTGAGCGCTTTGCCGGGACCGATGTTGACGAATTCGATGTGCTTGAGAGTTGCCGCATCCTGTTTGGCGGCGACCATCAAACCGGCGCAACGCGACAGGCCCGACAGCATGGTGGCGGCTTGGGTCAGCACATCTTCGAGGCCGCGATCCGAACCCGAGATGCGCTGTTCGATGGTGCTGCGTTCTTCCGGGGCGAGTTCGCCGATCTGCAGCATGCCGTCGACGAAAAGGCGCAGGCCCCGTTCGGTCGGCACGCGGCCGGCACTGGTGTGCGGGGCATAGAGCAGGCCCATCGCTTCCAGATCGGCCATCACGTTGCGGATGGAGGCAGGCGACAAGGTGATGGGCAGGCGTTGGGAGAGCGTGCGCGAGCCCACCGGCTCGCCGGAGGTGAGGAAGGCTTCCACCAGACTGCGGAACACCTCCCGCGGACGGTCGCCCATGGTGCCGATCTGGTTGCGCGGAACGTTGCCTTCCAACTTAAGCCTTTGCTTTCTTTAGGAAATTCTGGTCGCCCGCGAACCTTGTTTGCGCGCTGGACCCAATGCCGCTAGGTAGCCCCTGAAACCCCAGACTTCAAGAGATTACAACATGCGCCCCAGCAATCGCGCGCCCGATCAGATGCGCCGTGTGACACTCGAAAAGGGCGTGGCCAAACACGCCGAAGGATCGTGCCTGGTGAAGTTCGGCGACACCCACGTGCTGGTGACGGCGAGTTTGGAAGAGGGCGTGCCCGGGTTCCTGAAAGGCACCGGCAAGGGCTGGGTGACGGCGGAATACGGCATGCTGCCACGTTCGACCGGCAGCCGGATGCGGCGCGAGGCGGCGCAGGGCAAGCAATCGGGGCGCACGCAGGAGATCCAGCGGCTGGTGGGCCGCTCGCTGCGCGCGATCACCGATCTTTCCGCACTCGGCGAAAAGCAGATCGTGATCGATTGCGACGTGTTGCAGGCCGATGGCGGCACGCGCACCGCTTCGATCACCGGCGGATATGTGGCGCTGGGCCAATGCCTCGCCTTCATGAAGAAGGTGGGCATGGTGTCCAAACCGGTGCTGAAGGATCATGTCGGCGCCATTTCGTGCGGCATCTACAAGGGCACGCCGGTGCTCGATCTGGATTACGACGAGGATTCGACCGCTGAGACCGATGCCAATTTCGTGCTGACGGGCACGGGCGGAATTGTCGAGATTCAGGGAACGGCGGAAGGCGCGCCGTTCAGCGAAGAGGAACTGGCGCATCTGCTGCGGCTGGCGCGCAAGGGGATTGGCGAATTGGTGGAGCTGCAGAAGCAGGCGCTTTCGTGACATTCGAACGCGGCAGCACGCTGGTCGTCGCGAGCCACAATCCGGGCAAGGTGCGCGAGATCAAGGAATTGCTGGCGCCGTTCGGGATTGTGACCAAGGGCGCTGCCGAGCTTGGCTTGCCGGAACCGGACGAAACCGAGACGACATTCGCGGGCAACGCAGCGCTGAAGGCGCGCGCGGCGGCCAATGCCAGCGGGCTTGCGGCGCTGGCCGATGATTCCGGTTTGGCGGTGGCGGCCCTTGATGGTGCACCGGGGATTTATTCGGCGCGTTGGGCGGGCGAAACGAAGGACTTCGGTTTCGCCATGAGCCGTGTGGAACGCGAGTTGAAGGAAAAAGGCACGACGGATTTTTCTGCCAAATTCGTTTGTGCGCTGGCGCTGGTGGAACCCGGCAAGGAACCTGAGATATTTGAAGGCGAAGTGCACGGGCATCTGGTTTTTCCGCCGCGCGGGGCACGCGGGTTCGGCTATGATCCGATCTTCGTGGCGGATGGCATGAGCGAGACTTTTGGCGAAATCGACCCCGTAAAGAAACACGCGATGAGCCATCGCGCACGCGCCTTTGCCAAGCTGGTGGCCGCGCTGAAATGAGCGGCTTCGGCATTTACGTGCATTGGCCGTTCTGCGCGGCCAAGTGCCCCTATTGCGATTTCAACAGCCATGTCCGGTCCGAGATCGACGAGGCGGGATGGGTGGACGCGATTGCGCGCGAACTTGCTCATGTGGCGGCGTTGCAGGGTGATGCGCGGCCAAATGTCGAAGCGATATTCTTTGGCGGCGGCACGCCTTCGTTGATGCGCGGAGCATCGGTTGGCGCCACGCTGGAGGCGATTGGCAAACACTGGACGCTCGATCCCGATGTCGAGATCACCTTGGAAGCCAATCCCGCAAGCGCGGATGCGGCGCGGTTTCGCGATTACAAAGCGGCAGGTGTGAACCGGTTGTCGCTTGGCATTCAGGCATTGAACGATGCCGATCTGAAACTGCTGGGGCGGTTGCACAATACGGCGGAAGCCAAATCGGCGATCCGCATGGCGCTGGCGACGTTCGAGCGGACATCGTTCGATCTGATCTATGCGCGGCCCGAGCAGACGGTTGGCGAGTGGAAAAACGAATTGCGGGAGGCCCTGGATTTCGGCACCGAGCATCTTTCGCTCTATCAACTGACCATCGAACCGGCGACGCCGTTTGCAACTCTGGCGCGGACGGGCGCGTTGAAGATTCCCGATGAGGATCGTGCGGTCGATCTGTATGAAGCCACGCAAGAAGTGAGCGAGGCAGCAGGGCTTCCGGCGTATGAGATTTCCAATCATGCGCGGGCAGGCGCACAGTCGCGGCACAATCTGATCTACTGGCGGTATGGCGATTATGCCGGCGTCGGGCCGGGCGCGCATGGACGCGTTGTGCTGGACGGACAACGGATGGCGACAGCGTGCGAGAAATTGCCGGAACGCTGGCGCGAGATGGTTGTTCGCGAGGGATATGGATTTACGCAGACGCCGATTTTGAATGAGGAAGCGGCGCGCGAACATCTTCTGATGAATCTGCGGCTGACCGAAGGGTTGGATGTTTCGGCTTACAAGGATCGTTGGAATATCGCGCTGGATGAAACGCGCATTAATTCGCTGAGTGAAGACGGGTTGCTGGAGCGCGATGGCACACATATCCGTGCGACGCCGCGCGGGCGGCTGGTGCTCAACAGCGTGATTGCGGCTTTGGCCTAAGCCTGATTCCAGATTGCGTCCGCGCCCAGGTCGATGACGAATTTGGCGTGGGCTTCCAGTTCTGCTTGCGTGATGCGCGGGGCGAGCGGGATGGGGCGGATACGCGCGGGTTGCATGGTGACTTCTGCGGCGATGATGACGGCATCGGAAGGGGCCAGCATCAGCTTGGTTTGGCGGCCGCCGATCAGTTCGAGATAGACTTGTGCGAGCAGCGAGGCGTCGAGCAACGCGCCGTGCTTGGTGCGCGAGGTCAGATCGATGCTGAAGCGTTTGCACAATTCGTCCAGCGAATAGCGCGCGCCGGGAAACTTCGACTTGGCGATATCGATGGTGTCGATGGCGCGGACAAACTGGATCAGCGGGCGCGAGACTTTTTGCAGTTCGGCATTGAGGAATTTGAGGTCGAAGCCTGCGTTGTGAATGACGAGCGGCGCATCGCCCAAAAATTCCAGCATCTCGTCCACCACATGGGCGAACAGGGGTTTGTCGGCGACGAATTCTTCGGTGATGCCGTGAACGCGCTGTGACTCCATCGGGATGTCGCGTTCGGGATTGAGATACCGGTGGAAGGTCTCGCCCGTCGGAACGTGGTCGTAGAGTTCCACGCAGCCGATTTCGATGATGCGGTGCCCGTCGGTCGGGTCCAGGCCCGTGGTTTCGGTGTCGAGAACGATTTCGCGCATGGTTCAGTTCTGGCCCGAAAGGCGGCGTTTGTGAAGAGCGGCGACCACGTCTTCCACCTGTTTGAAGGCGTGATCCAGACCTTTGTCGGTTTCAATCACGAAATGGGCTTGCGCGCGCTTTTCGGCATCGGGCACTTGGCGCGACAGGATGTGGTCGAGTTTTTCGGCGGTCATGCCTTCGCGCTGGAGCACGCGGGCACGCTGGATATCGGCGGGGGCTGAGACCACCACCACTGCGTCCATTCGGGTGTGGCCATTGGTTTCGAACAGCAGCGGGATGTCGAGCACCACCATTTCGGCGCCTTGGGCGGTGGCATCGGCCAAAAACTGCATCTGCTCGCGCGCGACCAGCGGGTGCACGATCGCTTCGAGCTTCTTGAAACCGTCGGCGCTGGCGGTGATTTCCTTGCCGAGCTTTTCGCGATTGACGCGGCCGTTTTCGACCGTGGCGGGAAACAGTTTTTCGACTTCGGGCACGGCGGCGCCGCCTTTTTCATAGAGCCGGTGAACGGCGGCATCGGCGTCGTAAACGGGCACGCCGAGGCGCGCGAACATCTTCGCGGTCTCGGTTTTGCCCATGCCGATGGAGCCGGTGAGGCCCACGAGATAGGGACGCGTCATCGCAACGCCTGTTCGAGTTCGGCGCGCAGTTCGGGCGTGACCTTAGGCATTGCGCCATAAAACGCGGCGAAGGACGGCACGGCCTGATACATCAACATGCCGAGGCCATCGACGGTTTTGTGGCCGCGCGCTGCGGCACGCGCGAGGAGATCGGTCTGCAACGGATTGTAGACGAGATCGCAGACGGCGGCGTCTTTCGGCAGCGGATCGAGCGGCAGATCGAGCGCAGGCTGGCCTTTCATACCGGCGCTGGTGGCGTTGACGAGAAGTTTTGCGTCCGCCGCCGCGTTGGGCCAATCGGCTGCTGCGATGAGTTTGGCTTTCACGAAGGGGGCCAGTTGCGCGGCGAGCGCGCTCGCACGTTCAGCATGGCGGTTGACGATGCGGATTTCGCCGGCGCCGATTTTGTCCAGCGCGAGAATGGCGGCGCGTGCTGCGCCGCCTGCGCCCAGAAGAACTGCGGGTGTTCCAGACAACGAAACGTTTGCGGCTTTGAGGTTTTCGGCCAGGCCTTCGGCATCGGTGTTGCGGCCTTCCAAGGTGCCGTCTTCGTGGAAGACCAGAAGGTTCACCGCGCCTGCCGCGCGCGCGGCATCATCCAGCCGGTGGGCCAGTGCGAAGGCCGCTTCCTTGTGGGGGATGGTGAGGTTGACGCCTTTAAAGCCCGCCTGCCGCAAACCCTTCAGCACTTCGGCCAGGGATTCGCGCGGGATGGGCAGCGGGATGTAAGCGCCGTCGATGCCATGGGCCTTCAGCCAGTGATTGTGCAGGCGCGGCGACAGGGAATGGGCCACCGGCCACCCCACCACCCCTGCACATCTGGCTTTTCCGCTGATCATGCTTCGACAATACCATGCTGCCGCAAGGCGCCGAGCAGCGGCACCAGGGGCAATCCCAGCACCGTGAAATAATCGCCTTCGATCCGTTCGAAAAGCTGCGAGCCCCGGCCTTCCAGCCGGTAGCAGCCCACGCCTTTCAGCAGCCCTTCCCCTTCGGAGGCCAGATAGTCGTCCAGAAACCGGTCGCTGAAATCGCGCATCCAGAGGCTGGCGCTTTCCACATGCCGCCAGATGGGGCCGCCGGCTTTGGCCAGCACCAGCGCGCTGATGAGTTCGTGTTTCTGGCCGCGCAGCCGGCGTAACAGATCGCGGGCCTCGTCGAGGCTGGCGCATTTGCTCACAAGCTCGCCATCGAACGCCAACACCTGATCGGCACCAAGGACCAGCGCATCAGGCACCGAACCGGAAACGCGGGTGGCTTTCAGTTCGGCGAGCGCATCGGCCACATCGCGCAGCCGCGCGCCGGCAGCGAGGAGCGAATCCTTGACTGCATCTTCATCCACATGGGCGGGGCGGATATCGAAGTCGACACCGGCATTGCGCAAGGTCCGCGCGCGTACTTCGCTGGCCGATGCCAGTATCAAAGACGTCACGCGCCGATCTCCTGCCGCTCGGCAAGCAGGTTGAGGATGGCGGCGGCAGTTTCTTCCACCGAGCGGCGCGAGACATCAATGGTCGGCCAGTCGCGCTGTTCGAACAGCTTGCGGGTGTCGGTGACTTCGGCGCGGACGTTTTCCAGATCGACGTAGCTCGTATCGCGCACTTCGCCCAACGTGTTGAGCCGGTTACGGCGTACCTGCACCAGACGGTCCGGAGAGGCCCACAGGCCCACCACCAACGGTTTCTTTGCGCGCAGCAATTGTATCGGCAGCGGCATGCCCGGCACGATGGGCACGTTGGCCGCGCGCACGCCGCGAATGGCCAGATACACACAGGTGGGTGTTTTCGACGTACGGCTCGCGCCCGCCAAGATCACTTCGGCATCGTCTATCGTGTCGAGTGCCTGACCGTCATCGTGCTGGATGGTGAAGTTCAACGCTTCGATGCGTTGCAGATATTTTTGGTCGACGTCGTGTTGCCCACCGGGTCTGTGGGTTTCTGCGGCGCCGAGGAATTGGCGCATCACGGCGATGGGCGCTTCCAGCACGTCGTAAGTGGGCACACCCATTTGTCCACATTGCGCCAACAGATCTTTGCGCAGATCTGGATTAACGAGCGTGAAGAATACGAGTCCCGGTTCTTCGCGGATATGTTCGAGAGCGCGTTCGAGCTGGCGCTTGCTGCGGACAAGCGCATAGAAATGTTCGTTGACCGCCACGCCTTCGAATTGTGCCAGCGCCGCACGCGCGATCGCGTTGAGCGTTTCGCCGGTCGCATCGGAGACCAGATGGACGTGAAATTCCCTGCTCACAGATTCATCCTCGATTCCGTTCCCAGCCTGGCCGGATCATCCACAAACCCGGCACAGAAACCGGATTGTCCGTAACCAATGTGCATCGCCATTCCAATCCCTATAACGTTTTGGGAGCAACCCGGGAGTCCCCTTCTGACGTGTGGAATTGCCAAGGCCTTGAGCGCAAACGCTTTACGTCTTAGACCCAAGCTTACACACCGAAGCCTCCACAGATCACAGGCCTAACAACAGTTCCAACAACTCTTCTTAAGGAATCTTGTTATGAAGGAAGAGAAGAAAATTCTGAGTGCTCTGAGGGGGGAAGCCGTCTGGCCGCCGCCGGTGTGGTTGATGCGCCAGGCTGGACGCTATCTGCCGGAGTATCGGGAAGTCAGGGCCAAGACCGGTTCGTTCCTGGGCATGGCGATGACGCCGGAGATCGCGTGCGAGATCACGCTGCAGCCGATCCAGCGCTATGGCTTCGATGCGGCGGTATTGTTTTCGGACATCCTGACGGTGCCGATGGCGCTGGGCCTCGAGGTGGTGTTCGACGAGGGCAAGGGCCCGCGCGTCGTTCTGGACGGCAAGGAAGAAGGCAAAGGGCTTGAGACCCAACCCAAGGCGTGGGGCGAGACGCTTGCGCCGGTCTATGACAGCATCAAGCTGGTGAAATCCAAGCTCGACGGCAAAACGGCGCTTCTTGGATTTGCGGGCGGGCCGTGGACATTGGCGAGCTATATGGCCAAGGGCGCGGGCGGCGACGATCAGCGGGCCGCCAAATTGTGGGGCTATCGCGATCCGGAAGGCTTTGCGAAATTCCTGGCGGTGATCGCTGAGTGTGTGGCGTTTCATCTGATCCGGCAGATCAAATCGGGCGCGGATGCGGTGCAGATCTTCGATAGCTGGGCGGGCAGCCTGACAGCGGAGACATTCGACCAATGGGTGATCGCGCCCACCCGGCATATCGTCCAGCGTGTGCGGGGCATGTGCCCGAATGTGCCGATCATCGGTTTTCCACGCGCGACATCGTTGCAAGGTTACGAACGTTACGCCCGCGAGACGGGTGTAACAGCGGTCTCTGTGGATACGATTGCGCCGATCAAATGGGCGAGCGGATTTGCGGCGCAGGTTCCGGTGCAGGGCAATCTGGATCCCATCGCGCTGATTGCGGGTGGTGCTGCGCTCACCACAGCGACAGATCGCATTCTGGAGGCCATGCGCGGCAAGCCGTTCATCTTCAACCTGGGACATGGCGTACTGCCGCCAACGCCGCCGGAGCACGTGGCAGAGCTTGTGGCGCGGGTCCGGGCGGCGAAGTGAAGCTGGCGGTCGTCCTCTTCAATCTGGGCGGGCCGGATTCGCCGGAGGACATCGAACCGTTCCTGCGCAATCTGTTTTCCGATCCGGCGATCCTTTCGGTGCCCGATTTTGTGCGCAAGCCGCTGGCCCGGTTCATCGCGCGGCGGCGCGTGCCGGTGGCCAAGGAAATCTACGCCAAAATTGGCGGGCGCTCGCCCATTCTGGAGGAGACGCAAGCGCAAGCCCGTACGCTGGAAAAGGTTTTGGACGAGCGTGGGCATGAAACGCGCGCGTTCATTGCCATGCGGTGTTCGCCGCCGTTTAGCGAGGCGTGCGCGCGCGATGTTGCGGCGTGGAAGCCGGAGAAGATCGTGCTGCTGCCGCTTTATCCACAATTCTCGACCACCACGACGGGTTCTTCCTTCGATGCGTGGGATCGTGCGGCACGGGAGATGAACGTCCCCACATCGCGCATCTGTTGCTATCCGCAGCAGAAAGGTTTCGTCGCCGAGGCGGCGAAGCTGATCGAAGGAATGTGGAACCGGCGCAAAGCGGGTGTCGATTACCGGCTGCTGTTATCGGCGCACGGGCTTCCCGAGCGCACCATTGCGCGCGGCGATCCTTATCAATGGCAGGTCGAGCAAAGTGCTGCGGCCATTGTGGATAGGCTGGGGATAAAGGAGCTCGACTGGCAGGTTTGTTATCAAAGCCGGGTTGGGCCGCTCAAATGGATCGGGCCCGCGACGGATGCGGAAATCCGGAAGGCGGGAGCGGACAACAAGGGTGTGGTCCTGGCGCCCATTGCATTTGTTTCTGAACATTCCGAAACGTTGGTCGAACTCGATATCGAATATGCCCATGTGGCGAAATCGGCGGGGGTTGCGGATTATCTGCGGGTGGCGACGGTGGGAACCGGGACGCTGTTTGTCGAAGGGCTGGCCGATCTGGTAGAGCATGCGGCAGTCACGTGCGGCACGGCGAGCGGCGCAGACGGACGGATCTGTCCTCTTTCTTTCCGCGCTTGCCCGATGGAGATGCCGCGATGATGATGTTTCTTTCCAACAACATCGACTGGATCAAGGTTGTTCACGTCTTCGCGGCCTTCGCCTGGCTTGCGGGGATGCTCTATCTGCCGCGCTTGTTCGTCTATCACACCGAGACCACGCCCGGGACGGCGGAATATGCGCGCTTCGTGACCATGGAGCAGCGCCTGCTCAAGGGCATCATCAATCCGGCGATGATCACGGTGTGGATCATGGGACTGACGCTTGCCATCGTCACCGGCGCGTATGAGGACACCTGGTTGCAGGTGAAATTCTCGTTCGTCGTCATCCTGAGCGGGTTGCACGGCTTGTGCGTGCGCTGGGTAAAGGCATTCGCCCGCGGCGAGAACCGGCACAGCGCCCGTTTCTACAAAATTGTAAACGAGGTGCCGGCGCTGCTGCTGATCGGCATTCTTATTATGGTTTTGGTGCAACCTTTTTAAGCAAACTTTGGTAGGAATGTAGCCAGAGCCTCTTGACCGGCTTTGCATCGCCACCAAATACAGTTATAAGGCGTTCGTTCCCCATCACCGCCGAGATGGCCCCCGCGTCCTTCGAACGCGCGCGGATGCCAGAAGCCCGAAGGGCGTCACGGCGGCCGATCTTGTTAACCAGTCCTTGGTTCGCGGGCCCCGCCAGGAAGGCGGGCCGGCGGCTGGCGGCAAATCCTCCCACAATCCCAGTGTATTCATTTTAGGTGTTTTATGACTGTTCAATCCGGCCTGCAGACCATGAAGCTGCAGGAGCTCAAATCCAAATCCCCGACCGATCTTCTGGCCTTTGCCGAGGAATTGGAGATCGAGAACGCATCGTCCATGCGCAAGCAGGACATGCTGTTCGCGATCCTCAAGGAACTTGCCGAACGCGATGTGGAGATCCTGGGTCAGGGCGTGGTGGAGACCCTGCAGGATGGCTTTGGTTTCTTGCGTTCGCCGGAATCGAATTATCTCGCGGGCCCCGACGACATCTATGTCAGTCCCTCGCAAATCCGCCGCTTCGGCCTTCGCACCGGCGACACGGTGGAAGGGCCGATCCGCGCGCCGAAAGACGGCGAACGTTATTTCGCGCTGCTGAAGGTTTCCACGATCAATTTCGAAGATCCCGAAGCGATCAAGCACAAGGTCCATTTCGACAATCTGACGCCGCTTTATCCGACCAAGTGGCTGAAGATGGAGATCGAAGACCCAACCCTGAAAGACAAGACGGGCCGGGTGATCGACATCGTGGCGCCGCAAGGCATGGGCCAGCGCGCGCTCATCACCGCCCAGCCGCGCACCGGCAAGACCGTCATCCTGCAGAACATCGCACGCGCGATCTCGCAAAATCACCCCGAGTGCTACCTGATCGTTCTGTTGATCGACGAGCGCCCGGAAGAAGTGACCGACATGCAGCGCTCGGTGAAGGGCGAGGTGATTTCATCGACCTTCGACGAGCCGGCGACGCGCCACGTTCAGGTGGCCGAAATGGTGATCGAAAAGGCCAAGCGCCTGGTCGAACACAAGCGCGACGTGGTGATCCTGCTCGATTCGATCACGCGTCTGGGCCGCGCTTACAACACTGTCGTCCCCTCATCGGGCAAGGTGCTGACCGGCGGTGTGGATGCCAATGCGTTGCAGCGCCCGAAGCGTTTCTTCGGTGCGGCGCGCAACATCGAAGAAGGCGGATCGCTGACCATCATCGCCACCGGCCTGATCGATACGGGCAGCCGTATGGACGAAGTGATCTTCGAAGAATTCAAAGGCACGGGTAACTCGGAAATCATTCTGGACCGCAAGGTCGCCGACAAGCGCGTGTTCCCGGCCATCGACATCCTCAAATCCGGCACCCGCAAGGACGAGCTTCTGGTCGACAAGGCCACGCTGTCGAAGATGTATGTGCTGCGCCGCATCCTGGCGCCGATGGGCACCATCGACGCGATCGAATTCCTGCTCGACAAGCTGCGCTCGGCCAAGAACAACGCCGACTTCTTCGACAGCATGAACACCTGAGGTGATGTCTGCGCCGCGCTAGCCTGCGTGGTGTTCGTGCTCGTGCTCGCGGCGGGTTTCGGGGACTTCGCCGCGTTCGGTGATCCAGTCCATCACCGCCAGCAGCACGCCGGAGATCACGAAGACGACGTGGATGATCACCATCCAGAGCAGGTCTTCCTTGGAATAGTCTTTCACCGACATGAAGGCTTTCAGAAGCTGGATCGCCGAGATCGCAACGATCGAAGCGATGAGCTTGAGCTTCATGCCCGAGAAATCGACCTTGCCCATCCAGGACGGACGGTCGGGGTGCTCGGCGATATCCATCTTGGAGACGAAGTTCTCGTAGCCGGAGAAGATCACCATCAGCAGCAGGTTGCCCGCCAGCGATAGGTCGATCAGGGTCAGTACCAGCACGACCACATTGGTCTCACCGACCGCGAAGATGGAGGGTGCGGCCTCGATGATGTCGTGGACGAAGACCGCGGCCAGCATGACGAGCGCCAGCACCAGTCCCAGATAGAAGGGCGCCATCAGCCAGCGGCTGGCAAAAAGCAGCTTTTCGAAGCCTTGTTCCAGCGGCAGGCGTGTTCTTTTCAACGGCATGACATCCCCTCGACAAAGTTTGGCCGGCCTTACCCCTGACCCCGGCCGATTGACCCGCCCCGGCCGGAGGCAGAAACTGGCGGCAGCAGAACCGGAAAGGCCAGCCCGATGACCGAGCATCCCACTGACCGCGCCCAATTCCATGCCATGACCGACGGCACCCAGGAAGACTGGATGAAGATCGGCAGGGCGGCAATGGATTTCAACCGCGGGCTTGCCGATCGTGTGATCAATCACCTGAAGCTCTTAGAAGGCGATTGCGGCGGCTTTTCGGTGGACCGCATGGAGCATTCGCTGCAATCGGCCACGCTCGCCCACCGCGACGGGATGGACGAGGAATATGTGGTCTGCGCGCTGTTGCACGACATGGGCGACACGCTGGCGTCGCAGAACCATGCAGAGCTTGCGGCCACCATCCTCAAGCCGTTCGTCTCGGATGAGAATTGGTGGATGCTGCAGCATCACGGCGTTTTCCAGGGCTATTACTTCTTCCACTATCTGGGGCTGGACCGGGATTTGCGCGATCAGTTCCGCGGTCATCCCAGTTTCGAGCGCACGGCGATGTTCTGTGCGCGGCACGATCAGAACGCGTTCGATCCCAATTACGATACGATGCCGCTCGAAGCGTTCGTGCCGATGGTGCAGCGCGTGATGGCGCGGCCCAAGCGTTCGATCTATCTGCGCGCCGACGGCACGGCGGGGCTTCAGAAGCAGGCGGCCGAATAAGCTTTCGTTTTCAGGGCATCAGGATCGTCGCACCGGTCGTCTGGCGCGAATGCAGCGCCTCGTGCGCGGCGCGCGCATCGGCCAGCTTGAAGCGCTGATTGATCTCGATCGTCACCACGCCTTTGGCGATCACATCGAACAGATCGTCTGCGGTGTCCTGTAAGTCCGTGCGCAGGGCGACGTAATGGGCAAGCGTGGGGCGCGTGAGATAGAGCGAACCTTTTCTGCTGAGGATGCCCGGATCGAACGGTGGCACAGCACCTGAAGAATTGCCGAAGCTCACCATCATGCCGCGCGGTTTGAGGCAATCGAGCGAACCTTCCCACGTATCCTTGCCGACGGAATCGTAGACCACCGGCACGCCGCCATCGGCAATTTCGCGGACCTTACCGGCCCAATCGCCGCTGCGAAGATTGATGACGTGGTCGTAGCCGCGCGATTTGGCGAGCGCGATCTTGTCGTCCGATCCGACGGTGCCGATCACGGTGGCGCCCAGATGCTTGGCCCATTGGCCCGCGATCAATCCCACGCCGCCGGCGGCGGAATGAAATAGGATCGTCTGGCCCGCTTTCACCGGATAGGTGCGCTTCAACAGATATTGCGCCGTCATGCCCTTGAGCATGGCGGCCGCCGCAACTTCATCCGAAACCGACGCCGGTAGTTTGATCAGACGGTCGGCGGGCACATTGGCCGCTTCCGCATAAGCCCCGATGGGGCCGCCGCAATAGCCGACGCGATCGCCAATCGATAATCCGGTCACGCCTTCGCCAAGCGCATCGACCGTTCCGGCGGCTTCCATGCCGAGGCCGGATGGCAACGCGACCGGATAAAGACCGGAGCGGTGATAGGTGTCGATGAAATTGACGCCGATGGCGGTGTGCTTCACACGCGCCTGCCCGCGTGACGGCGGCGCGAGATCGACATCTTTGTATTCCAGAACGTCGGGGCCGCCGGTCTTTTCGAATCGAATGGCTTTCATGGCTGTCAGCTCAGATGTTGGCGGAAGAAGGTGGCGGTGCGGCCGTTGGCGAGATCGGCGCAGGCCTTGTCGTAATGTTCGCCGCCTTCGCGCGCGAAGGCGTGATCCATTTCCGGGTAGATGTGGATCGAGACCAGCGGATTTGATTTCAGGCCTTCGACAATCTGTTTCTGTGCCTCGGGCGGCACGAACTGATCCTTGCCTGCGATGTGCAGCATAAGGGGCTTCTTGATGGTCTTCGCTTCGGCAAGCTTGGTCTGGATGTTCACGCCGTAATAGCCGACCGACGCATCGCTATCGGTGCGCGCAGCGGTGAGATAGGCGAGCAGCCCGCCGAGACAATAACCGACCGCGCCCACCTTGCCGGTGCAGCCTTGCGTGGTGCGCAATTGGGTGATGGTGGCCTGGATGTCTTTGATGCCCGCATCGGCATCGAATTTGTTCATCAGCGCGAAGGCCTGATCCCACTCACCCTTGGTTTTGTCGGTGAGTTGGACACCCGGCTGGAGCCGCCAGAACAGATCGGGGCAGAGTGCGAGATAGCCGCGCGCGGCAAGCGCATCGGCCACGCCGCGCATCACGGCGTTCACGCCAAAGATCTCCTGAATCACCACCACGCCCGGGCCGGTGCCGGCACTGGGTGTGGAGAGATAGCCCGAGAACGTGCCGTCCGGGCCGGTGATCGTGATGTCCTTGCCGCTCATTTGCTTTCCCCATTGGCTCTGGGGAAATCAAAGCACAGACGGCGGGGCTTGCCACCCCTTTTAAGTTCAGGCCTGGCCAGGCGGACGTGCAGGCAATTGCAAGGTCTGCGAGAGCTGCACCGCGTTGACGATCGGCTGCGAACAGCCGTTGCGCACGCAGACATAGGCGGTGGGTTGGCCGTTCTGCATGGTCTTGCCGAAGGCGGGATGGCCTTCGGGCAGCGTCTCGTCCGGTTCGACCACCATCAGGGTGCGGTGCGCGATGCTGCGGCCATGGATCGCGGCAAGCAGTTCCTGCGTCTTGGCATTGCCCTTGGGCCCGACGATGACGATCTGAAGACCGGTCATGATCGTTTCGAGGCCGTTGATATAAGAGGCCATCGAAGCGAACGCGCGGTTGAGTTCGCCCGAGAAGGCGCCGACCAGCGCATTGGAACGGTCGCGATAAGTGATATCGGCGCTGGCGAAATAGAGCTTGGCCAGCACGGTGAGCATGGTGCCGTTGGCCGATGACACCGCCTGGTCGTACACGGTGCGCGGGCGGAAGAACAGCATTTCGGAATCGTCGCTGGTCTGGAAATAGCCGCCGGTCTGCATGTCCCAGAAATGCTCGTTCATCACCAGGGTCCAGGCCTTGGCGCGGTCGAGGAAGCGGTCGTCCTGCGTCACTTCCCAGAGGGCCAGCGCCGCATTGGACATATGCGCGTAATCATCCGCGAAACCGGTGTGATGACGTTTGCCGTCGCGCCAGGAATGGAACAGGCGGTTGCCATCGCTCATCGTCTTGACGATGAAATCGAACGCCTTGATGCTGGCATCGATCCAGTCGCGGCGATTGAAGGCGGCACCGGCATGGGCCAGCGCCACGATCATCATGCCGTTCCAATCGGCGAGCACTTTGTCGTCGCGCAAGGGTGCAACGCGTTTGGCACGCACGGCGAGCAGCAATTCGCGCTGGCGCTTGAACAACGCTTCGTCGGCATCGGGAAGCGGATACACAGCACCGCCGATGCGATGCAGGATGTTCTTGCCTTCCCAATTGCCTTCGCGGCGAACGTTATAGACCTGCTTGAAACGCTGGGAGAACGTGCCGGCGAGGGCGGCATCGATTTCCGGCTCGGTCCAGACGTAATATTTGCCTTCTTCGCCTTCGGAATCGGCATCGAAGCTGGAGGCGAACGCATCGCCCACCTTCATGTCGCGCAGCACCCACGAAATCGTTTCTTCGATGCGGTCGCGATAAAGCGGGTTTCTGTTGTGCTGCCAGACGAGCGTCAGCACATCGACGAGCTGGGCGTTGTCATAGAGCATTTTCTCGAAATGCGGCACGAGCCAGCGTTCGTCGGTCGCGTAACGCGCAAAGCCGCCGCCGACGTGATCGTAGATGCCGCCCATGCACATATTGTCGAGCGAGGTCTGCACCACCTGGAAGAATTGCGCGGCACCGGTGCGCAGATAACCGCGCCACAGAAGTTCGAGCGAGGTGGTGGTGGGGAATTTCGGCGCACCGACCGGGCCGCCATAGAAGATGTCGAAACGCTGGGCGATATGGATCGCCGACATATCGAGCACGAGCGGATTGAGATCGCCGCGCATGTCGCGCGCCCAGATGTTGGAGAGCGTCTGCTGCACGCGCGCGATGTTATTGGCGACGGGTTCGGGCTGGTCGCGATAGATGCGCGAGACTTCTTCGAGCACGCGCTTGAAGGCGGGTTGGCCGAAACGTTCTTCCTTCGGAAAGTAAGTGCCGGGGAAGAAGGGCTCGCCGCGCGGCGTGAGGAACATGGTGAGCGGCCAGCCGCCCTGCGTGCCCATGCTTTGGGCCGCGGTCTGATAGAGCAGGTCGATATCGGGGCGTTCTTCGCGGTCGACCTTCACGTTGATGAAAAGCGAATTCATCATCGCCGCCGTTTCGGGATCGGCGAAGCTTTCGTGGTTCATCACATGGCACCAGTGGCACGCCGTGTAGCCCACCGACAGCAGGATCGGCTTGTTCTCGGCCTCAGCCGCTGCGAATGCATCCGGCCCCCAGGGGCGCCAGTGCACTGGGTTTTCCGCATGCAGCAAAAGGTAAGGGCTGGTTTCCGTGGCGAGTTGGTTCTGGCTCATGAAAGCTTTCCGTTAATTCCCCCGCCGGCCGATTGTTGCGATATGTTCTTGAGGCCGGGCCGCACCTTTACGCGGGGGCGGGGCCTCTCACAAGCGCGCGAAGAATCGCAGGATATGTCTATGAAAGTGCACGTTGAAGTCGACATGACGCCGGACGAAGCCCGCCGGATGATGGGCCTGCCCGATGTCTCTGCCTTGCAGGACAAGATGCTGGCCGAGATGGAGCGCCGGATGAAGGCCGCCATCGATACCTCCGATCCCGAAGCCATGATGCGCGCCTGGATGCCGATGGGTGGGCAGGCCTTCGAGCAGTTCCAGAAATTCCTTTGGGACAGCGCCAAGATGGCGACGGGCACCAAGAAGGACGCGAAATAGCGCGTGGCCGACACGATTTTCGCATTGTCGACCGCGCCGGGGCGCAGCGGGGTGGCGATCATCCGCGTCTCGGGGCCGCAAGCTGGGGCCGCGCTTGAAACGCTGAGTGGCGAGGCGAAACCTTTGGCGCGGCAGGCCGCCTTGCGCCGGTTTCGCGACGGCGATGGCGAGATCGACCGGGGGCTGGTGCTCTGGTTCGAGGGACCGGCCAGTTTCACTGGCGAGGACAGTGCGGAATTCCACATCCATGGCGGGCGGGCCATCGTCGAGGCGATGCTGGCGGCGCTTTCGCAGGTGCAGCATTTGCGGCCAGCCGAACCCGGCGAGTTCACAAGGCGGGCAGTTGAAAACGGCAAGCTCGATCTGACCCGGGCCGAAGCCCTGGCCGACCTGATTGATGCCGAAACCGGTGCCCAGCGGCGGCAGGCGCTGAGGCAATATGAAGGTGCGCTCTACGAACTCTATGAGGCCTGGCGCACGCGACTGATCGCGGCGGCGGCGTGGGCAGAGGCCGCCATAGATTTTGCCGACGAGGAAATTCCCGACGATGTTTTCGGCAAGGCCCGAGCGGGGATCGGGGAGATTGCCGAGGAGATTCAATCCCATCTACAGGACCGACACCGTGGTGAGCTGGTGCGGGACGGGGTTCATATAACAGTGATCGGTGAACCGAACGCTGGAAAGAGTTCGCTGGTGAACGCGCTGGCCAAGCGCGATGTCGCCATCGTGTCTGAAACGGCGGGCACCACCCGCGACGTGATTGAGGTGCACCTGAACCTCGGTGGCTATCTCGTGACTCTGGCCGATACGGCCGGTTTGCGCGAGACCTCGGATGCCATCGAAAGCGAGGGCGTGCGGCGCGCGCTGGCCCGGGCGGAAGCCGCGGATCTGGTGGTTTTGCTGCAGGATGGGACTGCAGCAAAAGGTGCAGCATTTTCTGGCGCCGATCTGGTGGTCTGGAACAAAGCGGACCTGCCTTGGCCCGAGCCGCGCGAAGGATTGAAGCTCTCGCTGAAGACGGGCGAGGGGTTGGATGCGTTGGTCGCAGCATTGACCGGCAAGGTTGCGCAAAAACTGGAAGCGCCGGGCGAGGCCCCGCCCATCACCCGGGCCCGTCATCGCCATGCCTTGCAGGAAGCAGCCGACGCACTGGGCCGGGCGCGAGCCGCGCACGAACCCGAACTGATGGCGGAAGACGTTCGCCTTGCCATGCGCGCCATCGGCCGCATCACCGGCAAGGTGGATGTGGAAGACCTGCTCGACGTGATCTTCCGGGATTTCTGCATCGGCAAATGAGCGGACTTATGTAGCTGTCTCACCCGGCGCTTAAGCCCACACTCTGCCCACAGAGAATATCAATGGCTTACCTGTGGATGTCGGACACTTAGCCGTTGACGGCTTTCCCGTTCAGCGGGAATCTCACCGCTGGTCGATTCTCATGTCGATTTCTGATCCCGGCTTCTCGCTCTGAGATGCCACGGCAGGGCGATTTCCTGCCGGGAAAGGAGAAAGAAAATGAGCATTGGCCAAAGCAGCCAGTACACCGTCTATGTGCGGTCGTATCTGCGCTGTCGTTACGGGAACTGGGAAACGGTCACCCAGCATTTCCGTCGCCCGCGCTGTCATCAGCAGCGCTAAGGCGAAAAGACTAGCCTGAGGAGGGCGGTCACTCGAAAGGGTGGCCGCCCTTTGCATTCAAGCGTACCGCCTCCTGAGAGTCGATTCGCTTTTCGCCACTGACTATATAACAATGGAAATCCATTGCAATTCCATTGTGTATCCAAATGGCGCGCGGCGAATCTTTCTCAATTACGCTTCCGACAGAAGCCATTGAAATGATTGAGAAAGGTCTGATTCCTTTCGGCCTATACGGGAAACACAAGGCTACCATTTGTAGTGCCTTGATCCTTGATATGCTTCAGACGCCAGCCATTCAGGCTAACGTTGACGCGGGACTTCGGAAGGCAGCGAAGGCGAAGGGGTGAGCCGCCATTTGCCGGGATAGGTGTCCCTGCTGAATTCGATTATGCCATCCGTCCGGCGGCAGAAGTTCGAATGGATCGTGCGGACAAGCGCTGTTAGCGCCCGCTCCTCTATTGGCCGACCGAAGCGTTGCAGAATGCACGCGGCGAGTTCCTGCGAAGTCATGGGTTCACCGGTCTCCCGCAATATTTCCAGTGCGGTACGTGTTCCGGCCCCTTTGGGAAGCCAAGGATGCGCCCTTCCGAACGTAACCTTGGCCGGAATCGTTTCGGGATCGTAGTCCAGCCCAAAGATGCGCAAACAGGCATCGACGCTCGCGAGGTCTGTCTTGAGTGCGACTACGCGCAATTCGGCGGATTTTAATTCACCGGCGAGCCGCGCGCGCTTTTCTTTCAACGCCGTCAATACGTGTGGATCGCGCTTCATGCTGCCCTCTGCCAATATCGCCGCCAGTCACGGCTCATCGGATAATTGATCGCAGCGGAGGCGATGCTCTGGAATTGCAGCCCGTTCGAAAGGCGGCGATGGTCTTCGCGCCATGCCATCTCGGCTGAATACGAGTTCAAATATTTGCCGCTGACCTTATGATGGATACCGATTTCAGCGCGACGCAAACGGCTGAAATACGACTCGGCTTGGTTCGTACAGGCACCATCGAAGCTGTAAGATTCTGAATGATTGATGCGCTTCATCGGAAAGAAGGCGTGAAGCGAATCCCACATGCGCGATTCGTCGGCATGGATCGTCGTTCCAGTCGGGACTAGCGCGCGGATTGTCGGGATTGCGTCACTTTCCTTGCTGAAAACGAACGGAAGAGTGCGACCCTTGCGTGCGCGCACCACCACGACAACCTTGCGTTTGCCAGTCTGTTCTTCGGAAACTCTACGGTCGATGCGATCAGCAACTTTGTTCTTCTGCTTCACGTGGCCGCCGAAGTAGGCTCCGTCTATCTCTGTCGTGCCGGAGATGGTCGCTTTGCGTTGTTCAAGCGCCATTGCCTCGCGTAACTTGTGCGCAAGAACGAAGGCCGTCTTGTACTGGCAATTCAAATCGCGGGAGAGTTGAAGCGCGGAATGTCCCTTCGCACCGTTCGCGAATATGGCAATCGCCAGAAGATAATCGCGGACTGCCAGCTTGCGATCCGCGAAGATCGTTCCCGCCGTCACGGAGAACTGATACTTGCACCCGCTGCATTTCCAGACGGGACGCGTGGCGAGGGCGGTCACTTTGAGGCAGCCGCACTTCGGGCAATATGCCTCTCCGTCATTGTCGGCCCAACGCAGTTTCTGGAACGTGGTCCGCGCTTCCTCATCCGACATGCGGGCCACCGCGCTCAGACTGAGCGAGCGGGCTGCGCTGGAAAGGAGGAAGTGCTGGGCCAAAAGAACTATGTCCGATGCTTACGGCATCATATTTAGTTCCTTTCCCGACCTTGTCAACCCCAAAAGCATCAATTATGGTTCTTTTGGCATCGAATCTGGACTCCAGAATGGCTACCAGACGTAAGGATTGGAAGGGCCGGATTAAGGGGCTCCTTAAAGCCGAGCTGAAACGGCAGGGGCTTAGCTATGCCAATTTGGCGGAAAAGCTCGGCGAAATCGGGATCAAAGACAGCGAAGTGAACGTCAAAAACAAGATCAATCGTGGCACCTTCACGGCCATCTTTTTCGTTCAATGCCTAGAAGCAATTGGATGCACCACCCTGCGTCTTGAGGACAATTGAGCATGTCTCGCTCTCTTACATGCATCGAGACGTTCAGCGGCGCCGGAGGCATGGCGCTGGGGCTTGTAGCCGCCGGCGTCGATGTGCGCCTCGCGTTCGACATTGATCCGGCGGCCGTCGAGACCTACCGCCGCAACATCGGCGCGCATGCCCACGTCATGGACATTCGGAACGCGCAGGGGCGCAAGCTCCTACGGGAGATCGGCTTGACCCGCGTCGATCTACTCAGCGGCGGTCCGCCCTGCCAAGGCTTCTCAAAGCAGAAACGCGGGGCTCACAATGACATCGACGAGCGCAATGGCCTTGTTCGCGAATATGGCCGTCTTGTGCAGGAAACGAAGGCGCGGGCGTTCCTGTTTGAGAACGTCGAGATTTTCGGCCAGAAGCGCGGCGCTCAATTCATTGGGCATATTGAGCGCGAACTTGCCGACTATCGCATCTACAAATTCTTCGTTTGCTCTTCCGAATTTGGACTCGCGCAGCGACGTGGCCGCTTCCTGATGATTGGAATCCACAAGGCTGAACCACATTTGGCACCCGTCCTTGGCGGAGCCGCTCGCAGACAAACAATCCGCGATGTAATTGGAAATATCCCGCCCCCGCCGGAAGACGGCACCGAACACAAGACCATTCCAAACCATATCAAGTGCCGAATCACGCATTTGAACGAGCAACGCATACGCCATGTACCGCCCGGCGGCGGTTGGCAGGACATTCCGCGCCATCTTCGGCTTGACTGTCATAAAGATGTTGATGCCTCTAAGGGCGGCTGGCCGGACGTTTACGGACGCCTCGAATGGTCTGGGCAATGTCCGACGATCACAGCGGGCTTTGATAGTTTTACTCGAGGCCGTTACGCTCATCCTGAACAACATCGTTCTTTGACGTTGCACGAAGGTGCACGTTTACAAGGCTTTCCCGCGAAGTTTCGCTTTGTCGGCAATCGCTATGACGTTCGCGTACAGATTGGCAATGCAGTTCCGCCACCCGTCGCGAAAGCGGCTGCGGAGGCTGTGCAGCGCGTTCTGATCGGCAACTCTCAGATCCCGCGCTTTCCGATTTACGCGGAGGGCTATCAGCCGCTTATGCAGGCGGCAGAGTAGCGTTTTGCGCGTTGAACAAGGCGTCGGCTTCCTGAAAGAAGCGCGACAACGGCCACACTTGGATATGTGGGTAAGCATCGCGAAGCGCGGCATACTTGACCGGCACGTCGAGATAATAGACTCGGTCTAACTGCGCGATGAACATCTGATATGCCATCCACTGGTTCGGAAGGCAGACTTCCACAACAGAAACGTTCTTCTGTTTGTTTGTCTCGGTCAGACAGACAAGCACGCCTTTGAAGCGCCCCTTGCCGTGCATTCCGTCTAGCATCGCTTGATGCGCCCAGACTTGCACAACGCGCTCTCGGGTCGAGAGTTTTATAGGGAGGTGAATGCGCCGGTTGTTTCCCAGCTCGAAAATGAAGTCCGTCGGGATAGTTACCTTCTCATCCAGCGTCGGAATGACAATCTGATGGATTGGATTCACGCCGTACCGCTGCGCAACAATATGACCAATGAAGTTCTCAAAGAACGTGCCGGGCGATTTCTTGTCGCCGTCTTTCTCCAGGTCGTTTGCGAGCGGGTACGACATGGCTGCCGTGTAGAGGCAGCGGTCTAGCTTCGCCAAATCCAACGGCCCCTTAGAGGCGAAGACTGTATCCAATAATTCCTGCCTCGGGATATCCGGGGCAAAGAGGTCTATATTGATAGGCCGGGACGTGCGGTCCTTTAGAACGCCCATGGCGTAACGTTTGCCGGGAACGAGAGACTTCAGTTCCTTGGTTCCCGCGTTTGCCACAAGGTCTAGGGACGCCTCAATAAGCGCGCGCAATACCGCGCCCGTCGCCTCCCCCTTCAGGTCAGCCGCGCCGATACCCTTTAAATCGCGATAAAGCCCCTCGACCGTCATTGGGGCCGGAAGCTACCCCAAGTTTCAAGGTGAGACACCTACATAATTCCGCAAATGAGCCGGTGGCCATAGCCGCCTCGCCCCTATAAGAAGGCGCCGAATTCGGCAGGTGTTCATGGCGAACGGTGTTGTCGCGCTGATCGATTACGGCTCGGGCAATTTGCGCTCGGCGGAGAAGGCGCTTGCGCGCGCCGCCCGCGAGAGCGCGACCGGGCATGAGATTATCGTCACCGATAAGCCGGATGTGGTGGCGTGTGCGGAGCGCATCGTGCTGCCGGGTGTGGGCGCGTTTGCCGATTGCATGAGCGGGCTTTCGAAGCTGCCGGGCATGATCGACGTGTTGAACGACACGGTGATCGGCAAGGGACGGCCGTTCCTTGGCATCTGTGTGGGCATGCAGTTGATGGCGCGGGTGAGCCGTGAGTTCGGCGACACGCCAGGCCTTGGCTGGATCGACGGGGAAGTCGTGCGGCTGACGCCATCCGATGCATCGCTCAAGATCCCGCATATGGGATGGAATGCGCTGGAGATTTTGGAGCCGCATCCGATTGCGCAAAATATCGCGAGCGGCGCACATGCCTATTTCGTGCATTCGTTCGAGATGCGCACGCCCAGCCACGTCATCGCGCGCACCGATTACGGCGGGCCCGTCACCGCGATTGTGGGGCGGGACAATATCGTGGGCACGCAATTCCACCCCGAAAAGAGCCAGGCGGTCGGTTTGGCGTTGCTGGGCAATTTTTTGAAGTGGCGGCCATGATCCTGTTTCCTGCCATCGATCTGAAAGATGGCCAATGCGTGCGGTTGAAACGCGGCGCGATGGATGAAGCCACCGTGTTTAACGACAGCCCGGCTGCGCAGGCGCGCGCGTTTGCCGATGCCGGATTCGAGTGGCTGCATTGCGTCGATCTGAATGGCGCGTTCGAAGGGCGTTCGGTGAATGCCGATGCCATTCGCGCGATACGCGGCGCGATCGATCTGCCGATCCAGTTGGGCGGTGGGTTGCGCGACATGGCGGGGATTGAAAGCTGGCTCGATGCGGGGATCACGCGTGTGATCTTGGGGACGGCGGCGTTGCGCAATCCCGCATTGGTGAAGGACGCGGCGAAAGCACATCCGGGCCGCATCGCGGTCGGCATCGATGCGCGCGACGGCAAGGTCGCCGTCGAAGGCTGGGCCGAGACATCGACGCTCGACGCCGCCGATCTGGCGCGCCGGTTCGAGGACGCTGGTGTGGCCGCGATCATCTTCACCGACATCGCGCGCGACGGCATGTTGCAGGGCGTGAATGTGGAGGCGACGGCGGCCCTTTCGCGCGCGGTGCGCATTCCGGTAATCGCGTCCGGCGGCGTGGCGAGCAATGCCGATATCGAGGCGCTTGTCGCCGCGAAGGCGCCGAACATCCAGGGTGTGGTGATCGGGCGGGCGCTTTATGACGGGCGGATCGATGTGGCCGCGGCGCTGAAGCTGGCGAAGTGAGCTAGCTCCGGCTCAACCGGCGGCAGACCTCATCGAGCTGTTCGAGGGTTTTGTAGCGGATTTTCACTTCGCCCTTGCCGTCGCGGTCGTGGATTTCGACCTGCAAACCCAGCTGGTCGGACAGGCGCTTCTCCAGATCCCGTGTATCAGGATCTTTCTCGAAGCCATTCTTTTCTATGGCTTTCCTGACATTTTCCGAACGCTGTTCGGCTTGCCGAACGTTGAGATCGGCTTCGACGATAGCCTTGGCGCGGGCTTCGGCATCGGGGGCGCCGATCAGGGTGCGGGCGTGGCCGGCGGTGAGCTTGCCCTCGCGCAGCATGACCTGGACCGACTCCGGCAGTTTGAGCAGGCGCAGGGTGTTGGCGACATGGCTGCGGCTCTTGCCGACTTCCTGGGCGATCTTCTCTTGGGTGTAGGTGAAGCGGGCGATCAGCTCCTGATAGGCGGCGGCCTCTTCGATGGCGTTCAAGTCTGCGCGCTGGACGTTTTCGACGATGGCCAGTTCGAGCGCTTCGCCATCGCTCAGCTCGCGCACGACCACGGGAACGTCGTGCAGCTTGGCGCGCTGGGCGGCCCGCCAGCGCCGTTCGCCCGCCACGATCTCGAAGGTATCGCTCACGCCTTTGACGGGGCGCACCAGAATGGGTTGCAACACACCCTTCTCGCGGATCGAATTGGCGAGATCTTCAAGCTCGGCTTCCGCGAAATTCTTGCGTGGTTGGTTCGGGTTCGGTTTGAGGAACGCGATGGGAAGCGTGCGCACGTTTTTCGGCTCGGCGCGTGCGGGCGTGATGTCATCGCCGATCAATGCGGAAAGACCGCGTCCCAATCCCGACCGCTTCTCCGCCATCATGCTGCTTCTCGTGCCTGTTCGCGCTGGATGAGTTCGCCGGCAAGCTTGATGTAAGCCTGGCTGCCGGGACATTTGAGATCGTAGATCAGCGCGGGCAAACCATGGCTCGGCGCTTCGGAAATGCGCACGTTGCGCGGAATGACGGTTTTATAGACCTTTTCGCCCATATGGGTGCGCACATCCGCCGCCACCATATCCGACAATTTGTTTCGCTTGTCGTACATGGTGAGCACGATGCCCTGCACTTCCAATTGCGGATTGAGGCCTGCGCGCACGCGCTCGATTGTCTTCAGCAATTGCGTGAGGCCTTCGAGCGCGAAGAATTCGCATTGCAGCGGCACCAGCACCGCATCGGCCGCGGCCATCGCATTGACCGTGAGCAAGGTGAGCGACGGCGGGCAATCGATCAGCACGTAAGCAAAGTTCTGTTCGTTGCTTTGCGCGAATTGTTCGAGCGAATCTTTCAGGCGGTAATTGCGCCGCTCCATCTCGATCAGTTCGAGTTCGGCGCCGGAAAGATCGACCGTCGCGGGCACGATGGACAGGCGCGGGACTTTGGTTGGCGTCACCGCATCGGCAAGCGGCGCACCGCCCAGCAGCACATCGTAGATCGTGACCTTGCGGTCGGCATGGTCGATGCCCAATCCGGTGGAGGCGTTTCCTTGCGGGTCGATGTCGATCAGCAAGGTCGGTTTGCCGATGGCGGCCAGCGCGGTCGCCAGATTGATCGCGGTCGTGGTCTTGCCCACGCCGCCCTTCTGGTTGGCGACGACCATCACGCGCGGGCGGCGGGCGTCAGGCCGTGACAAGCGGGCGACCAGGTTGGACATGGGCGAGCTTTCGAATCTCCAGGATCGTGCCGGGGCCCGACCGGGAGGGGTGCTTGAGAACCTCCATCTTCCAAGATTTTGTGGCGTCTTTCAATTCTGCCTCAACATCTTGTCCTTTTAGGAACAAATTCACGGCATTTGGTTTCTGAAAGCGGCTGGCATAGGTTAGCAGCAGGTCCAAGGGCGCGCAGGCCCTTGCGGTGACGGCATCAAAGCCTTCCCGTGGGCCGGCTTCAATCCGCGTATTGCGAATATCCACTTCTACCTGCAACGCGTGGGCGGCTTCGGCCAGAAACCGGCACTTTTTGGTCGTGGCTTCGGTGAGCGAGACTTTGATGTCCGGCCGCAAACTGGCCAGGACCAGGGCGGGGAACCCTGCCCCGCTGCCCAGATCGGCCAATGTTTTGATGGAGTTGGGCAGCAGCGGCACCAATTGGGCGCTGTCCCAGACGTGGCGGCGCCAGACGTCTTCCAAAGAAGATCTGGAGACCATGTTCTGGCGGGCGTTCCACTCGATGAGGAGCGCCACATAGGCTTCCAGCCGTTGGAGTGTTTCACGTGAAACATTGGCCGTGGCCGCGAACTCGGCAGGCCCAAAGGGCTCAGGCAACTGCCCGCTCCTTGCTGCGTGCCCGGACATGGGCCAGCACGAGCGTGAGCGCGGCGGGTGTCACGCCGTCGATACGCGCAGCCTGCCCCAGCGTGGTTGGCCGGATGCGGCCCAGCTTTTGGACAGCCTCGGTCGAAAGGCCATGCACCTGCGTGTAATCGAGGTCTTGCGGGAGATTCAGGGCCTCATCACGGCGGAAAGCCACGATGTCAGCCTCCTGACGGTCCATATAACCGGCGTAACGGGCGTCGATCTCAAGCTGTTCGACGATGGCCGGAGAAATGCCGTTCAATTCCGGCCAGATGCGGGTGACCTGGGCGAAATCGATGTCCGGCAGGCTCATCAAATCCAGGGCCGAGCGGCGTACGCCATCCAGACGGAGATGGAGGCCATATTTCTGGGCTTCGTTCGGGGTGATGGTGAGCCCGCGCACCTTTGCCCGGGCATCGCTCAGCACTTCCGACTTCAGGGCAAAGGCCCTGCTCCGCTCGGCGCCCACACACCCGGCTGCTTCTCCGAGCGCGGTCAGTCGCTGATCGGCGTTATCGGCCCGCAAGCTCAGGCGGTATTCGGCCCGGGAGGTGAACATCCGATAGGGCTCGCTCACGCCCTTGGTCACCAGATCGTCGATCATCACGCCGATATAGGCTGAGGCGCGGTCCAGAATGATGGGCTCGCTGCCGCCAGCCGCGCGGGCCGCGTTCAGTCCGGCCATCAGGCCCTGGGCGGCGGCTTCTTCATAGCCGGTGGTGCCGTTGATCTGGCCCGCGAGGTAGAGACCGGGCACCCGCTTTGTTTCAAGCGAGGGCTTCAGCTCGCGCGGGTCCACATAGTCGTATTCGATGGCATAGCCGGGGCGCAGGACGCGCACCTTCTCCAGCCCCGGAATGGTGGCCAGAAGCGCGTGCTGCACGTCTTCCGGCAGCGAGGTGGAGATGCCATTGGGATAAACGGTGTCGTCGTCGAGACCTTCCGGCTCCAGGAAAATCTGGTGGCTGTCGCGGGCGGCGAAGCGCACGACCTTGTCCTCGATGGAGGGGCAATAACGCGGGCCGGTGCTCTCGATCTGGCCGGAATACATGGGCGCGCGGTCGAGATTGGCCCGGATGATGGCGTGGGTGGCCTCGACCGTCCGCGTGATGTGGCAGGCGATCTGGGGTGTTTCGATGCGCTGGGTCAGAAACGAGAACGGGGTCGGCGGATCGTCGCCCGCTTGGGCATCGAGCGAGGCCCAGTCGATGGTCTTACCGTCCAGCCGTGGCGGCGTGCCAGTCTTCAACCGGCCCATGGCCAGGCCAAAGCCATAAAGAGTCTTGGAAAGCCCCACGGACGGGGCTTCCACATTGCCGTCGGCGATGGCCTCCCCCTTGGCCGAGGCGCGGCCAGCAGGGATTTTCTTTTCGCCGATATGGATGAGACCGCGCAGAAACGTGCCGGTGGTCAGCACCACGGCGCCCGCTGCGATTTCCTCGCCCTCGGCTGTGATGACGCCCGCAAGACGGCCGTTCTTGAAGATCAGGTCTTCGGCGGCAGAGGCGCGTATGTCGAGATTTGCGACCTCTTCCAAGGCCTTTTGCATCGCGCGCTTGTAAAGCTTGCGATCTGCCTGAGCGCGCGGGCCGCGAACGGCCGGGCCTTTGCGCCGGTTGAGGACGCGAAACTGGATGCCGCCGGCATCGGCGACCCGGCCCATCAGGCCGTCGAGCGCATCGATCTCGCGCACCAGATGCCCCTTGCCCACCCCGCCAATGGCCGGATTGCAGGACATTTCGCCAATGGTCTCGCGCTTGTGCGTGAGCAGCAACGTGCGCGCGCCAGCCCGGGCCGAAGCGGCAGCCGCCTCGCACCCCGCATGTCCGCCGCCAATGACGATCACGTCGTAGCTCATGGCGCGGTCGTTTAGGCGCGAAGGCGCGGCTTCGCAAGGTGCTGATGTTTCACGTGAAACAGAGGCATGCAATTTATGCTGCAGTGCAACATAAACTCACTGGCATCATTGCCCAGCTATTTTGGGCACGGCACGTCGGGTTGGAGCGGCACGATGGCGATCTGCCGGCCCATGACGGAAATGTCTCTCAGCGTTTTCGCGGGAGGGACGAGTTTGAACTGCCCTTTTTCCATCGCCTGCAAAAAGCCGGTGCAGGAGAGGCCAGCTTGAATCTGGCCAACGCTTTTCCAAAAACCATCCGGCTGCTGTTCGAACAAAATTGCCTGATAGCCGTTGTTTGCGACCACGAGAATATCTTCGCGGCCATCATTGTCGGCATCGAGCAGAAAGCCGTCGCAATGCGAGTCGGCAAAAAAGCATGCGGGCGTTCCGGCGCCGTTGTTGCTCCAATGACCTTGCTCCAGGAAACCGTTCGGCAACTTTCGGCCTTTTGGATAGACGGTGATCCTGTCTGCGATGTTCGTTGTCGCAGCCGATCTTTCGAATGCGAATTTGGATTTGGCTGCCGCATCGGCCTGGCGCCGAACATAAGACGCATCCTGGCCGGTCCAGTTGCGAAGATTTTCCAGCGCCGCTTTGCCAAAGCGTCCGCCTTCCCAGCGCAGGAAATTGTAGTCGAACTTGCGCGGTGCGATTTTGCCTGTCTCCAGCCGCGCCATCTGGCTTGAGACGGAAATGCGTGCGGGATCCGCGATGGGAGAGAAATAAGAAAAGAGAACTGCAACGCCCAACAGAGCCACCGCGAAATTGCTGGCCTCCACAAATTTGAGCCAGGGGCCTTTGCGGAAAACGGCGATGGAATAACCGCCGGCATAGCCAAGCGCGATGAGAACGCAGGCGCCAAGCGCGATACGGTCCACGCTCCAGCCATATTGCGACACCCGCAGACCGAGCGCATAGGCGGCCAACAACGAAAGCGGAATCAGCATCAGCGCTGCTGCCGATCCGGCGTAACGGAATGGGCGCGGCACAGCGCGATCTTCCGTTCCATCCTGATAGGTCGCGTTGATGAGAATGATAAGCGTGGCTGCCGCAACCAACAGCAGCGATGCGGCGCTGCGGGTCTGCCACAGCGGCGTCAATCCGGTGAAGAGCAATGCGCCGAGAAAGGCCAGGGCGATGGCCGTCATCAGAGGCAGAAGCCACGACAAAAGAACCAGTGCGAGCGTGCGCGTGCCGCGCACCAAGGCGGGGCGCACATCGGCCAGATGCAAAGCGCCCGCAACGGCCAGCGCCGACACGGGGATGGCGAACCAGCGATGCTCGATCAGCTTTTCGAAGAAATCGAGTTTGACGAGATTGAACAGGCCCGCGCCCAGCCACAACAAACCCCAGAAGACGACGACAAAGGCCACCGCGAGCGCCAGTTGCACGCCGAGTTTCCATGACACGTCGAAATGGGTGGGATAGGTAGCCCGAAAGCGCCGGTCGTGATCGCCGCCCGCGATCAGCGCATGGGCGATGAACAAAATCGCGCCGGTGCCTGCGAACAGCTTTGGATCGGGAATGATACGCGGCACCGCCACCGTGCCGTTCCATTCGAACGGCCAGCCGCGCCAGATGTCGTACCAGCCGAGGAACGCGACCAAAAGCGTGCCGCCCGCGACCCAGCACAGAAGCGTGCGGGTTCTGAGATTGCCGATGCTGAGAATGAACCCCAGCGGCGAGGCCAGCGCCACGAATAGCAATGGCGCGAAAATCTGACCGTTGGTGGCGGGCCAGACTTTTTCATCTGCCGCCAGATAGAGAAGGTAAAGCGCCAGTCCCTGAATCAATCCGGCCGCAAGGCGGGCGGCGACGAGGTTTCTGGCAGGCGCCGTGGCGCCTTCCGGCATATCCATCGCTGGTTTCCCCCTCGCGGCGGGAAATCATAACACAGCGATCAGTTCTCATCCATTTTCAGCGCGGCGATGAAAGCTTCCTGCGGGATCTCCACCTTGCCGAACTGGCGCATCTTCTTCTTGCCCTCTTTCTGCTTGTCGAGGAGCTTGCGCTTGCGGGAGATGTCGCCGCCATAGCATTTGGCGGTGACGTCCTTGCGCAGCGCGCTGATGGTTTCGCGCGCGATGATCTTGCCGCCGATGGCCGCCTGGATGGGGATCTGGAAGAGGTGGCGCGGGATCAGTTCTTTCAGTTTCTCGCACATCACCCGGCCGCGGCTTTCGGCGCGGCTGCGGTTGACGATGATGGAAAGGGCGTCCACCGGGTCGCCGTTGACGAGGATCGACATCTTAACGAGGTCGCCTTCCTCATAGCCTTCGATGTGATAGTCGAAGCTGGCGTAACCGCGGCTGACCGATTTCAGGCGGTCGTAGAAATCGAACACCACTTCGTTGAGCGGCAGCTTGTAGATCAGCATCGCGCGCGCGCCGGCATAGGTCAGTTCGACCTGTGAACCCCTTCGGTCCTCGCAAAGCTTGAGCACCGCACCCAGATAATCGTCGGGCACGAAGATGGTGGCTTTGATCCACGGTTCTTCGATGGATTTGATCCGCGTCACATCGGGCATGTCGGCGGGATTGTGCAGTTCTTTCATCGTGCCGTCGTTCATGTGCAGACGGTAGATGACGCTGGGCGCCGTGGTGATCAGATCGAGATTGAATTCGCGTTCCAGGCGCTCGCGGATGATTTCGAGATGCAGCAGGCCCAGAAAGCCGCAGCGGAAACCAAAGCCCAAGGCGGCGGAGGATTCGGTTTCGTAGGTGAAGCTCGCATCGTTCAGATGCAGCTTGGAAAGGGCTTCGCGCAGGTCTTCGAACAGCGCGGCATCGACTGGGAAGAGGCCGCAGAACACCACTTGCTGCGCGGGCTTGAAACCGGCAAGCGGTGTTTCGGTGCCTTTGCGTTCGTCGGTGATGGTGTCGCCCACCTGGGTGTCGGCGACTTCCTTGATCGCGGCGGTGAAGAAACCGACCTCGCCGGGGCCCAGCTTGTCGACCATCACCTGTTTGGGGGTGAACACGCCGACGCGCTCGAGCTGATAGACGGCGTTGGCGGCCATCATGCGGATCTTCTGGCCGCGCTTGAGTTCGCCATCGACGATGCGCACCAGAACGACGACGCCGAGATAGGTGTCGTACCAACTGTCCACCAGCAACGCCTTGAGCGGCGCGTTGACTTGGCCTTTGGGCGCGGGCAGGCGCGTGACAATGGCTTCGAGCACGCCTTCGATGTTGAGGCCGGTCTTGGCGGAAATGGGAACCGCTTCGGAAGCGTCGATGCCGATCACGTCTTCGATCTGCTGGCGCACGCGGTCGGGCTCGGCGGCGGGCAGGTCAATCTTGTTGAGCACCGGCACGATTTCGAGATTGGCGTCGATCGCCTGATAGACGTTGGCAAGCGTCTGGGCTTCCACGCCCTGGCTCGCATCGACCACCAGCAGCGCGCCCTCGCAGGCGGCCAGACAGCGGGAGACTTCATAGGCGAAGTCCACATGGCCCGGCGTGTCCATCAGGTTGAGGATGTAGGTCTCGCCGTCCTGCGCCTTGTATTCCAGGCGCACGGTCTGGGCCTTGATGGTGATGCCGCGCTCGCGCTCGATATCCATCGAATCGAGCACCTGGTCTTTCATCTCGCGGGTCGACAGTCCGCCCGTCACCTGGATCAGGCGGTCGGCAAGCGTCGACTTTCCATGGTCGATATGGGCGACGATGGAAAAATTGCGGATTTTGGCGAGATCGGTCATGGGATTCTTTGATGGCCTACCGCTTCGCTGCTTGAGGCCGGGCGGGGTTCTTAGCCGTGGGAGTCAGCCCCGTCCAGCCACGGGTCCCCGCAACTGCCGCAATGCGCCAAAGAGCGGCAGAAACGCCGCGATTTCCGCAACAACCGACACGATCACCAGCGCCGGAATGGAAAGATCGTACAGCGCACCCTGAATGGCGCTGCCCGCGAACCAGGCAATCCCAAAGATGGCGGTGAAAATGCCATAGGCCCGCGGTCGGTCCCGTTCCGCCACCATTTGCGCCACGGCAGCCGACATCACCGTTTCATGGACGCCAAGCGACAGGCCCCAGATGAGCGCGCCGGCCAGCCCCATCCAGAAGCCGCCGAGGAAACCGAGCGGCACCACCGCGATACCCAAAAGGATTCCCGGCACGAGGATCGAAAGCCCCCGCGCATCGAACCAGCGGCCGAACAGCAACGAGCCGAGGCCCGCCGCGCCCATCGCTGCCGCGTAGAACAGCGGCACATAGCTTTGGCCCACGATGTGGGCTTTCTCGAAATGGAAAGCGATCAGCGGGAAATCCGCGAAGCCGAAACCCACCAGCGCGGTCGCGGCGGCATAGAGCCAGAAGGCGCGGGGCAAGGTGCGGTTGGCGGTTTCGTCAATCGTGGGCGCGATGTGCCCTGCAAAACCAAAGCGCAGGCGCACGGTGAACAGGCTCAGCAATGTGAGCGCTGCCGGAACACCGAGCCAGGCGAAGGCGGCGTGATAATCGTGATGCAGCCAGAGAACGAGTGCTGCGATCAACGGGCCCGCAATGGCACCGGTTTGATCGAGTGCCTCGTGCAGGCCGAAGGCCCAGCCGTGGCCGATCTCGTCGCCCGCGCGCGCCAGCATCACATCGCGCGGCGGATTGCGCATCGCTTTGCCCGCGCGTTCGATGACGATCAGAAGCGCCGCCATCCACCACGAACCGGCGAGCGCTAGCAGCGGCACAGCCGCCATCTGGATGGTGTAGCCGAATAACGTGATCGGCCAATACGCGCGCGTCTTCTGTGCAAGCGCGCCGGAGAACAATCGCAGCAGATAACCTGCAAGCTCGCCCGCGCCCGCGATGATGCCGACGGCGGCACCGCTCGCACCCAATGTCGCCAGAAACGGTCCGGAGATTCCGCGCATACCTTCATAGGCGGCATCGGCGAAGAGGCTCACGATGCCGAAGGCGACGACGAAGGCAAGGCCGGATTTTCTGTCGAACGAAGCAGGCGCCATCGCGCCAGTCTATCGGACTATATGCAGCGAAGCTCGCGGCTGCCGGGTTCATCCTTCGGCGTCATGTCGTCCTTCGCCCAGGCGGCCGACCAAGCTTCGAAGGATTCCCGGTCGCCTGCCCGGCGGTGAAAATAGAGCCGTTGGGCAAGCGCGCGCATCGGCGGGGTGACAAGCAAGGCTTCGATCACCGTGTTCGGCGGCGCCAGATCGAGCGCGCGCCGCAGTGCGAGCTTGGTGCGATAGCGGGGAATTTCCATGTTCAGCGCCTGCACGGGGTGAGCACCTCGGTCTTCCAGATAATCGCTGACAAGTTGGGCTGCGCGCCGGCCATAGCGCAATGCGGTGTGAATTCCGCCGCCGGTCACCGGTGAGACCATGCCGGCAGCATCCCCGATAAGCAGGACGCGTTTGCGCCCGATGACGTTGACCGGCCCGCCGCAAGGGATTAGCCCGCTGCGACGTTCGACGATCCGGATGTCGGAAATCCCGAAGATATCTTTGGCGCGTTCGACAAGCCGTCTGAGATTTGGTTTGCGGCCATGGCTCGCGGCGGTGCCGATCTGCGTCACGCCATGACCGGGCACGATCCAGCCGATATAGCCGGGCGCGATGCGGTTGTCGGCGAAACAGTGCAGATAGCGCCGGTCGATACCGCGCAATTCCTCGCATTCGATTTCGAGGCCTGTCAGAAAGCGACGATTGAGACCAAGGCCAAAGATCTTTGCCACGCGCGAACGCGCACCGTCCGCGCCGATGAGATAGCGGGTGGAAATGCCGTGATCGGGAAGCCGGATCGCATCTTTGTCTTCGACCGCGCTTGCGAACTTCGCACCGAACATCAGCCGCGCGCCCGCACGTTCCGCTTCGGCGGCCAGCCAGTGCAACACGCCAGCCGTGTCGGTTGCCTGAAAGAAATAACCCGGTGCGGACAGCTCCAACGCCTTTCCGCTCGGTGCGTAAAGGCGGACGCCGCGCACTTTGCGCATCAGGTTCGCCGGCAGATCGAAATCGTCGCTCGCTTCTTTCACGACGATGCCGGTGGTGCGAAGCTTCGCGCCCGGGTCCGTTTTCGCGTCGAGTACCGCAACCTTCAGGCCGCGCAAGGCGGCCGTGCGCGCGCATGCCAGACCGGCAAAACTCGCACCGACGATGACAAGATCGAATTTCATGGGCCTTCCCTCAAGGGAAAGGTGGCCCCGCTCTGTGACCGAAATGGGACGCGATTACGACCGTAAGCTGGCGCCCGTCGCTTTTGTCACCGCAGCCACGATCTTTTGCGCGATGGCTTCGATCTCGGCATCGGTGAGCGTCTTGTCCTTGGGCTGCAGCCGCAAGGTGATGGCGAGCGATTTCTTGCCGTCGGGCACGCCCTTGCCTTCATAGACGTCGAAGACGTGCGCGGATTCGATCAGGTTGCGGTCCACGCCCTTGGCGGCTTTCAACACATCGTCGGCGGCTGTGCCCGCATCCACCACGAAAGCGAAATCGCGGTCGACGGGTTGATATGGTGATGGCGTGAATTGCGAACGCGCCTTGCCTTTGGCTTTCGGTTCGGGGATCGCATCGAGATTGACTTCGAACGCGACCACCGGACCTTTGAGATCGAAGGCGGCCAGGATCTTCGGGTGGATTTCGCCGAAGGTCGCAAGTGCTTTGGGGCCAAGCGCCAGCGTTCCCGAACGGCCGGGATGATACCAGCCTGGCGCGCCCGGCTTCACCGGCGCGGTCATGGCGGAGCCCATCGCGGATTCCAGAACCGCCAGCATGTCGGCCTTGGCATCGAACGCGTCCGCCGCGTGGGGCGATTTCATCCAGTCGCGCGCGCCTGCCCCAACGCGAATGCCCACGGCCATGGTGGTCTGCGCGCCGGCGGCACCGCTTTCGAATTGCGCGCCGATCTCGAACAGCATCTGGTCGGAGAAACCGCGCGCCTGATTGCGGGCGGCTGCTGCCAGCAGAGACGGCAGAACGCTGGGGCGCAGCGCATCCATGTCGGACGCGATGGGGTTTTCGATCTGGCGTTCGTTGTCGCCGCCGCCGAACAGTTTGGCCTGGGCGCGCGGGATGAAGGAATAAGAGATCGTTTCGTTGAACCCACGCGTGGCGAGCGTGCGCCGCACGATGCGCAGGCGGCGCTGCGCGGAGGTGAGCGTGGGATGGGCCACAGCAGAGGGCCGCGTCATGGCTGCGGACGGCACTTTGTTGAGGCCGTAGATACGCACCACTTCTTCGACGAGATCGGCGGGGCCCGACACATCGCTGCGCCAGGACGGCGTTGTGACTTTCAGCGTTTCACCGTCTTCGATCTCGAAACCGAGATTGGAGAGGATGTCGGTGACATCGCTTTTCGGCACGTCGAGGCCGCCGAGCCGTTTCACGGTGGCGGGATCGAAGGCGATGGTCTTGCGCAGATCGGGTGGGGCGCCCGCGACCACGATTTCGGAAAGTTCGCCGCCGCACCATTCGAGGATGAGTTTGGTGGCAAGTTCGAGACCCGGCAGAACGAAATCGGGATCGACGCCGCGTTCGAAGCGATAGCGCGCATCCGACACGATGCCGAGCTTGCGGCCCGTGGCGGCGGTGCGGGCCGGATCGAACCAGGCCGATTCCACGAAGACGTTGGTGGTGGTCTCGGTGCAGCCGGTGTCCTCGCCGCCCATCACGCCAGCGATACCGCGCGCGATGTGATCGTCGGCGATCACCGTCATGGTGGAATCGAGCGTGTAGCTCTTGCCGTCGAGCGCGAGCAGCGTTTCGCCGTCCTTGGCCAGACGCGCCTGCAGATTACCTTGCAGCTTGTCGGCATCGAAGACGTGCAGCGGGCGGCCGCGGTCGTGCGCGATCAGGTTGGTGACGTCGACCAGGGCCGAGATCGGGCGAAGGCCAACCGCTTTCAACTTGTCCTGCACCCATTTGGGCGAGGGGCCGTTCTTCACGTTGCGGATATAGCGGCCCGCGAAAACCGGGCAGGCGTCTTTCGCGTCGTCCGGGAAATCGAGTGCGATGGATTTGGGGCTTTTGAATTTGTCTTCTACGATCTCGACGCGGCCATCCTTCAACGTGCCAAGGCCGGAGGCGGCCAGATCGCGCGCGGTGCCGAACGCGCTGGTCGCGTCGCCGCGATTGGGCGTGATGGCGATGTCGATCACCGGATCGGTGAGGCCCAAGGCTGCGGCAGCAGGTCCGCCCACTTTCGCGTTCTCGGGAAGCTCGATGATGCCGTTGTGTTCGTCGGAAAGCAGCAGCTCGCGTTCCGAACACAGCATGCCGCGCGATTCCACGCCGCGGATGGTGCCGACTTTCAGCACTTCGTTGCTGGCGGGGATCAGGGTACCCGGACGTGCGAATACGCCTTTCATGCCGGTGTGCGCGTTGGGCGCGCCGCAAACGACCTGAATGGGTGCGCCTTCGCCGACATCGACCATGCAGAGTTTCAACTTGTCGGCATTGGGATGCTTCTCGGCGGAGACCACATAGCCGACGATGAAATCCTTCAGCCGTGCGCCCGCATCTTCCACCGATTCCACTTCAAGGCCGATGGAGGTGAGCTTGTCGGCCACCGCTGCCGCATCGGCATCGGTGTCGAGATGATCCTTGATCCAGGAGAGCGTGAATTTCATCGCGACAGCCCTCCGTCGAGCGTGGGGATGTCGAGCGCGGCAAATCCATAATGGCGCAGCCAGCGCAGATCGGATTCGAACATCGGGCGAAGATCGGGGATGCCGTATTTCAGCATCGCCAGCCGGTCGAGGCCGCCGCCGAAGGCGTAGCCCTGATAGACATTCGGATCGAGGCCGCACATTTCGAGCACGCGCGGGTGCACCATGCCGGAGCCCGCGAATTCCAGCCAGTCATTGCCGGTGCCGAATTTGATCTGTCCGCCTGAACGGTCGCAGCGGATGTCCCACTCCACGCTCGGTTCGGTGAAGGGAAAGAAGCTCGGCCGCGCGCGCATTTCGACATTGCCGATTTCGAAGAAGGCCTTGGCGAATTCTTCCATCACCCATTTCAGGTGACCCAAATGGGTTTCCTGATCGATCACCAGGCCTTCGAACTGGTGGAACATCGGGGTGTGCGTGGCGTCGGAGTCGACGCGATAGGTACGGCCCGGCGCGATGATGCGAATCGGCGGTTTCTGCTTGAGCATGGTGCGCACCTGCACGGGCGAAGTGTGCGTGCGTAGGACATTGCGCGTGCCGTCCGCTTGTTGCGCGACATAGAAGGTGTCGTGCATCTCGCGCGCGGGGTGGCCGGGCGGCATGTTGAGTTTGGTGAAATTGTAATCGTCGCTCTCGACATCCGGACCTTCGGCGATGGCGAACCCGAGATCGGCGAAGATCGCGGTCACTTCATCGAGCACCTGGCTCACCGGATGAATGCTGCCGCGCTGTTCGGGGCGCGTGGGTAGGGTGATGTCGATGCGTTCGGCGGCAAGGCGCGTGTTCAACGCTTCGTCGCCGAGTGCGGATTTGCGCGCGGTGAGGGCTTCGCTCACCCGGTCGCGCAAACCGTTGATCAGCGGGCCTTGAACTTTGCGTTCGTCGGGCGAAAGGCCGCCCAGCGTTTTCAGCAGTTCGCTGACGCTGCCCTTCTTGCCGAGCGCGGCCACCCGCACTTGCTCAAGCGAAGCTTCGTCGCGCGCCGCTTCGATGGCGGTCGCGATCTGGCGCTCAAGGCCTGGAATATCGGTCATCTAAATCCCCAGTCGGAACGGCATGGATCACAGACCTTGGGCGAACTGCCAAGGCCGCTGCTCCGATGGAGAGGATGTACCGTTAGGCGGAAGCCTGATCCACCAGAGCCTTGAAGGCGGCGGGCTCATGGATGGCGAGGTCCGACAAAACCTTGCGGTCGATGTCGATCCCGGCCTTCAGAAGCCCGCTGATAAATCGGCTGTAGGTGACGCCGTGCTCGCGGCAGGCAGCATTGATCCGCTGGATCCAAAGGGCGCGGAAATTCCGCTTCTTCAGCTTGCGACCGATATAATTGTGCTGCAGCGAACGGTCGACCGCGGCATTGGCCGAGGTGATCGTGTTCTTGCGGCGGCCATAAAAGCCCTTGGCCTGCTTGAAGATCTTCTTGCGGCGGGCGTGTGACGGTACGGCGCGGGGTGATCTGGACATCTATGTTCTCCTCAACCGTAAGGCATCCAGCGCTTCACGCGCTGGGTTTCGGAGGCGCTCATCGTCGTGGTTCCGCGAAGTTCGCGGATCTGCTCGTTTGAACGCTTGATCATGCCGTGACGTTTGCCCGCCTGGCCGTGTTTGATCTTGCCGTTGGCGGTGAATTTGAAGCGCTTTTTGGCGCTCGACTTGGTCTTCATCTTGGGCATTTTGCGGTCTCCTTATTGGTTCTGTCGCGGCTGACGAGGCCAAGAACCTGTTCGCATTGGGAGCAGCCACGGCATGCCCAGCCGGGCCGCTCTACGAGAGGGCGGGTCTTATACGGGAAGACAAATCCTTTGCAAGCCGGGCGGCGATTCAGTCGCCACTGCCCCCTCGGCCCCCGGGTTCGGCGGACTTCTTGATGACGCCAAAATCACTGGACTTGGACCCGTCTTCCGCGGTCTCGAAGCCTTCGGCGGCAAGGCCGCGTTTGAGCAATTCGCGCACGGCAGAGGCTCTGCTCGGCATGTGACGGTTGAAGCGCCAAGTGTCGACCGCCTTAAGTTCCTTTGGTGTCAGCATAATCTGGAGGCGTTCGCCCCGGGTCAAATTCGACATGAGAAACTCCCCACAGCCCTGATCGGAACTTCTAACGCCTCAAAGATCATCAAGTTCCAAAAAAAAGTAACTTACTCATTATAGGTAAGAAGCTCTTCAAGCGCAACAGGTCAACTAGCCCGTTAATCCCTAAGGAACTAACTTAACATATTGAATATATTGGATAATTTTCTTTATTTGGCCAATCGGACGTAGTAAGCTTGCTGCGCAAAGCCAAAGAGGCTGTCCCCATGGCCATCGCCGAAACCTTCCACCAAAGCCTGCCGCCGGGTTCCAAGTCTCTGGCCGCGAACACGAATTTCACGGATGCGCTGAGGGAGAGCGATCACCGCATCGCCAACCACCTGACGCTTCTGGCCAGCATGGTCCAGATACAGATGCAGCGTCTGGCCAAAGGCCCCGACATGCTGGCGCGCGACGATGCTCATGCGGTTCTGCGGGAGACAGCCAGCAAGATCTTCAGCATCGGGCAGCTTCACCGCCGCCTGTCGCAACTTCCCCATAGCGATGACATCGATGTGGGAGATTACCTGCTCGAAAGCACACAAGAGCTCGTCTCGTCGCTGGGGCTGGGACATGCGGTTCGTGTCGCGCAAATATTGGGAACGCGTTGTCCGCTGAGCCCGGAAGAAGCCCAGGTGTTGGGGCTGATCGTCAGCGAAGTGATGATGAACGCGGTCAAGCACGCCCATCCGACCGGCGTTCCCGTGCAGATCACGCTTGCCTGCAATCGCGACGCATCGGGCAATCTCTCAATCGAGATCGGCGATGATGGTGTCGGCCTGCCGGAAGGGTTCGATGCAACAAAGGCCGAAGGCGTGGGATTCAAATTGATCCGGGCGCTTGCGGAAAAGATGGGTGCGGCACTTTCCATCGAGTCCGATAGTCTGGGTCTCACATTCCAACTGACCCTCCCCTTCTCGCGCTGACCCCGCTAGAAAGCGCGGATGTCATCGTTCTCCGCGCCGAAAATCATCCCCACCCTTTCCATGATCGCCTTCTGGGCGCTGGCGGCTTTTGTTGCCTGGGGCGAACTCAGTCCCGGCGGTATCGGGTTGAACATCTGGGACAAGCTGCAACATTTCGGCGCCTATGCCGCGCTGGCGGCGCTCATCACCGTGGCCCTGGAGGCCCGGCGGTGGTGGTTGTGGGGCCTTTTGGCCCTGATCATTTATGGCGGTTGTCTGGAAATCCTGCAGGGCATGGTGGGGCGGGATATGAGCATTTATGACGAGATCGCCAACACGCTGGGCGTGATCGTGGGCGGTTCCGCCGGTTGGGCGTTCTGGGTTTTGCTGCGCGCCTGGGTTGTTGAAGTGCCTGCGGGGGACTAACTTTCACCTGGGTCTTTCGGCGGGTACGGGCATGTTCGAGGAATTCAAGAAATTCGCGATGCGCGGCAACGTCATCGACCTGGCGGTCGGTGTGATCATCGGCGCGTCGTTCACCGGCATCGTCAATTCGGTGGTGAAGGACATCATCAATCCGCCGCTCGGTCTGATGCTGGGCGGCATCGATTTCTCGAACTTCTTCGTCACGCTGAAGGGCCCGGTGATGCCCACGCTGGCCGAAGCGGCCAAGGCGGGCGCGGTGACGCTGAACTACGGCAATTTCATCAACGCGCTGATCAATTTCCTGATCGTGGCGCTGGTGCTGTTCTTGCTGATCCGTCAGATCAACAAGCTGACCGCGCCGAAAGAAGAACCCGCAGCACCCGCGGCAGTGCCGGAAGATGTCGCGCTCCTGCGCGAAATCCGCGACATCATGAAAAGCCGGGGCTGAAGGGCTCACCGCTTCAACATGACCGAGGTTTTACCGATAGTCGTTGCGCGCGCAGGCGATGGGCCCGTGCTGCAGGAAAACCGGCTGTCGCCGCAATCGCGCCGCCATATCGAAATGCGCGTGGCGGTGATGAAGAGCCATCCGGAAGCAGCCGGTCTTGCCGGGCCGGAATGGCGCGGGCTGATCGGCGCGCTGCTCATTCTGGCGTTCTATTGGACCAGCGCGTGGCTGGTCGGACGCACCAATATCTTCGTGGTGTTTTTCGCGGCGTTCTTTTTCGGCCAGCTCATGCTGCATTCGGCGGGTGCGCTGCTGCACGAAACCGCGCATCGTCTTGTCTTCCGCGGGCGGCGCGCCAAGCTTGGCTTCGATCTGCTTCTCGAAATGATCATGACGTCGTTCGGCGGCCAGCTCACCTACCAGCACGAACATGTGTCGAGCCATCATCCGCATCTGGGCAATTACGAACGCGATTACGAGCACGAAGATCTGTGCCGCTTTCTGGCGCGCCGCACCTATCGCGCCAAACATCCGAAATGGCAGCCCTGGCTGACGGCGGCGGAGCTTGTGATTCAGGCGTTGCCGCTCGGCTATATGATCGCCAACCGCATCTTCGTTCCGTTTTATCGCAAGCAGGCAGGACAGGCGACGAAAGATCGCCAGCGCAATATCGGCGCCACCAAACCGCCCGAAGGCGAGATGCGCCTGTTCATTGCCGTGTCGGTTCTGACCAACATCTTCCTGTTCGTGGCGTTCGGATGGATGAGCTGGCTCTATCACATCTGGAGCCTGTCGCTGTTCCTCGGCAAGGCCGGTGTCACCAATCTCGGCCAGTCGTTGGCCGAACATCCCGGCGACGATGCGCTCGTGCCGACGCGCTCCACCTATTCCGCGCTCAATCTCATCCTGTTCAACACCGGCTATCACAACGAACACCACACCTTTCCCAACGTGGCGTGGACGCGGCTGCCCAAGCTCAAGAAGCTCGCGCCCGAGGTGTTCGGGCCGGGCACCGAGAAATCCTATGTCGGTTTCTGGTGGGCGCATGTGCGCGAAGATTTCAGCCCCTCGCGCCGTACGCCGCTGCATGAGCAGGATCAAACGGTGCGCTGCGCGCTCGAAAGCGCCTGACCTTTCGCAACTGCGAGGAAAAAGAATCGCGTGGCGCCTGTGGCGCGAAGCGCATTTGCCTCGCTAACATACCGCCAACGCTATCGGGAGAAATGCCATGCGCTTCGGGGTGTTCTACGAATTGCAATTGCCGGGGCCCTGGGGGCCGACATCGGAACGCGATCTGTTTCATCAGGCGCTGGATCAGGTGTCGCTCGCCGACAGGTTGGGCATCGATTATGCCTGGGCGGTCGAACATCACTTCCTCGAAGAATATTCGCATTGCTCCGCGCCGGAGGTTTTTCTGGCGGCAGCGGCGGCGCGCACCAAAACCATCCGCGTTGGCCACGGCATCCGTCAGGTGATCGCGCGCTACAATCATCCCGCACGCACGGCCGAATGTCTTTCGACATTGGATGTGGTGTCCGATGGCCGTCTCGATTTCGGAATCGGCGAAGGGGCGACGCGGCTCGAACTGCACGGCTTCAACATTCCGGCGAAGGAAAAACGCGCCTGGTCGCTGGAAGCCGCCGGCGCGATTGCCGACATGATGGTGATGTCGCCCTATCCCGGTTTCGAAGGCGTTTCCTTTTCGATGCCGGCGCGCAATGTGATCCCCAAGCCGGTGCAGAAACCGCATCCGCCGATGTGGATGGCGTGCACCAATCGCGACACCATCAAGGTGGCGGCGGCAAACGGGTTGGGCGCGCTCGCTTTTTCCTTCGTCAATTCGGAAGAGGCAGCGACCTGGTCGAAGATCTATTACGACACGATCAAGAGCGAGGCCTGCGTGCCGCTTGGTCATAGCGTGAACGCGAACATCGCGATGGTGTCGGCGTTTTCGATTCATGACGACGCGGCCGAAGCGGTGCGCCGCGGGCAGGAAGGTTTCGAGTTCTTCGGTTATGCGGTGCATGCGCTGGTCGCGCGCGATGCAACGCCGGGCTATCCCAAGCTGTGGCGCGACTTCAAGGCGATACAGGGCGATCGCCAGCAGGCGTTGATCGAAGCGGCCAAACGGCCCGGCGCGATGGGCGATGATCGCGCGCCCGGCATCGGCACGCCGGAAGATCTTGCCCGCCACATCCGCGCGTTCGAAGCGGTGGGCGTCGACCAGATCATCTTCCTGCAGCAGGCGGGCAAGAACCGTCACCAGACGATCTGCGAAGCGCTCGAACTCTTCGCCGCGCGCGTGCTGCCGGAATTCAAGGCGAAGGTGAAAGATCGCGAAGCAAAGAAAGCAGCCGAGCTTGCGCCCTATATCGAAGCGGCGATGAAGCGGAAGAACCTTCGCCCCGCGCTTGGCGAACACGAAGTTCCCGTGGTGGTGGCCTCGTCAGCTTCGGGCGCCCTGGTCAACCGCGCTGCCGGATAGAGGTTTGGCGGGTTCCACGGAACCGCTTTTTCATTGACCCGTTAAGAGCCCGTGTGGGGGCAAAACGGGAGAAGAGTATGAAGACCATTCTGAAACTTGCTGCGGCGACCGCATTGGGCGCCGGCATTTTGGCCGCGGGCGCCACCAGCGCTTCGGCCTCCGTTGTCTGCAACCGCGATGGCGATTGCTGGCACGTGCGCGACCGTTACGACTATCGCCCGGAATTCGGCATCACCGTCCATCCGGACAATTGGCGGTGGGCAACCCATGATCGCTATCGCTGGCGCGAACATACCGGCCGCGGTTACTGGCGCAGCGGCGTCTGGGTTTCGTTCTAACGAACTCGCATAAGGCGGAGGCAGCAATGCTTCCGCCTTTTTCATTATAATTGCGATGATGCCAGTCTCCCTACGCTCCTCGCGGAGCTTCGGGAAACACCCTTCGCCGTTGATGTATTGGTGGCTCGCCGCCCGAAGCCGCGTAGCGGCGAAGGGTGGCGCACCCGACAGGATTCGAACCTGTGACCTCCGCCTTCGGAGGGCGGCACTCTATCCAGCTGAGCTACGGGTGCGGATTGGCCCTGCTATAGCCCGGAAGGCCTGCCCCCGCAAACCTTCAGGCCAATGAGCCGAGCGCTGGATCGACGGTCTCGGCCGCGTGCTCCCACACCGCGTTCTTCCAGCTTTCGGTGTCGGGATAGAAGGCCGAGCGGATTTCGTCCTTGATGGTTTCCCAGCGCGGGCGTTCTGGCTTTTTCTGCAGGTGCAGCCAGTTGTCCTTGCGCAGCGCGTTGAACACGTCGCGCATCGGCGCGGTGCCGACTTCCAGCGCGGCGAACGTCAGTTCCGCCTTGCCCATGAACTTCGCCATCGCCTTGTCGATGGTGCCGGTGAGCGGGGCGGAAACGGATTCGCCGGCTTCGCTCGATTTGATGCGCTCGCCCCAGATGGTTTTCTGGCGGCGATAGGCGGGCGAGCCCGGCAGGTCTTCGGTGATCATCTCGGCCGCGCCGCAATCGCCAAGGCCGGTGTGATAATCGATGACCACCAGCTTGGTGATGCCGCGCAAATGCTCGACGATCACGTCCTTCAGCATCGCCGCCGACCAGCTTTCGCGCGATCCGCCGAAATAGACGCCGTCCTGATGAGTGTATTGGCCCGCGCTGATCGCGGTCTGCAACGCGAAGGGGCCGTGCGTGCCGGCATATTCGCCGAGCCTGCGGTTGGCCTCTTTCATCGCTTCCTCGGAAATCTCCTTGGGCGCGATCCAGGGGGCAAGTTCGTCATAGGCCGGATTGGCGGGCGGGCGTTTGTGGTCGACGAAGTTGCGGTTGATGTCCGCATTGTCTTCGTTGACGCGGCGGTCCCAGGCAAAGCCGAACGGGTTCAGCGCATGCAGCACGACCAGTTTCACGCCCTTGGGAATGCGTTTGGCCAGCCCCTCGCGCAGCAAACCCGTCTGCACGCCCGAGCCGAAATAGCCTTCCACCCCATGCGTGCCCGAGATCAGCATCAGCGCGCGCTTGGCGGCGCGATCGCCCGCGCAGGCCACATCCATGAACAGCGGCCGGCCGCGCGGACCCTTCGCCGTGGGATGAACACGGGTGGTGATGTCCATGCCCAGCTTATCGGCAGCCTTGATGAAGGCGGCCCTGCCCTCGCGGTAATTGGCCGGAAAATAGTTTGTGATGCTCATCGGCGTGTCTTCAATTCTCCCCTGACACCTTATACTCCATCGACCCCGAGCCCGGCGAGACATGAACCCCTTCGGACCGCTGCAAGCGTTGCGCGAACGCCCCATTCCCGATCAGACGGGTTTGCGCCGGGTCAGGCCGGGGTTTCGCGCCCATCCCCTTGACCGGACATCGGAGTTCTTTGGCGAACCGCTTGTCGATGTGCGCGGGCATGGGATCGCGGGAGAAAATTTTTACCATGCCGAACGAAACCCGCCCTATTGGCGGCGCATCGACGGATCGATCCCGGAGCTTTTCCTGCGCAAGGGCGTGCTCGAACGGCTCAGGCGCGTGAACGTCAGGCTCTCGGCGAACGGGTTGGAACTCTTCCTGTTCGATGCCTGGCGGCCGAAAGCGGTGCAGACCTATTTCCACGATGTGTGGATGCCGGGGGAATTGAAGGCGCGCAGGCCGGAGCTATCGGGCGATGCGTTGATCCGCGAAGTCGAGAACTATTGGGCCGCGCCGACGGTGAACGAAGATTCCCCTGCCCCGCATGCAACCGGTGCTGCCACCGATCTAACGCTGCATTGGATCGGCGGCGAGCTATTGTGGATGGGCTCGCTGTTCGACGATGTGACGAAGATCGCGCACCGCGATCATTTCGAACGCGATCTCGAGATGTGTTTTTCGGATGAAGAAGCGCGCGCCAATCGCCGTCTACTGCATTGGGTGATGGTGGAAGAAGGCTTCATCGGCCATCCCGATGAGTGGTGGCATTTTTCTTATGGCGATCAGCTTTGGGCCAGGCTTGGCGGCCACGCGGCGGCGATTTATGGGCTCAGCTCGCCTGCTTGAGGGGGTTGCGCAGATCGCGCGCGGCATAAAGATCGTAAAGCTTCTTGCTGGCGCCTGAGAGCGCGCTTGCCTGCGCGATCAACTGGCGTGCTTCCGGATAATCGTGTGCATCCTGCGCCGCGAAGATGCGTTCGTGATAGGTCGCAAGCGCGCGGAAAGTTGGGCTGGCGCGCACGCCCTGATCGCCGAGAAGCGCGTGGATCGCCGATGTTTCATCGGTGCCGCGTGCGGGGCGATCGATCTTGAGCAGCGCAAAAGCGCTGGCAGCCGCCGCCGTTTCCGCATCGGCAAGTGTTGCAAAACCATACTCGGCACACGCCGCGCGCAATTCTTCCGCCCGCGGCACACATGCGCCCGCAACCGAATACGCGCCGCCGAACAATCCGGCGGCAGCCGGTCCACTGGCCAATCCGATGGCGAGTTTCAGCGGCGGGGCAACGATGAACGGACGGCGCAAGGGCATCGCGTTCTGTTCGCGCAACACGCGCATCATCTTCGTGGCGGCAGCGGCCGCGCGTTCGGCATGTTTCGGTTCAGCGAGTGGCGCATTCCAGAAAGCGGCAAAACCGGCCGATCCGAAATGCTCCACCGTGCCGCCATGTTCGAGCACGGCGTCGTAAAGCGCACCCAGGCGTTTCTCGAACAGGCGGATCAATTGGGCGGGCTGTTCGCGGAACGCCTGTTCGATCTCGGAAGCATTGGCGATACGGCAGGAGAGGTAAGTGAGATTGCGCGTTTCGCCATTGAGCTTCAGCAGCGAAGGCTTGGCGATCAGCTTGCGGCGCGTCTCTTTGGGAAGGGCGAGGAAGAGGCGCGAGAGCCGCCCGATGCGGCGGATATAGACGGCAAGCCCCACGGCGGTGCCCGCGGCAATCGCGATCAGCACGTAGAGGGCGAAATCCGTCACGCGTGGCCCTGAACCTTGAATTGATTCGCTAGGGTATCACGCTGGGCCCGCGCATTCCTCGCACAGCCCGCTCAGTTCGACATATTCCCGTTCGGTGCGGAACCGGCCCGCCGCATCGTCGAGCGCATCTTCCAGATTGCGGTCGGCCATCTCGCCCACCTGGCCGCAGCCACGGCAGATCAGCAGATGCGCCCTGTGCGGTTTGCCCGGTGAGAAGCAGGCGACGAACGCGTTGCGCGAAACCACACGATGGATGAAGCCCTGTTCGATCAGAAAATCGAGCGCGCGATAGACGGTGGGCGGCGAGGGCCGCGCCGGAGAATCCTCTCGCGCCAGCGCTGCCAGCACATCGTAAGCGCCCAGCGGTTTATGGCTGGAGAGCAACATCTCCAGCACATAGTGCCGGAGCGGGGTGAGGCGGACGCCCCTCGTATGTGCAGCATCTTCGGCCTGTGCGAGCGCCTTTGCTGCGCAGCCATCATGGTCGTGGCCGGATGGAAGAAAGGGTTTTTGCAGCATTTGCCGCGAATCTCTTATACGAGAAAATGTTATAACATTACATTTCGCGCTGGGAATAACGCTTCGATGACGGCACCGTCATTTTCCTTGCGAGGGCTTGGAACGCGGCGCATACTTCCCATCTGACGAGAAGTCACTGGAGGCGCGCTCATGGAAAACATCACCAAGGATCCCGCTTACAACGCCGTCGATCCCGACGATTTCCCCTCGATGCTGGAGGTTGACCGCTACGGCCAACGCTCCACCGCTTTCGACAAGATCATCTCGGCGACCCACGATCATTTCTGGGATCCGCTCGACACGAAATACATCGACTTCTCCGAAAAGTTCGACATGGAAAACCAGTATATGGTCGACCCCGAACTGAACGCGGACCTGCGCACCGCGATCGGCGAAAAGCTCGACGAGAAGCAGAAGATCAAGCTGGTCAATCTCGACACGCTGTGGAGCTTCTCCTCCATCCTGCACGGCGAACAGGGCGCGTTGTCGCTTTCGGCTTCGCTCTGCCACATCCTTCGCGATCCGGGTGCGCAGGAATACGCCGCCAACCAGACGCGCGAAGAAGCCCGTCACGTCACCGGCTTCTCGAAGTTCATCCACGCGCGCTGGGGCAAGCCCGTTCAGGTCGGCCCTGCGCTGGGCAACATTCTCAACGAACTCGTCTCGTCCAAGCTCGTCTGGAAGAAGCTCGTCGGCATGCAGATGCTGATCGAAGGTCTGGCGATGGGCGCGTTTGCGACCTTCTATCAGTTCGGCCGCGATCCGCTGATGACCAAGCTCTGCCAGCTTGTGATGACGGATGAAGCCTTCCACCACAAATTCGGAAAGATCTGGGCCGACCGCACGATTCCCAATCTCTCCAAAGCCGAACACGAGATGATCGAGGATTGGGCCTGGGAAGTGTTCATGGTCCTGCTGTTCAATCTCGGCTCGCCGAACCAGAAGGAATGGATCTATCGCGAAGTGGGTCTCGACCCCGCCTGGTGCCAGAGCGCGTTCATGGAAGCGATGACCGATGCGAACATCCGCGAGGAGATGAAGCAGACCTCCAACATCTTCCGCGTGCTCATCAAGACGCTTTTGAAGGCCGGCATCATCACCGACCGCACGCGTAACAACTACGCGGCCTATATCGACATGGCCGAGTTGCACAACGAAGGCGACAAGATGATCGGCGACGAGATCGCCGAAGAAGGCATCAAATATCTGATCCAGCTGAACGGCGGCAAAATGATCCTGCCGACCACGCTGGCGGCCGAATAAGCCGGTTCATCCGACGAACGACAAAGGGCGCCTTCAGGGCGCCCTTTTGCGTTTGAGCGCCGCCAGTCCGAGAAGACCGATGCCCAGCGCAAGCGCGATCCACGCGAACACATCGCCTATGCGGTCATAGAGCGTGTGTCCTGCACCGTCGCTCACGGGCAGGTCGCCCACAAGTGTCATGGTCGCGTCGCCCATGCTCGCCCTGCGGTTCACGAGACGACCAAAGGGATCGGTCAAGGTCAGCAGCCCCCGCCGTGCTGAACGCGCGACAGACACGTCGTTTTCGATCCCGCGCATGATCGCCACGCGGGCGTGGCCGTAAGCGTCTTCTTCGAAATCCCAGGCGGGCACGGCGAGCACGCGCGGATGCAGCGCGGAATCGGCCCGCAGCATCTTTTCGAAATCCATGTCCTTGCAGATTTCGATGCCGATGCCATCCGGCAAAACCAAGGGGGCGGTTCCGGGCGTGAAGTTTGTCTCAAGTCCGGGCACCAATTTGCGTTTCACATATGTTGCAGGCGCGCTGCCATCGGGGCGGAACACCAGCGCCACGTTGCGCGTGGCCGTGGGCGTCACGTCGGCAAATCCGGCAACGACTGTTGCGTTGGCCACCTTGGCGGCATCCGACATCTTCTTCAGCGCCAGCGCACGCCATTGCGGTTTCAGCACCGTGAAGCGTTCCGGCAGAACGATTAGTTCGGGCTTTCGCTCCGCGATCGCTCCGATCAGCGAGCCATAGGCATCAACGGCGGCAATGGCATCTTTCTCGTTGTCGGCAAAGGCGGCATCGCTCATCTCCTCGGAAGTGATGAGCGCCACGCGGATGGTCTTCGTGCTGTCGTGGATATGCCGGTAGCCGTAGACCGCATTGCCCGCGAACACGATCAGCGCCAGCAGCAACGGAGTTGCGGCGCGCGTGCGATAGAACAGCGCCAGCCCCGCAGGCACGAAGCAGAGGATGAACGTCACGCTCCAGATGCCGAACAGCGAAGCCGTCTGCGCCATCACCGGCACACCCACCAGCGCATAAGCGATGGAAGCCACCGACCCGTTGGGGCCGAACGCGGCGAGATATTCGAAGCCCGTCCACAACGCCGCGAACGCGATCATCGCGGCGATGCCGGAGACGCGGCGCTGAACCAAACGCGCGGCCAACACGCAGGCGGCAAACGCGATGCCTGAAACGATGATCCCTATGGCGAACGGCACCATCGGCAGCACGTCGTAATAGGCGGGCAGAAGATTGGTGTTGCCGATCACGAAGGCGGCAAAGGCGGCGATGGCCACCGTGCGGGGCCGCGTTTCGCCGAAAGCCAGCCACAAGACCGGGGCAGGCGCGAGCCACGCCAGCGGCCAGATCACCCCCAGACCGGTCGAGGCAAAATACGCCAGCCCGCTCAGCGCCGCGCAAAGGGCTGCAATCATTGCCATTCCCGGTTCGGTCCCATCCCGCGCCGAAGATGGACGAGAACTCATCCTTTCGCCACCCATGGCTTGTGCGGCCACCGATCCCAGGCTATGAATGAACGTTCATTCATTCCAAGCCGATGACCGCCACCGCCCGCAAACCCGCCGAAGCCGATGACAAGCGCGAGCGCCTGCTCGATGCGGCACTCGAGCTGTTCGAATTGCGCGGCTTCGATGGCGTAGCGGTGCCGGAGATCGCCGAAGCCGCGAACGTCGCGACCGGCACGATCTATCGCTATTTCGAAACCAAGGAAGCGTTGGTCAACGCGCTCTACCGGCGCTGGAAGGAAGCCTACAACGCAGCCGTGCTCGCCCCGCTCGAAGGCGCACATACACCGCGCGAGATGTTCGGCACCTATTGGCGGCGCATGGCGGGCTTCGCGCGCGCCAATCCGCGTGCCGTGCGCTTTCTCGATCTGCATCACCATGCGGCCTATCTCGATGCCGAAAGCTGCCGCGCACACAATGCCTATCGCGATGCAGCGGGCGCTTTCGTCACCGCTGCAAAAGACGCGCGTGCGATCCGCAAGATCGATCCGGCACTTGTGGTGGCGCTGATGTGGGGCGCGTCCGCAGGCCTTGTGAAATTCGCCCATGAAGGCGTGCTCAAGTTCGATGAACGCGCAGCCAACGAAATGGAAGAAATGCTTTGGCGCGCTATCGCCAGCGATGAAGGAGACACAGATGGCAAGCACACGAAAAGGTGACGGACAGACCGCGCTCATCACCGGCGCATCGACGGGCATTGGCCTCGCACTCGCCGAATGTTTCGCGAAAGACGGTTACAACGTGATCATCGCGGCGCGTTCCGAAGGCGCGTTGAAAGAGATCGCGGACAGGCTGTCGCGCGAGAACAACATCCAGGCCACGCCCATCGCCATCGATCTGGGCGTGCCGGGTGGTGGCGACAAGCTGGCGGCCGACATCAAGGCGCGCGGACTTTCGGTCGACGTGCTGGTGAACAATGCGGGCTTCGGCATCGCGGGCGCGTTCGATGCGAAGGATGAGGAAGGCCAGATCGGCATGGTCGATCTGAACAACCGCGCGCTGGTCGAACTCACGCACCGGTTCTGGCCGGACATGTTGAAGAAAAAGCGTGGCGGCGTGCTCAACGTGGCCTCGACAGCGGCGTTCCAGCCGGGCCCCTACATGGCAATCTATTGCGCGACCAAAGCGTTCGTCATGTCGTTTTCCGAATCGCTCTGGATTGAAGGGCGCGGCAAAGGTGTTTCGGTGACGTGTCTGTGCCCGGGACTGACCTCCAGCAAATTCCACGACCGCGCTGGAACCGGAAGCCTTCGTCTGCACACATTCGGCAGCGCGATGACGCCGGAGAAAGTGGCCGAACAAGGCTATCGCGCGTTCCAACGCAACAAGCGCGTGATCGTGACGGGCTTCGACAACCGGTTCCTTGCCGGTCTGGTGCCGTTCCTGCCGCGCCGCGCGGTGCTCAATCTCGCAAGCTATGTTTTGAGGGCCGCGTAGCATGACGCGCAAGGGGGAAGGCCAGACCGCGCTTATCACAGGCGCATCGGCGGGCATCGGTGTCGAACTCGCCGAATGCTTCGCGAAAGATGGCTATGACGTGATCGTCACCGCGCGTTCGCAAGGCCCGCTGGAAGAACTGGCCGGCAGATTGGCGCGCCAGCACAATGTGCAAGCGGTGGCGATTGCCGCCGATATCGGCCAACCCGGCGGCGGTGCCAAACTCGCAAGCCAAATCAAATCGCAAGGGTTGAACGTCGATGTGCTGGTGAACAATGCGGGTTATGGCCTGTCGGGCGCGTTCGACGATCTGAGTGCGGACACCCAGCTTGGCATGATCGATCTCAATGTGCGCGCGCTCGTCGAACTCACGCATATCTTCTTTCCGCAGATGCTGAAGAATGGGCGCGGCGGCGTGCTCAATGTCGCTTCGACCGCGGCGTTCCAGCCCGGCCCCTACATGACCGTCTATTACGCGACCAAAGCGTTCGTGCTGTCGTTCTCCGAAGCCCTGTCGGAAGAAGCGCGTGGAACGGGCGTGAAGGTGAGCGCACTTTGTCCCGGCCCCACCGAAAGCAAATTCCACGATCGCGCGGGCACCACCAAAGTCCGTGCCAGTAAGATCGCGGGGATGATGACATCCAAGGCCGTGGCTGAGATCGGTTACCGGGCGTTCCAATCCGGCCGCCGGGTGGCGATTTCGGGCGGCATGAATGCCGTCATGGCGCGGCTGGTGCCGTTCTTCCCACGCAGTATGACATTGGGACTCGTGCGCTCCCTCAATACGCGCTATTCCGACGGGGCATGAAGCTCGGCAACTTCCTGACCATCGAAAAGGACGGCGGCATCGCCACCGTCACCATCGATCGCGGCGATGGACGCAACGCGTTGTCGCGCGAATTGATCCTCGATCTGACGGCGGCTGCAAAATCCTTCGCCGACGATCTCGAAACGCAGGCCGTGATCCTGACCGGCAAAGGCGCGTTCAGCGCGGGCGCCGATCTGAAAGATCCGGGCATGGATCGCCGTCGCGCGAACGGCCTTCTCGAACGCCGCCACATGGTGCGCATCGGCCCCGACCTTTGCGAGGCGTGGGAAAAGGTCGAGCAGGTCACGATCTGCGCCATCGAGAAATATTGCATCGGCGGCGGCGCGGCACTCGCAGCGGCCTGCGATTTCCGCATCATGGGCAAGTCAGCCACGATGCGGCTTCCCGAAATTCCGCTCGGCATGAACATGAGCTGGCATGCGGTGCCGCGTCTTGTTTCATTGATTGGGCCCGCTCGCGCCAAACGTTTCATCATCTATGGCGAAGATATTGGCGCGGGCGACGCGCTGGCCTGGGGTTTGGCCGATGAGATCGCGGCGGATGGCGAAGCGCTCGCGGTCGCGCGCGGCTGGGCCGAGCGCACCGCCAAACTGCCGCCCAATGCGGTGCGCATGAGCAAGCAATCGGTCAATGCGGCAGCCAATGCGCTCCATCACGCCACGACCTTCATGGACCTCGATCAATACGCGCTCGCCACCACCAGCGAGGATTACCGCGAGGCCATCAAGGCGTTTCTGGAAAAGCGCGCGCCCAAATTCACCGGCCGCTGATCCACTTGCGGGGCCGCGCCCGATGCGCGACTGTTTCGGTACCGATATTTGGGAGGAAACGATGGCTGGCCGTGTCGAAGGAAAAATCGCGCTCATAACAGGTGGCGCGCAAGGGTTGGGCGAAGCTGCCGCCCGCATGCTGGCGCGCGAAGGGGCGAAAGTTGTCATCACCGATGTGAATGCGAAAGGCGCTGCGGCCATCGCGGAGTCCATCAATGCGGCGCGCAAAGGGTCTGCCATCGCGCTTGCCCATGACGTGACGAAGGAAGAGCAATGGGCGTCCGTCATCGCCGAAACCGAAAAAGCGTTCGGCGGACTGCACATTCTCGTCAACAATGCGGGCATCGGCCTCACCAAGGATTTCCTCGACGTCTCGCTGGAAGAGTGGCGCAACGTGCACGCCATCGATCTCGACGGCGTGTTCATGGGCTGTAAGGCCGCGATCCCGCTGATGGCGAAGACGGTGAAGGATGGCCCGCTCGGCGGCTCGATCGTCAACATCTCGTCGATCTCCGGCATCATCGCGGGCCACAACATGGCCGCCTACAATTCGGCCAAGGCGGCCGTGCGTCATCTGTCGAAATCGGTGGCGCTCTATTGCGCCAAGCGGGCCACGAACATCCGCAGCAATTCGGTGCACCCCGTCTTCATCGCCACGCCCATCCTCGATGGTCTGGTCGGCCGCTACGGCAAGGAAGAAGCTTACGCCAAGCTCGCCCGCCAGGTGCCGCTCGGCAAGATCGGCGAACCGGACGATATCGCCTACGCCATCCTTTATCTGGCCTCCGACGAATCCAAATTCGTCACCGGCGCGGAATTGAAAGTGGATGGTGGAATTTCTGCAATGTAGCGGAAACCCGTTTGTTTCCGGCAGAAGTTTCGTCTGTGTGGCAATTCCTGCCGGAGTTGTCGCAAGAGTCGCTCAAGTAAGATTTCGCTAACTTCGTTTTTCGCGAGGTGCCATTCGCGCTTTGCGGCATGGGGACTGCTTTGTGCGGAACACGCGCGCGGGATTGTCCCGCGCGTGTTCAACGAAGGAGACCCTCATGTCGATCGGCGGCATAGGGACGTCGCAAGCGACCAACCCGCTTCTGGCGTCCCTTTTATCGCGGCTGGACACCACCAGTTCGTCCTCCGCCACCACGGATACGGACGATACCGACTTTGCGCCCGATACCACGTCCCCACCCAGCAATGCGCTTTCCGGCAGCACCACCGCCCAGGTAAGCGACACCGTGCTGGGTGTGCTTGTGGGCATGCAGCAGATGTCGGATGGCGCAGACAGCGCCACCTCCAGCAATTCACCGCTGGATCAGGTGTTCCAGGCCATGGACACCAATGGCGACGGAAGCGTGTCGCAGTCCGAGATGGAAACCTATCTCGAACAGCAAGGCGCAACCCAGGGCCAGGCCGATGCCATGTACGCTTCGCTCGATCAAAGCGGATCGGGCGGCGTCAGCGAAAGCCAGATGCAAACCGCACTTCAACAGGGCGGGCAGGTGCATCATGGCGGCGGCGGGCATCACCATCATCACGGTGGTGTATCCGGTTCGTCGTCAAGCGATCCGGCCGACCAGTTGCTGCAGGCCATTGACAGCAATGACGACGGCAGCGTGAGCGAAACGGAATTCTCCGATTTCTTCACGCAGAACGGCGGCACCGCAACCCAAGCGCAGCAGGACTTCACCGATCTCGATTCGTCCGGTTCGGGCACATTGAGTTCGGCGGATTTTGCCTCCGCGATACAGAAGTATCAGTCGAACATGAGCAACGGTCCGTCGCCGATGCTCAATCTGGTCGACACGCTGGCGCAGAATGCCGGCGCCACACAGGCGGTCGCCTAAAGATTTCTATCGCGAAATCCGCATGGCGACCTGGGCGAGCAGAACGCGCGCCCCTTTCTTTTTCAGTGCGCGGTCGGTCAGGCGCTGCAGCCGTTCGGAAATCGTATCCACATCGGGCTGCTGCCACGGGCGCACGGCGGTCGCGGTGAACGACAACAGGTTGCGCACATAGGCATCGCGCAATACTGGCAGGCCGCGATTGGCCTCGTCACGCAACTCTTCGCTCGGGATGTCGAGCCCGAAATGGACCATCAGCATCCCGCAAGGTTTTCCCGCATCCACGATGGTGGCGTAGATCGGCTCGAACGCGACATAGCTTTCGGACTGGGTGACCTTGTGCTTGGGCGCAGCATCTTCCTCGGCCAGCGCAGGGCTGGCGAGAAGGGCGGCCAAAAGAAGGGCTGTGGGAACCCGCATCCAAGGGTTTTAAGCCCCTCGCGGTAAACCCCGGGTTGACGGACACGAACCCCAGATTCCGCGCCTTGACACCTTCGGCCCGGCCTTTCTACAACCCGCGCCTGTTTCCGGCGCCCCTTTCCCAATTCCGGGCGCCACCCTTTTAGGGGCTGTAGCTCAGTTGGGAGAGCGCCTCGTTCGCAATGAGGAGGTCAGCGGTTCGATCCCGCTCAGCTCCACCAGGCTTCGCTGCGCAGCAGCGGAGCCTGCCGCGGCGTAGCCCGTCAGGGCGAAGCCGGGCTGGTGCCCCGGGGCGCGCTGCTACGCCCGGGCAAGCCCCCAACAGTTCTTGAACAGCTTTGCGGTGGAATCCTTTTCGTCTTGCCCCCGCCAAACCCCCATCGCTAAAAGAACGCGTCCCAAGAAAGGCCGACCATGAATCCGATCGCCTGGCTGATTGTCCAAATCATCGACATCTATGTCTGGGTTGTGATCGCAGCGGTGATCGTGAGCTGGCTGATCGCCTTTGGCGTCGTCAACCTGCACAACCAGATCGTGCGCCAGATCGTGCAGATACTGGAGGCGCTGACTGAGCCGGTGCTGCGCCGCATCCGGCGCATCGTGCCGCCGATCTCGGGTCTGGATATCTCGCCGCTGATCCTTCTTCTGATCCTCTATTTCATCCAGTACTCGATCTACTGGGCAACGGCGCGGTTCGGCATCTGATGACGGCGGAGATCATCGACGGCAAGGCGTTTGCAGCGGACTTGCGCGCGCGCATCGGCGAAGAGGCGGCGAAACTCAAAGCACAACACGGTCTGGTGCCGGGACTGGCGACGGTGCTGGTCGGCAGCGATCCGGCAAGCGAAGTCTATGTCCGCAACAAGGGCAAGGCGGCATCGGCGCTCGGCTTTCATTCCGATCACGTCTCCTTGCCGGAAGATGCCAGCGAAGACGCGGTGCTGCGCGAGGTGCGCCGTTTCAACGACGACAAATCCATTCACGGCATTCTGGTGCAGATGCCGCTGCCCAAACAGGTGCGCGAGGCGGCCGTTCTCGATACGCTCGATCCGAAGAAGGATGTCGATGCGCTGACGCCTTACAATGCGGGGCTGCTGCTCAGCGGGCGCGCGAAACTTGTGTCCTGCACGCCCAAAGGCGTGATGCTGATGCTGGAACAACTGCACGGCGATATCGCCGGAATGGACGTGCTGGTGATCGGCCGTTCGCTGTTGTTCGGAAAACCCGCGGCGCAATTGCTTCTTGCGGCCAATGCAACCGTCACTATGGCACATTCCAAAACGCGCGATCTGCCGGCGCTGGCGCGGCGCGCAGATATTCTGGTCGCCGCCATCGGCAAGCCGGAATTCGTCAAACGCGACTGGATCAAGCCGGGCGCCACCGTGATCGACGTCGGCATCAATCGCGTGCCGACGGATGACGGCAAATACAAGATCGTCGGCGATGTCGCTTACGATGAAGCCGCGCAAATCGCGGGTGCCATCACGCCGGTGCCGGGCGGTGTCGGCGCCACCACGATTGTCTGCCTGATGCGCAACACGCTGATCGCGGCCTGCGACCAAGCGGGATTGCCTGCACCCGTGCTCTGAACGTCACACCTGTTTGCGCAGCGCCTCGGCAAGTTTTTCGGGGCCGATTGCTTCGTCGTAATAGGCGACGAACTTTCCGTTCGGGCCCATCAGATAGATCGTGTTCGAATGCGTCATCGCATAACCGCCGCCTTGTAGCTCCTGGCGCGCGGCATAGACGCTGTATTCCTTTTCGATCTGCTTGACCTGATCGGTGCTGCCGGTAAGGCCGACCAAACGCGGATCGAAACTCGCCAGATAAGCTTTCAGCACCTTGGGCGTATCGCGTGCCGGATCGATGGTGACGAAGACGGGCGTGATGCGCTCGCCCGCAGGCCCCAGCCGCTTCATCGCATTGCTCATCACGGCAAGCGTGGTGGGGCAGACGTCGGGGCAATAGGTGTAGCCGAAATAGATCAGCAGATACTGGCCGCGGAAATCTTTATCGGTCTTGGGCGCGCCGTCCTGATCGACCAGCGCGAACGGCCCCCCGATGGCCGCGGTGCCCGATGGCAGCCCCGTCACCCGGTCGCCCGCATAGGACAGAAGCCCGCCGATCACCGCTGCGATCAGCAAAAGATACGGCACCAGGGCCAGGGGCGTGCGGATCATTGGTTTACGGACGAGGGGGTTTGGCTTGCATGGACCTTCATCCCTCTATTGATATGCTCGGGCGCGCCCCGCCCAAAGGGGCGAAAGGCCGCTCGGGCGGCAATGGGGGAGATGGCTTTGGCCTTGATGGCAGACGAACAGCCCGCCGCTCAGCCGCGCTTCTGGCAGCAGCAGGCAAGTTCCCGCGCCGCGCGTGGGCGGGTGCGGTTGCGCACGCTTTCCAACCTCCGCTGGCTGGCCATCGCGGGCCAGTCGATTGCGCTGTTCCTGGTCTATTTCGGCTTCGGCTATCACCTGCCGCTGGTCAAATGTATCGCGGCGATTGCAACCAGTGCGTTTCTCAATCTGGGTTTGACGCTTCGCTATCCCTCGTCGCATCGCCTGACCAGCCGCGATGCCACAATGTATCTGGGTTACGACATCCTGCAGCTTGCGGCGCTGCTCTATCTGACCGGCGGCATCTCCAATCCGTTCGCGCTGATGTTCATTGCGCCAGTGGTGATCGCGGCGGGCACGCTCGATCTGATGAACACACTCACTCTCGCGGTGCTCGCGTTCTTTTCGATCTGCGCGATTGCGGTGTGGCATTCGCCGCTGCCGTGGTCGCCGTCCGAACATCTCGAATTGCCGCCGCTTTATCAGGCGGGCATCTGGTCGTCGCTGGTGATCGGTATCGGTTTCACCTCGATCTATGCGTGGCGGATCGCCAGCGAAAACGCGCGCATGTCGGCGGGGCTTGCGGCCACGCAATTGGCGCTCGAACGCGAACACCGGCTTTCGGCCATCGGTGCGCTGGCGACAGCGGCGGCCCATGAACTGGGCACACCGCTCGGCACCATCGCGGTGGTGGCGCGCGAACTGGAACGCGCGCTGCCCAAGGGATCGCCCGAATATGACGATGCAAAGCTTTTGCGCGAACAGGCCGAACGCTGCCGCGGCATCCTCACCAAGCTTTCGAACCCCGAACAGGGCATGCTCGAAGAATCCCAGCGCCTGCCCATCGGCGCGCTGCTCGACGATATCGCCAGCCCCTATCGCGGCGAGGATGTGGAGATCGCCATCGAGGTCTCCGAAACCAACCCGCCGCCCGAGCCGCAGGTATGGCGGGTGCCCGAGCTGATGCATGGGCTGGGCAACATCATCGAGAACGCGGCCGATTTCGCCCGCAGCAAGGTTTCGGTCCATCTGAGGTGGGATGAGAACTGGCTCCGGGTCTCGGTCGAGGACGACGGGCCGGGCTTCGCGCCCGAGATCTTCGAACGCATCGGCGAGCCCTACACCACCTCGCGGCCCGGCTATCACGCCGTGGCCGAGACCGAGATCGCCCCGGAAGACGACCTCGCCAAGCACGAAGGCATGGGCCTCGGCTTTTTTATCGCCAAGACCCTGATCGAGCGCACGGGCGGCAGCGTAACCGCGGGAAATCTGGATTCCGGGGGCGCAAGGGTCAGCGCGGTGTGGCCTCGCGGGGCCATAGATGGCGAGGCGCCGGTGCGCCCGGGTTCACCATAGGCGGCAACACACTTGCATTTCTGTCAAAAGCCGCTTTAGAAGGCCCCCACATGGCCACGCGCGACACCCCGATCCCCGAAGAAAAGACGCTGCTGATCGTCGAAGACGACCGGCCGCTGCGCGAGCGGCTTGCCCGCGCGATGGAAGCCCGCGGCTTTACCGTGACCATCGCCGAGAGCGTGGCCCAGGGTATGGCCCGCGCCAAGGAAGCTCCGCCGGCCTTCGCCGTGGTGGACCTGAAGCTCGACGACGGCAACGGTTTGGACGTGGTCGAAGTCATGCACCGCACGCGGCCCGAAGCGCGCGTTGTCGTACTCACCGGATTTGGCAATATCGCGACAGCGGTGGCCGCGGTGAAATACGGCGCCATCGATTATCTGCCCAAGCCCGCCGACGCCGACGATATTCTCGCGGCGTTGCTGGCCGCCCCCGGCACCAAGCCGAAGCCGCCGGAAAATCCGATGTCGGCGGATCGCGTGCGTTGGGAACACATCCAGCGCGTCTACGAGCTCTGCGGTCACAACGTTTCGGAAACTGCGCGCCGCCTCAACATGCACCGGCGCACGCTTCAGCGCATCCTCGCCAAGCGCAGCCCGCGCTAACGTTTCTTTTTCTTTGCTTTCTTTGCTTTGGCTACCACGCGCTTTTTCGCGGGTTTTGCTGCCTTCTTTTCATTGATCTCTTTCAACAATTTTTTTGGCGCGATCTGTTCCCAGCGGCGTTGCAACATCGTCTTTAATTCACCGGGCGCGATTTTCGCCATGCGCACCAGCACGGATGGATAATCCTTGTAGTGGTCGGTGATGAAATAGGTTTCGGGGTCCAGCTCCAGCATCATGTCGCGCTGCTCCATGCCGGAGACGACCATCACGATGGAATTGTCGTCCTCGCGCACGCGGGTGAAGAACTTCTTCTCGATGAAGAACGCGGGCTTTCCATAAGATTGTTTTTCGAGCGCGCCGGGAAATCCCAAGGCTGTCTGTTTCACCTGTGCTTTTGTGACGGGCATGAACTCACTCTTCCTCTAAAACGGAGATAACGGTCTGGCCGCGCGGATCGGCAGCCAATTCGATGACGTTGGCGAGCCGTTCGGCCGCCACCTTGGCAAAGCGCAACGTCACGGCCCTGCGGCGGCTGGCATGAACCGGTGCGACGGGTGAGGGGCGAACAATCGCGCCGCCATAACGGTCCGCCACGATCAGGCCGGTGCCGGTGGGCACGAACTCATCGAGGAAATCCGGCGGGATCGCGAAATAAAAGTGATCGCAGAATTCCAAATACTCCGGCCATTTCTGATCGGATTTGAGATCGCCCAACGCCACCTTGATCTCCACGCCGACAACCGTGCCATCCGGCCCCAGTGCTGCGACATCGAGCCTTCGGCCGTTGGCAAGCGTGAATTCCAGGATCGGGCTGTACCCCTCCTGCATCAAAAGACGGCTCACCCCGCGGGCGACGTGCTGTGCGGTCTCCATTTTGTCATTGGAACATTTCAAGAACACAAGATCAACCGCGGACGTTTAAGGCCGCCGTAAAACCATGCGTGCCACATTGTCCTCGCGCGTCAGGCTGACGAATTCGAAACCTTCCTGGCGGCACATATGGGGCACGTCGATGGGCGCCATGGGATCGTCGGTCATCACTTCCATCGTTTCGCCCGGTGCTGCGCGTTCCAGCGCGCGCCGCGCGAACAGCGCGGGCATCGGACATTTCAATCCTCTCAAATCCAACACAATCGGCGTGCCCCTGCGGCTATTGACAACCTTGACCATAGATTGGCTCGGCCCCACTTTCGGCCGAAGCCGGGGGTGGGAAACGTAAATGAGTTTTTTCGCGAGCGTCGAACGCGAATACGCCTACATCACCAGCATCGGCCGCACGTTCTATCGCATGCGGCATGTGAAGCCGGATTCCGAACGTATCATCACCACCATCGTCGCCGAACAGGCCGCCAAAACGCCCAACGCGATTGCCATCGTCTGCCCGCATCGCACCTACACCTATCGCGAACTGAACGAAGGCGCCAACCGTCATGCCCATTGGGCGAAGGCGCAAGGCATCCGCAAGGGCGATGTCGTTGCGCTGCTGATGGAGAACCGCGCCGAATATCTGATGGCGTGGATGGGCGTGGTGAAGCTCGGCGGCATCATGAGCCTGATCAACACCAATCTGCGCGGCACGCCGCTGGCGCACTCCATCAACATCTCCGATGTGAAGCATGTGATCGTGGGCCAGGAACTGGCCGGTACGTACATGGAAGTCGCCGATCTTGTCACCAACAAGCCGCGCATCTGGAGTTCGGGCGGAGCGGCGGCAGGTGCCGAAGATCTGGATGCGGTGATCGCAACCCTTCCCGGCACGCCGCCCATCATCGACGAAAAAGTCACCTGCAAGGACCGGGTGTTCTACATCTTCACCTCGGGCACCACGGGATTGCCGAAAGCCGCCAACATCAGCCACACGCGCATGCTGTTCATGATGTACGGCTTTGCGGGCGCGCTGAACGCGAAATCAACCGACCGCATGTACAACTGCCTGCCGATGTATCATTCGGTGGGCGGCATGTGCGCGTTGGGGCCTGCGTTCCTCACCGGCGGTTCGGTCGTCATCAAGCGCAAATTTTCCGTCTCCGAATTCTGGGACGACATCTACAAATACGAAGCCACGCTGTTTCAATATATCGGCGAACTTTGCCGTTATCTGTTGAACGCGGCGCCATCCGCTCATGAGCGCGATCACAAGATCCGCGCCATCACCGGCAACGGCCTGCGCCCCGAAATCTGGCCCGCGTTCCAGAAGCGGTTCAACATTCCCAAGATCGTCGAATTCTACGGCGCCACCGAAGGCAATGTGTCGTTCATCAATTACGACGGCCAGGTCGGCGCCATCGGGCGCATCCCCAGTTACATGCGCAAGATCATCATCTGCCGCGTCATCAAGTTCGACGTCGAAACCGAAATGCCGGTGCGCGGCCCAGATGGGCGCTGCATCGAATGCGCGGATAACGAGGCGGGCGAGGCCATCGGCAAGATCGTCGACGAACCGGGCCGCAGCTTCGAAGGCTACACGCAGGAAACCGACACCAAGAAGAAGATCCTGGCCGACGTGTTCGAAAAGGGCGATCTGTGGTTTCGTACCGGCGACCTGCTGCGCAAGGACGAACACGGCTATTTCTATTTCGTCGACCGCATCGGCGACACGTTCCGCTGGAAAGGCGAAAACGTCGCCACCAGCGAAGTCTCCGAAGTGCTCAGCGTCATTCCCGGCATCAAGGAAGCAAACGTCTATGGCGTGCAGGTGCCCGGCATGGATGGCCGCGCCGGCATGGCCTCGCTGATCGTCGGCCCCGATTTCGATCTCGATTCACTGGGCGAGAAGCTGAAATCGAACCTCGCGGCTTATGCGCGCCCCATCTTCCTGCGCCTGCAACAGGAAATGGAAATCACCGGCACCTTCAAACAGCGCAAGGTCGATCTGGTGAAAGAAGGCTTCAACCCGGAAACGATCACCGACCCGCTTTATGTGCTGGACCCCATCACCTGCCGCTACGAAAAGCTCGACAAGGAAGGTTATGAGACCATCATGTCGGGACGGGTGAAGCTGTAATCCCTTGGCTTAAGGCTAGCCTCTCCCCATATCGGTGGCGCAGCCATTGGGGGAAACAGGATGCCTGATCCATCCGGCAAATACCGCGTTGGCGATGTCGTAAGCCCGCGCCGTTTTGAAAGTATTTCCGGCGAACAGGCCGATATCCCCGATACGGCACGGTTGGTTCATTTGCAGTTTCGCAGATTTGCGGGCTGCCCGGTTTGCAACCTGCACCTTCATTCTATGATGCGGCGTGAGGCAGAGATCGCGGCTGCCGGTATCAAGGAAATCGTGTTCTTCCATTCTTCGGCCGACGATTTGCGCGAACACGCGGCCCTGTTTCCCTTTCCCGTGATCGCCGACCCGGACAAGAAAGTGTATGCCGCGTTCGGCGTGGAAAGCGGGCCGCGCGCTCTGCTCGATCCGCGCGGCTGGGGCGCGATTGCGGGCGGTCTTGCGCGCAGTATCGGCGCCGTCATTGCCGGACGCGAGTCCGCGCCCAGCCTCAATCCGCATGGCGGCCGTTACGGCCTGCCCGCGGATTTGCTCATCGCGCCGGATGGGCGCGTGATCGCGAGAAAATATGGCGAATATGTCGACGACCAATGGTCGGTTGACGAACTCCTCGAACTGGCACGCAGGGCTTAGTTATTCTGCCGCTTTCGGCGCCTTCTTCGCTTCGTCCTCGTAATGCTTCTGAATCGTTTGCATCGCAGCCGTCATGGCGGCGCCGATGAAGCGTTCCTTGTTATCCTTGGCCCAGTTGAGCGCGGTGTCGCGGGCGGTGTTGGCGCCGTGGATGACCGGGGTCACGTAACGCTGCCACAGTTCATAGGATTTCTTGGTGTTCTCGAAATCCGCCCAATTGTGCGCGAGCTGCAGGAAGCAGCCGAATTCGCCCTGTTTCTTTTGCAGGCGCTGGACCTGCGCAATCGCATCTTCCGGCGTGCCGACCACCGCCACGCCTTCTTCGACCAGCGATTCCAGCGGACGGTTCTCGGTGGCTTCGCGCCCCGCAACCGCGCTGATGCCCGCGAAATAATTGCGCCACTGTTCGAACCCGAATTTGCAGTTCTCGAACGCTTTCTCGCGCGTCTCGGCGATGTGCACGGGGCCGACAAGGCGCAGACGTTCGGGGTCCATGGTGCGGCCGTGTTCGGCGGCGGTTTTGTTGGCGACGTCCCAGTTCACGGCAAGCGCGTCGTAACCGCCAGCCTGTGTGGCGGCCACGCACAACATGCCGAAACCATGCTTGCCCGCAAGCTTGCCGCCCGATGGCGTGACGCTGGAAGCGACGCAGATTTCGGGATGCGGCCAGCTATAGGGTTTCAACTGGCACATCGCATCGACCAGCGTGAACCATTCCGATTTGTGGGTGACGCGCTCGCCCTTGAACAGGCGCAGGATCACTTCGATGGATTCCACCATGCGGTCGCGTTGCGTCGACGGATCGATGCCCATCGAGAACGCATCCGACGGCAGCAAGCCGGGGCCCACGCCGAACATCACGCGGCCGCGCGTCTGGTGATCGAGCTGGATGATGCGGTTGGCCGCCATCAGCGGCTGGTGATAGGGCAGCGAGACAACGCCAGTGCCAAGCCGGATGCGCTTGGTGCGTTCGGCAACCGCTGCGATGAAAAGTTCGGGGCTCGGGATGATCTCGAAACCGGCGGAATGATGTTCGCCGATCCAGGCTTCTTCGTAACCCAACCGGTCCAGATGCTCGATCAGTTCCATATCGCGCTGGATGCACAGCGTCGGGTCTTCGTTCACCGGGTGGAAGGGCGCAAGGAAGATGCCGTTGCGAAGCCGGATGGTCATGGTCGTTCCCTCATTGGCGATAGCTTTGTGACATTCTGTCAGCCCTGCCGTGGCCCTGTCAAAGCGCCCCTTTAGAGAGGCGGCGGCTCGAACCCGAACTCCTGTTCCAGCGCCTGGGCAAGGTCGAACAGCCGGTCCTCATCGTTCCAGCGCCCGACAAGCTGCACCCCCACCGGCAGGCCCGATTGGGTGCGCCCGGCCTGAACCGCAAGTGCGGGTGCGCGCAGCGAAGTCGCCAGCGCGATCCAGTTGATCAGCGAACTGTAAGGCACGGTTTGTCCGTCCACATCGATGGTGCGGTCGGCGAAGCTGCCCTGATGGTTGTGTGCGAACGGCACGATCGGCGTCACCGGCATCAGGATCGCGTCGTAGCCATCGTCGAAAAACGCTTCGAGCCTGTCTTTCTGCTTTTGCCGTTCGGTGCGCGCGCGCGACACGTCGCGAAAACTGCCGGTCGAGAAAAAGCGGAACGAGGCGCCGCCGTCTCCGCCTTCGGCGAGCGTCTTGGCGTCCTGCTCCCGCATCGACGCAAAGGCGTCATACACTTCGTCCGGCAAGCCGCTGCCCAGAACCGCCGAAAGCGTTTGCAGATAGGGCAGCATCAACTCCCGGCCGCCGACCGGCGGCTTGTCGTTGCCGATCACGACGTCATGTTCCGACAGCGCATTGGCGGCGCGCGCCACGGCATCGCGCACGTCGTTGGCCAGCGGGAAATGTTCGTCCGCATCCCACACGGCGATGCGCGCGCCTTTCGCGGGTTTGTCTGTCCCGCCCGCGCCGCCCCGCAGCACATCCCACAACAGCCGAAGATCGCCGACATTGCGCGCCATCGGCCCCACGACATTGAGATCGCCGTTTTCGCTGTAGCTTTCAGGTGCAGGCGGAACATGGCCGCGTTGCGACAGCACATTCCAGGTCGGTTTGAGCGAAACCACGCCGCAGAAATTGGCCGGATGGCGCAACGAGCCGCCGATATCCGATCCGATCTCAAGCGGCGTGATACCGGCGGCAAGCGCCGCCGAAGCGCCGCCCGACGATCCGCCGGGTGTGCGCGTCACGTCATATGGATTGTTGGTGGTGCCGTAGATCTCGTTGTAGCTCTGAATGTCGCCCAGCATGTAAGGCACATTGGTTTTGCCCCAGATCACCGCACCCTGTTTGCGCGCGGCGGCCACCACATCGGCATCGGCGCAATTCTTGTCGCGGCCGCGAAAGCCCGGCGCACCGGACGTGGCGGGCATGTTCTCGACATCGAAACCATCCTTGATGGTCATCGGAAGGCCCGCGAGCTTGCCGAGCGGCGCACCTTTGGCGCGCGCGTTGTCGATGGCGCCCGCATCTTTCATGGCGCGCTCGATATCGGTTTCGACCACCGCATTCAGTTTCTTGTGCAGCGCGTCGTTGCGGGCGAGATGCGCTTGCAGCAATTCGCGCGCGGAAATTTTCTTCGCTTGCAGATCGGCAAGCATTTCGCGGGCGGTTTTATAGGTATCGATGGTCATTTTCTTTCCCGGTTTCTTCCCGCGCGAAGGATGCCATAATGGCGAAAGCTGTCAAAAGAAGGGAACGAAACGCCATGCGCGCCGCCATTTTCCAGGAAATGTCCAAACCGCTTGCCGTGGGCGTGATCGACGATCCCAAGGCCGGTCCCAACGATCTGATCCTGAAGGTGAAGAATTGCGGCATCTGCGGTTCCGATCTGCACATGACAGAACCCACTTCCATCATGCCGCTGCCTTTGGGCTCTGTGATGGGCCATGAATTTGCCGGTGAAGTGATCGAAGTCGGCAATGCGGTGAAGCATTTGTGGAAGCCGGGCGATCGGCTCGCGGGCTTTCCCTATATGTGTTGCGGCGAATTCAGCCCGTGCGCGAATTTCGGCGGACGGGGCGTTTGCGGCAAAGGCATCGGCATCGGCCTGGGCCAAAGCCCCGGCGCTTATGCCGAATATGTGAAGCTCAACGCCTGGGGCGGTCATCGTTTGCCGGAAGGTGTTTCGTTCCGTGAAGGCGCGCTGGTCGAACCGCTCGCGGTCGGATTGCACGCGGTCGATATGGCCAAGATGGCGCGAGGTGCCACTGTTTTGGTGATCGGCGCGGGCCCGGTGGGACTGGCCGTGATGCTATGGGCGAATTTCCTGGGCGCGCGGCACGTGATCGTGAGCGAACGCGCAGAGGTGCGCCGCGCGGCGGCTGCAAAATTCGGCGCCACCGATGCCATCGATCCCAACCAACCGCTCACCCCGCAGGTGGAAAAGATCGCCGGTCACGGCCCGGACATCATCTTCGAATGCGTGGGCGCACCGGGCCTGATCAATTCGGCGATGATGGATGCACCGCGCGGTTGCCGCATCGTGATCGCGGGCGTGTGTCAGCAACCCGACACGATCATGCCGCTGATGGGCATTGTGAAAGAGCTGGAGCTGCAATTCGTGTTCGGCTACCGGCCCGCCGATTTCGACTATGTGATCGACATGATCGCGTCGGACCGAGTCGATGTTTCGCACATGATCACCGACATCGTGGACCTGAATGGCTTGCCCGATGCGTTCGAAGCGCTGAGAAAGCCCACGCACCAATGCAAGGTGATGCTGGAGAACTAAACCGGCATCACGTTGAATCCAGCGCGCGGGAAATGCACCACCACGTCGCCCACCTGTGGGTCGCTACGGCGGATGGCGATTTCGTGCACGTTCGAAAATACGATGATGCCTTCAACAGGGTCACGGCCGTAATCGTCGGCTGAGACTTTCACCTTGTCACCCGGCTTGCGGCCGTTGGGATCGTGCGGGTCGGCGATTTCTTTTGCTTCAGACGTTGCGGCCTTCGCGATGGCAAGCGCTTCTTTCGCGTCCATCGGTGTGTGCGCACCATGGCCGATGGCGTTCATGCGGGCATACCACGCTTCGACCTTCGGGAATTCCGCAACCAGCGGATCGGCGGCCTGCGGCACGAAGCTTTTGGCGAACCAGAGATTGAGATGACAATGCAGATCGGCAGCACCGGGCGTTGCGCCTTGCACGAAGTTGCGTCCATCGGCCAGTTGATCGGCAATGAAGGCGCAATGGGCGCGATATTGATCCCTTGAGAAGGGCGCGGCCGCTTTCAACACCTCCACCGAGAACGCATTGCCGGACATGGCGGTGCGGTCTTTGCGGAAATCTTCCGGCGTCAGATGGCCGATCTCGCCGAACACCACGCCGACCGTCGGCATGAAGAACGGCCGGTCGGCCCAGAAACCCAGCGCATAAGACATTCCCCTGCCGCGCGGGAAAAGGCTCGGTTCCGGAAAGCGCCGCTCCAATTCGCGCAGGATGATCTGTGTATCGCAGAAGATATCCGCGCCGATCTGCATCACCGGTGTCTTGCGATAGCCGCCGGTCAGCGGAAGAAGATCGGGCTTCGGCATCATGTTGGGGATTTCGACCGAGCGCCAGGCAAGCTTCTTGATGCCGAACGCAAGCCGCACCTTTTCCGAGAACGGCGAGGTCCAATAGTGGTGGAAGATGATTTCGTGCGTCATGCCTCAGCTCAATTCGTTGGAGAAGCGGATATTGCCCGCCGCCATGCCTTCCAGCACCACTTCCATGCCGCCGGAACGGATCATCCATTCCAGGCGATGATCGCGGTATTCGCGTTTGAACATGCCGCTCTTCACCGCCGCATCGACATTGGCCATGCCGGCGATGGAATCGGCGGCGGATTTGGCAGCTTTCATCACCGATGAACGTTCGTTGGCGCGCGCGATCCAGCGCCCGAGTGCGGAATCGATATCGGGCCCGATGCCAAGCCCGCGCGCGCCATTGAGATACGGAATGACGGAAATATCCGCCCAGCCGAACGTGGCGCCGTTGAACCAGTCGTGCTCGCCCAATTGGCGCGTCAGCCAGGCGTAAAGCCCGCGTGCCTGTGCGGAGGCATGGGCTTCGATGGCGCGCGCCTTCTGGCCTTCGGCGCGCCGAAACCAGCGGATTTCGCCCATGCCCCAGTTGATGGGCTCGAACGAAGTATCCATCACCTCTTCGATGGTGCGAACGCGCGCGCGATCCTGCGGCGTTTTCGGCAGCAGCGCAGGCGTGGGCCATTTGTCTTCGATGTATTCCAGGATGATGGTGGAATCGAACACGCTGAAATCGCCATCGATCAGCGCGGGCACTTCGCCGCGCGGATTGGCTTTGAGGAAAGCCAGATCGGGTTGGCCGGTGCCCATGGCGACGGGCATTTTGGTTTCGTAAGCCACGCCCTTTTCGTCGAGCGCGATCTTCACCTTCTGTGCGTATGGCGAAAGCGGATGTTCGTAAACGACCAAACTCATTTGCGGTCTTTCCAAAGTTGCGCCATCCAGCCGAACAAGGTGGCCGCATCGGCAGGGGCATCGGTGCTTCCGAATTCGCGATAGAGCGTGGCGACGTTGACGGCGATACGCTCGCCATCGCCCCAGCCCGCGAAATCGTCCAGTGCGATGGAACGCGCCGCTTCGAACGCGCCCATGCCCGCATCGTGACGTTTCTTCGCTTCGTCGCGGATATAGACGAGGTAGTCGCGTACGCGTCTCACACCTTGTGCATCGGTCACCGGCCCATGGCCGGGCACGATAGCTTCGGCGTTCAATGACAGGATCATATCGCAAGCAGCGATCCAGTTGCCGATGGGCCCCGCCCAGACGATGGGGTGTCCGTTGATGAACAAGATGTCGCCGGTGAAGACCGCGCGGTCATCCGGCACATGCACAATGGCGTCGCCGCCGGTATGCGCCGGGCCGACCTCTATCAAGTCGACGCGTTTCGAACCGACATGGCGCGACAGCCGCCCATTGAACGTGGTGTCCGGCAATTTGGGCGAGGCATGTTCGAAATCGTAACGGCCGAAACAATGGACCAGATATTCCCCAGTCAGGCCCAGTTGCGGGGCGGCCTTCATCATCATCACAAGGCGCTCGGGGCCTTCGTGCTGCATGTCGTGGGCGGCACGCTCGGTGGCGATGATCTCCGCGTCCTCGACCAGCGCATTGCCGAACCAGTGGTCGCCGTTCTGATGCGTGTTGACGAGGGTGCGGATCTTCGCATCCGTCGTCTTCGCAAAACCGTCGAGCATCGCTTGCGTGTGCTGGGTGTCGAACAGCGTGTCGATCAACAGCGCCTCACCGCCATCGGTCACAAGCCCCGCATTGGAAAGCCCCCACCCGCCGTCGGGTTGCAGCCAAGCGAAACTGCCATTGCCGAAATCGCGGATACCCGCCTGATAACCGGCTTTCGGAAAGGTCAGCATCGTTCCACCATCGCCTTGTCCCGCTTTCATTTGGGAACGGATGGGGCGGCTTCGCAAGAGGCAGGCAGAGATTAAAGGCTCGCGAGCCCGCCATCGACGGCAAGGATCTGCCCGGTGATGTAAGCGCTTTCATCCGACAACAGGAACAATGCGGCATAGGCCGTTTCCCATCCCGTGCCCTGCCGGTTCAGCGGCACCGGCGTGGTGGCGCGATTGGGCCGTCCGCGGGAAGCGAGTCTGCCAATCGATGTGTCCATCAATCCCGGCGCAATCACATTGGCGCGAATGGCGCGGCGCGCCCCTTCGAACGCAACATGGCGGCAGAGGCCGGAGAGTGCCGCCTTGGTGGAATCGTAAGCGGGTAACCTGCTTCCCGCCGTCATCCCTGCAATCGACGAAATGAAAACGATGGAAGCTGCGTTCGCCAGATGCGGCAATGCATGCTTCACCGTCAGCATGTGGCTGGTCAGGTTCACCGCCACCACCTTGTTCCAGCTTTCCAGCGTGGTGCCTTCCAGCCATGCACCACCCGCGCCCATGCCGACATTGAGCGCGATGCCATCCAGATCGCCGAGCCCCTTCATGGCTTCTTCGATCATGCGTTTGACATCGTTTTCACCGGTCACGTCGGCGGCGATGGCGAAGGCCTGGTTGTTTTCCTTTTCGATCAACGAAACGGTGGCTGCCGCACTTTCCTCGCTGCGGTCGGCAACCGCCACCGCCGCCCCTTCGCGCGCGAACAGAACGCTCATGGCGCGGCCGTTGCCGATGGGCGTGTCGGTGTCGCCGATATCCATCTGGCCGCCGCCAACCACCAGAATCCGCCGCCCTTTCAGCCGTCCGCGCGGCGGCGCTTCGCCTTTGGATTCCGGCGGCAGATGGATGGCGCGTTCGCTCATGGCGTTTCTCCCTTGACGCAGCTTGCGCGCACCTGCTTGTTCTGGGCAAGGCAATTGGAGGCAATCGTGGTCGAGGCAGTCATTTTCGATTTCGGCGGGGTGTTCACCTCGTCACCTTTCGATGCGTTTGCGCGTTACGAACGCGAGCGCGGTTTACCGGTGGATGTCATCCGCAAGATCAACGCGGCCAACCATCATGAAAACGCCTGGGCGCGGTTCGAACGCGCCGAACTGGATCTGGATGGTTTCGATGCGGCGTTCGCCGCCGAAGCCAAAGCGCTGGGGCACCACATTCCCGGTCGCGATATCATTCCGCTTTTGGCCGGCGATTTCCGACCCGAGATGATCGAGGCGTTGCGCCGCCTGAAAACAAAGTTCAAGACCGGCTGCATCACCAACAACGTGCCGTCGATGCAGGCAAGCGGCGCGGGCAAACCGGCCAATCTCTACAAAACCGAGATCATGGTGCTGTTCGATCATGTGATCGAATCCTCGAAGGTGGGTTTGCGCAAACCCGATCCGCGCATCTATCAGATGATGTGCGAAACGCTGAAGGTCGATCCGAAGGCTTGCGTCTATCTCGACGATCTGGGCGTCAATTTGAAACCGGCGCGCGAGCTCGGCATGCACACGATCAAGGTCGAAAGCGGGCCCCAGGCCGTGGCCGCACTCGAACATGCGACGGGCATGAATCTGGCGTGACGTGATGCTGCCGAACCTCTAATCTTGCCGCGGTTTCGGATTGGCAGGGGCGCCATGCGGATCATATTTCAAACAGCGCAACGATATTTCGCCCGCGGATTGCTGAGCACTATTGTTGCGCTCGCCCCGCTGGGGTTCGCCGCGGACGCGCGCGTGGCCAACGACATTCCGGTCGCGCACACGCCGCTGCCCGGCGGTTACGGCAAGACGTTTCCCAAACCGGTGCTCGCCGGATGCACCGAACCGTTGGTGAAGGGCGCGCCCGATCTGCGCGGCATCTGGAAGCTGGTGACCATCGAACGCCACGGCAAGCCGGTGCCGAAAGGCGATCCGATGTACACCTATGTCGAGCGCATCGAGCAATGCGGCAACCGCATCGTCGATATGGGCGGGGGCCAGATCGCCGATGCGCGCGCCGATGGCACGGTGAAGAATGCGGTGCACGAGGTTTCGGCCTTCGACTTCAAGACCAAGATCGTCGCCGTTGCGTCCTATGAAGATGGCGTGTTCGTGTTGCGGCCGCTGCTTGTGCGCTGGATTCCCGTGACGCTGCCGTGGTTCGAGGTGACGCGCAAACTTCTGCCGGATGGACAGATGTTGTGGATCCGCCCCGATCAGGGCCACCAGACGGTCGTGCTCAAACGCATCGGCAAGCCGACCGACACCTACACACGGCCTTAGGCAAAATCCTTCGCCAGTTCGGCGCGCACAGTCGGCGGCACGATGGCGATGTGGCCGTAAGCCGGATGATTGATCGCGATCAGCGCGCGCCCCTCGCCGCCTTTGAATTTGGCGATCTGTTCCGGCGTGAAGACAAAGCGTACCCAATGCACCGATGAGGTTTTGCCGTCGGGCGTGGTGCGGTCGTCATATTCGGTGGGTGTGGCTTTGACGATCTCGCCTTCCAGTTCGAAGGACACACTGTTCTCGATCCCCGCCAAACGGAACAGCATGGTTTCACGGCGCTTGGGATCATCGATCTCCAGCATCAGGGTGGCGATCAATTCTTTGCCTTGCGGGATCAGCGGATTGTAAGCCTCAAGTTCGCCCGCGATCTGCGCGCTGCCGCCTTTTTCGATGCGCAGCATTTCCTGCACCTGCAGCCACATCGTCTGATAGTTCTCGAAATGAAAGGTCGCGACCGGCCCCACTTCGACACGGCGGTTCTTCTTCGTGGCGATCGCGTCGGTCCGCAGTTCCTTGCGGCGCGCGGCGTAATCGGCGTCGGAAAGAATGTCGGCGGTCGTGATCTTGCGTTGCGCGGCGCTCATGAAAGGTGCTCCGTCAATCCGAAGGCGCGCGCCAGGATCTCGATGGGATGTTCGGCTTTGTCGGCAACGGTCTTGCCGTCCTTGGCCGCAAGCGCTTTCGAATTCTCCACGATATGCAAACCCGCAAGCGGGCAATCCGATGCAATATGACCGCGCGCCTGTTGCACGGCTTGCCGGAACACAGGGCGGCCCACCTTCACCGCGGTTTCATGCGTCGGTTTGACGACGCCAAAGGTTCCGCCATGGCCGGAACAGCGCTCGATCACGTCGACCGGCGTTTCGGGGATCAGGCGCAACATCTCGGCCGCTTTCGGGCCCATGTTCTGTGCGCGCGCGTGACAGGGAATGTGAACCGTCACGCCTTCCGGCAGCGATGACAGTGGCGGCAGGCCTTCGTTCTTGGCCACATGCACCACATATTCGTCGATGTCGTAGACGTGTTCGGCAAGCCGCTTCACGTCTTCGTTTTCGGGAAGGATCAGCGCCCATTCGAATTTGAGCATCAGCCCGCAGGACGCGGTGGGTGTGATGATGTCGTAACCTTCGTCGATCAGCTTGACGAGGTCTTTGGAAACTTTCTTGGCCTGCTCGGCCACGCGCGCAATGTCGGCCTGTTCGAGAAACGGCATGCCGCAGCAGCCGGGATACGCCGCTCGCGTTTCGACACCGATGTGATTGAGCACCGCGCGCGCCGCCATGCCGGTGGAGGGCTTGTTATAGTTGACGAAACAGGTCGCAAAGATCGCGGCCTTGCGCTTGCCGTAAGCGGGCGCGTTCGCGTTCGGCAAAATCGGATCGTTGCGATCCTGTGCCATGAAGGTGCGGGTGTGGAATTGGGGCAGCACCGCATCGCGGTCGATGTGGGCCACCTTTTCCATCAACGGGCGCGTGAGCCCATTACCTTTGGACGACGCCCAATTGACGATGGGCGAAGCGATGGCCGCCAGCCGCCCGTTGCGATCCATCTCGGCGAGCTGGCCCTGGGTGAAATCCTTCTTGCCGTTCTTCGCCTCCACCGCGCGGTACCGCAGCATCAGATGCGGGAAGTCCAGGTTGAACGCATGCGGCGGAACGTAAGGGCACTTCGTCATGAAGCACATGTCGCACAACGTGCAGGCTTCGACGACGGATGAGAAATCTTTGCTGTCGACGCCATCCAGTTCTTCGGTGGGGCTCGCGTCGATCAGGTCGAACAGGCGCGGAAAGGAATCACAAAGATTGAAGCAGCGGCGGCAGCCATGACAGATGTCGAAGACGCGGCGCGTTTCGGCTTCCAGCTTCTGCGCGTCATAGAAATCCGCATCGCGCCAAGCGATGGGTTCGCGCGTCGGCGCTTCGAGGCTGCCTTCTTTGGACATGATGAGCGAATGGGGGGTAGCGAGTAGCGAATGGGAAAACTGGGAGTGGCGAACAGCTACTCGCTATTCGCCACTCTCTATTCGCAAACTTACTTGCCGAGCGTGTCGAACGCTTTCTGGAAGCGGCCGGCGTGGCTCTTTTCGGCTTTGGCGAGGGTTTCGAACCAATCGGCGATTTCGTCGAAGCCTTCGTCACGCGCGGTGCGCGACATGCCCGGATACATGTCGGTGTATTCGTGGGTCTCGCCCGCGACCGCCGACAGAAGGTTCTTGTCCGTCGGGCCGATGGGCAGATCGGTCGCCGGGTCGCCGACCGATTCCATGTATTCCAGATGGCCGTGGGCATGGCCCGTTTCGCCTTCCGCGGTGGAGCGGAACACGGCGGCGACATCGTTGTAGCCTTCGACGTCGGCCTTTTGTGCGAAGTACAGGTAGCGGCGGTTCGCCTGGCTCTCGCCCGCAAACGCGGCTTTCAGATTGTCGTGGGTCTTGGAATTCTTCAGGGACGCCATGGCTGTCCTCCTTTGGTGTTGAATTCGTCGGCGGCGTTGGCTCTCCAACGGGCCGCGCGAGGGCAAGGATGCAACTTGGGAAACCCCAAGTCAACGATTTAGAACCATTCTAAAGAAGTAATTTCCGGTCAGTTCCGCTTCAGGCGGACAACCACATCGACCCGGTCGATCGACATGCCCTTGGGCGCGGCCGGAACACCGGCAACTTCTATGGAGGCGCCCGGAATGTCGATCAGCATCCCTTCGTCTTCCACATAAAAATGCTGATGCTCGTGGACATTGGTGTCGAAGTAGGAACGCCCGGCTTCGACCGCCACCTGTTTCAACAGTTGCGCCTGCGTGAATTGGTGCAGCGTGTTGTAGACGGTGGCGAGCGAAACGCGCACCCCGGCCCGGTGGGCCTCGTCATGCAGGGTTTCGGCGGTCAGATGGCGGTCTTCCTGCCCGAAAAGCAGGTTGGCCAGCGCCACACGCTGTTTGGTGGGGCGCAAACCCGCCGCGCGCAGCCGTTCGGTGGCGAGCTTCTTGTCGCCTGCCTCTCTGGCCGGGGTGCGGGAACCGCGCATCACTCTGAACCGTATGCCTTTCTGTAACCTTCGCGGCTGACAGTTTCTCGTCAAGCCTGCTAAGGTGCACCTGACGGTGCTTCGTTAGAATGCTTCTAAATAACAGGAAAGCGGTCCAATTGCCAGTCCTTTGGCAAGGCCGGTTCGGGACAGGGATATGCAGGTAAGAAGTTCGAGTTTCGACCTCCAGGGCCTTTTGGCGTGCGCCCGCGGGGAACTTTTCGGTCCCGGCAATCCCCAGCTTCCGCTGCCCCCCATGCTGATGTTCGACCGCATCACCCGCATCACCGAAAACGGCGGCATCAACGGCAAGGGCGAAATCGAAGCCGAACTCGATATCAAGCCGGACCTTTGGTTCTTCAAATGCCATTTCGTGAACGATCCGGTGATGCCGGGTTGCCTGGGGCTGGATGCGTTGTGGCAGATGGTGGGCTTTTTCCTCGGCTGGATGGGCGGGCTCGGCCGCGGCCGCGCACTGGGCGTTGGTGAAGTGAAGTTCTCCGACATGGTTCTGCCCAGCGCCAAGAAAATCACCTACTACGTCGAACTCAAGCGCGTGATGATGCGCAAGCTCGTGCTGGGCATCGCCGATGGCATCGTGAAGGTCGACGGCAAGGTTGCGTTCGAAGTGAAAGACATGAAGGTCGGTCTCTTCAGCGATGCCGCCAAGCCCGCGCTCACAGCGGCAACCGCTTAAGTTTCATTGATTACGGAGGAAGTCCCATGAGACGCGTTGTCGTCACCGGCATGGGCATTGTCTCGTCCATCGGCAACAACACGCAGGAAGTCGTGGCGTCGTTGCGCGAAGCGAAATCGGGCATCACCGCTGCCACGACCTATCAGCAGATGGGATTTCGCAGCCAGGTCGAAGGCAGCCTGAAGATCGATCTCGATGCCACGGTGGATCGCCGCGCGCGCCGCTTCATGGGCGATGGTGCGGCCTATTGCTGGATCGCAATGAACCAGGCGATTGCCGACGCAGGGCTTGAACAAAGCGATGTCTCGAACGACCGCACCGGTTTGATCGTTGGCTCCGGCGGGCCTTCCACCAAAGCAATCGTCGCAGCCGCCGATGCCGCGCGCGATCCGGCAAAGGGCGTCAAACGCATCGGGCCGTTCGCGGTGCCCAAAGCGATGTCGTCCACCTGCTCGGCCAATCTTTCGACCTGGTTCAAGACCAAGGGCGTGAACTATTCGATTTCGAGCGCCTGCTCGACGAGCGCCAACTGCATCGGCAACGCCGCCGAGATGATCCAGTGGGGCAAACAGGACATCATGTTCGCCGGCGGCGGCGAAGAACTCGATTGGTCGCTATCGGAATTGTTCGACGCGATGGGCGCGATGTCATCGAAATACAATGCGACGCCGGAAAAGGCTTCGCGCGCCTACGACAAGAATCGCGACGGCTTCGTGATCTCCGGTGGCGGCGGCATTCTGGTTCTCGAAGAACTCGAACATGCGCGCGCGCGCGGCGCGAAGATCTATGCCGAACTCGTCGGCTACGGTGCCACGGCAGATGGCGCCGACATGGTGGCGCCGTCCGGCGAAGGTGCCGTGCGGTGCATGCGCATGGCGATCGAAAAGGTGAAAGCCCCCATCGATTACATCAACCCGCACGCCACCTCGACACCGGTGGGCGACATTCCCGAAATCAATGCGATCCGCGAAGTCTTCGGCGAGAAGATGCCGCCGATCAGCGCCACCAAATCGCTGACCGGCCACAGCCAGGGTGCAGCGGGCGTCCACGAAGCGATCTACACGATGCTGATGATGCAGAACGGTTTCATCTGCGAAAGCGCCAACATCGAAGAAATCGATCCGGAAGTGGCATCCGCCAATATCGTGCGCAAACGCATCGACAACGCGAATATTCGTACCGCTGTTTCCAACAGTTTCGGCTTCGGCGGCACCAACGCCAGCCTGGTTTTCCAAAAGCCCGACGCGTAGAAAATCGGCACACATCGCTGTACCAGAACGGCACAAAAGCGAGGGATAGAATGGCAGAAGCCACACAATTGATGCGCGGAAAGAAAGGCCTCGTGATGGGGGTCGCCAACGATCATTCGATTGCCTGGGGCATCGCGCGCACGCTTGCCGCCAACGGCGCGGAACTGGCCTTCACCTATCAGGGCGATGCGCAGGCCAAACGGCTGAAGCCGCTTGCGGCCTCCATCGGTGCCAAGCTGGTGATGCCCGGCGATGTCGAAAACGACAACGATCTCGACACCGTGTTCGATACGCTGAAGAAGGAATGGGGCAAGCTCGATTTCCTCGTGCATGCGATTGCACATTCGGATCGCAACGAGTTGAAAGGCCGCTACGTCGATACCACGCGCGCCAATTTCACCCGTACCTTAAGCATTTCCTGCTATTCCTTCACCGCGGTCGCACAACGCGCCGCGCGCCTGATGGACAATAGCGGCGCGATGATCACGCTCTCCTATATCGGGGCGACGCGCGTGACGCCGAACTACAACGTGATGGGCGTGGCGAAGGCAGCGCTCGAAGCGAGTGTGCGCTATCTCGCATCCGATCTGGGCCGCGACGGCATCAGAGTTAACGCGATTTCGGCAGGCCCGATGCGCACCTTGGCTGGTGCCGCTGTCGGCGACGCGCGCATGGTGTTCAAATGGAACAAGGCGCACGCCCCGCTCAAAAAGAACATCGAGCTGGATCATGTGGGCGGCTCGGCACTCTATTTGCTTAGCGATCTTTCGGCTGGCGTGACGGGCGAGATTCACTTTGTCGATGCCGGCTTCAACGTCGTCGGCATGCCGCCGACGGCCGATTTGAAAGGCTGGGTCGCGCCCGAGAACGGTTCCGAACCGGGCGAGGGAGAAGGAAATGGGCGGGAGACTGCTTCCTGAGCTTGTCGCGGCGCTGATCATTTGCGCCGCCCCTGCGCTTGCCGCCTGGCAAGACCGCGCCTCGCCTTACGATCAAGACCGTCTTTCGCATCTGGCGCAAGCCCGCGCGAAGGCCATGCAGGAAGCCCAAAGCGCGCCCGAAAAAGATCTCGCCGCTGCGCGCGCCGTGCTCAACCGCAATTCACACGCTGTTCCGATTGCTTCACTCAAAGGCACGTGGCGCTGCCGCACCATCAAGCTCGGCGGCATGGCGCCGGTGGTGGTCTATTCGTGGTTCACCTGCCGCATAGGCGAAGAACACGGCCATCCCTATTTCGAAAAGCAAACCGGCACGCAGCATTTCGGCGGCTCGCTCTATCCGCATGAAAGCGGCGGATTTGTTTTCCTGGGTGGCACCAACTGGTCGAAAGACAAACAGGCACTCTATTCGAGCGGCCGCGCATCACTCGGCGCCGAGACAACGCCCAGCGATGCAGTGGGTCTGCTTTCGTCTATCGGACCGAACGTGGCGCGCATCGAATTCCCGTATCCCGCACAGGAATCGATGTTCGACGTGATCGAACTTCGGCGTTAGCCCGCGTAAGCCTTCGCAGCTTTCGAAAAACGATCGAACAGATAGTGGCTGTCCATCGGGCCGGGCGACGCTTCGGGGTGGTATTGCACGCTGAACACCGGCTTGCCGTCCAACCGCAAGCCGCAATTGGTGCCGTCGAACAGCGAGACGTGGGTTTCCTTCACGCCTTTGGGAAAGCTTTCGCGGTCCACGGTGAAGCCGTGGTTCATCGAAACGATTTCCACCTTGCCGGTTTCGAGATCCTTCACCGGATGGTTCGCGCCGTGATGGCCTTGCGGCATCTTTTTTGTTTGTCCGCCAAGAGCGAGGCCGAGCATTTGATGGCCAAGGCAGATGCCGAACACCGGCACGTTGGAATCGACGAGTCCCTTGATCACCGGAATGGCGTATTCCCCCGTCGCCGCCGGATCGCCCGGGCCGTTCGACAGCAGCACGCCATGCGGCTGGTGACGCAGCACCTCTTCAAGGGATGTGCTGGCGGGCACGACGGTGATGTCCGCGCCTTGCCCTGCGAGCAGCCGCAGGATGTTGCGCTTCACGCCGTAATCGAGAACCACGCAACGCCACGAAGGCGCCGCCTCCTGCTCATAGCCCTTGTTCCAAGCCCACGGCAGTTCGTTCCACTTGTAGCTCTGGCGCGAAGTGACGTCCTTGGCCAGATCGAGCCCGACAAGTCCCGGAAAACCCTTTGCCTGTTTGACCAGCGCATCCACATCGAACTTGCCGCTCGGCGAATGGGCAACCACGCCATGCGGCATGCCCTTCTCGCGGATCACACTCGTCAGCCTGCGGGTGTCGATACCGGCGATGGCCGCGATGTTGTGCGATTTCAGCCAGCGGTCGAGCGCGGCAATCGCGCGATAGTTCGAAGGATGTTCGGCATCGGCGCGTACGATCATCCCGCGCACCGCCGGTGTTAGCGATTCGATGTCTTCGGCATTGGTGCCCACGATGCCGATATGCGGAAAGGTGAAGGCCACGATCTGGCCCGCATAGGATGGATCGGTGAGGATTTCCTCATAGCCCGTCATCGCGGTGTTGAAGCAAACCTCGCCCACGCTCGCCGTTTCGGCGCCGAAGCCCTGACCCTCGAACACGGTTCCGTCGGCCAGCACCAGCAGAGCGGTCGGCTTGGCGCGCGAAAACGTCGCCGCCGGCTTTGCGGCGGTGGGGGCGGGTGCGTCGGTCATGGGGGCCTCGAATTTGGCGGAAAATAGGAATGTGACCGGCAGGGGTCAACCCGCGTTTGTGCGGCAGATTTCCTATGCTTGTGGAACGTTTGGAAAGTCCCGCCCACTCGCCTAAATTCGCCGCCCTTAACAGCAAAAGAGGCGGATCATGGGCCTGCGCGAAAAGTTCACCGAAGAGATGAAAACGGCCATGAAAGCGGCCGACAAGAAGCGCTTGGGCACGCTCCGGCTGATACTGGCTGCGCTGAAGGACCGCGATATCGCCAACCGCACCGAGGAAAGCCGCGAACTTCTGGGCGATGACGAAATCCTCACCCTGCTCGCCAAAATGATCAAACAGCGCGAGGAATCGGCCGAAACCTACGACAAGGGCAACCGCCCGGAACTCGCCGCCAATGAGCGCGAAGAGATCGTCATCATCCGCGAATTCATGCCCAAGCAGATGGAAGAGGCCGAAGCCAAAGCCGCCGCCCAGAAAGTGATCGCCGAAGTGGGTGCGTCTTCCATGAAAGACATGGGCAAGGTGATGGCCGCCCTGAAAGAGCGCTACGCCGGCCAGATGGATTTCGCCAAGGCGAGCGGGCTGGTGAAGGGCTTGTTGTCGGGCGGCTGATTGTCCTCCCCCGCAAAGCGGGGGAGGTGCCACGCGCGGAACGCGCGTGCGGAGGGGGTAAGTCGGCGAGCACCGTGCGGCGTCGCCCCCTCCACCGCTAAAGCGGTCCCCCTCCCCCGCAAGCGGGGGAGGACGTTGTTTTCTCGAGTTTTGGGAAACCCACATCTCATTTTTCCCGCAATACGGGACGTGAGTTCGCAATGTGCGTACACTAACCCCCATGCGCTACGGCCAGGGTCTTCTCGACGAAATCCTAAGGCGGACGGATATCGTCCAGCTTGTGGGACGGCGGGTGAAGCTTGTCCGCAAGGGCCGCGTCATGTGGGGGTGCTGCCCCTTCCACAAGGAGAAATCGCCCTCGTTCAAGGTGGAGAACGAGCGGCGCACCTACAAATGCTTCGGCTGCGGCAAGGGCGGCGATGCCTTCAAATGGCTGATGGAAACCGAAGGCCTGAGTTTCCCCGAATCCGTCGAACGGCTGGCGGGCGAAGCCGGCGTCGAACTTCCCAAATGGACGCAAGAAGACGAAGACCGCGAGCAGCAGAAAAAATCGCTCTACGACATCATCGAAGCAGCCTGCGTGTTCTTCGAAGATCAATTGCGCGCCCAGGGTTCAAGCAACGCGCGCGACTATCTTGTTTCACGCGGCTTGAATGGCGAGGCAGCGAAACAATTCCGTATCGGTTACGCGCCGAACGGCAACGCGCTGAAAGATTTTCTCACCGGAAAAAACGTGCCGCTCGACGATATGATCGCGGCCGGATTGGTGCGCCCCGCCGATGAAGAACGCGGCACGCGCGATTTCTTCTACGACCGCATCATGTTTCCGATCACAGATCCGCGCGGCCGTGTGGTGGCGTTCGGCGGGCGCGGACTTTCGCCCGATGCCAAGCCCAAATACGTCAACACCGGCGAAACAAGCCTCTTTTCCAAGGGGCACATGCTTTACAATTTTGCCAAAGCGCGGCCCGCGGCGATCAAGGATCAGAACATCGTCGTCGCCGAAGGCTATATGGATGTGATCGCGCTGGTGCGCGCGGGCTTCGAAGCCGCCGTCGCCCCGCTCGGCACCGCACTCACCGAAGATCAATTGCATCTGCTCTGGCGCGTCGCCGCCGAACCGACATTGGCGTTCGATGGCGATGAAGCCGGATTGCGCGCGGCGCATCGCGCGGCGCGACTTGCGTTGCCGCATCTGAAGGCGGGTTATTCGTTACGTTTTGCGTTTCTGCCGTCGGGTGAAGATCCCGACAGTTTTATCCGCGCTTCCGGCCCATCCGGCATGCGCAAGATTCTCGATACCGCCGAACCGCTCGGTCAGGTGCTGTGGCGCGCCGAAACCGAAGGCAAGGATTTCTCCACGCCGGAACGGCGCGCAGGCCTCGAACGCGCGCTTGGCGAAATCACCCAGGCGATCGGCGACGGCAAGATCGCCGACTACTACCGGCGCGATTTCGATTCCCGCGTGTTCGAAGCGTTCAAGCGCCGCAAGTTCGAGCCCCGGCCGCAGAAGAACGGCTATCAGCCCCGCAAGGGCGGCAAATCCTTTCCGCCAAGGCCCGGGAGCCTCGGTTCCGGGCCCGCCGTCTCGGCGGAGGTGAAGAACAGCATGATCGCCCGGGGGGGCAAGGGCGCTTCCCGCCGGATCAAGGAACTGGAGCTGGCGGCCCTGCTCTGGGAAAAGCCCGATCTGGCAGCCCTGCATGGGGAGATACTGGCCGCCCTTCCATTCGCGGATCGTTCGCTTGACAGGTTCCGGCACGAACTTTTAAACCTCGCCGCCTCCGGCGGCAGGCTTGAAACCAGGGCGCTGGAGAACCATCTCGTGCGCGTAGGACAGTCCGAGCTTGCCGAGCAACTGGCCCGGCGCGCCTCCGGCGAAATTGCCTCCGCGCCTGCGAAGGACGACGCCGACAAGGGACTCGCCGATGCCGAAGACATTGAGGCCCGCTGGCTCCGCGCCGCAACCCAGTTGCGGGAAATTGCGGAACTGGACCCCGAACGGGCCCGCGCGGTCGAGCGTTTCCGCAACGAGGCGAGTGAAGAAAGCTGGCGCGAGGTCCAGGTGCTCCTGGAACGCCGCGCTGCCCAGGGCGAGTGATCTGCGTTCTACACACATAGTATAGGAGACATGCCCTGACGCGGGGCCACCCTCGCGCCCAGGCCTATTGAGAACGGACCGATCCCATCGTGGTGACGAAGACAGCTTCCAAGAAGAAACCGGTAAAGGCAGCGGCCAAGCCCGCCGCCAAGCCTGCGGCCAAAAAGGCAGCGGCCAAGCCCGCGCACAAACCTGCGCCCAAGAAGCCGGAACCCAAAAAGCACGAACCCAAGCACGAGACCAAGCCGGTGAAGGCAGCGGCCAAGCCCGCGCCCGCCCCTGCCAAAAAGCCCGACCCCAAGGCCACCAAGGCCGCCCCCGCCCCCCAGCCGGAGAAGAAGCCGATTCAACCCCAAGTTCTTGCCAAGCAGCTCGTCAAAGCCACCCCGCCCAAGCCGGGCCTGAAGCCTGGCACCACCGAAGCCCAGCCGCCTGCGCCCGATGCGGATTCCCCGCTTCTGGATATGTCGGATGTGGGCGTTCGCAAGATGATCACCCGCGCCAAGCAGCGCGGCTATGTCACCTATGACGAACTGAACAAGGTTCTGCCGTCGGACAAGGTCTCGTCCGAACAGATCGAAGACACGATGTCGATGCTCAACGAAATGGGCATCAACGTCATCGAAAGCGAAGAGCAGGAAGAACAGGCCGAAGGCGGTCTTCCCGCCGTCGCCGAAGGCGGCAAGCAGGTCACCGTCACCCAGAAAGAGGGTGAGGAAACCTACGACCGCACCGACGATCCCGTGCGCATGTATTTGCGCGAAATGGGTTCGGTGGAACTGCTGTCCCGCGAAGGCGAAATCGCCATCGCCAAGCGCATCGAAGCCGGCCGTGAATTGATGATCGGCGCGCTGTGCGAAAGCCCGCTGACATTCGAAGCGCTCACGGTTTGGCGCGACGAACTGAACGAAGGCAAAGTCCTTCTTCGCGACATCATCGATCTCGAAGCGATGTATGGCGCAGGCCCCGATGGCCAGCCTGCAACACCGGCTGTCCCTGTCGACGGCACGCTGAACGCGAACGGCCATGACGCGACGATGGCCGCGCTGATCGCACCCAAGAAACCCGAACCGCTGCCGAAGCCGACCCCGCGCCCCGCGCCGCCAACCACGGCCGATGGCGAACCCGTCGATCCGGGTGAAGCCGCTGCCGCTGCGGATGCCGCGAACGAAGACGATGGTTTCGACGATGAAGGCAATCTACCCTTGTCGGCGATGGAAGCTGCGCTGAAACCGCAGGTTCTCGAAACGCTCGACAACATCGCCAATCTCTACAAGAAACTCGGCAAGCTGCAGGATGCCAGCGTCGAAGCCGCCCTTGGCGCCGATGAACTTTCGACCAGCCAGGAACGCCGCTTCAAGAAGCTGCGCAGCGAGACCGTCGATCTCGTCAAAGGCCTCAAGCTCAACAACAACCGTATCGAGTCGCTCGTCGATCAGATGTACGGCATCAACCGCCGCCTGGTCAGCCTTGAAGGTCGTTTGCTGCGCCTTGCCGAAGCCCACGGCGTGGAACGCCCGGACTTTTTGAAAGAGCATTTCGGCAACGAACTCGATCCCAACTGGGCCCGCCGCGTAGGGCGCCTGTCGCGTCCCGGCTGGAAAGATTTCGTGCAGGACGAACGCGACAAGCTGCACAGCCTGCGCGAAGAGATTCAAACACTCGCACAGGAAATGCGCCAGTCGATCGTCGATTTCCGGCGCGTCGTGCACACGGTGCAAAAGGGCGAACGCGAAAGCGGCCAGGCGAAAAAGGAAATGATCGAGGCGAACCTGCGCCTGGTGATCTCCATCGCCAAGAAATACACCAATCGCGGCCTGCAATTCCTCGATCTCATTCAGGAAGGCAATATCGGCCTGATGAAGGCGGTCGATAAGTTCGAATACCGCCGTGGTTACAAGTTCAGCACCTACGCAACGTGGTGGATTCGCCAGGCCATCACCCGTTCCATCGCCGATCAGGCCCGCACCATCCGTATCCCGGTGCACATGATCGAGACGATCAACAAGCTGGTGCGTACCTCGCGCCAGATGCTGCACGAAATCGGCCGCGAACCGACGCCGGAAGAACTGGCCGAACGTCTGGCGATGCCGCTGGAAAAAGTGCGCAAGGTTCTGAAGATCGCCAAAGAACCCATCTCCCTCGAAACGCCCATCGGCGACGAGGAAGATTCCCACCTCGGCGATTTCATCGAAGACAAGAACGCGGTCCTCCCCATCGACGCCGCGATCCAGGCCAACCTGCGCGAAACCACAACCCGCGTGCTGGCAACGCTAACCCCGCGCGAAGAACGCGTCCTGCGCATGCGCTTCGGCATCGGCATGAACACTGACCACACCCTCGAAGAAGTCGGCCAACAGTTCAGCGTCACCCGCGAACGCATCCGCCAAATCGAGGCGAAGGCGCTGAGAAAGCTGAAGCATCCGAGCCGGTCTAGGAAGCTCCGGAGCTTTTTGGATAACTAGGCTGCTGCGTTAGCTATAAACCCAACGCACTCTACTTCTACCTGCAGAGGTTAGTAATATAACCTGAGGTGGAACGGAGGGTGCGATGGTTCACCACCATAAAGATGGTGGTCTCAATGCTGCTGAGAAGAAAATTGTCAAAGCGCTTTTGAGCCGCAATTGGCGAAATCAGGATATACAAGCACTAATCAATTCAGGCGGACGCAAGGCCACCATAAATAGCGGCCGCGTCACTGGCGTAAAACAAGACAACACAATTTCACCCGCGTCAGATGCTGAAGTCGAAGCGTTCATCCAAAGGAAGAAAGCATTTGATCCTTCAACCGGTCTGAATTTGTTCGAGGACGAACGACTGATCAGATCCCGCGAAGCGATGATTTTGGCCGTGCAGGTTTTCAACGGTCCAGGCTTCTTGTTCAAGACAGAACTATTCACCGTGCAGGCGGTGATAGCGTGGACCTATATGCTGCACGAATATTATCATCGAAAAGGCATCAAGTTAATAGGCAAAGACGGACGTTCGTTGCTCTTAAGCCAGATGATTGAAAGATCTGACTGTCCATTGTCCGATGGCGCTAAACGGAATTTGCGCACGATAAAGAAATTACGCGATGACGTTGAACACCTTCTTTTGGGGAGAAGTGATTTCAAGTGGGCCCCCCTTTTTCAGGCATGCTGTTTAAATTTTGATGCTGCACTAAGAAAACTATTTGGCGAATCCGTTTCGTTGGAACGCGAATTGTCATTCGCTCTTCAGTTCGCACGCCTCGATATTGAGCAAGTAGCTGTCATGCAACGCTATGAAGTTCCGGAGGAAATTCAAGCGTTGGACGCGCGCTTGCGCGAGGGCATGACCGACGAACAGTTAGCGGACCTAGAATATCAATTTAGAGTTGTCTTTACCTTAGATAATGCAACGAAGAGCAAGGCCCATTTTCAATTCGTCGAGCCAAATTCAAAGGAGGGTGATGAGATAAGGAGCGTTCTTCTCAAATACAAAATTGCAGACGAATTGTATCCACATAAGGCTGGAAAAGTCGTTTCACTCGTTCGACGAGGGGCAAAGAAGAAGATTACAACGCACAACCATACGCAAGCTTGGAAGTACTATAAGGCACGTCCTAAGAGTGGAGCGAAAGATCCAGAGAATACCATAAAGGATTTTTGTATCTACCATCCGGCTCACAAAGATTATACCTATTCGCAAAAGTGGGTCGACCACCTCATTAAATGCATACTTGACGATAATGAGTTCCAAAAAATCAAATCTGTTCGGGGATAGTTTTCTCCCGCTGTTGTCGTAATTTGCAACAATCCTTGTTTTTTGTTTGAGCGCTCCGTCAGGCACTTCACTTCCATGTTCTCCGCCATCATCTTCGATTGCGACGGCGTACTCGTGGATAGCGAGGTGATCGCGCATGAGGTTGAGGCCCGTGTGTTATCGTCCATCGGGCTTCATTACGATCCGCATGAGTTCAAGGCGCGGTTCATGGGGATGAGCGATGTCGCGTTTCGCGCCGCGCTCGATGCCGATGGGCGGGCGCGGTTGGGGCGCTCGATCCTGGCCGAGATCGAAGGGCCGATGGATGCGCAATACCACCACGCAATGGAAATGCGGTTGGCCGAAGTGCCGGGTGCGCTTGAAGCCGTGCGCGGTGTGCACGGGTTGAAGGCGGTGGCGAGTTCGTCGCGTGAGGCGGCGCTCGAAAAGAAATTGAAGAAGACCGGGTTGTGGGCGCATTTCGCGCCGCATGTTTATTCGGCGGAGCATGTCACCCATGCCAAGCCCGCGCCCGATCTGTTTCTCTACGCGGCAAACGCGTTGGGCGTTTCGCCGCGCGATTGTCTGGTGCTCGAAGACAGCGTGAACGGGGTGATGGGCGCGCAAGCGGCTGGCATGCGCGTGTGGGGCTTCATGGGCGGCGGGCATATGGATCATCATTCGCGCGCGCGGCTCGAAGCAGCGAAAGTCGAACGCGTGATCGAGGATTGGGCGCATTTCACGCGAAGCTTGAGTTCCCTCGGCTAGGCGCGCACTCTTTCACCCGGTTGGCGTATCGATGAGGGCCCAAGCATGCGTATCGTGCTCGCGGTTATGGCTGTTTCCTTCGCTCTTTCGGGATGTGCGGTGGTGGATGTGGCGGCTGATGTCGCTGACGCCGGTGTCACGGTCGCCTCCACCGCCGTCGATGTGACGGCGGGCACGGTGAAAACGGTGGCGCACACCGTCACCCCGTCGGATAACGATCACGCGAAGAAAGATTGAGACCTCCGCGTGAGCTAGATGTCCGCGCGGTTACGGTTTCTCCATTCTCTTATCGGCCGATAGAAGGCGTCTTCTTTCGGGCGCAGATTTCTCCCATTCGAGGATTTTCACGGGAGCATTTCATGCGCGTGTTGATTTTATCGGCCGCGATGGCCGCACTTCTGGTCGCCCCCGCAATGGGCGCCAATTCCGGTTCCGACAAGATGAAAGCCTGTGCCGCCCAATGGGGCACCATGTCGGCCGATCAAAAGAAGGCGACGACCTATCAGAAATTCTCGTCGAACTGCATGTCGGGCAAGGCGGCGATGACCCCGCAAGCGCGGATGAAAGCGTGCGCCGCCCAATGGCAGAAGATGAAAACCGACAACAAGACGGGCGGCCAAACCTATCAGCAGTTCACCTCGCAATGCGCGAAGAAGACCTGAGGCCGCTCAAGCGTAGTTGAAGCTCACGCTGATGCGCAGGCCCCGCGCGGTGTTCTGCACCACTTCGTGGCGCAGCCAGCTTTCCCACAAAAGCACGGTGCCGGGCGTGGGCTCCACCGTGACGAAGGGGCGGTTGCCGCGCGCGGCGCTGGGCTTCTTCGCAGGTGCTGCCATCATCATCGCAAGACGCGGGTCTTCGAATTTTATCGCGGACGCGCCTTTGGGAATCGCAACGTAATAGGTGCCGCTGATCGCCGAATGCGGATGGATGTGCGCGGTGTGAACACCGCCCTTCTCCATCACATTGATCCACATCGAATCGAGCCTGAGCTTGGTGCGCTCGAATTGCAGCGCTTTGGCGAACGCTTTCACCTGCGCATCGAGATGCTTCTGCAGCTCGGCAAACACCGGGGCGCGCAACGGCAGATCGTTCAGCGAGGCGTAAGAGGTGTAGCCGGTATAGTTGTGCGCCTTCGACCAGCGCTGGCCCGCGCGGTCTTCGCGCGCAATCGCGATACAGGTTTTTGCCAGTTCGGCGTTAAACGCGCCCGCGCGCGGCAGCACCTTTCGGTACAGCCGCGTCGCGAACAGCGTTTCAATGGTCACGCGAAAACCGCTTAGGCTTCTTCGCCTTCCGCCACGTCCTCGGCCGCTTCTTCCTCGGCTTCGGGTTCCGGCTCTTCTTCGATCCAGCCCGCCTTGACGCGCGCCTTCATGATGATGGCGTTGGTGTCGGCGGCGGTCAGCTCGAACCCTTCCAGCGCACCCGGAACGCGCACGCGTTCCTTTTCCTTGTTCTGCTCGTAATAGCCCAGCAGATCGTCGGTGGCGCAACCGGCCAGGTCTTCCAACGTCTTGATCTCGTGTTCGCCAAGGGCAACCGCCATCGCGGCCGTCACGCCTTCGACTTCGAGCACGTCGTCCGTCACGCCAAGCGCGCGGCGCTTTTCATCCAGCTCGCGGTTCTGCGCCTCGATGAATTCCTGGGCGCGGCTTTGCAGTTCCTGGGCGGTGTCGTCGTCGAAGCCTTCGATGGTCGACAGATCGGTGAGCGGCACGTAAGCGATGTCCTCGATCTCCGAGAACCCTTCGGAGGCGAGCAACTGCGCCACCGTTTCGTCCACGTCGAGCGCATCCATGAACAGCTTGGTGCGTTCGGCAAATTCCTTCTGGCGGCGTTCGGATTCTTCGGCTTCCGTCAGAATGTCGATCTGCCAGCTGGTGAGCTGCGAGGCCAGGCGCACGTTCTGTCCGCGCCGCCCGATGGCGAGCGAAAGCTGCTCGTCCGGCACCACCACTTCGACACGGTGCGTGTCTTCGTCCAGCACCACCTTGGAGACTTCGGCGGGCGCCAGTGCATTGACGATGAAGGTTGCCGCTTCCCCGTTCCACGGAATGATGTCGATGCGTTCGCCCTGAAGCTCCTGCACCACCGCCTGCACGCGCACACCGCGCATACCCACGCAAGCGCCAACCGGATCGATGCTCGAATCCTTTGAGATCACTGCGATCTTGGCGCGGCTGCCCGGATCGCGCGCCACCGCGCGGATCTCGATAATGCCGTCATAGATTTCGGGCACTTCCTGCGCGAACAGGCGCACCATGAATTGTGGGTGCGAACGCGACAGGAAGATTTGGGGACCGCGCGCTTCGCGGCGCACGTCATAGATGTAAGCGCGGATGCGGTCGCCGGCGCGGAAGCTTTCGCGCGGGATCATCTCGTCGCGGCGGACAACGCCTTCGGCGCGGGAAAGGTCGACCACAACCGATCCGAATTCGGCGCGCTTGACGATGCCGTGCACGACTTCGCCGATACGGTCCTTGTATTCTTCATATTGGCGTTCGCGTTCGGCATCGCGCACCTTCTGCACGATCACCTGTTTGGCGTTCTGTGCATTGACGCGGTTGAAATCGAGCGGGGGAAGGGTTTCGGCGATGATGTCGCCCACCTGTGCGGCCGGGTTGCGGGCGCGCGCATCTTCCAGGCTGATCTCGATCTTGTCGTTATCGATCTGCTCGACGACGTTCAGGTAACGCGAGACGTGGGTTTCGCCCGTCTTGGAATCGATCTCGACATGGATGTCGTTCTCGCTGCCGTAATGGGCTTTGGCGGCGCGCTGCATCGCCTCTTCCATCGCGTGCAGGACGACCTGCTTGTCGATCGACTTGTCGCGCGCGACCGCATCGGCGATCTGCAAAAGTTCCAGCCTGTTTGCGGCTACTCCGGCTACCATCTCTTCATCTCCTGTCGTGCGCGGATGCGCACATTCGATAAACGCTACGCGTGTTTGCGCGCCTTCAAATCTTCTTCGATCAGCTTGTCGGTGAGAACAAGTTTCGCTTCCGCAACGTTGGCGAAAGTGAATTTCAACTGCTGCCCATCGCTGTGGAACAGAATGTCTTTGCCATCGAGGCCCAAAATCTTGCCGCGAAAACGCTTGCGGCCATTGGCGTCGGGGGCTGTCAGCTCGATCTTGGCTTCGTGTCCGGCCCAGCGCGCATAATCCTTCAGGCGCGTCAGCGGGCGGTCGATGCCGGGCGAGGAAACTTCCAGATTGTATTCGCCCTCGATGGGGTCTTCCTGATCCAGGAAATCGGACAGCGCGCGCGACAGCACGGCGCAATCGTCCACGTCCATAAGGCCGTCGGCCCGCTCGGCCATGATCTGCAAGGTCTTGGTCTTGCCGCCCATCAGGCGCAGACGCACGAGTTGATACCCCGCCGCTTCCACGACAGGGGCGATCAAAGGCTCCAATTGCGACATCGCGGTTAAAATGACCGAACCTCTTCACCATGACCGGGCAGCGAAGCGCGACCCGGTTAAAGCATGCGTCTTGGCCCGCGGCGGTCTTGCGACCGCCACACAACAGCAGTTTCTGTTGTAAGGGATGGCCCGGGATATAGGCTTGTCGCCCAAAAATGGCAAGTCAGCGCCGGAAAGCCCGCAGATAGGCTGGCTTTCCGTGAAGTTCCTTGGCCTCGTAACGGGTCTGGGGCCAGTCGTCGGGCCGCGTCAGCCAGTCGGCGGAAGAGGCGGCCTGCCATTCAAAGGCCGGGTGCGCGCAGATGCGTTCCAGGGTCCATTCGAAGTAAGGCGCATCGTCGCTTGCGAAACGAAATTCCGCGCCGGGCTTCATCACGCGCGCCAGACGGTCCAGCAATTCGGTCTGCACGAAGCGGCGCTTGTGATGGCGCGTCTTGGGCCAGGGATCGGGAAAGAGAATGAACACCCGCCCCAGCGAGCCATCGGGCAACGCATCGATGATGTCGCGCGCATCGTCGGTGTGAAGGCGGATGTTGGGCGCTTGGTGCTCGTTTTGGCGTTCATCAAGTTTCGATAAAAGTTTTGCGACGCCGGAGATATAGGGCTCCGCGCCGATCAGCCCGACCTGCGGATGACGCTCGGCCTGCCACAGCAAATGCTCGCCCGCCCCGAAGCCCACTTCCAGCCATACGTCATCGATCTCAGGCGGGAAATAGCGTTTCGGATCTGCGTTTTGTTCGAGCTTCAACGCAAGCGTTGGCAGCAACGTTTCGATCAGGTGCTGCTGATGCGCGGAAAGCTTCGGCCCCTTGCGCCGGCCATAGAGCTGGCGCCGTTGCCGCTGCGAACGCTGCTCTGTTTGCGTATTCATGCGCTTTACGTCCCGCTTATGCCGGCGCCTTCTGCCCGTCAGCGGACTTTGCGGCAAGGGTGGGTGGTGTTTAACTGGCCGCCTTGGGGGGACACATGAAATTCATCGCGATCATCGGGTTTGCGCTGCTTGCATCCGCGGCGCAGGCACAGCAGGCCATCACCCTGTCCGAGATGCTGGCGGTCGAGCTGCCACGTGGCACGAATGCAATCGGGCCGCAGGATCCCGCGCTGCACGCCCTGCTGGCGGCGGCGCGCAGTCAGGGGCGCACGGTCACCTGGGATCTCAATCGCAAGCTTGGGCCGGGCGCGGCCAAAGTGACCTGGGCCGCCTGGAACGGCACACCCGGAACCGGCGCACCGGCGGCAACGCGCAGCGCCTATGTCGTTATCCTGCCCAACGGCACAACCCCGGTCGGGGTTTCGGGCGATGAAAACGCCACCGCCGGCAACAGCGCGGCACATATCGCGCGCGATGCGGCGGGCCGGTTGCACATGGTCTGGCAGGATGGCGGCCGGCCCGGCGGCCCAACGGGCCCCTTCTATCGCCGCGCCACCACCGCTGGCGGCGCACTGCATTTCGACACCGCGCCCATCAACATCGCCGACCCCGGTCCCAGCGACTGGAACGCCTATCCGGCGTTGGCAGTGACGGGCAACACTGTGCAACTGATCTGGCAGGCCGGCGGCACGGTGCGCACGAGACGCATCACCGACGGCACCGTTCTGGAGCCGGTGACCGATACCGGTGCGCGCAGCGAAGGCCGTGACATCGGCCCCGCCATCGCGTTCGACAGCAAGGGCGGCCTTCACCTCGTCACGCCCAGCGGCATCTATGCTTTTTCAGGCGATGCTGGCCGGACCTGGAAGAGCGAGCCGGTGCCGCTGCCCGCCGGTGTCGGCATCAAAACCATCTCGCTCGCCGTGGACGGCGGCGGCACGGTGCATGTCGCTTTCAGCGCGCCGGTCGCGCAACAGAATGCGACGCGTGGAACGCCGGGCGGTTATTGGCAGCTTCGCACCATCGACCGCAGCCCCGATGGCGCCTGGCGCAATCCCACCGATGTTCTGGCGCACGCACCCGGCTGGGGCGAGCCCAAAGGCGGCGGCGATATGCTAGCCGATTGGGCGCGCATTGCCGCCGATGCAAAGGGCGGCTTGCATCTGACCTGGCACGGCACCGTCTATTCCCACAAATTCGAACACGACACCTCGTTCTATGCCTGGAAGACGCCCGGCGGCGGCTGGCAGGCACCGGTGGCGTTGCAACGCTCCGATCCTGCGCGCGGCATCGAATATTCCTATGCACCGGCATTGGCGCTGGATGGCGACCGTGCATTGGCGCTCACATTTTACGTGCAGGATTTGCGGAACGGCAGCTCCGCCTTCGACAGCGCGTTGGCGATCTTCGCAAACGGCCGAATGCAAGGACAGCTCGTGCCGGTAACACGGTTCGCCGCCACGGCGGCTGCAGCCAAAACGCCAGACGCAGCGATTGGTGCGCGCTTTCCCGCTGCGGCACCGCAAGTCTGGCGCACGCCGGACGGTCACACCGGGCTCGATGTGCTGGAGACGTTACAGGTGCCGGCCGGCGATGGCGTCAATATCATCGCCCATCAATGGCTGGACCTGACGGCGCGGCTGGGCAAATAGCAGCCGCGCTTAGAACGCTGCTTTCAGCGCGTCGGCAAGGTCGGTCTTCTCCCACGAGAAGCCGCCTTCGGAATCCGGCGTGCGGCCGAAATGGCCGTAGGCTGCGGTGCGCGCATAGATCGGGCGGTTGAGGCCCAGATGTTCGCGGATGCCGCGCGGCTTCAGGCTCATCAGTTCGGGAAGAACCGCTTCGAGCTTGTCTTCGGCGACATTGCCCGTGCCGTGCAGGTCGACATAGACCGACAACGGATCGGAAACGCCGATGGCATAGGCGATCTGGATCGTGCAGCGATCGGCCAATCCCGCCGCCACCACGTTCTTTGCGAGATAACGCGCGGCATAAGCGGCCGAACGGTCCACCTTCGTCGGGTCTTTGCCCGAGAATGCGCCGCCGCCATGCGGGGCAGCCCCGCCGTAGGTATCGACGATGATCTTGCGGCCCGTGAGTCCGCAGTCGCCATCCGGCCCGCCGACCACGAACGCGCCCGTCGGATTGACGTGCCACACCGTCTTGTCGGTGATGAGCCCGCCCGGCATCGCTTCGCGAACGTAAGGTTCGATGACATTGCGCACATCGTTCGACGTCATGTTTTCGTCGAGGTGCTGCGTGGAAACGACGATCTGTGTCGCGGTGACCGGCTTGCCATCGACATAGTGCAACGTCACCTGGCTCTTCGCATCCGGTCCAAGCTTCGGTGCCTTGCCGGATTTGCGCGCAGCCGCCATCAATTCGAGAATCTTGTGGCTGTAGAGGATCGGCGCCGGCATCAGCTCCGGCGTTTCGCGGCAGGCATAACCGAACATGATGCCCTGGTCGCCCGCGCCTTCATCCTTGTTGCCGGAAGCATCGACGCCTTGGGCGATGTGCGGCGATTGCGCGTGCAGCAGCACTTCGACTTCGCAATTGCTCCAGTGAAAACCGTTCTGCTCGTAACCGATATCGCGGATCGCCTGGCGCGCCACGTCGATCACCATGTTCGAAGTGATCTGCGCCGGTCCGCGCGTTTCGCCCGCGATCACCACGCGGTTGGTGGTGGCAAGCGTTTCGCTGGCGACGCGGATGATCTTCGGATCGAAGCCGTGCTTGGGGCCTTCGCGAAAGAACAGATCCACCACTTCGTCGGAAATGCGGTCGCACACCTTGTCGGGGTGGCCTTCGGACACGCTTTCGCTGGTGAACAGATAGTCTTTGCGGGGCATCGGGTCCGATTCCTTCGGCTATGGACGGGCGCCTTTTTGCAAGAACGCCCCCCGGGGTCAACAGGCCTCCGGTCTCGCCTATAAGATAAAGCGCGACAGATCCTGGTCTTTGGCGAGGTCTTCGACTCGGTCTTTCACATAAGTCGCATCGATGACGATCTTCTCCCCGGTCCGGTCGGTGGCCGAGAAGCTGATCTCGTCCAGCACCCTCTCCATGACGGTCTGAAGACGGCGGGCCCCGATGTTCTCGACGGTCGCGTTCACCTGGGCCGCGATATCGGCGATGGCCCCGATGCCGTCCGGGGTGAAGTCGAGCGTCACGCCCTCGGTCAGAAGCAGCGCCACATATTGCTTGATGAGGCTGGCCTCCGGCTCGGTCAGGATGCGCTGGAAGTCGTCGCGGGTGAGCGCCTTCAGCTCCACGCGGATCGGCAACCGCCCCTGCAGTTCCGGCAACAGGTCGGATGGCTTGGCGGTGTGGAACGCGCCTGAGGCGATGAACAGGATGTGGTCGGTCTTCACCGAGCCATGCTTGGTGGCAACGGTGGTGCCTTCGATCAGCGGCAACAGATCGCGCTGTACGCCCTCGCGGCTCACATCGCCGCCGCCGCGGAATTCGGTGCGGGCGCAGATCTTGTCGATCTCGTCGATGAAGACGATGCCGTCGTTTTCCACCACCTCGATGGCCTCGCGGATCATCGCATCGTTGTCGAGCAACTTGTCGGCTTCCTCGGCGATCAAGGGCACATGTGCGTCCGCCACGGTCAACCGGCGCATCTTGGGCCTGCCGCCCATGGCTTTTCCGAACATGTCGGAAAGATTGATCATGCTGATCTGCGCATTGGGCATGCCGGGGATTTCGAACGACGGCGCGCCGCCTTCGCGCGTTTCGATCTCGATTTCCTTGTCGTTCAATTCGCCCGCGCGCAGTTTCTTGCGAAACGCATCGCGCGTGGAAGCGCTTGCATTGGCGCCCACCAGCGCATCGATCACGCGGTCTTCGGCCCGCGCGTCGGCCTGGGCTTCCACATCCTTGCGCTTTTTCTCGCGCACCTGCGAGATACCGACTTCGAGCAGATCGCGCACGATCTGCTCCACATCGCGGCCCACATAACCCACTTCGGTGAATTTGGTGGCTTCCACTTTCAGGAACGGCGCTTGTGCAAGCTTGGCCAGACGCCGCGAAATCTCGGTCTTGCCCACACCGGTGGGCCCGATCATCAGAATGTTCTTCGGTGCCACTTCCTCGCGCAGTTCGGGCTCAAGCTGCTGCCTACGCCAGCGGTTGCGCAGCGCAATCGCGACGGCGCGCTTGGCATCGGACTGCCCGACGATGAAACGGTCGAGTTCGGAAACGATTTCGCGTGGGGTGAAGAAGCTCATGGAAGGTATATGGTCATCGAAAGCGATTCAGTCCAGTTACGTCAAATTGCGGAGAGAATGTCGGTCCTGTTAAAATCTCCGCCCTTGTACAGCAAGGGTTCGCCCGTCTGTTTGGCAAGCGCATAGGCGAAACAGTCGCCGAGATTGAGTTTCGCCGGATGACGGCTCTTGCCGAAATCGCGCCATGCGGTGTGGGCCACGCGCATCTGAAACTGATCGACTGGCACGATGGTGATCTGGGAGGCGGCGAAAAGTTCTTCCAGTGCGGCCATGTCCCTCGCACTGGCGCGTTCGGCACGAATGGCAGCTTCCAGCCAGTTGACCGGCGACATCAGCCGGGTGCCTGCCTCAAGGATCAATCGTGCGAACTGTTCGGCTTCCGGCTCAAGTTTCAGAATGGCGATAAGCGCCGAGGCGTCGATAACCATTAGCGCGGCAGACCGTCTTCGTCGTAAAGCTCGTCGATCAGTTCGCGCGCCGATTTGCCTTCCGCCTGAAGCCCCTGCGCGCGCTCCGCGATGGCCATCAGTTGTGAGACCTTCGCTTCTTTGCCGGCACGGCCTGCTTGGGCAACGCGGCTCAATCGCTCCTCCAGCGCTGTATGCACCGCGCCTGTCAGCGTCTCACCCGTGCGTTTGGCCAGCTCGCGGGCGAGTTTTTCGGTCTGTTCCTGGCGGATGTGCAAAGCCATGGTCGTATATACTCCTGTGTTGAAATATATACGCCCGTGTTGAAAGCTGCAAGATCAGTCCGTTTTCAGGCTTTCGATGACGATGTTCTGGTTGGTGTAGACGCAGATGTCGGCGGCGATCTTCATGGCGCGCTGGGCGATTTCCTCCGCCGAAAGGTCCAGCGGCAGAAGGGCGCGCGCCGCGGCCAGCGCATACGCCCCGCCCGAGCCGATGCCGATCAGGCTGTCTTCGGGTTCCACCACGTCGCCGGTGCCCGAAAGGATCAGCGAGGTCTTGGCGTCGGCCACCGCCATCATGGCTTCGAGGCGGCGCAGGTAACGGTCGGTCCGCCAGTCCTTGGCCAGTTCCACGCAAGCCCGCGCCAAATTGCCCGGATGCTGTTCGATCTTGGCTTCCAGCCGCTCGGAAAGGGCAAAGGCATCCGCGGTCGCCCCTGCAAAGCCCACGATCACGTCGCCCTTGGCGAGCCTGCGCACCTTGCGGGCGTTGGATTTCATCACGGTCTGGCCCGCCGTCACCTGCCCGTCGCCCGCCACAACCACCACCCCGCCCTTGCGGACCGAGAGGATGGTGGTGGAACGCCAGCGTTCGGGGGAATCCATGCGGGGGCTGAGGGCCATGAGGGCAATCCGGGGGGCTTCTAGGCCCAGATAGGTCCCTTAGGCGTAGGGCGCAAGCGCAGGAAAGCTGGGGTTTGTCTAAAAATATTCCATTTCTTAACGGGCGCGGCGCAAGGATCGTGCGCCATGAGCGACGCTGTAGCCACCCCGCCCGTGTCCCGCGCCTTCGGCCGCAAGGTGGTGCCGTGGTTTGTGCTGGTCGGCGTGATCCTGATGGGCGTGACGGGGCTCATCACCGTTTCCATCACGCGGCTGATTTCCAGCAGTGCCTGGGTGGCGCACAGCTATCAGATTCTCGACACGCTCGATCTGACCGAAGCCCGCTTCAGCGATGCCGAAGCCGCCGAACGCGGATATGTGGCGACCTGCAAGGCCACGATGATCTCGCCCTTCCGGGCCGACTTGCCGCGCATCTACACCTATCTCGCATCGTTGCGCGCGCTGACCGCCGACAATCCGATCCAGCAAGCCCATGTCGATCGCCTTCATACCTCTCTCAGCAATGAACTCGCGCGCATGAGCATGGTGATGACGACCACGCTCAAGGGCGGTCAGATCAAGGCCGAAGAGATGCTGGCCGATCCCAACGATACGAACGCGGTGGGCGATATCCTGGCCACGATCTCCAACATGGCGCGCGAGGAGCGCAAGCTGCTCGATCTGCGCCTGAAGTCGCTGCAGTATTTTGCATACCTCACGCTTGGGGCTTGTGCACTCGGCATCATCGCCTGCGGCGGCATATTGGGTTTCGTGTTCTGGTTGATCAAACGCGAAACGGTGCGGCGTACCCGAAGCGAATCCTCGCTCGCGCACGCCAATGCGAAGCTTGAAACCTCGCTCACCGAATTGCAGCATTACAATCAATCGGCGCGCTCGGTGGCGCTGTTGGGCGAATTGCTGCAGACCTGCCGCACCACCGACGAAGCGCTCGGCATCGTCGCCAAACATCTCACCCAGCTTCTTCCCGAAGCATCAGGCGCCATCGGCCTTTTCAACGAAGCACGCGATCAGATCGAAGTCAGCCGCAGCTTCGGCAGAGGCGGTTTTTCGGAAAGCTTCGCGCCCGACGATTGCTGGGGTTTGCGGCGCGGGCGGCTGCATGTCTCCGCACCTGAAAGCGTGGAACCGTCCTGCACCCATTTCGATGCGGGCACCCATGTGCTGTGCCTGCCGATGATCGCGCAGGGCGATACGCTGGGCGTGTTGAGCGTTGGTGCTGCGCGCAGCTTCAGCGTGGCCGAACGGCAGACGGTTCAGACCATCACCGAACAACTCTCGCTCGCGCTCGCCAATCTTCTGTTGCAGGACACGCTGCGCCATCAATCGTTGCGCGATGCGCTGACGGGCCTGTTCAACCGGCGCTATCTCGAAGATGCGCTGGCGCGTGAGATCGGTCGCGCGCGCCGCGGCTCAACCCCGCTCTCGGTGATCATGCTCGACGTCGATCACTTCAAGATCTTCAACGACGCCAACGGACATGAAGGCGGTGACGCCTTGCTCGCCGAATTCGGCCAGACGTTGCAGCGCGTGGTGCGCGGCGAAGACATTGCCTGCCGTTACGGCGGCGAAGAATTCGCGGTGATCCTGCCGGGCGCCGATCTCGCCGCCGCCATCCAGCGCGCGGAAGAATTGCGCGAAGCGGCCCGGCGCATGACGGTCCGGCTGCGCGGCCTCGTGCTTCCCAAGATCACCACCTCTTTGGGCGTGGCCTCGCTTCACGAACACGGCAAGACGGCCGCCGATATCATGAAGGCCGCCGACGAGGCGCTTTACGAGGCCAAACGGTCGGGCCGCGACCGCGTCGGCGTCGCCCATCGGCTGACCGGCGGCGTGGCGACAGCCCCTGCCCACGTCGCTTAAAAGCGGCTTCCAGAATCCGCTTCTGGAACCTCCTTCTGGACTGGCCTCCCCCGCACTTGTTATCAACAGCCGTCAAACAGGGCTTTTCCCATGCGCACCGCAACCGTCGAACGCAAAACACGGGAGACCGAGATCACCGTCTGGCTCGATCTCGATGGCACGGGCGAGTGCGATATCGATACCGGCATCGGCTTCCTCGACCACATGCTCGAAAGCTTCGGCCGCCACTCGATGATGGACCTGAAGGTCCGCGCCCAGGGCGACCTGCATGTCGATTTCCACCACACCACCGAAGACACCGGCATCGTCATCGGCCAGGCGGTGAAGAAGGCGCTGGGCGATTTCGCGGGCATCACCCGCTTCGGCTCGGCCCTGATCCCGATGGACGAGGCGCTGACGCGGGTGGCGCTCGATGTCTCCAACCGGCCCTATCTGATCTGGCATGTCGAGGTGCCCAAACCGAAGCTCGGTGAGATGGACACCGAGCTGTTCAAGGAATGGTTTCAAGCCTTTGCGCAGAACGCCGGGGTCTGCCTGCACATCGAAAACCTCTACGGCACCAACAGCCACCACATCGTGGAAACCTGCTTCAAGGGGCTCGCCCGCGCGCTCCGTCAGGCGGTCTCCCCGGACGAACGGCTGGAGGGCGGAGTGGCCTCGACCAAGGGCACGCTCAGCGACGAGGATTAAGACCTCGTCAACAAGTTGACGCCTCCGTCATTTTTCTTGACTCTGCCTCGCAACCGCCCCACATTGAGGACGGATAAAGCTCCCGCGAGGTTCGCCATGGCCCAACAGATCACCAAAGACGCCGCTTACGATGCCGTTGCCCCGGATGATTTCCCGGCGATGCTGGAAGTGGAACGTTATGGCCAGCGCTCGACCGCGTTCGACAAGATCATCTCGGCCACCCACGATCATTTCTGGGATCCGCTCGACACGAAATACATCGACTTCAACGAGCCCTTCGATCTGACGAAGGACATGGTGCTGCCGGAAGAATTCTTCCCGATCTTCAAGACCAAGATCGGCGACACCATGACCCGCGAACAGAAGATCAGGTTCGCCAGCGAATCCACCCGCTGGCAGCTTTCGGCGATCCTGCACGGCGAACAGGGCGCGCTCGCGCTGTCGGCCTCGCTCTGCCACATCCTGAAAGATCCGGGCGCACAGGAATACGCCGCCAACCAGACACGCGAAGAAGCCCGTCACGTGACGGCGTTTGCCGCTTACATCAAGGCGCGCTGGCAGAAACCGCTTCCGGCCGGCGAAACGTTGCAGAACCTGCTCACCGAAATGGTGCTGGCGCCGGAAGTCTACAAAAAGATCGTCGGCATGCAGATGCTGGTCGAAGGTCTTGCGATGGGCGCGTTCGCCACGCTCTATCAGAAGTCGCGCGATCCGCTGCTGGTGAAACTCTGCCAGCTCGTGATGACCGACGAAGCCTTCCACCACAAATTCGGAAAGATCTGGGCCGACCGCACGATCCCGAAACTGTCGAAGGAAGAGCACGACGTCGTGGAAGACTGGGCGGCGCAATGCTTCCAGACGCTTCTGTTCAATCTCGTCAATCCGCTGCAGATGCATCACGTCTATCGCGCGGTCGGCATTGATCCGCAGGAAGCGATGACGGCGATCCAGGAAGCCTTCGGCGACGAAGCGCGCCGCGAGCAGATGAAGGAATCGGCCAACATCTTCCGCGTGCTGGTGAAGACCTTGCTCAACGCCGGCATCATCACCGACCGCACCAAGAGCTTCTACGGCATGTATGTCGATATGGATGAGCTCAAGAGCGAAGGCGACCGCATGGTCGGCGATGACATCGCCGAAGAAGGCATCAAATTCCTCCAGACCATCAATTTCGCCGACAGCAGCAAAAGCTCGCAGTTGCTCGCCGCCGAGTAGAGCTCACAAACCTAACAACCCTCCGTCATCCCCCGGCTTGTCCGGGGGACCCATTTTTTCTTTTCCCACGCAAAACAAAATAGATCCCCCGGATCGCGCGAAAACGCGCGACCGGAGGATGACGGTATGGGTGTTGTTATCTTTTGGGCGGAGGCGGCTGAACCGCGCTTGCGCCGATGTGATCGACCACATCGCGCGCGTCGAGCGCACGCGGATCGTCTTTCGCCTGTTCCGGCGTCAGCATCACGATTTCCGCGTAAGCCTGATATCGCGTGATCGGGAAGCTATCGACCTGGTCATAGGGCGGGCCATAGAACGGATCCTGGAAAGCCCAGCTGTGGTGATACCAGAAGCCGCGGCCGTGCCAGCCCGGCCAGCCCACGAAGTCGGAGCGATAGCTGGTCTTGGCTTCCGTATCGCGCGTGTCGAACACGAAATAGCGCGAGCCGGATTGCAGAGTGACCTCGGCGGAACGCAGCAGCAGATAGTTCTCCACCGTCTCGCGCGGGGTCACCGAATTGCCGGTGAAGGTCACGCGATAGCGGTTCTGGTCGAGCCGCTGGTCGGTATAGCCGGTGTTGTCGCCCGGCGTTTTGGGGGCATAGGGGGTGGGCGTGGTGCATGCCGTCAGCACCAAAAATCCAAGCGTGCCCAATAGCTTGGCTGAAGTGGGCAAACGCATTTCGGTCGTCCTTTTCAAAACAGATTCTCTGATCGCTCCACTTTAAAGGAACGCGGCTGTCTGCAGCATGAATGAATTGGGGCCTCAGCTCTTTATTAATGACTGGTCAGTTAGTAACATAGAGCCATGAGCGCGCTTTCCACCCCCGAATCCGCCCGCTGGCGGCGCCGCAAGGAAGCCCGGCCGCAGGAGATTCTGGATGCCGCGCTCGCCGTGTTTGCGGAAAAAGGGTTCTCCGCCGCGCGTATGGAAGACATCTCGCACCGCGCGGGCGTGACCAAGGGCACGATCTATCTCTACTTCGACAGCAAGGAAGCGCTGTTCAAGGCGCTGGTGCGCGAATCGCTCACGCCCACCATTCAGGGCGTCATCGATCGTGCGCGTGCTTATGATGGTCCATCGCGCGATCTGCTTGTGCTGGTGCTGACGACGGTCGGCACCTTCATCCGCACGTCGGATCGTGTGGTGCTGCCCAAGATCGTCATCGCGGAAGCCGGCAACTTTCCCGAACTGGTGCGCTTCTATCGCACCGAAATCATCGACCGTGGCCTGGGCCTTCTCGAAGAAGTCGTCGCGCGCGGCATCGCACGCGGCGAATTCCGCCAGATGAATCCCAAACACGCCGCGCGCCTCTGCATCGCGCCCATCCTGCTCGCCGCTTTCTGGCGCACCACCTTCGCCGAACTCGACAAAGAGCCTTACGACTACGAAGGCTTCATCTCCACCCACATCGACACCTTGCTGCGCGGCTTCTCCGCGGGAGGCAAATCATGAAACGGACATTGGCCGCGTTCTGCCTGTTGTTGCTCGCAGGCTGCGGAGAAAAAGAAGACCACGGCTATCTCGGCTATGTGGTGGGCGAAGACGCATTGATCGCAGCCCCGCAAGCCGGATGGGTGGCAAAGCTCGCCGTGCAGCGCGGTGCAGAGATCAAGCGCGGCGATGTGTTGTTCACCCTCGACGACACGCGCGAACAGGCCACACGCGATCAGGCTATTGCCACGCTGTCACAAGCCGCAGCCCAGATGAACGACGCCAAAGCCGCTTTGGCGTTGGCGCAAAAAGAACTCGTCCGCCAATCGGGCCTGATGAAAGCCCGCGCCGGCACGCAGCAGAATTACGACATCGCCAAATCCACCTATCAGCAAGCCGTTGCCCGCATCGACCAGATCAAGGGGCAGGAAAAACAATCCCAGGCCGTTCTTGCCGATGCGCGCTATCAGCTTTCCCAGCGCGATGTGACCGCGCAAACCCAAGGCCGCGTGGAAGATGTCTATTTCCGCGAAGGCGAATATGCGCCCGCGATGACGCCGGTGGTTTCGGTACTGCCGCCGGAGAATATCTATGTCCGCTTCTTCGTGCCGGAAACCGATTTCGCCAAGATGAAACTGGGCGCCAAGGTTTCCATCACCTGCGATTCCTGCGCCAAGAACATCACCGCCACGGTCACTTTCATCGCGCAGCAGGAAGAATTCACCCCGCCCGTGATCTTCAGCGTCGGCAACCGCGAGAAGCTGGTGTTCAAGCTCGAAGCGCGCGCGCCCGGCGGGTTGAAACTCAATCCCGGCCAGCCGGTCGAGGTTCATCCGCTGTGAGCACTTTCGCCATCGACGTGCACGGGCTGACGAAGAAGTTCGGCAGCAAGACCGCCGTCGATCACATCGACATCCAGGTGCCGGAAGGCGAGGTGTGGGGATTTCTGGGGCCGAACGGTTCCGGCAAAACCACTACCATCCGCATGTTGTGCGGCTTGCTGCGCCCCGACGATGGTTCGGGAACGTGTCTGGGCTACGACATCCTCAAACAGGCCGAACAGATCAAGCGCGAAGTCGGCTACATGACCCAGCGGTTCAGTTTCTGGGAAGATCTATCGATCCGCGAAAATCTGGAATTCGTCGCACGCGTCTATGAATTGAAAGACGCAAAGAAGCGTGTCGACGACACCATTTCGCGTCTAGGCTTGGAAAAACGCCAGAACCAATTGGCGGGCGAATTGTCGGGCGGCTGGAAGCAACGCCTCGCACTCGGCGCCTGCATGCTGCATTCGCCCAAGCTGCTGCTACTGGACGAACCGACAGCCGGTGTCGATCCCAAAGCGCGCCGCGATTTCTGGGATGAGATTCACCGTCTGAGCGAAGAAGGCCTCACCGTCCTCGTCAGCACCCATTACATGGACGAAGCCGAACGTTGCGACCGCATCGTCTACATCAACCAGTCCAAGCTCGTGGCGCGCGGCACGGTTGCCGAAGTCATCCACGCATCCGGCCTGCACACTTTCGTGGTGGAAGGGCAGGGCGCGCGCCAACTCGTCTCGCAATTGCAAGGCGCGCCCGGCGTCGAATTCGTCGCCTTCTTCGGCGCGGCATTGCATGTCAGCGGCCACGACCGCGATGCGCTGGAACGCGCGCTGCGTCCCTTCAACGGCCGCCAGGGCCTTCAGGTGCACGAAACCGCACCCAGCCTCGAAGACGTGTTCATCCAGTTGCAGGAGAACACCGGATGAGCACACGTTTCTCGTTCGCGCGCATCGGCGCGGTGATGAAAAAAGAATTCATCCAGATGCGGCGCGACCGCATCACCTTGGCCATGATCCTCGGCGTGCCGGTGATGCAGCTTTTCCTGTTCGGCTTTGCGATCAATCTCGATCCCAAGAACCTGCCGACCGCGCTCACCATCGAAGACCCGGGACATTTCGCCAATTCCATTGTCGCGGGCCTGCAGAATTCCGATTACTTCCGCATCACCCACATCACGCGCACACCGAAGGAAGGCGAAGAACTGCTCGACCGCGGCGATGTCTCCTTCGTGATCGACATCCCGGAAAATTTCTCCCGCGATCTGGTACGCGGACGCACGCCACAGATTCTCATCGAAGCCGATGCCACCGATCCGGCCTCCGGCACGCGCGCGGTGGGAAGCTTCGCGCAACTCGCAACGTCTGCGCTGCGCGACGATCTCACCGGCCCGCTCGCCGCCCGCGCGCAAACCAATCCGCCCTTCGATGTGGTGATCCAGCCGCGTTACAATCCGGAGAACAACACCCAGTACAACATCGTGCCCGGCCTGCTCGGCGTCATCCTCACCATGACCATGGTGCTTATGACGGCCATGGCGGTGACGCGCGAGCGTGAGCGCGGCACGCTCGAAAATCTGCTCGCCATGCCCGCCACCCCGGTCGAGATCATGCTGGGCAAGATCGCGCCCTATATCGGGGTGGGTGTGGTCCAGTCCGCGCTGATCCTTCTGGCGGCGCGCTATGTGTTCGCCGTCCCCATGTTCGGGTCGCTGTGGCTCTTGGCCGGCGCGCTGGTCCTTTTCATCGCCGCCAACCTGGCCGTCGGGTTCACCTTCTCGACCGTCGCCAAAAGCCAGCTTCAGGCGATGCAGATGATGGTGTTCTTCCTGCTGCCCTCGATCCTGCTCTCGGGCTTTGCCTTCCCCTTCCGGGGTATGCCGGGCTGGGCCCAGGCCATCGGCGAGGTGCTGCCGGTCACCCATTTCCTCAGGATCGTCCGGGGCTTGTTGCTCAAGGGCAACGGCTTTCCCGAAATCTGGCCCGAGCTGTGGCCGCTCGCCCTGTTCATGGTGGGGGCTTGTGCCATCGCCATGGCGCGGTTCCGCCGCACTTTGGACTAAAGTCAAGTCTTTAAAGCACTTGCGAAAGAACGGCGCGCGCAGCACATTCCGGAACGTCCACAGGGTCTTTCGCGTAGTGCCCGCGAGCCCGAACCTTTGCTCCGCCGGGGCCTTCGGCGGCGCCGTCGACAAAAACAAATTGGGGGTCTTAAGCGGTCCGACATGGAAGGTCTTTCCTTGATCCTGCAATCGGCGTTGGCGTGCGTGCTGGTTTTGCTGGCGCTGCTGTCGGTGCAGTTGGCCGCTCTCGCTGTGCTTCGCTTGCGCAAACCTGCGCCGCGCGTGCGCGTGCCGCTCCTGCCGGACGAAGCGCTGCCCCGCGTGCTGGTCCAGCTTCCGGTTTGTGACGAAGGCGATCTGGTCGTCCGCGTGGCCGCCGCCGCTGCAAGGCTCGACTGGCCGAAAGACAAGCTCGAAATCCAGGTGCTGGACGACGGCCGGTTCGAAAACCATGCCGCGCTTGTTTCCGCTGTCATGAACGTGGTGCCGGAAGGGGTGAACCTTTCCATCCTGCGCCGCGGCGAACGCACCGGCTTCAAGGCGGGCAATCTCGCCTTCGGTCTGGTGCATTCCGATGCGCCCTATGTGGCGATCTTCGATGCGGACTTTGTGCCCCCGCCCGATTTCCTGCGCCGCATGGTGCCCGCGCTCGTCGCCGATCCCGGCCTTGCCTTCGTGCAGGCGCGCTGGACGCACGCCAACCGCGAAAAGAACTGGCTCACCTGTGCGCAAGGCTTGCTGCTCGACAGCCATTTCGCCGTCGAACAGGAAGCGCGTTTCCGCGCCGGTCTGCCCATCTCGTTCAACGGCACCGCAGGCATCTGGCGCCGCGACGCCATCGACAATGGCGGTGGCTGGACGGGCGACACGCTGACCGAAGATCTCGATCTTTCCATCCGTTGCGCGCTCAAAGGCTGGCGCGCCGCGATGATGAGCGACATCGAAGTGCCGGGCGAGTTGCCGGAAACCGCTGCCGCTTGGCGCGCGCAACAGGCACGCTGGACCAAGGGCCATGCGCAAGTCGCGCGCAAACTGATCCCCACGATCTGGCGGTCCAATTTCCCGGTGTGGAAAAAGACCGTGATGACGGCGCAGATCTGCCAGTTCGCGTTCTACACCTTGGCCGCCACCAGCGTTGCGATCAGCCTCACCTTGATGGCGATGGGCGTGGTTTATATGCGCTCCGTCGCGCATCTGGGTCTCGCCGTCACCGCGTTCGGCTTCACGGTGTCGATTGGTTATCTCTACATTGGTCAGGCGATGCTTGGCCGTCAGCATCTGCCGCGATTGGCGCGTTCCATTCTGCTCGCGCTCATCTTCCCCAGCGGTCTGGTGCTTTCCAACACGCGCGCGGCGTTCGAAGCATTCCTCGGCACGCAGATGGTGTTCGTGCGCACGCCGAAATCGGGCGCTGCTTATGCCGGTGGCTGGCGTGGCTGGCCGGAAATCGTTGTCGGTTTGCTGCTGCCGATCTTCGCACTCAGCGAACAGGCGTGGAGCGCACCGTTCTTCATCGTGGCAGTGGCGGGCCTTATCTCCATCGGCGCCATGGGCCTTTCAGGCTCCATCCCCGCGCGCACCATCGCGCGCGATCCGGCCCGGGATTCGATACAATTTTAATCGTTCAAATTTGAAGCATTTGCCTAACGCTGCCTTGAACGGCTGCGTTTTAGCTTGCTCCCGTTGGCTGCCGCGGCTCGAGCGGTTCTTTGGGGGCTTTGATGGTGGAAGCTCTGAGGTTCGCCGCGGCGGCCATCTGCGTCCTCGCGCTTGCCGCCTGTTCCAGCGTACCTCAAACCGATTACGCCGAACGTGACGACGCGCCCGCGCCGCTCGCGCGCGGCCAAATCCTCACACCCGATCAGCCGCTCAAATGCGTGGGCTTCGCGCGCGAACGTTCCGGCATCCAGATCTATGGCGATGCGTGGACATGGTGGAATCAGGCCGATGGCCATTATGCGCGCGACACCACGCCGGAACTGGGCGCGGTGCTGGTGCTCACCGGTTACGCGGGCGAAAAACGCGCCCATCTTGCCGTCGTGCGCGAAAAAGATTCACCGCGCGTCATCCGCGTCGATCATGCGAATTGGCTGAACGACGGGCGCATCTATCTCGACGATCCGGTGGCCGATGTGAGCCCCGAAAACGACTGGTCGCAAGTGCGCGTCTACAATCTGCGCGACCATGGTTGGGGCGGGAAGATCTATCAGGTGCAGGGTTTCATCCTGCCCGAAAAGCCCGATACCGAGCCCGTGCGGATCAGCCAGCGTTAGGATATTTCATAAATATTTCAAAGACTTGTCGGCGTCTGTGCTTCACTGTGACCATGGCCCTTTTTTTAACCTTGTCTCAAGCCTATTTTCCCGCGCCTTGAACGGACCACAGACCGGCACCGGCGCGTTGCCGCTTCCGACGCGCATCAACAGGCAATCGTGAATTCCACCAACGCCACTCCCCCGACCGACGATCCGCTGGCCGGGCATACGCTGCCCTCTGCGGCGACCGCGCATGGCGAAAACAAATCGCGGCGCCATCGCGCGATGCTGACATTGGGTGCGCTGGGCGTGGTGTTCGGCGACATCGGCACCAGCCCGATCTACGCGCTGCGCCAGACAGTCGAAGCCACGGGCGGCAACTTCCCCGGATCGATGGCGATCATGGGCACGCTGTCGCTGATCTTCTGGGCGCTGGTGATTGTGGTGTCGCTCAAATATGTCGGCCTCATCATGCGCGCCGACAACGATGGCGAAGGCGGCACGCTGGCACTGGCCGCGCTCGCGCATCGCTCTCCCAGATTGGGCCGCCGCTACAAATCCGCCATCGGCACCGCTGCGATCATCGGGCTCGCATTGTTCTATGGCGACGGCATGCTGACACCGGCCGTCTCGGTGCTCAGCGCCGTGGAAGGTTTGGGTGTCGGCAGCCATGTGCTGCGCCCGCTGATCATTCCGCTCACGCTTGTCATCCTGGTTGGCCTGTTCCTCATCCAGAGCCGCGGCACGGCAAAGATCGGCCGCCTGTTCGGGCCGGTCATGGTGGTTTGGTTCATCACCATTTCGATCTTCGGATTTCTGTCGATCATCAACGCGCCGGGCGTGCTCGTCGCGATCAATCCGCTTTATGCCGCAAGGTTGTTTGCGCATGAGCCTTGGACGGCGTTCGTGGCGCTCGGTTCCGTCGTGCTGGCGGTGACGGGTTGCGAAGCGCTCTATGCCGATATGGGCCATTTCGGCAAAGCGCCGATCCGTCAGGCCTGGTGGTTCGTGGTGCTGCCGTCGCTGCTGCTCAACTATTTCGGTCAGGGCGCGATGATCCTGCAGCATCCGCGCTCCGCCGACATCGTGTTCTATTCGCTGGCGCCGTCCTGGGCGCATTATCCGTTCGTGATCCTGGCGACCTTCGCCACCATCATTGCCTCGCAGGCCGTGATCTCCGGCGTGTTCTCGATGACGCGTCAGGCCGTCCAGCTCGGTCAGTTGCCGCGCATGGAAATCCGCCACACCTCGGCCACCGATTACGGCCAGATCTTCGTGCCGATGATGAATTTCGTGATGCTGATCGGCGTGGTGCTGATCGTGCTGATCTTCCACACCTCCGGCGCGCTCGCAGCCGCCTATGGCATCGCGGTGTCGGGCGTCATGCTGATCGACACGTTCAACGCCTCCATCGTGGCGGCACGGCAATGGAAATGGGGCGTGCCGCGTGCGGTCGTCGTGTTCGGCGTGCTCGCTTTCATCGACCTCGCCTTCCTGCTCGCCAACAGTCTGAAGATCGTCGAAGGCGGCTGGCTACCGCTAGCCATCGCCGCTGCCACTTTCATCGTGATGGAAACCTGGAGATTGGGCCGCCGCGCCCATATCGAGCGCATCCGCAACGAATCCATGCCGCTCGACCTTTTCATGGACCGCGCCGACAAAACGCCCACGCGCGTGGCGGGCACAGCCGTGTTCCTCTCTGCGCGGGGCGACTCCGTTCCCGGCGCATTGCTGCACAATCTCAAGCACAACAAGGTGCTGCACGAACGCGTCGTGCTGATGCATGTCGAAGTCGAAGACACGCCCATCGTGCCGCCGGGCCGGCGCATCGAAGTGGAAAAGCTCGGCAAGGGGTTCTTCGCGGTGCAAGTCCATCACGGCTTCTTCGAAACGCCCGATGTGCCGCGCGCGCTGGAAGAAGCCCGCCCCTATGGCCTTGTCATCGATATCGACACGGCGACGTTCTTCATCGGCCATGAAACGCTGGTGCTGGCCGAACATCCCGTGCTCGGCTCGTGGCGCACGCGGCTTTACATCCTGCTCGCAGGCAGCGCGCTGTCGCCCGCCCGGTTCTACAAGCTGCCGCCCAACCGCGTGGTCGAACTCGGCACGCAAGTCACGATTTAATCGAGCGCGTAAACCAGCGCCTTGAGATACGAGGTCTCCGGCAGCATCGGGTGCACCGGATGATCCCCGCCCGCGCCGCCCTGCCGGATCAATGAAGCCTTGCGTCCCGTGCGCAAAATCCCCAGCGCGCATTCATCGGCAAACCGTTCCATCGGAATGTTGTGCGAACACGACGCCAGAAAAATGAACCCGCCCTTCGCGGTGACCATGGCCGAAAGCCGCGCCAGCTTGCGATAGGCCCGTGCCCCCACTTCCAGATCTTTTCGCGATTTCACGAAAGGCGGCGGATCGGCTACCACCACATCGAAGGTCTGGTTGGCGACGGAAAGCCGCTCCAACTGCTCGAACACATCGGCTTTCACGAAGCTGCAATTGGCTTTGTTGGCCGTCGCCGCTTCCTCGGCCAGCGAAAGGGCAGGTTGCGATGAATCGATCCCAACCGTTTCGGTGGCCCCGTTCTTCGCCGCCAGAATGGCGAACCCGCCCGCATAGCAATAGGCATCGAGAAAACTCCTGCCCTTCGCCAGCCCCGCCATGAACGCGCGGTGCTCGCGCTGATCGTAATACCAGCCGGTTTTCTGTCCGCCCTGCAGATCGCCGAAATAGCGCGCCCCATTTTCTTCGATGGCAATGCGCGACGGAATCTCGCCGCGTCCCGCCCGCACATAACTCTCCAACCCTTCCAGCGACCGCGAAGGCGCATCGTTGCGCAACACCACGGCGCTCGGTTTCAACATCTCGTCCAGCGCATCGAGCAATGGTCCGGTCAACGCTTCCATGCCCGCGGTCGTCACCTGCGCCACGCAGACATCGCCGAAGCGGTCGATGGTGAGCCCCGGCAAACCATCGCCCTCGGCATGGACAAGACGGTAATAGGGCCCGCCGTAAAGCGTCTCGCGCAGTTTCAGCGCGCGCTGCAAGCGGCCCACGAAGAAGTCCTTGCCGATGGGCGCATCCTTCTCCGCGTCGAGCAACCTGACCGCGATCAGACTGTGCGCATTGAAATAGCCCGTGCCCAGCACGCGGTCGTCGCCCGCGATGTTGACCAAGGTGCCGGCGGGCAAGGCTTTGGCCTCCGCCGTCATGTCGATCTCGTTGGAGAAGATCCATGGCGCGCCCGCTTTGGCGCGGCGTCCGGATTTGGGTTTCAGTCGAATGGTCTTGTGTTTGGGCATGTGGTATCGGTTAGCACGTTTCGGCGGAAAAAAGGATTATCCGTATCGCACCGAAACGGGGCATGAGATTTCCGAACCATGATCGTCTGGGGGGCGACCGGCCCAATGCGGCGGGCTGAGCGATGAAGGGCGTGCGGCAATATTTCTGGATGCTGGCCGCGAACGCGGCGATTTGCGCCTATTGGGTTTATTATCGCTCCGTCTGCAACGTACAGAGGCTGCCTTATCCCCACTTTCTGGTGGATTACAGTTTCGGCTTCACACGCCGCGCGCTGATCGGCCAAATCGTCTCGTTCTTTTATCCGCAAGTTCCGATCACGGTGGTTTTCGTCTCGGCCACGATTACGCTCGTCTGCGCCATCGCCCTTTACCTTCTCCTGTTCCGGCGCGATTTCGGCTTCACCCGCGCTTCGCTGCCCTTGCTCGTGCTGATCGTGGGCTCGCCGTTCTTCTTCAAAAACTTCTTCTACAATCTGGGTTACTTCGATGCGTTGGGCTGCATCGCCGCCATCATCGCGCTGCTGCTGCCCGTCAACCGGCTTTACCCTGCGCTGCTCGCTGCAGCCGCAATCGTGCTGATCCTGATCCACCACATTCAGTTCCTGCTCTATGTGCCGACCATCGCAGCCATCGGCATCATCCGTTATGTGATCGTGCCGCGCCGCTTCGGCATCGCACCGATTGCCTATTTGTGCGTGGCTGCAACGGCGGTGCTCGCCGCTTTCACCGTGGTGGTGTTTCACGGCGACCCGCAGGTACCGCGTGACGTTTTCCTCGCCCACATGAAGGCCCGCGCACTCGATCCGTTCGCCGAATATTTCGTACAGGTGTGGTATTCGACCCCGCAGGAAGAATTCCAGGCGACATTGCAAAAACTGCCGCGCAATCTCGTCGGCATTCCCGCCTATATCTTGCTTGTGCTCGCCCATTGGCCGTTGCTGGAATTTTATCGCGGCAAGCTTCGGGCGCTCGCGGACCGCGATCATCGCAGGATCGTGGTTGCGATGTTGGGCGCGATTGCGCTCGGCTATCTCGGCATCTTCGCCATGGTGTTCGATTATTCGCGTTGGGTCTCAAGCTGGGCGATATGCATGGTGCTGATGCTTCATGCCATCTCACGCCTGCCCTCGGCCGCCGAACGTTCGATTGAAGATGCTCCGCGAACCCGCGGCTTTGCCTGGCTGGTAACGCTCATTCCACGCATCGGAACGGTTCGCCCGTTCTGACCGGCTTGGCGGCAGCGACGCCGCAGACGTATTATCCGGTCCTTCTGAAGGGGATGAACATGGATCAAGGTGCTATCGCGTGGCCCAAGAAGCAGCGCGAACTGGAAAGCAACCATTTCGATTCCACCGTCTGGAACGATTTCAATTTCCGCGACAACGACGTGGTGATTTCGACTTACGCGAAGTCCGGCACCACCTGGACGCAACAGATCGTGGGCCAGATCCTGTTCAACGGCGCCGAAGATGTTTCGGTGGGCGAGCGCTCGCTCTGGCTCGACCTGCGCGTGCCGCCGCGCGAGGTCAAGCTTGCCGTCTTCGAAGGCCAGACCCATCGCCGTTTCATGAAAACGCATCTGCCGGTCGATGCGCTCGTCTTCTCGCCCAAGGCCAAATACATCTATGTCGGCCGCGATGGCCGCGACGTGGTGTGGAGCATGTACAATCACCACAAGACCGCGAACGAAACCTGGTATTCCCTGCTCAACGATACGCCCGGCCTTAAGGGCGAACCGATGGAACGCTGCACGCTCGATGTGGTGCCCTATTTCCGCCGCTGGCTCGAACGCGACGGGTATCCGTTCTGGCCGTTCTGGGAAAATGTGAAAAGCTGGTGGGCGATCCGCGATCTTCCCAATGTGATGTTCGTGCATTTCGCCAACCTCAAGAACGATCTTCCGGGCGAGATGAAACGCATCGCGAAATTCCTCGATGTCTCCATCGATGAAAGCCGTTGGCCCGCCATCGTCGAGCATTGCTCGTTCGATTACATGAAGGCGCATGCCGAAATGAGCGCCCCGCTCGGCGGCGCGTTGTGGGATGGCGGCGGGGCCTCCTTCATCAACAAGGGCACCAACGGCCGCTGGCACGACCTGCTGACGGATGACGACGTGCGCGCCTATGAAACCCGCGCGAAGAAAGAGCTGGGCGAGCGTTGCGCCCATTGGCTCGCCACCGGACAGGGCATCTGAAAAAAAAGAGGCCGGGCGGGGAGCCCGGCCTCAGTTGCACGAACGGTCCACCCGATGGGGCGTGGGGAGGTGGCCATTCGTGGTGCCCTCCCGCGCAAGGCGCGGAATCGGCAGAGTCGAAGGGAGCAAGGTCGATGCCTCTGCTAGATCGCTGTAAATAAACGACTTTACCGAACATTCACTATCTCAGGATGCATCGATACGATACACAACTATAACGTGTGTCCGGCTATGGAACAGCCATCTCCCGGCACGGAAGGGAATTGGCTAGGTTGATTTGCGGAAGGGGGCAGCCATGGATCAGCCGCAAGCACCCGAATCGACGCCGGGGCCGACACCGGGCGGCCTCGCCGCCTTTCTCCGCACCGAATGGTTTCTGGGCGCGAGCTATCTGACCACCGCGATCTTCGCCCTGTTCGGCGATCCGTTGTTCGCCCACCTCTCCAATCCGCTGTGGCTCGCCTTCGTGTTCGCTTGGCTGTTCGCGGTGGTGTTGGGCTCGTGCCTGAACGTCGTGCGCCATGCCGATGGCGTGGCGGAGATATTGGGCGAACCTTACGGCACGTTGGTGCTCACCCTTTCGGTGACGACCATCGAAGTGATGAGCATCTCGGCGGTGATGCTGCACGGCGCCAACAATCCAACGCTTGTGCGCGACACGCTGTTCTCGGTGGTGATGGTCATCCTGGGCGGTATGGCGGGCCTGTCGCTCCTCATCGGCGGATTGCGGCACAAGGAACAGCACTACAATCTGCAAGGCGCCAACGCTTATCTCGGCGTGATCATTCCGCTTGCGGTGATCAGCCTGACCCTGCCGAACTTCACCGTGACCACGGCAGGCCCCACTTTATCGCAGGCACAGCAGCTTTTTCTGACCCTGATGTGCGCCGGTCTCTACGTCGCGTTTCTCGCGGTGCAGACAGGCCGGCACCGCAGCTACTTCACCTCCACCGGCACAGTCGAAGAAGCGCACGTCATTCCTCATGCGCCGTCATCGTCGATCTGGCGTCATGCCATTCTGCTTGTCGCCTACATGCTGCCAGTGGCGCTGCTCGCCGAAGAACTGGCGCAGCCCATCGACTATCTGATCGAAACCTTAAAAGCGCCCGATGAACTGGGCGGTGTCGTCATCGCCATCATCGTGGCCACGCCCGAAGCCATCGGCGCCACGCGGGCCGCCCTGGTCAACCGGCTGCAGCAGGCGGTGAATATTTTTCTGGGTTCGGTGCTCTCCACCATCGGCCTCACCGTGCCGGTGATGCTGGTGATCAGCCATATGACCGGGCACGTCGTCTTCCTGGGCCTTTCGGGGGCGAACAACGTCCTCCTTCTGCTCACCCTGGCGGTCAGCGTGGTCACCTTCGCCAGCGGCCGCACCAATGTGCTGCAGGGGGCGGTGCATGTGGTACTGTTCGGCGCCTTCCTGCTCCTGATCTTCCAGGCGTAGGCGCGCTAAGGCTTTGGAATTGTTCAGGAAAGCTGGTGCCGCCTGCGTGACTCGAACACGCGACCCCATCATTACGAATGATGTGCTCTACCGGCTGAGCTAAGGCGGCCTTCGCGAGGCGGGGATACATACGGAAAGCGGGCCCGCCCCGCAACCTCCGCGGCAAAGAAGGGTGAACGCCCCCACATTGCGGCACCCAGCGCCCCGGGCCATGCTTTCGCGAACGACATTGGAAACGCCAGATGCTGACCAAGGCCGACGATTATCCGGTGCACCAATTGCCGGAACCCATCGCCACATCCGGCACCGACCGGAACTTCTACGACCGCTATTTCTTCAACGGCTACACGCTGGATGGCCATGTGTTCTTCGCCGTCGCGCTCGGCGTCTATCCGCATCTCAACATAATGGATGCCGCCTTCTCGCTCGTTATCGATGGCGTGCAGCACAATCTGCGCGCCTCGCGCATCCTCAACATGGAACGGCTGGATACCAAGGTCGGCCCCATCTCCATCGAAGTGGTGGAGCCGCTCAACATCTTGCGCATCCGCGTCAACGACGCCGAACACAACATCCGCGCCGATCTCACCTTCCATGCGCGCGCCAGGCCGGTGGAAGAACCGCGCTTCACCTACCGTCAGGGCCCGCGCACCATTCTGGATTACACGCGGCTGACGCAGAACGGCCTCTACGAAGGCGAGATCGAAATCGGCAACCGCCGCATCGATGTCGACCAGAGCATGTTCCTGGGCACGCGCGATCGTTCGTGGGGTGTCAGGCCCATCGGCCTGTCCGATCCCCAAATGGTCGCGCCGCCGCGCATGCCGCAATTCTATTGGCTATGGGCGCCGCTCAATTTCCCCGACCGCTTCATGCTCTATCATCTCAACGCCAGCGCCGATGGCACGCCGTGGAACACCGCCTCGGTGATGGGCGGGCTGGAAGATGCCGAACCGCTTCACATGCTGTCCTGCGGTTCGAAGATCGATTTCAAATCCGGCACGCGTCACGCCAAACACGCGGTGATCGAAACACGCGATCCCAAAGGCGGGGACTGGCGCGTGGAGCTTTCGCCGCGCTTCAATTTCTACATGTCGGGCATCGGCTACGGTCATCCCGAATGGGGCCACGGGCATTACAAAGGTGAACTTGCCGTCGGTTACGACACCTACGATCTGGCAAGCGTCAACGAAAACGATTTGCGCTTCCTGCATGTGCAGGCCTTCGTGACGGCACGCCTCACCGGTCCCGGCGGGCTGGAGCGCGTGGGCGCGGGCGTTCTGGAACAACTGATCATTGGCCCGCACGCCCCATCCGGCTTCAAAGAGATTCTCGATCCCGCGCCATGACCGACGATATTGCCGCGCGGCTGGAGCCCTATCTCGCCAATGTCCTGGGCGCACCCGATCTGGAGATCGCGGGGCTCGCGCGCATTCCGGGCGGCGCGAGCCGCGAGACCTATCGCTTCCGCGCCCGCTTCAATCGGGGCGGCACGCAAATCGAACGCGCGCTGATCCTGCGCCGCGACCAGACCACCAGCCTGATCGAAACCGAACGCGCCACCGAATTCCGCGCCTATCGCGCCTTCCACGCGCTCGGCCTTCCCGTGCCCGAACCGATTGCGCTGGAAGAAAGCAGCGAGGTTCTGGATCGCCCGTTCTTCGTGATGGAAGAGATCGAGAACTGTCAGGTCGGTTCCATCCTCTCGCCCGATCCTTATGGGGCGCAGCGCGAAAAGATCGGCCGCCAGTTCTTCTCCAATCTCGGCCGTATCGCCCGCGCCAACCCCGATGAGATCGGATTGGCCGATCTCGAAGGCGAACGCGATCCGCACCTGTGCTGGCGGCATGAGGTCGAACGCTGGGAAAAAGTGATCGACGAAGACGAACGCGAACCCCAACCCATCGCACGCGCGGCCTTGCGCTGGCTGAAGCGCAACCCACCGCCGCCCGTGCAAAAGATTTCCGTCGTGCATGGCGATTACCGCACCGGAAATTTCCTCTACGACTCTGATGGCAACATGCGCGCGATCCTGGATTGGGAAATGGCCCATCTCGGCAACCCGCTGGAAGATTTGGGTTGGGCCATCGACCCGTTGTGGAGCCATGGCGATCCCTCGCGCCCCGCAGGCACCATCCCCCGCGAGGAAGCACTTGCCATCTGGGAAAAGGAAAGCGGCCTTAGGCTCGATACGGCGGCACTCGCCTGGTGGGAAATCTTCGCGAGCCTCAAGGGCCTCGCAATCTGGATTTCGGCGGCGCGCGAATATGGCGATGGCCGCAACACCGATCCGGTGAACGCCTTTTCCGGCTGGTATTGCCTCGCCTTCCACAACAAGGTGTTGGCCGACCGTCTGGGGGCCGCATGAAACCGGAAACCGATCAGATCCTGATGTTTTCGGCGATCAAGCTCGCCTCGGAATACGCTCCGCTCATCCCCACGCAATACGGCCAAGGCATGGCGCAGGTTGTGGCCGCGCTGATGTTCATGTCCGCGCAGGAATATGAACGCGCCGCCGACATCCGTGTTTCGGAGAATGTGGATATGCGCGCGCTGTTCAAATTTCTGGCGCCGCAAATCGCCGACGCTGAACTGCGCCGCGACATGGAGACAGCCGCCGCCACCCGCGAAGAATCCTTACGCATCTCATCGCTCAACACCACAAACGAGGCGTTGCGAAAGGTGTTGATCGCCCTGCACGCGCATCTGGAAGAAACGGGCGCCGACACCAAACCCGTTTGGGATGTGCTCAAGGCCATGGCATCGCGCCGTGTGCTGTCGTTGCCGGGATGATCTGATCCTTGCGCGGCATCGCTTTCCGCCTCTCGCTCGCACAAAGCGCATCGGGCCTGTTCGGCGGCGCCTACACGCCGTTCTTCGGCGCGTGGCTCGCCTGGAAAGGCCTCGATCCCATTTCCATCGGCGCGCTGCTGGCGAGCGCCATGCTGCTGCGCATGGTGGTCACGCCCATCACCGGCATGATCGCCGATGCGCGCAACGACCGCCGTTCTATGATGCTTGTTCTGTGCCTGGTGATGGCGGCAGGTTATGGCGCGCTGATCTTCGTTTCCGCACCCAAATGGATCATCCTCGCCGCCGTCTGCGCCAATATCGCCAGCGGCGCGATAACGCCCTTGCTCGAAAGCGCCAGCGTGCGCCTGGCCGACCGTTACAAGTTCGATTATGGCCATGTGCGGCTCTGGGCCTCGTCGCTGTTCGTGGCGGGAAATATTTTCTCCGGCATCGCCAAACGCATCTTCGGTTTCGTGATGCTGGCACCCTGGCTCACCGTTTCGGTGACGCTCAATTTCATCGCGGTGTGGTTGTTGCCCAAACCGCGCGATGACCGTGCGCAAGGCGATTTCCCCTCGCGCTTCCGCGTCACGCTCGCCGAAACGCGCGAATTGCTGCGCTCACATGTGTTTCTCATCTTCCTCGCCGCTGCCAGCCTCGATCAGGGCTCGCACGCTTTCTACTATGCCTATGGCGGCCTGCACTGGACGCGGCTGGGTTACAGCGGTCCGCTGATCGGCATCCTCTGGCCGCTCGGCGTGTTCGCCGAAATCGCGTTGATGTCGTTTTCCTTGCGCGTCTTTCGCGCCGTCGGCGCCACGCGGCTATTATTTTTGGGCGGCATCGGTTGCGTGCTGCGCTGGACGATCCTTGCCTTCGATCCCCCGCTTGCCTTCGTGGTCGTCGCACAAATCTTGCACGGCGCCACCTTCGCGCTCGCCCATCTGGGCGCAATGTACTTCATCCTGAAAGCCGTGCCCCCGCGCCTCACTGCAACGGCGCAAAGCCTCTACGCCGTCTTTTCCGCTGGCATGGTGATGGGCCTCGCCACCCTCGCCAGCGGCCCGCTTTACGAAGCGTTCGGCGGACGAACCTATCTTCTGATGTCGGCGATGGGCTTGGGTGCCGCGTTGTTCGCCCTTCTGCTCGGAACACGCTGGCACGGCGGCCGCATCACACAACACGGCGATGCGGAAGGCGATACAGATTCCGTTTAAGCCGCTCTGCCACGCGGATGGGCGTTCTTGTAGATTTCCATCAGCTTGCTGGTTTCGACCGCCGTATAAGTCTGCGTGGTCGAAAGCGAGGCGTGCCCCAAAAGCTCTTGCACGCTTCTCAAATCACCGCCATTGGCGAGCAGATGCGTGGCGAACGAATGGCGCAGCGCATGCGGTGTCGCCGTTTCCGAAAGCCCCAACCGCCCGCGAAGTTTCTGCATCAACGCCTGCGCCTCGCGCGAGCTCATCGGTTTGCCGCGGCGTGAAAGAAACAGCGCCGTGTCGCGCCCGCCCGTGAACGGAATCTTCGCCGCATACTCCGCAATCGCATCGGCCACCACCGGCAAAATCGGTACGCTGCGTTCCTTGCGCCCCTTGCCCAGAATGGCGAGCGTGCGCCCCAACGGCACGTCGCCGCGCTTCAAACTCAAGCCTTCCGAAATGCGCAACCCCGCGCCATAAAGCAGCGTCAGCAACGCCACATCGCGCGCCGCCATCCATTCCACATTATGTTCGCCGGCTTCTTCAATCGCACGCGCCGCTTCGCTCTCGCTCAACGGCCGCGGCAGCCCGCGTTTCACCCGCGGTGTGCGCACCGCGCGCGGCGCCGGATTGTCGAGAATGTTCTCGCGTGCGAGCCAACGATAGAAGCTGCGGATCGCGGCAAGCGCCCGTTGCACGCCCTTCGCGCCCAATCCATCCGAACGCCTGTCGGTGATGAAGGCGCGGATGTCGGCGGGCACCACTTTGGAAAGCGCACGCTCGTTGATCGCGCTGCCGAAATGGATGTGCAGGAATCCCAGAAACCGCGAAAGATCATCGCCATAAGCCCGCAACGTGTGCGGGCTCGCCTTGCGCTCATGGGCGAGCGTGGAGAGCCAGTCGCGCTTCAGCTCCTCGCCCCCGCGCGCCATCTATTCCTCGCGGATGCGCAAATTGGCTTTCTTGGCGTCGGCAAGGAACGCGGCCAATCCCTTGTCGGTCAGCGGATGGTTGAGAAGCTGCTTGAAGATGTTGGGCGGCAAGGTCGCCACATCGGCGCCCGCCAGCGCGCATTCGCGCACATGGCTCACGCTGCGGATAGAGGCCGCAAGGATCTCGGTCTTGTATCCGTAATTGTCGTAGATCTGGCGGATGTCGCGGATCAGCTGCATGCCGTCCTCGCCGATATCATCCACCCGTCCGATGAACGGCGAGATAAAGGTGGCGCCCGCCTTTGCCGCCATCATCGCCTGCACGGCGGAAAAGCACAGCGTCACGTTCACCATCAATCCCTGATCGCGCAGCGCGCGCACGGCCTTCATGCCGTCCCATGTCATGGGAATCTTGACCGTGATGTTCTTGGCCACCTTGGCGTAACGTTCGCCTTCCGCGATCATGCCGGCGACGTCGGTCGCCAGAACTTCGGCGCTGATGGGCCCGGGAACGGCGGCACAGATTCGCTTCAGCGATTCGAAGATGTCGAGGCCGGTTTTGGCGGCGAGCGACGGGTTGGTTGTCACCCCATCCACCAGTCCGCTCGCGGCAAGTTCCTCGATTTCCTTGGGGTCGGCAGTGTCCAGAAAAAGTTTCATGTCCTCATTGACCAATCGGTTCGTGGAGCGGAAGTGTAACCCATGATCCGCCCCGTTCTAAAGCCCGAAGCTGAAGCAGAAACCGCACGTGCGGCAGTGCTTTTGCCGCTTCCGCTGAAGGGCGCTTATGATTACGCGCTGGCGTGCGGTCCCGTTCCGCGCGGCACCTTGGTTGTCGCACCTTTAAGTGGCCGCGAGACCTTGGGCGTCGTCTGGGGCGAGGCCGAAGGCGGGGTGGACGAGGCAAAACTCAAAGCCGCCACACCGCTCGAAGGGTTTCCGCGTCTGCCCGAAAGCCTGTGCGATTTTGTGGATTGGGTGGCGCGCTACACACTTGCCCCTCCCGGCATGGTGCTGGCGCAGGCTTTGCGTTCGACATCGGCCTTTTCGCCGGAAATCCCACGCATCGCCTATGTGAAGGGCGAAAGCGCGCCCGAGCGGCTCACGCCCGCGCGTCAGCGCGTGCTTCAGACAGTGGGCGATGGCTTGGCGCGCAGCATTCCGGCCATCGCCGAAGAAGCAAACGTCACGCCCGCCGTGGTGCGCGGCCTGATCGATTGTGGCGCGCTCACAGATGTCACGCTGCCGGAATTTGCGCCCCTGCGTGCGCCCGATCCCGATTTTGTGTCCGCCGAATTAAATCCCGAACAGCAAACAGCGGCACAGACGCTGATCAAGGCGGTGGCGGCAAAACAATTCTCCGCCAACCTGCTCGATGGCGTCACGGGTTCCGGCAAAACCGAAACCTATTTCGAAGCGATTGCGCAAGCGTTGCGCGAAGGCAGGCAAACGCTGGTGCTGCTGCCCGAAATCGCGCTCACCATCCAGTTCCTCGATCGTTTCGCGGGCCGCTTCGGCGTGCGCCCCGCCGAATGGCATTCCGATCTGTCGCAGAAAGAAAGAAAGCGCATCTACCGCGCCACGATGAACGGCGAAGCACGCGTCATCGTCGGCGCGCGTTCGTCCCTGTTCCTGCCGTTCAAGGAATTGGGCCTGATCATCGTCGATGAAGAACACGAACAGGCGTTCAAACAGGAAGAGGGCGTCATCTATCACGCCCGCGACATGGCGGTGGTGCGCGCCCGCGCCGAGAATTGCCCGATCGTCCTTTCCAGCGCGACGCCTTCCATCGAAACCTATGTCAACGCGACGGGGGGAAAATACGAACATCTCACCCTGCACCGCCGCCATGGCAACGCGGTGTTGCCGCAAACAAAGCTGATCGATCTGCGCACCGCGCGCGCCGAACCGGGAACCTGGCTTTCCGAACCCTTGCGCGAAGCCATCGCCAAAACGCTTGAAGACGGCGAGCAGGCGATGCTGTTCCTCAACCGCCGCGGCTATGCGCCGCTCACCTTGTGCGGCTCGTGCGGTCACAAGATGGTGTGCCGCGATTGTTCGGCCTGGCTGGTGGAGCATCGTTATCGCAAGCGGCTGATGTGCCACCATTGCGGTTACGAAACCCAAACCCCGCCCGCTTGTCCGCAATGCAACACCGCCAACAGCTTCATCGCCTGCGGCCCGGGTGTGGAACGGGTGGCGGAAGAATTCGCGAGCGCGTTTCCGCAAGCCCGCATGGCGATTGCATCCAGCGACACCTTGCACGGCCCCAACGAAACGCAAGCCGCGATCCGCGCCATGGTGAAACGTGAGATCGACGTGCTGATCGGCACGCAGATCATGGCCAAGGGGCACCATTTTCCCGAATTGACGTTGGTGGGCGTGGTCGATGCCGATCTCGGCAGCGCCGATGGCGACATGCGCGCGCGCGAACGCACTTTCCAATTGCTGCATCAGGTGGCGGGCCGCGCTGGCCGGGGCGAAAAACCGGGACTCGTTCTGCTGCAAACCCGCAACCCCAACGACGTCGTGATGAAAGCGCTTGCCGCCGGTGATCGTGACGCCTTCTTCGCGCAAGAGATTTTGTGGCGCGAACGCGCCGCCGCGCCCCCTTATGGCCGCCTGGCCGCAATCATTCTCTCAAGTCACGATGGGGAAGCGGTGCAGAAAGCAGGCCGCGATATCGCGAAAGAAGCCCCTCACGGGCGCGGCGTGAAAGTGTGGGGCCCGACACCGGCCTTTTATCATTTGCTGCGCGGCCAGACGCGCGAACGCTTGTTGGTGCAGGCCGATCGCAATGTGGATATGCAGGCTTATCTGCGCCTGTGGTTATCGCGCGTTAAGCTACCCAATTCGGTGCGCGCAGCCGTCGATATCGATCCGGTCAGTTTCTTTTGAGTCTTTGTTGGGCGCGCAATCTGACGCGAACCGCTTAACACTTCGCGGGATTGCGCTACAGATGCGTGCCCAATTGCGGCACACTGAACCGCAAACGGCCTTCCCACGTCGCGCGCACAGCGGCATGCAAACGTTCCGCCTTGGCGCTGGAAAGCCGCTCTTCAAGGGCATCCATGAGCACCTGCTCGATATCGTTCTGGCCCGTAAGCGCCATGATCTGGCGAAGGCCTTCTTCGGCTTTGATGGATTCGATAGCCAGCGCCATAAGAAATCTCCTTTGATTTCACCCCGCGCGCCAGGGACGGAGTTTACGCGAGCCAGCGCACGATGCCAGAGGCCATCTGCAAATTTGATGCGTGAATGCGAAGTTCCCGTGACGGGCGCGTCAGGCGGCGCGAATGTCGGTTAAGGAAAAGTCATTACCGACATAAAGAAGTGGCGCATCGTGCGCTTTCGCAATTGCGTAAGAAAAACAATCGCCAAGATTGAGCCGGGCAGGGTTACGGCCTTTGCCATAAGAGAGAAATCCACGCGCGGCCCATCGCGATTGCTCACGATCCACTGCGATCAGGCTTATGTCCATCTCGGTGATGAATTGTTCTGCAATGTGATCGGGTTGGCTGTAGGTTCGCGACAGCACCATCACGAGCTCAACAAAGGTGGCGGCGGACATTACAGGCTCGCGTCCCGCGGCAAGCGCTTCAATCAATCGGTCGTGGCCAGGCTCGTCCAAAATTATAGCAATGGCGGCAGACGTATCGATGGCTATCAAACAGGCAACCCATGTTCGTCATAGAGTTCATCCATCAACTCCTTGGACGTACGTGTGTCGCCGCGTGCCCGGCGTTCGGCAGCAACGGCCTCCTGCAATGGGCGCAGCTTTTTCAGCAATTGCTCTGCTGTTTTTGGCGCCTTTGTCGCCGCTTCCGCCTCCAGCCGGGCCAGCTTTTCGCTGACGGCATGATCGATGGCATCGGTCAGGCTTTCGCCCGTCCGCGCCGCCAGCTTGCGGATATTGGCTTCCGTCTCCGGCTTCTTGATGTTCAGGCCCATTTCTACCTCGCAGGGTAGATTTCTACCATGAATGGTAGAAAGGTGAAATGGCTACTGAAACTCCCGCACATCGGCCAGATGTCCCGCAATGGCGGCCGCTGCCGCCATGGCCGGGCTCATCAGATGGGTGCGCCCGCCGCGTCCCTGCCGCCCTTCGAAATTGCGGTTGGAGGTGGAGGCGCAGCGTTCCCCGGGTTCCAGGCGGTCGGCGTTCATCGCCAGGCACATGGAACAACCGGGTTCCCGCCACTCGAAACCGGCAGCGGTGAAGATCTCGTCGAGACCTTCTTCTTCGGCTTGCGCCTTCACCAGACCGGAACCGGGAACCACCATCGCGCCCACATGCGACGCCACTTTCTTGCCCTTGGCGATTTCGGCGGCGGCGCGCAGATCTTCGATGCGCCCGTTGGTGCACGAACCGATGAACACGCGGTCGATCTTCACTTCGTTGAGCGGCGTGCCGGGTTTCAGATCCATATAGGCAAGCGCGCGTTCGATACCCGCGCGCTGGTTTTCATCCGCAACCTTCGCCGGATCGGGCACGCGGTCGGTCACCGGCAATGCCTGTTCCGGGCTCGTGCCCCACGTCACCATCGGCGGGATCGATGCCGCATCCAGCGCGATCTCGACGTCGAATTTCGCGTCCGGATCGGATTTCAGCGTGCGCCAGTAATGCACCGCGCCTTCAAAGGTCGCGCCTTTCGGGGCACGCGGTTTTCCCGCGACGTAAGCAAACGTCGTCTCGTCTGCCGCAATCAAACCTGCGCGCGCGCCCGCTTCGATGGTCATGTTGCACAAGGTCATGCGGCCTTCCATCGAAAGCCCGGTCACCGCATCACCGGCATATTCGATGACATAGCCCGTGCCGCCTGCCGTCCCGATCTTGGCGATGATGGCAAGCGCGATGTCCTTCGCGGTGACGCCGAGCGGCAGCTTGCCGTTCACCGTCACGCGCATGTTCTTGGACTTCGGCATGGAGAGTGTCTGCGTCGCCAGCACATGCTCCACATCGGAGGTGCCGATGCCGAACGCCAGCGATCCGAACGCGCCATGCGTCGAGGTGTGCGAGTCGCCGCAAACGATGGTTGTGCCCGGCAACGTCCAGCCCTGTTCGGGCCCGACGATGTGCACGATGCCCTGGCGGATGTCGTCCATCGCCAGATATTCGATGCCGAAATCCTTGGCGTTCTTTTCGAGGGTCGCGATCTGCTCGCGCGATTCCGGATCGGTGATGCCCTTGGCGCGATCCTTGGTCGGCACGTTGTGATCGGGCACCGCCAGCGTCAGGTCGGCGCGGCGCACCTTGCGGCCGGTGTTGCGTAGGCCTTCGAACGCCTGCGGGCTCGTCACCTCATGCACCAGGTGGCGGTCGATATAGATCACGGGCGATTCCCCCTTCGCCTCGTGCACCAGATGCGCGTCCCAGATCTTGTCGTACAGTGTTTTGCTCATTGTCCTGCTCAGTGTTTTCCGGTGATATAGAGAACCGCCATGATGATGATAATGGCGATGAATTGCGCCAGCACGCGAATCCGCATCAATCGGTTCGACCAGGTGCGCGCCACATCGCCGCCCACCCACAGCGTATAAAGTCCCGCGCCAAGAATCAGCGCCACCGCGAAGATCGCGATTCCCACAACAATTCCGCCGCTCATGCCGGCCTCGCCAATGGTGTGGTGGGCGACGCTGCTGGCCGCGGAATCCAGTTGGCCGCTTTTTCACCCAACTCGCGGAAGCGCGCCGAAGCCGTGTTCAGCCGGTCTTCCCATTGCGGATCGGGCCGCTGGCCTTCGATGGTCTTGAAGAACACCTGCATCAACGCCGCAATCGCCAGCGGCTCCAGAAGCGCCACTTTCAGCGACCAGGCGAGCACAAAAGCAAACGCGATGCCCCACCACGCATTGTGACCGGGCAGGGCGGCGGCAAACGCAAAGGCGGGCAACAGCATCACCGCGAAGATCGCAATCGTGACCGCCCACAGAAACAGCGAAAGCCACAGCGCGTTCTTGAGGAAGTGCTTGTAGTTCTGCGCGTAGAGAATGACCCCATCCTTCGCCGTCGCCCACGGATTGTCGGTGCGGGTGCGGATCAGATAGGCAAGGATCAACTCGTCGACATAGGTGAGCGAAGTGCGCACCACCGCTTCGCCAAGCCGCAATAGCGGTGCGAGCCCTGGTATCGGCAGGAACATCGCAATGCGGTTGACCATGTTGATCAGCGCCCGCAACACCGCCTTGATCAGCAAATCCACGCCGAACAGCACCGAGGATTCCGCAAAATGCGAGCGCACGAATTGCGCGCCATAGCGGATCTGCCCTTCGCCGCCGGGAACGGGATTGCCGTCATACAATTCCACCAGCACCGCAATGTGCCCGGCCTTGACGAGATAGAGGATGTATTCGCGCGCCAGCCGCAAAAGCCCCAGCACCAGCACGAAGCCCGCGATGCCGCCCCACAGCGCGCCGTTATGGCCGTGGCTCATATGCCCGATGGTGAAGCCCACGCCGGCGCCGATCCCGGTCGTCACCATCAGCGCCACCGCGATGCCCACATAGACCGCCAGCCTAAGCACGACGAACGGCGCAGTGCGGATCACTGCGCGCATGGCGTCCGTCAGGCTGAAATCCCACATGAGAACCTTCGCTTTCGAAGGTCATATGTTCTTTCGGGGTGGGTCTGCGCAAGTGCCGAAAACGCTTAGGCGGCTTCGCACCAGCCGCCGCGATGCCCGCCATGGTAGGGCCGGGCGAGCCCCGCCGCGATCAGCGCCTCGCCAACATCGCCCTTGCCGTCGTGAACAGTTGCATCCACCCGCCCGCCATATTTGTCGTAACGGACAGCCGAAAGGCGCACATCGCCCCCTTCGATCCGGCGGCTCAGCCAGTCCTTGGCGGCCAGCGCCATGTCGCGCTCCGCATCGCAGCGGGCATGGAGTTCCGGCGCATCGACTCCGGCAATCCGCACCCGGATCTCGATGGATTGACCCAGCCAGATCGCGGCATTGGCCTCGAACGTGTCGCCATCCACCACCCGGGTCACCTCCGCCCTGACCGGCCCCTCGAACCCAGCCGAGGCCAGCCGCATCGGCGCCGGGCCAAGATCGCTCCCGGGATCGGCAGCGCTCACCGCTGCCAATGCGCCCGCACCCAAAAGCGCAGAAAATACCAAAAGTTGCATAGCCGCCATTGTTGTTCGTAAAACAACTATAAGTTGAATACGAGAACATAGGTAGTACGAACCGGAACGAAGGTCCAGCGGAATTTCAGGCCAAAAGGTCGATGGCGTCGTCCGACAATCCGCCGGGCACGATGGTCACAGGGATCGGGTTGTTGCCCGCCGCCTGTCCCGCGAAAGCCGAGACCAACGGCCCCGGCCCTTCCTTGGAAGTGCCCGCCGCCAGCACCAGGATCGAAATATCCCGGTCGTTCTTCACCATCTCGGTCAGGCAATCCGAAGTGCGGCCGTGTTCGATCACGAGTTCGGGCACAATGCCCGAAAGCTCGTTCACATCCTTGGCCGCAGCGAAGATCAGGTTCTCGGCTTCGGCATGGGCCTCGTCGCGCATGATCTCTTCCACGCCGCGCCATTGCTGGAAATCGGCAAGCTTGGCCACGCACAAAAGCGTCACCCGCCCCTTGGTGTGCTGCGCGCGGCGCGTGGCGAAACGAATGGCGACACGGCACTCCGCCGTCTTGTCCACCACCACCAGGAATTTGCGCGGCCGGTCCGGCGCCCCGCGAACGGAAGCATTGGGATCGGCGGGCTTGGCGTCGTCGCTCATGGCTTTTGATGCTGCATCTTCGCTTTGAGATCGTAAAGCACCTCAAGCGCCTGCTTGGGCGTCAGCGCATCGGGCTCGACGGTCTTCAACGCGTCTTCCACCGCGCTTGTCTTCGCCGCCGGCTGCGATGCCGGTTGTGCGGCGAACAGCGGAAGGTCGTCGATGCGCGCCAGCGGCTTGTGGCCTTCACGCCCCTCTTCCAGCGCGCGCAAAACCTCTTCGGCACGCCCCACCACCGCTTGCGGCAGTCCCGCCAGCTTGGCGACATGGATGCCGTAAGAACGATCCGCCGTTCCGGGTGCGACCTCGTGCAGGAACACGATGGTGTCGTTCCATTCGCTCACCCGCATGGTCACGCACGCAAGCGAAGTGAGACGTTCGGAAAGCGCCGTCATCTCATGATAATGCGTGGCGAACAGTGCGCGCGATTTGTTGGTCTCGTGCAGATGCTCCGCCGCCGCCCACGCAATCGCGAGCCCATCGAACGTCGCCGTGCCGCGCCCGATCTCATCGAGGATGACAAGGCTTTTCGCCGTCGCCTGATTGAGGATGGCAGCCGTCTCCACCATCTCGACCATGAAGGTCGAACGCCCCGATGCCAGATCATCCGCCGCGCCCACGCGCGAAAACAAACGATCCACGATTCCGATATGTGCGCTCTCGGCGGGCACGAACGCGCCCATCTGCGCCATGATCGCGATCAACGCGTTCTGCCGGAGGAAGGTCGATTTACCGGCCATGTTCGGACCGGTGACCAGCCACAACCGTCCCACGCCATCGGGCGACAGATCGCACGCATTGGCGACGAACGGATTGCCATGCGATGCCGCAAGGGCCGCTTCCACCACAGGATGGCGACCACGCGCGATGCGGAACGTCAGGCTGGTATCGACCGTCGGGCGCACATGGCGCTGGCGCACCGCCAGTTCGCCAAGCGCGGTCGCCACGTCGAGACGCGCCAACGCATCGGCCACTTGCGAAAGCGGTGTTGCAGCATCAAGCGCAGCCGCAGCCATCTGGTCGAACAGGTCGCGTTCGAGAGCAAGAGATTGTTCGGCGGCCTGCGCGATGCGGCTTGCCAAGGTCGCCAGCTCGTCGGTGGTGAAACGCACCGCACTTCCGATGGTCTGGCGATGGCGGAACAGATCGCGCATCACCATCAGCTTGTCGGCATGTTGCGGTGTCACTTCGATGAAGTAACCCAGCACGCCATTGTGCTTGATGCGAAGCTGCGAAACGCCGCTCTCTTGCCGGTAACGCGCTTCAAGCCCCGCCACCACGCGCCGGCTTTCATCGCGCAGCGCCCGCACCTCATCGAGCGGCGCATGCGCGCCCGCCACAATGAACCCGCCATCGCGCGCCAGGAACGGCGGCTCGGCGACCAGCAGATGCGCCAGCATATCGCTCAACCGCGAGGTCGCAGCGATCCCTTGCACCAGATGTTCGCACGCCGCGCGCGCTTCGCCCGGCGAAGGCTTCATCGGATCGTCGAACAGTTTCAGCCGGTCGCGTATCGCGCGTGCCGCATGCAGCCCATCGCGCAAACAGGAAAGATCGCGCGGCCCCCCGCGTCCCACCGAAAGCCGCGCCAAAGCACGCGCGATGTCCGGTGCGCGCCGCAACGACTCGCGCAACTCTTCGCGCAGATCGCGGTCGCCCACGAAAAACGCCACCGCGTCTTGTCGATGCGCAATCGCCGCCGGATCGGTGAGCGGCGAGGCGAGCCTGAGCGCCAGTTCGCGCGCACCCGCCGCCGTCACCGTGCAGTCGATGGTGTCGAGCAGGCTGCCTTTGCGCGAGCCCGAAAGCGTTTCGGCAAGTTCGAGATTGCGCCGCGTCGCCGCGTCGATCGCCATGAAGCCGCTCGCCGCCACACGCGCCAGCGGTTTGAGCGCCGGAAGTTTTCCCTTCTGCGTAAGGTCGAGATAGCCTGCCAGCGCACCCGCCGCCGAAAGTTCGGCACGCCCGAACGCGCCGAATGCATCCAGCGTCGCCACGCGGTAAAGCGCCTTGAGCGCGCGCTCGCCCGCACCGGAATCGAATTTGATGCTCGGCAGCGGCGTCAGCGCGGGCCCCAGCGCTTTCAGATGCGGCGCGATCTCTTCGTCGGCGAACAGCGCATCGGGCGCCAGCAACTCACGCGGGGAAAGCCGCGCCAGTTCGGCGGCAAGATTGGGCGCTTCGATCTCCGACACCCAGAACGCACCCGCCGACATATCGGCAGCGGCCAGCGCCAAGGCGCCGCCCGCGCGCCCAAGGGCGGCCAGAATGTTGGCAGAGCGTGCTTCCAGAAGGGATTCTTCGGTCAGCGTCCCCGGCGTGACCAGGCGTACAACCTCGCGCCGCACCACCGATTTCGAGCCGCGTTTCTTGGCTTCTGCCGGGTCTTCGGTCTGCTCGCACACCGCCACCCGGAAACCCTTGCGGATCAGCTTCTCCAGATAGGCTTCCGCCGCATGGACGGGCACCCCACACATGGGAATGTCTTCGCCCTGGTGCTTGCCCCGCTTGGTTAGCGCGATGTCCAGCGCTTCGGACGCCTTGGCGGCGTCGTCGAAGAACAATTCGTAGAAGTCCCCCATGTGGTAGAAGAGAAGGTAATCGGCATGCGCCTGCTTGATGTCGAGGTATTGCGCCATCATGGGCGTGACCTCGGTTTCGGCTGGCGGGGGGACATGTTCGTTCATGGGCGGCGACCTTAGCAGAGGGTTTCCGCCTGCGGCGCTCCCGCCATTGAAACCCCGGGCCCCAAAAGCCGATAGTCTGTGGATTGGTTCGACAGAAAGCCCATGACACCCAAACGTCCGTCCTTCACCCAGGAAGAAGTCCTCGCCTTTCACTCTCAGGGCAAGCCCGGAAAGATCGAGATCAACGCCACCAAGCCCATGGCCACCCAGCGCGATTTGTCGCTGGCCTATAGCCCGGGTGTGGCCGTCCCCGTCCGGGTGATCGCCGAGCGGCCCGATGCCGCTTACGACTACACCGCCAAGGGCAACCTGGTGGCCGTGATCTCCAACGGCACCGCGATCCTGGGGCTGGGCGATCTGGGGGCGCTGGCCTCCAAGCCGGTGATGGAAGGCAAGGCCGTCCTCTTCAAGCGCTTCGCGGATGTGGATTCCATCGACATCGAAGTCGATACCAAGGACGTCGAGCAGTTCATCAACTGCGTGCGCTATCTCGGCCCCACCTTCGGCGGCATCAATCTGGAAGACATCAAGGCGCCCGATTGCTTCGTGATCGAAGAACGCCTGCGCGAATTGATGGACATCCCCGTCTTCCACGATGATCAGCACGGCACCGCGATCATCTCCGCCGCCGGCGTGATCAACGCGCTCGAACTGACGGGCCGCAAACTTTCCGACATCAAGGTGGTGGTGAACGGCGCAGGGGCGGCGGGCATCGCCTGCCTCGAACTGCTGAAGTCGATGGGCCTGCCCAACGCCAATGCGATCCTTTGCGATACCAAGGGCGTGATCTATCGCGGCCGCACCGATGGCATGAACCAGTGGAAATCGGCCCATGCGGTGGAAACCAAAGACCGCACCTTGGCCGACGCGCTGAAGGATTGCGACGTGTTCCTGGGTCTTTCGGCCAAAGGCGCGGTGACGCAAGAGATGGTCAAGACGATGGCCAAAGCGCCGATCATCTTCGCCATGGCCAATCCCGATCCCGAAATCACGCCGGAAGAAGCAAAAGCCGTGCGCCCCGATGCCATCGTCGCCACTGGCCGCAGCGACTATCCCAACCAGGTCAACAACGTTCTGGGCTTTCCTTACATCTTCCGCGGCGCGCTCGACGTGCGCGCCAAGACGATCAACGAGGAAATGAAGATCGCCGCCGTCTATGCGCTCGCCGAACTGGCACGCGAGGATGTGCCCGATGAAGTGGCGCTTGCCTATCGTGGCGCGCGCCCCGTTTACGGCCCCGATTACATCATTCCCGTTCCCTTCGATCCGCGCCTGATCAGCCGCGTGTCGTCGGCAGTCGCCGAGGCCGCCGTGCGCACCGGCGTCGCGCGCCGCGAGATGAAGGATGCGGATGCTTATCGCTATCAGCTCTCCGCGCGCCTCGATCCGTCCGCGCTTCTCTTCCAGTCGATCACCGCCAGCGTGCGCGCCAATCCCAAGCGCGTCGTGTTCGCGGAAGGCGAAGAAGAATCCGTCATCCGCGCCGCTGCCTCATTCCAGAATTCCGGTCTGGGCAAGGCGATCCTTGTGGGCCGCGAAGAGGTCATCAAGGAACGCATCAAAGGCGCGGGCATCGAAGACGGCACGCTCGACATCCGCGTGCCCGCCTCCGCACGGCAAGCCTCGCCCTACACCGATCTGCTTTACAGCCGCCTGCAACGGCGCGGCGCGCTCTATCGCGATTGCGTGCGCATGGTGGCGAACGATCGCAACATCTACGCCTCCTGCATGATCGCCGCCGGCGATGCCGACGCGATGGTCACCGGCGTCACGCGCTCTTATTCCGTCGCGCTCAACGACGTGCGCACAGTGCTCGACGCCCCCAAAGGCCAGCGCCCCATCGGCGTGATCCTCACCTTCACCAAAGGCAAAGTCGTCTTCGTCGCCGACACCTCCGTCCACGAAATGCCGACCGCGGACGAACTCGCCGACATCGCCATCCAAGCAGCAGGCGTCGCCCGCCGTTTTGGCCACACCCCGCGCGTGGCCTTGCTCGCCTCCACCACCTTCGGTTTCCCGCGCAGCGAACGCAGCGAACGCATCATCGAAGCGGTGAAGATCCTCGACACCCGCGGCGTCGATTTCGAATATGACGGCGAAATCTCGGTCGATGTGGCGCTCGATAAGGAACGCTTGAGCCTCTATCCGTTCTGCCGCCTGACGGACACTGCCAACGTCCTCATCATGCCCGCCATCCACTCGGCGTCCATCTCCACCAAGCTGTTGCAGCAGGTGGGCGGTGTCAGCGTGATCGGCCCGCTGCTGGTGGGCCTGGAACGTTCCGTCCAGATCGCCCCGCTCAACGCCAAGATGAGCGAGATCTTTAACACGGCGGTGATTGCGGCGTATGATATCAACCGATGAACGAAAGTTCCGTCAGCCAGTTCATGGACCGCATCTGGGAAGATGACATCCTTCCCACGCTGATCGACTACATTCGCATCCCCAACAAGTCTCCCGCCTTCGATCCGAAATGGGCCGAACACGGCCACATGGACAAAGCCGTCGCGCTGTTCGAAGTGTGGGCGAAAAAGAAGATCGAAAAACTTCCCGGCGCGAAACTGGAAGTCGTTCGCCTGAAAGATCGCACACCGCTGATCTTCATCGAAATCCCCGGCAAGACGAACGACACCGTTCTTCTCTACGGCCATCTCGACAAACAACCCGAAATGGTCGGCTGGGCCGAAGGCACCGGCCCGTGGGTTCCGGTGACGAAAGACGATAAGCTCTACGGACGCGGCGGCGCCGATGACGGCTATGCGATGTTCGCCTCGCTCGCCGCGATCCTGGCACTTCACGAACAGAACGTCCCACACGCCCGCTGCGTGGTGCTGATCGAAGCCTGCGAAGAATCCGGTTCCTACGATTTGCCCGCTTACATCGATCATCTGGCGCCGCGCATCGGCACGCCGTCGCTCGTGGTGTGCCTCGATTCCGGCTGCGGCGATTACGAACGCCTCTGGCTAACCACCTCTTTGCGCGGCATCGCGGCGGGAACGCTGGAAGTGCGCGTGCTCACCGAAGGTGTGCATTCAGGCGATGCCTCCGGCATCGTGCCGTCCTCGTTCCGAATCCTGCGCCAATGTCTCTCACGCATCGAAGACGAGACAACCGGCGAGATCAAACTCAACGATCTCTTCGTGCAGGTGCCGCCGGATCGCCTCGAACAAGCCAAGCAATCGGCGCAAGTTCTGGGTGACGCGGTCTATTCCAAAATGCCGTTCGCGCACGAAACCAAACCGGTGTCGGACGATCTCACCCAGCTCATCCTCAACCGCACCTGGCGCCCGCAACTCGCCGTCATCGGCATGGATGGTTATCCTCAGCCTGAAAACGCAGGCAACGTTCTGCTGCCCTATTCCATCGCCAAACTCTCCTTGCGCCTGCCGCCCACCTGCGATGCGCAAACCGCAACGCAAAGCGTGAAGCGCGCACTCGAAACGCAAGCGCCCTATCACGCCGATGTCACCTTCCACGCCGAAGGCGGCCAGACGGGATGGAACGCGCCCACGCTGGAACCATGGCTCGCCAAATCCGTCGCGCGCGCCTCGCAAACCCATTTCAGCAAACCGGCGGCCTTCATGGGCGAAGGCGGCAGCATTCCCTTCATGGCGATGCTGGGCGAAAAATTTCCCAAGACGCAGTTTGTGGTGACAGGCGTGCTCGGCCCCCATTCCAACGCGCACGGCCCCAACGAATTCCTGCACATTCCGACCGCGAAGAAGGTTTCGGCAGTGATTGCTTCTATTCTCGCCGATCACGCGTCCCGCTAATCCGGTCTCGATCTCGCCCCGATTCTGTCCCATAAAGTGTGGGCCGCGATGAGAGGATGCGCCCTTATGAATCGCTTCGTGACGAGGCCGCGTGGCCGGTGAGAACCGTTCGCTTCCGCCGGTAAAGAGGGTCGGCGTCTGGCGCCGCACCGCAAGCATCTGCGCGCTTATTCTCGTGCTGCTGTTCGCGCTGATATATGTCGCGCGCACTTTCGTATTTGCACGATTGGCCGAAATCTATCTGCTCGCGCGCGGCGTCCCGTCTTCCATCGCCATCAGCCGCCTCGATTGGAACGGCATGGATGCCAGCGCGCGTCTGGGCGCACGCCGCACGCCCGATCTGGCCATCGGCGAAATACATGCCGTCTTCAACGGCAACTGGATTCCCCATCTCGATTCGCTCACGCTCTCGCACACCACATTGCGCGTCGCCTTCGACGGCGAGAAATTGTCGTTCGGCACACTGCAAAGACTGGTCGATTCCCTCACCGCGCCCGCAACGCGCATCTCGCCATTCCCAACCCGAACATCGCCAAGCCCCAACGCGCTGCACATCGTCCTCAAAGATGCGCGGCTTCTCGCCTTCACACCGGCTGGCGTCGTCACCGCGGCGGGCGAAGGTTCGCTCACCGGCACCCGTATCGATCGCATCGCGGGCACCATCGGCCGCGCCAATCTGCGCGACTCCGGTTTCGCGCTGCTTCTCTCTGGCGGCAGCTTCAGCGTCCGCAGCGAAGAAAGCGGTCTTGCCCTCTACACGCGCCTCACCGGTCACGGTCTTTCCTACAATCGCGTGCGCATCAGCGAAGCCGAAGCCGTGCTCAACGCCCACAATGTCGATTGGCGCGGCGCCAACACATCGTTCTCCTCCGCCAGCGCCACGTTGCGCGCCGATGCCATCAATGGCCGCAAATTTTCCGCTGCCGGCGCCGATGCCCATCTCGATCTCGGCCAATGGAGCGGCGAACAGCAAACCGGCCCCGCCCACGTCACCGTCGAACTCACCCAGCTCAAAACAACAGACGTGCGCGCCGACAAAACCGTGCTGCGCGCCGCCTCGCAAACCCTGAAGCTGGAAACGGGCGCGCCGCACTTGCGCCTGTCCGGCCCCATCGATGCGAGCACCGAAATCACCGCCGCCCATTACCGTCTCAAAAAAGCAGACCTCCTGATTCCCTCGCTCACCGCCAACGCCAAAGGCGATGCCGCTCTGTCCGATAGTGTCACCGGCTCGCTCACCGCGTCGGTGAAAGCCGATCTCGCCATGTCGCCCGCCGATGCGCGGCGGTTCGCGCGCGATCTGCCGCTTGTGGGCGACGATGCGAAAATGGTCCGCGCCATCGCTGCTGCTTTTCACGGCACCAAGCTGGAAGCGGCAAACGTCTATATCGGCAAATCGTCCAAGCCGTTGTTCGTATCGTTGCCCGAACCCGTCACGCTCGCCAGCCGCAGCGGCGCGCGCGCGATGATCGCGCAATCCGGCGATATCCTTCTTTCCATCGCCGATGGAAGGACAGCGGGCGGCTTCACACTCGCCCTCTCCGGCGGCGGATTGCCCAACGCCAACCTGTCGGTCGCCAAATTCACGGCTCGCGAAAAGCCCGATGGCACGGTGCTCGATTCCACGTTGTCGCTATCGGCAAAGGCAAGCCTCGGATCGCTGCACAACGCGGCACTCGTCACCAACGGAAAGCTCGCAAGCGAACACGGCCGCACCGTCTACACGCCGGTGGCTTGCGTGAAGCTTGCCCTCGGCGGCTATGTCTCGCGCGGAAAGACCTCGCTCAGCGATCTTCGCACCGAACTCTGCCCGCCGTCGCAGCAGCCGCTTCTCATCTCCACCGCTGCGGGATGGTCGCTCACCGGCACCTGGCGAAATCTCACCGCCAAACTCGATGCAGGGGATGCACATGCGATCAGCCGCAACGGCCAGCTTCGCATCGCCGGCAACGACAACGGATTTTCCACCGGCCTCGTCACCGCCGCGAATGTGCGGTTGACCGATGCAAAATCTTCCCCGCGTTTCGCGCCTCTCCTGGCATCGGCCCGCCTCGCACTCGCCAACAGTCAATGGCGCGGCGATATCGGCGTCGTGATCGCCAAGACAAAGCGCAAGCTCGCAACCGTCACCCTGCATCACGATCTGCAATCGGACTCCGGCGAAGCCCTGATCGTGTCCGATCTTTCCTTCGCGCCCGAAACCTTCCAGCCGGGTGAAGTGTCGCCACTGCTCGCAGCCCTCTCCCAAGTGAAAGGTGCGGCAACCTTCCGCGGCCGCCTCGCCTGGAATGCGGATGGCTCCTCCAGCGGCGGCACGTTCGTTCTGCGCGATGCGGATTTTGTCGGGCCCCTCGGCACCGTGCGCCATGGCGCAACCGAAATCGTCTTCACCTCGCTCACCCCGCTCGCCACCGCCTCGGCCCAGCAATTGACCGCACAGAAGATCGAATGGCTCGTGCCGTTCTCCGATCTGGTGCTGCGCTTCCAGCTCGATGAAGAAGCCTTCCGTCTCGAACGCTTCGAAGCCGCGGCCGTCGGCGGCCATGTCGAACTCGCACCGATGACGGTCGCACTCAATTCCAAAGCGACGACGTCGGGCACGCTGAAGCTAGACAACGTGAATCTCAGCGCGCTGATCGCGGCCTCCAATCTCTCCGACAAGGTTTCGCTCAACACACCCGTCACCGGTTCCATCCCGTTCCGCTATGGCCCCGCGGGCTTGCGCGTGACCGATGGCTATTTCGCCTCCACCGGCCCCTCACGCCTGTCGATCAAGCGCACGGTCTGGACGGGCGGCACGGTACCTGCGCAAACCGATGCGATCAGCGATTTCGCCTATCAGGCGCTCGAAAACCTCGCCATCGACGAACTCGACGCCAAGTTGAATTCCCTGCCCAAGGGCCGCCTGGGCGTGGTGTTCCACATCAAGGGCCGCAACGATCCCGCGCTGGCACAGGATATCCGCATCTCCGCCATCGACCTCTTGCAGGGCCATGCCTTCGACAAGCCGTTGCCGCTGCCCAAGGGCACGCCGGTTGACCTGACGCTCGATACCTCCCTTAATTTCGACGAACTCTTGGATGCATATCGCAAAGCCTTCTCGGCCGATCTGGCCGAAGCCGCCGCAACGTCGAAAGAAGAAGACGAAGGGATGACGCCATGAATGCTGCGAGAAATGTTTCGGGTGCGCTCGGCGCGTTGCTGCTGGTCGCGGCAATCCCCTTGGGCGCCTGCACGCCGACGGTGAGAGTCGAAGTCGCGCCGATCAACATCTACGCCAAGCTCGATGCCGATGTGCGCGTGCGGCTGGACAAGGAAGTCCAGTCGGTGATTTCGCAAAACCCCAACCTGTTCTGATTGCCGAAAGGATACTGACCATGGCCGTTCGACCCCGCACTTTCGCCGGCGCGTTCGCCATCCTCGCGCTTCTGGCCGCGCCCGCGCTTTGCGTTTCGCTTTTGCCGCAAGCAGCGCTCGCCCAGCCCATGTCGTCCAAAGCCATCGTCGATGCGGCCAAAGCCAGGGGCGTGGTCGGCGAACAGGGCGATGGCCTGCTCGGCTTCGTCACCGGCTCGGCCGATGCGGCCACCACCTCAGCCGTCGGCGACATCAACACCGGCCGGCGCAAGGTCTACGCCGAAACCGCCGCCAAGGCGGGCGTGACGCCGGAAGCCGCCGGCGAAGCCTCCGCCCAGATCCTCCTGAAGAAGATCCCCCCCGGCCAGTTCTACAAACCGCTCGGCGGCAGCTGGGAAAAGAAATAACGCACACTCGCGCTCAACTGCTGATCAGTGCAATTTGCCACGGCCCGCATTTGCGGGCCCGATTGAATCACGCGGAGACGCGAAGTTCACGGAGGATTTCACATCTCCGCGGACTCCGCGTCTCCGCGTGCAAACTTTCATCGCGATGGTTCGGCGCGCCACTTAGGCAGGTTTGAGGTAACGCTTCGCCAGTGCGTGATACACGCCCTCGCGGCACACCACGCGTGACGCGCCTGTTGCAATCAAAGCCGTCGCCATCAGCGGCAGCAGCATGTGGTGATCGCTCGTCATTTCCGAAACGATGACGAACGCCGTGATCGGCGCCTGCACCACGCCCGCGAAATACGCCACCATCCCAAGCAACACAATCGCCCCCATCGGTGCGGACGGAAACAGCGGCGCAAGGTTGGAACCAAGTCCCGCACCCACCGAAAGCGATGGCGAAAAGATGCCGCCGGGAATGCCGCTGATCGTAGAGATGGTGGTGGCCAGGAATTTCAGCGGCGTGAATTGCCAGCCGATGTGATCGCCATGCACCACGCTGCGCGCCTGCGTGTAGCCGGTGCCGAAGGTCTGTCCGTGCGAAACAAAGCCGATGGCCGCAACCAGCAAGCCGCACACGATGGCGAAGGGGATGGGATGTTTTTTGATCGCCTGGCCGATGCGCCCCGGAAGGCCGTTGGCGACCGCAACGAGAATGCGCGCGAAGATGCCGCCCAACAGTCCGCCCGCCACGCCGCAGGCGATCACTGCCGTCCAATCGCGAAGGGGAAGCACCGCCCCCGTCGAACCGAAATACGAATAATCGCCCAGCAGCGCGAGCGAGATCATGCCCGAAAGGATCACCGCACCGATGATGAGCCCGCTCGTCTTGGCCTCGAAGCTGCGGCTGACCTCTTCGATGGCGAACACGATTCCGGCAAGCGGTGTGTTGAACGCGGCCGCCACACCCGCTGCGGCGCCCGCAAGGATGAGGCCCGATTGCCGCCGTGGCGTCAGCCGTCCGGCCTCGAACATCACCGATGCGCCAACCTGCACCGTGGGGCCTTCGCGTCCCACCGATGCGCCGACAAACAGGCCAAGAAGCGTGAGCACCACCTTGCCGATGGCGGCGCGCAAACTGACGAAGCGCCTGCGCTCTTCCGGTGTCGCAAAGGTGCGCGCCGCGATGGCTTGCGGAATGCCCGAGCCTTGTGTGTTGGGGAAAACATGGGCCACCAGCCAGGCCGAAAGGCCGAAACCGATCGGCGTCATGGCAAAGGCGGCAAAGGGCCAATGGGTCTGGATCTGGCCGAACAATCGCTGCGCCTCGTCGGAGGCTTGCGCCAGCCCGACCGCCGCCAGCCCCACGACAAGGGCTCCCGCCATGAAAATCAGCCTTCGCTCCCAGCGGCGGCGGCGGGCCCTCAGGCGGCGGATAGACAAAAACGGAGCCATTTCAATCCTATAACCGTACGATAAAAGAAATTATACCCACTTATATTGACATAAGTCTTATAATGCCTTAGATTACAGTCCTGCCAGCAGCCGGGGCCTTTTCCCAGGGGAAGGCGGAGCTATATCCAAGAGGAAGCGCAAAAACGTGCCGATTGCAAAACAACGATTCGAAATCCGATCACACCAAACCCGCGGCAGAAATAGCCGAATCGCCAGAATGGCTTGCGGGGGGATGGGTCCGTCCCTATATACCCCATGGATCGGCAAGGGCTTCGGCCTCAGCCGGATTCGTCAATGATTTCAATAGGGACGGCCCGGAGGGCGCTCTTCGGAGGCCAGGAACCCGTCGCCTGATGAGAGGACATACCTAATGGCCAAAGTAATCGGCATCGACCTGGGCACGACCAACTCGTGCGTCGCGGTCATGGAGGGCTCGGCCCCCAAAGTCATCGAAAATGCGGAAGGCGCGCGCACCACGCCGTCTATCGTTGCCTTCGCCAATGATGGCGAACGCCTCGTCGGCCAGCCCGCCAAGCGGCAGGCCGTCACCAATCCCGAATTCACCTTCTTCGCGATCAAGCGCCTGATCGGGCGCCGCTTCGAAGATCCCATGACCCAGAAAGACATGGGCATGGTGCCGTACAAGATCCTGAAGGCGGACAATGGCGACGCCTGGGTCGCCGGCCGCGATGGCAAGAAATTCGCGCCGTCCGAAATCTCCGGCTTCATCCTTCAGAAAATGAAGGAAACCGCCGAAGCCCATCTCGGCGAAAAAGTCACCCAGGCCGTCATCACGGTGCCTGCCTATTTCAACGACGCACAACGTCAGGCGACGAAGGACGCGGGTAAAATCGCGGGCCTCGAAGTCCTGCGCATCATCAACGAACCCACCGCAGCAGCCCTCGCCTACGGCATGGACAAAAAGGGCTCCGGCACCATCGCGGTCTATGACCTTGGCGGCGGCACGTTCGACGTTTCGATCCTGGAGATCGGCGACGGTGTGTTCGAAGTGAAGTCCACCAACGGCGACACGTTCCTCGGCGGCGAAGACTTCGACATGCGCCTGGTCAGCTATCTGGCCGACGAGTTCAAGAAAGAAAACGGCATCGACCTGCGTTCGGATCGTCTCGCCCTGCAGCGCCTGAAGGAAGCTGCCGAAAAAGCGAAGATCGAATTGTCGAGCGCGATGCAGACCGAAGTGAACCTGCCGTTCATCACGGCGGACGCGACGGGCCCCAAGCATCTGACGATGAAGATCACGCGCGCCAAGCTCGAAGCTCTGGTCGACGATCTCATTCAAAAGACCATCGGTCCGGTGAAGCAGGCGCTGAAGGATGCGGGCGTCTCCGCCAACCAGATCGACGAAGTGGTTCTGGTCGGCGGCATGAGCCGCATGCCCAAAGTGCAGGACATCGTGAAGCAATTGTTCGGCAAAGAGCCGCACAAGGGCGTCAATCCCGACGAAGTGGTTGCCATCGGTGCTGCCATTCAGGCGGGCGTGCTCAAGGGCGAAGTCAAGGACGTGCTGCTCCTCGACGTGACCCCGCTTTCGCTCGGCATCGAAACGCTGGGTGGCGTGTTCACGCGGCTCATCGAACGCAACACCACGATCCCGACCAAGAAATCGAACATCTTCTCGACCGCGGAAGACAATCAGACGGCGGTGACCATCCGCGTCTTCCAGGGCGAGCGCGAAATGGCGGCGGACAATAAGATGCTCGGCCAGTTCGATCTCGTGGGCCTTCCGCCCGCACCGCGCGGCGTACCGCAAGTCGAAGTGACATTCGACATCGATGCCAACGGTATCGTGTCGGTGACCGCGAAGGACAAGGCGACCAACAAGGAACAGCAGATCCGCATCCAAGCCTCTGGCGGTCTTTCGGATGCCGACATCCAGAAGATGGTCAAGGAAGCCGAAAGCCATGCCGCCGACGACAAGAAGCGGCGCGAGCTTGCGGAGGCCAGAAATCATGGCGACTCGCTGATCCACACCACCGAAAAGGCGCTGTCCGAACACGGCGACAAGATCGATGGCAATGATCGCACCGGCATCGAAAACGGTATCGCAGCGCTGAAGGAAGCGGTGAAGACCGAAAACGTCGAAGACATCCAGCAGAAGACGCAAGCGCTTGCGCAAGCCTCGATGAAGCTGGGCGAAGCGATGTACAAAGCACAGCAGGCGGGCGGCGAAGGCGCTCCTGCCGGCGAGGGAGAAGCTCCGAAGGACGACAATGTCGTCGATGCGGAATTCTCCGAAGTGGACGAAGACAAGAAGGGCGCTGCGTAAGCGGCGCTCTGGGCTGAGGGCGATGGAAAGCCAATGGTCCGATAATTGAGACAAAGGGCGCGCCGCTCTCCATAAGGAGACGACGCGCTCTTTTTTAAGGGATCGGAAATTTATCGGTGCCATGAGCAAGCGTTGTTTCTACGAAACCCTCAGCGTATCGCGCACCGCTTCGATCGAAGAGTTGAAGGGCGCCTATCGCAAGCTTGCGAAAGAACTGCACCCCGACCGCAATCCCGGCGATGTGGAATGCGAACATCGCTTCAAGGAAATCAACCACGCTTACGACATCCTGAAAGACCCGGATAAACGCGCAGCCTATGACCGTTTCGGTCACGCCGCTTTCGAAGGCGGAATGGGCAACGGCCGCGGCGGGCAGGCTGGCGGTTTCGATTTCACTTCGACCTTCACCGACATTTTCGACGATCTGTTCGGTGAATTCACCGGCGGCCGCAAAGCGCGCCGCCAGAATCGCGGCGCAGACCTGCGCTACAATCTCGAACTCACGCTCGAAGAAGCCTTTGTCGGCAAGCATGCCCAGATCAAGGTGCCCAGCGCGGTCGCCTGCGAGGCATGCGGCGCATCTGGTGCCGAACCCGGAACCAAGGCCGAGCAATGCCCCACCTGTTCCGGCATCGGCAAGGTGCGCGCCGCGCAAGGCTTCTTCACCATCGAACGCACCTGTCCCTCCTGTCGTGGTCAGGGTCGTTTTATCCGCAATCCCTGCAAGGCCTGCAAAGGCCACGGTCATGTCCAGAAGGAACGTACGCTCGCGGTCGATATTCCCGCTGGCGTAGAAGAAGGCACGCGCATCCGTCTCTCCGGCGAAGGTCAGGCCGGAATGAATGGCGGTCCTGCGGGCGATCTCTACATTTTCATCGCCGTCAAACCGCACGAGATTTTTCAGCGTGACGGCGCCGATCTACATTGCCGCGCCCCTGTCTCCTTCGTGACTGCCGCACTCGGCGGCGAGATCGAAGTGCCGACGCTCGATGGCAAGCGTTCGAAAGTCTCGATCTCCGAAGGCATGCAATCGAACAGGCAGGTTCGTCTGCGCGGAAAAGGCATGCCGGTGTTGCGCGGTGGCGGCTTGAAAGGCGATCTCTATGTCGAGGTCGCGGTCGAAACGCCGGTCAAGCTTTCCAAGAAGCAGAAAGAATTGTTGCGCGAATTCGAGAAAGCGAGCGCCGAAGGCACGCACCCCGAATCCGAAGGCTTCTTTGCCAGAGTACGCGATTTCCTCGGCGGCGAAGCCGGGAAATAACGCTCAGACTTTTTGCGTGAACAAGGCGTTCATGTTCTGAAGCCCTTCCGCAGGCTTGAACATAGCATCGTACTTTCCGCTCTCCAGCAATTCCTTCGTCGCTGTCTTCAACGCACCCAACGCCGTACGTGCCGTGCCCGAACCGGCACTCACACGCCGCACACCCGCTGCCTTCAATTCGGCAATCGGCGCGAGGCCAGGCCACACCAGGATGTTTAGTGGCAGGTCCACCGCACCAACGATGGCTTTGATGTCGGCCATGTCCACCACGGCAGGGGCGAAAAAGCCGTCCGCACCTGCAGCTGCATAAGCCCTGCCGCGCGCGATCATCGCTTCGCGCGGGCCTTCAGGTGCCGGCAGTTTTCGCAAATACACGTCGGCGCGCGCGTTGATGTAGATGTCGGCGCTTTTGCGCTTCACCACGTCCTTGATCGTCTTGATCTTGGCGACGAGGAGATCGGGCGAGGAATTGCCGTCTTCGAGATTAATTCCCGAAGCCCCTGCTTCGACCAGCTTGACCACAAAATCCGCCACCATCTCCGGCGTGGCGTCGAGCCCGGCTTCGGCGTCGACGCTCAAGGGTACTTGGATGACCCTGGCGATCTCGCGGACCGCGCTGAGCAAGGTCTCGGATGGTATCGTTTCACCATCGGCGTAGCCGTGGGCCCATGATACGGCCGCGCTGGAGGTCGCGATTGCCTTTGCCCCCGTCTCCTCGATCAGGCGAGCCGAGCCTGCGTCCCAGGCATTGGGCAGGACCAGGATTTCACCCGGCCCATGCAACTTCCGGAACAGAGTGGTCTTTTCATTTAACGAGGTCATGGCGTTGCATCCTGTTCGCTGATGGGCAAGGCTCACCTCAAATGATCCGTGCCGCAACCGGCGCGGACTGCGTAACGGCTCCCCGGAGCCTGCATGGGAGGGAACGGACGGCGGAAGGTTGGCTCTTTCGTTTGACCGGATCGAATATGGCATCACCGGGTTTTCAGGACGAGCTTCGTTTCTTGAGAGGTGCACTCGCGCGCCCACGCAGCGTCGGCGCCATTGCACCGTCCAGCCCGGCGCTCGCACGCGCCATCGCGGCCCAAATCGACCCAATCCTTCCCGGCAAGGTGCTCGAACTCGGCCCCGGCACCGGCGTTGTCACACAGGCCATCGTCGCAATGGGCGTGTTGCCAGAGCGGCTGGTGATGATCGAATACGATTCGCACTTCGCCACACTGCTGGCGGATCGCTTCATCCGCGCCCACGTGATTCAGGGTGATGCTTACGATCTCGAAGGAACGCTTGGCGCTGTTGTGGAGCCGTTTGCCGCGGTCGTTTCCGGGTTGCCGCTGCTGAACCAGCCCCCGGAAAAACGCAAAGCTTTGATCGAAAGCGCGCTCGACCGACTGCTGCCGGGCGCTCCGTTCATTCAGTTCTCTTACGGTTTCAAACCGCCCGTGCTCGGCACGTTGAAATCGCCCGTGCAATTGGGCGCGTTCGTCTGGCGGAATCTTCCGCCAGCACGCGTATGGGTTTATCGGCGAGCCTGATTATTCGGCGGCTTCGGCAAGTTGCGGTGCGGCCTGCAAGACGTCCTGGCCGACATGGGCTTCGAACTTCTTGAAGTTTTCGCGGAACATGCCGACGAGTTTCTTCGCCTGCGCGTCGTAAGCCGCCTTGTCTGCCCAGGTGTCGCGCGGATTGAGGATCTTCGAATCCACACCCGCCACGGACACCGGCACGCGGAAGCGGAAATGCGGGTCGACTCGCATTTCGACATTTGCGAGCGAGCCGTCGAGGGCGGCGGCGAGAAGGGCGCGCGTTGCCTTGATCGGCATGCGTGAGCCGACACCGAATGCACCGCCCGTCCAGCCCGTGTTCACCAACCAGCAATCGGCCTGATGTTGGGCGATGAGATCGCGCAGCAGATTGCCGTATTCGCTGGGGTGACGCGGCATGAACGGCGCACCGAAGCAGGTGGAGAAAGTGGGTTGCGGTTCTTTGCCAAGACCCTTTTCGGTGCCCGCCACCTTCGCGGTGAAGCCCGAGAGGAAGTGATACATCGCCTGGCTCGGCGTGAGCTTTGCGATTGGCGGCAGAACGCCAAAGGCATCCGCGGTCAGCATGATGACGTTCTTCGGATGACCGGCGCGGCCCGTGTCGCTCGCATTCGGGATGTAGTCGATCGGATAAGCGGCGCGGGTGTTTTCCGCATATTTCGCATCGTCGAGATCGAGTTCGCGGGTGACGGGATCCATCACCACATTCTCGAGCACGGTGCCGAAGCGTTCGGTCGTTGCGTAGATTTCCGGTTCGGCTTCGCGCGACAGGCGGATCACCTTGGCATAGCAGCCGCCTTCGAAATTGAAGACGCCGTGCTCGCTCCAGCCGTGTTCGTCATCGCCCACCAATGTGCGCGAAGCATCGGCCGAAAGCGTCGTCTTGCCGGTACCGGAGAGGCCGAAGAAGATGGCGGCCTTGCCGTCCTTGCCGACATTGGCCGAGCAATGCATGCCCATCACGCGCTTTGGCGGCAGGAGATAGTTGAGGATCGTGAAGACGGACTTCTTCATTTCACCGGCATAGGAGGTGCCGCCGATAAGGACCATCTTCTTGGTGAAGTTCACCGCGATGATCGTCTTGCTGGCCGAACCGTGTTTGGCGGGGTCGGCTTCGAAGCTCGGCAGATCGATGATCGTGAATTCGGGATCGAAGCCCTTGAGCTGATCAGCCGTCGGGCGGATCAGGAGTTGGTGCACGAAGAGCGAGTGCCACGCGTACTCGGTGACAATGCGCACTGGCAGGCGATGGCTGAGATCGGCGCCGCCGAAAAGATCTTTCGCGAACAGTTCGCGGCCTTCGGCGAACTTCATCATGTCCGCATGCAGCGCGTCGAACTGTGTCGGCGTCATCGACTTGTTGTTGTCCCACCAGACATTGGCTTCGCTGGCCGCATCGCGCACCACGAATTTGTCGTTGGCGGAACGGCCGGTGTGCTGACCGGTGAGGACCACGAGCGGGCCGTTCTTTGCGACATGGCCTTCGCCACGGCGAACGGCTTCTTCGTAAAGGGCTGCAGCCGTCAGATTCCAGTTCACCGTTTTGAGATTCCGGAATCCATGGGCTTCAAGCCCGAATGCGCTGGACATTATCGCTCCTTAGGCAGTTCCACCGCCGGCGACCTGCCGGGCATTCTTAATGTGGATCAAGCATAGGCGTTGCCCGCCCGGCCCGACAAGAAAAGCCCTAACCTGTCCCCGGGAAAAAGTGCAAGGGACACCGCAGGTTAAGGTGAAGACGCAACGTCGCGGATAGGCCGCTGCTTTTCCGCACCGCACCCTTGGTCTAAGAGCTTGATCCATGGCCCTTTCCGACGAGGAACTCGAACGCTACGCCCGCCACGTCGTGCTGCGGGAGGTGGGTGGGCCGGGTCAGGCCAAGCTCAAGGCGGCCCGTGTTCTGGTCGTGGGTGCCGGGGGATTGGGCAGTCCGGCGATTCTTTATCTGGCGGCGGCGGGGGTTGGGACCATTGGGGTGGCGGACTTCGATTCGGTCTCCCTCTCCAATCTTCAGCGCCAGATCGCCCATCGGACACAGGATGTGGGCCGGGCCAAGACCGATTCCGCGGCCGAGGCCGCCCTCGCGATAAACCCGAACGTTCGAATTGAACCTCACTTTTTGAGAATTACCCCCCCCGGGGTGGGGGACCTGATCTCGCGGTACGACATCGTGGCCGATGGGTCGGACAATTTCCCGACCCGGTTCCTGCTCAACGATGCCTGCTTTTTTGCCCGAAAAACACTGGTTTCTGCGGCGGTTACCGAATTTGACGGGCAGCTTGCGACCTATCGGGCCTTTGACCGGACGGGGGCCTGGCCTTGTTATCGCTGCCTGTTTCCGGCTCCGCCGCCGCCGGGCACGGTGCCGTCCTGCTCCGAGGCGGGCATCCTGGGGGCAGCTGCCGGGGTGATGGGGACCTTGCAGGCGCTGGAGGTGCTCAAGGAAATCCTCGGGCTGGGCCAGAGCCTTGCGGGCCGGCTTCTGATCTACGACGCGCTGGACACCCGCTTTCGTACCGTGACGGTGAAGCCAGATCCAGCCTGCGCCCTTTGCGGGCAGAACCCCACTATTCGCGACCTTTCGGGACACGCTTAACCGCGGTTTAAAGCGAAATCTCCAAACTGGCCTTTCACGAGGGCTGGGCATGGCACAAGTCCATTTTGAAATTTTCCGCCGTTTGGGCGCCAAGGGTGGCTGGACGCTGCACGAGATCGTCAGCGGGCGCGAAGTGGCGCTTGAGACCGCTGCCAACTTGATGGCCAGCGAACAGGCGACCGGTGTGAAGGTCGTCAAGGAAACCTACAACGAAGATACCGGTGACTACCTGTCGCTGAAGATCTTCGAAGACGGCCACAATCAGATGAAGGTCGAGCCGGCGCAGGAAGATGCGCCGCACGCGCTGCCCTGTTTCAAGCCCGACGATCTTTACTCCTATCATTCGCGTTCGACGATGATGCGGCTGATCAACGATTTCCTCGGCCGCCAGAAGATCACGGTGACCGAACTGATCCATCGTGCCGATGCGCTGGAAAAACTTGAAGCGACCGGCACGCTTTTTCAGCACGCGATCCAGAAGGTGGCCGTCGCGCAGGCGTCTTCGACGAGCATGCCGGTGCAGCAGATCGTCAAGAGCCTCAACGAACTGACGACGAGCGCCATTCATCGTGTCTACCGCGATGCGCGCAAAGGTTATTTCCCCGTCGTCAAACCCGGACAGTTCGGCGCGCTGGCAACGAAGCTCGCCAATGAGGGCGACGGCAAATACATCTTCAACGGTGCCATTGCCCTGCACCTGGCCGATGCCAAGGGCTGGGACGAAAAGCTTTCGCGCCTGCTTTCGCTGATCGCCGAAGCGCCGCAAGAAGAAAAGGCGCGCGCTCTGGTTCTGGCTTCCGTCGATTCCATCGTGGCCGAAGTGCTGGGCGGGTCGGCCGCTTTGCACGAATTGATGGGCGCCAAGGAAAACCTGGGTGAGGCGTTGCTGGCGCTGGTGGACCTTTTCATCGGCAAATCCGGCGCGGAGAAAAACGGCGTCGAAATGTTGGCCGTGCGATTTGCCAAGGACGAACTGCCCGAAGCGCGCACAGCTATCGCCAATCGCATCCTTGCGGAATTGAAAAGCGTCAAGCGCCTGTCGAACCAATCCATCGTCGATGAATTGAAGCTGTTGCGGCGGGTCGCCAATACGCTGGTGCTGGCGCAGGGCAAATACATTGCCCATGAGGACATCATTGCGGCCTTCACCTTGCGCTCGCGCCGGCTCATCACACATGAGTCGATCAATGAGCATCTGGATGGCGCAGCCACGCCGGATGAAAAGGTCGAACGGCTTTTGATGGTCGAAGAAAACATCATCGGCCAGGAAAACAAGCGCACTCTCGGTTCCTTTGTCGTTCCCATTGTCACGTCTGCGACGTTCGAGTCGCGTTTTCTTCAAGGCAAGACCACGCCGATGTCTCGGCTGGCCCGGCTTGCCGAATTGCAGGGGCGCGTGCGCCGGTCCGGTTTCCAGGACATCCAGCGCCGCGAAATCTGCGAGCTTTTCGACAAGTTCGCTTGCCGCATCGAGGCACAGGCCAAATTGTTCGACAGCATCGAAGGCAAATCGCCGACGCCGGTCGACGCGGCCCTTTCCGTGCTCAAGCTTTTCACGTCCAACATGCTGACCGAAGGCAAGATGTCCGAGCGCGGGCGCGAGATCATTCTCGGCTGTCTCTGCAAGCCGGGCTTTCTCACGGGGTACACCGCACAACTGCCTTTGGCAGCTGGTGGCGCGAAGCCAAGCGCACAAGAGGCAATGACCGATCTCACCGAGACCTTGAAAAAGGCGGGCATCACACCCGAGACGGGGCTCAGAAACATCGCTGCCTGATCTGGCTTGCCAGGCTCGGCCACCTGCCGCATCTTCCCACGCAATTGTTGGGGGGATTATTCGCATGTTCGGCAGGTCGATCTGGCTTTCTGCGATTGTTGCAGCACCATTTTTCTTGGGTTTCGCATGGGCCGACGATACGCAGCCCGTACAAGCGCCCTCTCCGCCCAAACCCGATTTTGCCGTCAGTGACGCCCGCTGGGTTTACGATACGACAAGCAATTGCTGGGCCCGCGACGACGTGAACCCTGCTCAGGCGAATTTCAGTTGGACAGGCGCATGCACGAGCCAGCGCATAACAGGGCCGGGCACGCTCAAATGGTCGTTGAACGGATTTGAGGATTGCACCATCACGGGCACCTTCGTCGACGGCGTTTTGAACGGCGAGGGCGACGAGGAATGGACCAATGGCGTGCATTATCACGGCGCCTTCAGGGAAGGTGTGTTCGGTGGTAGCGGCGAGGAAAGCTGGCCAAATGGCGATCACTACATCGGCCAATTTGCCGACGGAAAACTGGAAGGCCAGGGCCGTCTCACGGCAATCCACGGCGTGCATTTCGACGGCACGTTCAAGAACGGACTGATCTTCGATGGAAGCGGGTATATCGAATACGCCAAGGACACGTTCTACGAAGGCGCTGTGAAGAATGGCATGCGCGAAGGGCAGGGCGTTCTGCGTTTTCCCGGCGGGTCTTATGAAGGCGGGTTCCACAATGCGCTGTTTGAAGGAAAGGGCACTTACAACGCGCCGGATGGTTCCCATTACGTCGGTGAATTCAGTGATGGCGTTCTGACCGGCCAAGGTACGGTGACCTTTATGGGCAACGTCTATGAAGGCGAATTTCGCCACAGCGAGATGAGCGGACAGGGTGTTCTGCACAGGCCCGATGGCAGCACGTTGAAAGGCATCGCCGAACCTCCACGCGCAAATTCCGAAAAACCGTCGGACCCAATTCAATATCCGCCCATTTCCCGGCGGCTGGCCGAGCAAGGTGCGGTCATCGTTGCCTACACGATCGGTGCGGATGGCGAGGTAAGCGACATGAAGGTCGTCAAATCCAGCGGTTATCAGCGGCTGGACGACGCGGCAATCGCTTCTGCGCAGACGCTGCATTACATACCGCAGAAGATCGGTGGCGTTGCCATAGCGATCAGGAAAGACCGCAATTACAAATTCCACCTCGCACCACCGCCCTGATCGGCTTAGTGCGCTTCGTCCCAGTTCTGGGCGGCGCGGGCTTCCACCACCAGCGGTACTTTCAGTTCCAAGACCGGTAACGCCGATTTTTCCATCACGGCGCGCACGGTGGCGATGAGTTTGTCGGTTTCGCTGTCGGGGGCTTCGAACACCAGTTCGTCGTGCACCTGCAGCAGCATTTTCGCTTTCAGCTTCTTCTGGGCCAGCGCATCGGGCACACGGATCATGGCGCGGCGGATGATGTCGGCGGCGGTGCCCTGGATCGGCGCGTTGATGGCGGCGCGTTCGGCGCCGCCGCGCATGCCGGGGACTTTCGAATTGATTTCGCGGATGTGGACTCTGCGGCCGAACAGGGTTTCGACATAGCCGTTGTCGCGGGCGAATTGCTTGGTGGTTTCCATATAGTCGCGGATGCCGGGGAAACGCTGGAAGTATTTTTTTATGTAATCGTCGGCTTCGCCGCGGCCGATGCCGAGCTGGTTCGCAAGGCCGAAGGCGGAGATGCCATAGATGATGCCGAAATTGATCGCCTTGGCCTTGCGGCGGATTTCGGCGGGCATGCCTTTCACCGGTACGCCGAAGATTTCGGATGCGGTCATCGCGTGGATGTCGGTGCCGTCGGAGAAGGCTTTGCGCAGGGCCGGGATTTCGGCGATGTGGGCGAGCAGGCGCAATTCGATCTGGCTGTAGTCGGCGCTGACGAGTTTCGATCCCTTCGGCGCGATGAAGGCGGTGCGGATCTTGCGCCCTTCTTCGGTGCGGATCGGGATGTTTTGCAGGTTCGGATCGTTCGAGGACAGGCGGCCTGTTGAGGTGGAGGCCATCGCGTAAGAGGTGTGAACGCGACCGGTCTGCGGGTTGACGTAAGTGGGAAGCGCGTCGGTGTAGGTGCCGCGCAGTTTGGAAAGCGTGCGCCAGTCGAGCACTTTTTTTGCGATGTCGTTTCCTTGGTTCGCCAAATCTTCCAGCACGTCAGCATCGGTGGACCAGGCGCCGGTCTTGGTTCTGCGGCCGCCCGAAAGTTTGAATTTGTCGAACAGGATATCGCCGAGTTGCTTGGGCGAGCCGACGTTGAATTCGCCGCCTGCGAGTTTGAAGATTTCCTTT